>JAESFG010000096.1_pt1 | contig 321205 bp, 257 predicted proteins | sample 9269371 | NCBI WGS metagenome assembly JAESFG01 (sample SAMN14506227, study PRJNA617093) | algae metagenome | isolation source: Aetokthonos hydrillicola CCALA 1050 (B3-Florida) and co-occurring... | place: USA: South Carolina | collected 2013-01-01
GCACGGTGCCCGCGTTCACGGCGGCGCAGGTCGTGGCAGCGCCACGCCACACACCGTTCAGAGCATCGCACTGGGTGTTGGTCTGGTTATCCGTGCAGCCGTTGTTGCCAACCGTGCAGCAGGCGCCCACGCCGGCGGCGCCGCCAGAGGTGCCGACGACCTGGATCTGGTAGCGGGTGCCGGGGGCGGTGGGGGTGGAGGGGGGAACCAGGCTGCCGAACGCCTTGAGGCGGACGGTGATGAGGTAGGTGCCTTCGGGAAGGGTCGTGGTTCCGGCGCGGGGGTAGGCCCAGGTGGTGTTGATCCCACCTTCAACGCCGTCGCCGGTGGCGGAGTCGGGGTTGGTGATGCCGGTCTCGCCGCCGATGATCGGGACGAAGCCGAACTCGGCGGGGGGGTTGTTGCTGGTGGCGGCGTCGGTCCAGCAGGAGTTGATGTCACCGGGGTTGGGGAAGTTCTTGTTGCAGCCGAGGCTGGCGATGAACTCCTGACCGGCGGTCACGAACATGCGGAAGCCGCTGATGCCGCCCGCGGGGACGCGGAACAGGATCACGTCCTGGTCGCGCTGGTTGGCCAGCGAGGCCACGGAGCCCTGGTTCAAGCACGAGGGGTGCGTGTTGTTGGGCGGGAAGTTGGTGAACGCCTGGTTGTTGACGGGCGGGATGTTGAAGACCGTCGGGCCGGTGGCGGCGGCGTCGTTCGGGGCGGTGAAGTTCGAGATGAACCCGCAGACCTTGAACGACGGCAGGCTGGCGGTGTAATCGAACGCCGCGGGCAGTTTGAGGGCGTTGGCGCTCTGGCCGGCGGTGGTGCCCCAGCAGCCGATGATGATGAAGCAGCCCTGGTCACGCAGCCACTTGCCAGCGGCGGAGCCGGGGGCGGTGGCGAAGGCGTCGCCGTACTGCGTCCAAGAGGCGGGCAGGGCCGTCTCGAGGGAGTCGGGGGTGCCGATATCGCAGATACCGCAGAACACGGCCTGCTCGAACTGGTTGAGGCCCTTGACCGCGTTGGCGTCAATGTCGGGGCCGACCTGCTTGGCGAGTTCGGCGTTGATGCCCATTTCCTCGGGGGCGGGGGCGGTCTTGAAGACGCCGAGCTTCACACCCTTGGCTTCCGCCGGGTTGGTGATGTGCCTGACGGTCTTCTGGTTCTGGCTCGAAACGCTCGTGGCGATGGTCGTCTCAGCGGTCGAAACGCTGGTCAGAGCCAGCACGCCGCCGGCGATCGCCGACATCCACATACACTTTCCCATCTGCTCTCACTCCTTTCACTGCTCTGCCGTAGGGGCTCTCCTCCGGTCACGTCCGGAAGGGGGCCATCCACGGCTCCGAGGCAATGCTTGGATTGGAAGAAACACGGTCCACACACAAAACAAACCGGGCCGGGTCACACCCCGGCTCGGGGTTCACGCACAAAGAAAAATCGGTAAAGGTTTGGTCAAAGTCCTGTCGTCGGTCGGTGACTGGGGGTTCACGGGGTTCACCTATTATCAACCAGAAATTGGCATGAGCAAGCGGAATCCGAACAGAATCACCGAACCTTTGATGGTCCGGGGTCCGGCAGACCATCGACTCATCGGCCGAAACGGGCCACTCACCGAGGCGCGAGTGGGGAATTTACGGGCAAAGCGCGGCCGTCCTCTAGAGATTATCCCGGTTTGCAGGGATGGGTGTAGGAAATTGTGTCAGGGCCGGAAGATGGGAAGGCCAAAAAGGGCCGCGCTGGGGGAAGATCGGCTCAAACGGTCAAGGCGAAGGGCACCGGTTTTCCGCAACCGGGGCCTCAGATGCCAGGGGGATCAGCAGGCGGAGCCGAAAACCCCGAGGAAGAAGGTCAGGTCGAGGGTGTTGACGAGTCCGTTGCCGTCGAAATCCCCGTTGGTGTTGGGGGTGACGGCGGTGCCGAAGTTGCCCAGGAAGATGGTGAGGTCCTGGGTGTTCACGGTCTTGTCGCCGGTGATATCGCCCAGCAGGGGGGCGTTGAGGGTCAGATTGGTGGTGGAGGCATCGGCCCCGGTGTTGCCGGCGGCGTCGACGGCGACCACTCGGACGCGGGCTTGGGTATTGCAGATGGTTGGGACGAGCCAGTTATAGGACCCGTTGCGGGGCTGGCCGCTGGCAATGGTGGTGGGCCACGTGTTACCGCCGTCGAGCGAGAGTTGGATGTTGACGGAAGAGACGAGGACGTCGTCGTCGGAGACCCAGGAAATGGTTTGGGAGGAGCCGGGGTTGAGGGTCTGGCCGCCTCGGAGGGTTTGGAGGTAAGCGGTTGGGGCGAGGCCGCCGTTAGGGCCGGGGGCGCCGAGGTGCTTGGGGACGTGCATGGCGATGCAGTGCATGACGCCGGCGGAGGAAACGATGGCCTGGCAGGGGACCTGGCGGATGGTGTACGAGGGGCCGAGTGCGGCGGTCCAGGCGTTGAGCGATTCGGTGTTGGCGTTGAGGCCGCCGTTGTAGTTGGTGACGGTGGCGTTGGTGTACGTGGGGAGCAGGAGGAGGTTGTTGCAGACCACGGTGTTGGCGTAGGTGTAGTGGACGCCGCCGACGCTGAAGGCGGGGATGCGGTAGACGGTGTAGCCGCGCGAGGCGAAGAGTGCCGCGGCGTTGTCGCAGATGACGTCCTGGGTGGAGCCGGGATTCAGCGGCCAATCGCTGACCATGACCTTGTTGTCCGCGAGGATGTAGACCCACATATCGAGGTGCTGCGTCGAATCGACGCTGGTGGGGAAGGCGGGAAGGATGGTCATGTTGAGGTTCTGGTAGGAGTTCCAGAGGCCCTCGATCAGCGGCTGGGTGAACGACGGGTTTTCGTTGACGATGAGTTGGGTAGCGAAGCCGTTGTTGTTGGCGTCGAGGTGGAAGTTGCCGCCGCCGTGGATGAGTTGCTGCGAGCCGCTGCCGATGGAATAGAGTTTGTGGCCCTTGAGCGCGGCGAAGTTGTCAGGGAAGGTGTCGTCGGTGGGGCGGGGGCGGTTGTACTGGTGATCGGTGACGACGCGGACATTGCCCTCGTAGCAGTAGCGGGGGCCGTAGTCGCGGATCCAGATGGTGTCGCGCGCGATGTTGACGAACTGCACCTTGGACATGTCGGCGCCCTGAGCGCTGATCTGCGCCGAGGCGGCGGCCTGCGTGCCCGACGTGATGCCGACATAGGCGATGGCGTTGCCGTCGGTGGTGATGCGTGCGGCCATCTGGGCCACGATGGTGAGTTGTCCGCTCGTGCCGGCCCATGAGAGGCAGATGCCGTCCATCGGTTCGTACTCGGCGACGCACTGGATCGGGCCGACGGGCGGCGGGGTCACGGCGCGGTCGGGGTTGTTGCCCAGCGGGTGGCGCTCCATCCAGGCCTTCTCAACCGGCGTCAGCGAGCGCGGGATGTCGGCGCCTTCGGGGTAGACCAGGCCCGCGTCGGTGACGATGGGTTCATCGGGGCGCGCGGTGGCGGTGGCCGAGAGCAGCATCGTGGCGCACAGGCCGGCGGCGCGAATGATCGTTGAGGCGGTGGGGCGCATGGGGACTTCTCTCGGTTGAGTTTGGGCGGGGGATTGGGCGCAGAACATCGAAGCGGCCAGCGCGAGGGGCCACGCGGGGCTGTTTCAACCTAACGGCGGGTAAGGGGGCCAGCAAGCGAGAAAGCGGGAGAAGGCCGAAAACGGTGCTGGAATGCTCGCGGGGGTCGGGATTATCGGGTGGGGCGGTTTGGTGAAACGGTTGACCGGCCTGGGGAAAGCAGCAAAGCAGCAGATGCGCAAAGCAGCAAATACGGATGGACGCTCGGAGGTCTTTTCCGATCTTGCTGCTTTGCTGCTTTGCTGCTTTGTCGATTTGCTGATTTGCTGATTTGCTGATTTGCCGCTGTGCAGCCCCGCCGCTCAGTTCAGTGTCGGGCGGCTGTTCTGGAGTTGGGGCCGGTCGTGCGTGTACAGGGACCGCGCGATCGTGAGGCCCAGTTCCTTGGCCAGCGCACGCTCCAGCACGGCTTTGTTGGACTGCTTCGCTTCGGCCTCGGGCGGGAGGCTCGCGATCAGCGGGTAGCCGCCCTCTTCGGGGAACACGCGGGTGTTCGACAGCGTGTCGAAGACCCGCACGCTCACCGCGGCCTTGGGCGAGATCCCCTGACCGTCGGAGAACAGCGTCCAATCCGTGACCTCGGCGTACACGATGACCTCGGCACCGACGCGCCGCCCGATGTCGACCACGCTGAGTTTCGGGCCCTGGTCCGAGCCGCGTGCGGCGTTCAGCGCGCTCTTCGACGACACGAGTTTGCCGGAATCAAACACCTTGGCCTTCATCAGCGTCTCGTCGGCGATCTGCCCCGCGCTGAGGCGCAGTTCGCGCCGCGGGATTTTGCTCGAAGGGTCGTCGATCAGGATCACCGTCGTGCGCTTCGAGTCGGGCTCGAACACCGCGTCCACCTTCGGCGGGCCCTGGATCGCGTACGCGATGGGCACGGCGATGTTGCAGGCGGGGATCGCCGCGGCGACAAGCAGCAGGGGGATGAGGAGCAGGCGTGGGGTGGGCATTGGAGGAGGCGAGGACACGGGCATCCGCCGCGGACGGCGGAGGCCCGTGGCACATGAAGACGGTCAATACTTGATGACGTTGGGTTCTTCGTGCTCGAAGAAGAGCCATGCGGCGCGGTTGGAGAAGCGGTCTTCGAGGTTGGCCACGACGGTGGCCTTGTTCATCTCGTTGGTGGTGACGCCGGTCTTGTCGGGGTACGTCACGCGGATGTCCTTGGTGAAGGCGAAGTCGTCGGGGTTCGGCCCGTCGGCCTCGACAACGCCGACCTTGCCGGCGATCGCGCCCTGCCACAGGTAGCCGTTGCCGGGTTCGCCCAGGCGGTACTCCTGGATGTCGATGAAGATGAGGACATCGACGCCGAACTCGTCGGCGAGGCGGCCGAAGGACCACGCGCTCCACTTGGGCTTGTTGTACTGCAGTTCGAGGATGCGGGGGCCGGGGACGAAGCCGGTGGCGCCGTGCTTCTCGCGGGCCTCGATGATCTTGCGGGTGACAGCGTTGGTGAGGCGTGCCACGGCGCGGGCGTCGTTGCCCTGGATGGCGCGGTCGGCGTCGATCACCACGGCGTAGGTCTTGCCACGCAGCCCGGTGTACTCGGCGGCGACATCGTGGCTGCCGGTCTTCTCAAGCGTGTCGCCCATGACCCCGGCCAAGGCGACGGCGGCGCAGCCGGACAGGGCCGCGGCGAGGGGCAGGAGCAGGAGGAGGGTGAGGAGGCGTTTGATGGGCACTGGAATTGGGTTCGGGTGTCGGGGTTTGGGGTTCGGGGAGTGGGGGGTGGGGGGTGGGGGGTGGGGAATAGGCCGGGGTTGGATGGTTGAGGCTCGTTTGGGTTCCGGGGGAATCACGAGACCGGGCGGGGACACGGGCATCCGCCGCAGGCGGCGGAAGCCCGTGGCACGGGACAGGGTCCGAACCGCCGGTCAGCCCTGCCACACGGACATCTTATAGAGCCACGCCGCGATGAACGCGATCCCCAAGGCCCACCACGTCCATCCTTTAAGGAGAGCACCGGCGGCGGAAAGGGCCCTCGACCCCGTCGCGGCGGTGTGGAGAGACAGCCAAAAAAGCATCGCCGTGAGCAGGGCGAGGAACGCGCCGAAGGGTTGGGCCCGGATGGAAGCCAGCAAGTCGGCGTGTGCGGCGTGGGCAAAGGCGGTGGTCATGCCGCAGGTGGGGCAGGGCTTGCCGGAAATGGCCGCCCACATGCAGGGGGGCAGGCCGAGCTGGGTGTGGGTGTTGAAGCCGGTGGGGGAGGGGGTGATTGACGCCGCGGCGGAAAGAACCGCGAGGCAGGCGAGTGCGGCGAGGGCGGTCCAGAGGCGGGAACTCAGGGGGAGGGTGCGGGCCGGAGCGCCCCTTGAGGATTTAACGATGGGGTTGGCGGCGGCTTCGGACATCGGGGGATGGTTGGCGCGTCACTGATTCGCCGTGAGGGTTTACGGGATTCTCTGGCGTCGGGGATCGACATGCTGTCCCCGAGCTCGCGCTCGGGGTTCGGATCGACGGAGCGATGCGACGCCGAAGATCAGAACCCGCCCGACGGCTTCCGCGGGAACTTCACATACGGCAGCCGCAGTTTCTGCGTGATCTTCACACTGTCGGCCCGTTTCGTGCCCGCGCCGAACTGCTGGAAGCCCTTGGCGCCGTTGAAGGCGACGGAGTCGTCCTGTTCGATGCCGTCGCCCGAGACGCCGACGGCTCCGACGAGTTGGCCGTTCTTGTAGAGCGGGACGGCGCCGGGGAAGATCTGGAGGCCGTTCTGGAGGGGGAGGCCGCCGGTGCCGGGGTTGGTGCTGACGGTGCCGCCGCCGATGAGGCCGCGTTGGAAGTTTCTGAGGGCGTCGGCCTCGCTGACGCTGAGGAACTCGAACGCATACTTGAAAATGTTCGGCATGATCAACTGCGTCTGGAAGCCCGTGTTGAAGGGGCTGAAGACCTCGGGGGCCAGGGCGCTGAAGGGGCCGGGGCCGGTATTGGGAATGCCGTCGGGCAGGGTGGGTCGTGCGATGAAGCCGATGGTGCGGTTGCCAAAGGCGATGTTGCCGGTCAGTGGCACGCCGATGGCCTGCGAGGCCTGGACATACTTGGCGTACTGCCCGCCGTCGGCGCTGCTGATGAGCGTCGCGGCGTCGGGGCGTGAGAAGAGGTTCACGCTGCGGGCTTTTTGCAGCGAGACATCGAAGCCGAAGACCGGGGCATCGGGCGTGCGGAAGACGCCCAGCAGATTGCCCTGCACATCGACGACGCTGACGGTGACCTGTGATTTCTGGGGTCGGTCACGCCGGATGGCGGCGCGGAGGCGGTCGTTTTCCTTGTGCGCCTGCGTCAGAATGGTCTGGACTTCAGCGGGGCTGAGGACCACCGCGCCGGACGCGTTGACGCCGCCGCGGGTGAGGCTGGTGGCGTCGATGGCGGTGAGAGAGGTGAGATTGTTCTGGTTCGTGACGTCGGCGACGGCGATGCGCTGGAACTGGCCGGTCAGTTCCGAGACGCCGACGACGGTGTTGTTCGGACCCTGGCGTGCTGACGTGAGCACAAAGCGCGGGCTGGCGATCTCCACCTGCGGCGTGGCGATGGCCCCGGTAGCGATGGCCATGCGGAACTGGCGGCCGCGGGTGGAATTCTGGGCAACCAGGGTGTCGTCCGCGGTGACGCCGACGGTGTTGTTGTTGTCGTAGACCAGCACGGGGATGGGCTGGCTGATCGAGCCTTCGTTGGGCCCGTTGTTGGAGATGTCGGCGATCAGCGTGGACCCCGAACCGTCGGTGTTGACGCGGATCAGTTCGCGCTTGGCGGTGAGAACGCCTTGGGGCCCGGCGCGGACGGCGAAGAGGCCGGCTTCGCCGATGGCGAACGAGTCGATGGTGGAACCGTTCGCGGGGGTCAACGCCGTGGCGGCCCCGTTGGCGGCGTTGATGCGGAACAGTTGCCCGGTGGTGCGGGAGATGCCGGTGACGAACGTGTCGGTGCCGCTGCGCTGGGCCACGGCGTCGCGCAGCGCCGCGGCGGGGGTGGAGAGCGTCGTCTGGCCCTGGGCCGCGCCGGTTGTGGCGTTGAAGGTGTGCAAGCGGTTCGTCTCGGCATCGAATGCGAGCAGCCGGTCGTCCGCGGCGTCCGGGGTGCCGGCGTCGTCGAGCGAGAGGCCTGTCACGCGGTGGCCGGCGGGGATCTGGTTCGTGCCGGTGCCGGAGATCGTCGCGATGGGGGTGATCGCGCCGGTCGTGAGGTTGACACCGGAAAGTTGCCGGTTCAGGGCCGCGTTGGGCTGGATGATGAAGGCGTCGTTGCCACGCACCGCAAACGCTTCGACGTAGTTCTGCTGGAAACCGAAGATCGTGTCGCCGGGGATGGTGCCCAGCGCGGTGGTGGTGAACTTGGTCGCGGGGCTGGGGGTTGGTCCCGAGAGCACGGTCAGACGATTGGCGGCGACGAGGCCGTCGAAATCCGGCAGCGAACCCAGTTCGGAGGCTGACGGGATGCCAGCGCGGAGGAACGCGAAACGGATGCCGCCGACGAGGATGTTGTCGGCGCGGATGTTCGAGGGCGGCTCAAACCCCGTGAGGGCGGCGGCGGCGATCTGCTCCTCTTCGGTGGATTCGCCGTCGTTGAAGTTGCTGGCGGGGCCGGAATACTTGGTATCGAACTCGACGCCGACGCCGGCGATGAGTTGGCCGTTGCGGTAGAGCGGGAGGCCGCCCGGGTCGCCCGCGAGACCGATGGGGAGGCGGTTGAGGTCGGAGGTGGGGAGGGATGAAAGTTGGACGCCGAAGAGGGGGCCGGAGGGCTGGTTGGGCGCGCCGCCGGGGAAGTTCTCTTGGACGATGAAGCCGGCGGTGCGCGTGGAGAAGGCGTTGCCTTTGGTGGAGAGGAAAACGGCGGTGCCGGCTTTGGAGGTGGCGAAGATGGAGGAGGGGAGCGAGATGCCCTCGAGGCCGCCGACGCCGCCGCCGTCGATGGTGGACTGGCCGGCGTCGAAGCGGAGCGCGGGGTCGCGCATGCGGACGACGCCCAGGATGTTGCCCTCGCGGTCGACCAGCGAGATGGTGGCGTTGACGCCCAGTTGCGTGGCCCGGGCGATGCACTGGGCGAAGACGGACTTGATCTCGTTCAGCGAGAGCGCGGCGGAGGGGTCGGGGAGGGCGCTGAGCAGTTCGCGAGGTTCGAGGGACTCGAAGCACGGGGCGGCACTGGGGCGGGCCGAGGGCCGGGTCGCTGGGCGGTTGGCGGGACGGGCGAGATTCTGCTTGCGCACGGTGATCCTCCGCTCTGGTGGCGCGTGCCCGTTCTTGCGGCGCACGGCGAAACGGCCCGAGGGCGCGTGCCCGTCGGGCGATGGCGGGAGGTTGATCGATGGGGGGCGCGGCGTCAAGCGCGGAGCGGCGGGATGGGGAGATCGGGGGGTGTGAGCGCGGGGTGAGTCGGTGCTTTGTGCGGTGGCCCTCACGGGCGCTTCGGGTTCGTTTGTTTCGGGTTCGTCGCGCGGATCAAGGACATCTCGTCCGTGATTAGGCGTTGGGTGTTGAGACTTGGGATCAACAGCGGTGACGGGCGAGTCGCGGTGGGCGCGCCGCGTTGCGTTGTTCGGCGCGGAGTCGTAGATTCTGCGGCGTGTCGGTTGTCTCCTCGTGCGTGGAGGGCCTCGTGCATCACCGAACGCGTGTGAATGTGTCGTCGCTGGTGTTCGCCGCGGGTGCGGCGCTGGCGGTGTGTGCTGCGCCAGCGTTCGCGGTGAGGCCGCCGCCGCGCCCTCCGGCGGGGGAGCCTGCGCCCGCGCCGTCGGAGCCAGCCAAGGATGCGCCCGCGTCCCCGTCCACCGGGGAGGCGGCGAAGGTGGAGTCGGCGCTGGAAAAGCCCGCCGAGGCGAAGACGGAGGGGGAAAAGAAGGACGGCGAGAAGGCGTCGGAGGAGAAGCCGATGCTGCCCGCCGAGCCGATCTCCGAGCCGCCGATGGACCCGCTGGGGTACGCCGGGGACGGCCCGTTTGAGTTGAAGCCGGGGGCGAACGTGCTGCCGCGCGAGACGATCGCGGTGCCGGACCGGTGGCGCATCGGTTGGCCGACGTGGAACCGCTACAACCGCGTCGCGCCGTCGGATTCGGTGCTGATGAATGCGACGGGCGGGGATTCGCCGTACACGCTGGGGCACCCGCTGAACCCGTACGACCGGAACGTGCTGAAGGGTGACTACCCGCTGTGGGGCGAGGACATCTTCCTGAATCTGTCGTTCGTGTCGGATACCTTTGCGAAGTTCGGGCGGCTGCCGGTGCCGTCGGGGGCTTCGTCGTCGAACCCGAACTCCTTGGAGAACTTCGGCTCCGGTCGGTTCACGTTCGTCAACCAGACGTTCCTGACAACGTTCGACCTGTTCAAGGGGTACGCCGCGTTCCGGCCCGTTGATTGGCGCTTGCACGTCACCGGCGGGTACAACATCAACTATCTGGACCTCCAGGAAAACAACGCGACCAACATCAACCCGCGCCGCGACAGCGACCGCACCGACAAGCACGCCGTCCTGCAGGAGGCGTTCTTCGAGTACCACCTCGGGGACACCTCGCCGTTTTTCGATATCGCGGCGGTGCAGATCGGCCGGCAGTTGTTCTCGTCGGACTTCAAGGGGTTCATCTACAACGACGTGAGCGACGGCATCCGCCTGTTCGGCAATGCGGGGTCCAACCGCATCCAGTACAACCTCGCCTTCTTCAACCAGGTCGAGAAGGACACGAACTCGGGCCTGAACGAGATGGACTGGCGTGACCAGCAGGTCGCGATCGCCAACATCTACATCCAGGACGCCATCTGGAAGGGCTACACCGCCCAGTTCAGCGTGCACTGGAACCACGACCAGTCGGATTCGCGCGTCGATGACAACGGCTTCATCGTCCGTCCTGATCTCATCGGCTCGGCCAACGAGCACTCCATCGATTCGGTCTACTTCGGCTGGACCGGCGACGGGCACATCGACCGCCTCAACATCACCCACGCGGCGTACTACGTCACCGGGCGCGACGACGGGAACCCGCTGGCCGGGCGCCAGGTGGACATCAGCGCGTACTTCGCGGCGATTGAACTCAGCGCGGATTTCGACTGGCTCCGCCCCAAGGCCGCGGTGCTGTATGCATCTGGCGACAGCGACCCCACCGACGACACCGGCGGCGGTTTCGACGGCATCCTCGACAACCCCGTCTTCGCCGGCGGGCCGTCGTCGTTCTACCAGTCCAACGGCCTGGGCCTGGCGGGCGTGCGTCTGACGAACCCCGGCTCGTTCTTCAACAACCTGCGTTCGAGCAAGACCGAGGGGCAGTCGAGTTTCGTGAACCCCGGCACGCTGCTGGTGAACACGGGTCTGGACGCGGAGATCACGCCGAAACTGCGGGCCAGCCTGAACGCCAACTGGATCTGGATGGCCGACACCAGCACGGTGGAGTACGCGCTGAACCAGAACGACATCGATTCGTACCTGGGGCGCGAGGTGAACCTGTCGCTCCAGTACCGCCCCTTCCTGAACAACAACATCATCATCACCGCCGGCGGCAGCCTGTTCTTCCCCGACGAGGGCTTCAAGGACATCTACGAGAGCGGTCGGACGCTGCACCAGATCTTTGTTGGCGTGACGTTGACGTACTGAGGACTGAAAACGAAAAGCGAAAAGTGAAAAGCGAAAATCAGGGGGGAGCGGGGATCGGTTGCGTGCGGCTTTCCGAGTCTGCCCTGCGGATGGACGAGATCGAACCACGTTGACCGCACTTTCTGATTTGCTGCTTTGTTGATTTGCTGCTTTGCTGATTTCTGAGGCCCCCATGCTCGCCACTCGATACAAAATCGCGATCGCTTCCCTCGGCCTCGTCGGCGTCCTCGTCGCCTGCGAGCACGCGCACTACTGGCGCAACGCCGAGCCTTGGGAGACGTCGTTCCGCAAGGACATGGCCGATCCGACCAAAGCCAAGGCCGAGATGATCTCGCGCATGGCCCCGCGTGCCGGCGAGAAACCCTACGAGAGCAAGGAAGCCGCGCTGGCCGCCTCGGCGGGGTGCATCTCCTGCCACACCGAGACCGACCACTTCAACGCCCACCCCGGTGACACCCCCGCGATTTCCTGCGTCGACTGCCACGGCGGGAACGGCGAGGTCATGTCCACCATGGACAAGCCGGGGCGCCCGGGCGTCCCCGGGACGCAGATCACGGACGGCGCGTATCTCGCGGCGATGATGAAGGCCCACGTCTCGCCGCGGAACCCGCAGGCGTGGTACGGCTCGCCCACCATCAAGTACGGCGATCATCACGCGGAGCACGACGACCACACAGAGGGCGAACACGCCGAGGGCGACTCGAAAGAAACCGTCCACGGCACGCTCCACGGGAGCCGCAACCCCGAGGCCACGTCGGCCTTGCTCAACCAGGAATCCCCCGAGTTCATCCGCTTCATGAACCCCGGCGATCTCCGCGTCGCCGAGTGGGCCTGCGGCAAGTGCCACGCCCAGGAAGTCGCCTTCGTCGGCCACTCGATGATGGCCCACGGATCGCAGTTGTGGGGCGCGGCGCTCTACAACAACGGCTCGATCCCCAACAAGATTTCCGCGTACGGCGAGTCGTACTCGCCCTTCGGCCTGCCGCAACGCCTGCAGGGCGTCATCGAGGCGGACTCGAACGGCATCCAGAAAGTCCGCAAGCCGACCGACGAAGAGGTGAAGCGTGACGGCGTGGTGCCGTGGCTCGAACCGCTGCCGGTGTGGGCGATCACGCAGCCGGGCAACATCCTGCGCGTGTTCGAGCGCGGGACAAAGTTGCCGGTGCCCGGCGGGGCGGTCCCGAACGAAGAGCCGGGCGCGATCGGCCTGCCGAACCCGCTCGCCGAAAGCGGCAAGGCGGACAAGGGGCTGTCGCCGCGCGGCCTGGGGACGAAGATCAGGACCGACCCGGTCTTCCTGGGCCTGCAGAAGACGCGACTCCTCGACCCCATCCTGAACTTCGTCGGCACCAACGACCACCCCGGCGATTTCCGTCAGTCCGGCTGCACCGCGTGCCACACGGCCTACGCAAACGATCGCAGCGTGAAGAACTCCGGCAAGGAACTCGCCGCCAAGGGGAACAGGGGCTTCTCGTCGTCTTCGGACCCGACGATCGCCAAGAACGAATCGGGCCACCCCGACAAGCACGTGCTGAGCAACGCCATCCCCACCAGCCAGTGCATCGTGTGCCACATTCACCCGGGCACGTCGTACGCCAACACGTACACCGGCTACATGTGGTGGGACCTCGAGTCCGACGGCGAGTTCATGTACCCCAACCGTACTTCCCAACCGACGCCCGAGCAGCGGTGGGAGAGTCTGCGGAAGAACCCTGATGATGCGGCGATCCGCGGGTTGTGGGGCAACCTGTACCCCTCCGCCGTGAATCACAAGGGCGAGCCGGCAGGGACGGACTTCCTTGAGAAGACCGGCTCGCCAGAGTTCAACGCCAAACTCCAGCACAACCAGTTCGCCGACTTCCACGGCCACGGCTGGATGTTCCGGGCGATCCACAAGAAGGACCGCACCGGCAACCTGCTCGACGGTCAGGGCAACGTGATCGATCCGAGCGACCCCGACAAGTGGAAGAAGGCCGTTCACCTCGCCGACCTGCACCTTGACGCGGGCATGCACTGCATCGACTGCCACTTCAAGCAGGACATGCACGGCAACGGCAAGTTGTACGCCGAGGTCCGCAACGCGGTGGAGATCCGCTGCCAGGACTGCCACGGCGACTACAACAGCCGGGCGACTTTGAAGACGTCCGGCCCCGCCGCGCCGCGGAACGACAAGGGCGAGGTCATCGGGACGTCGTTCGAGCGCACCCGCGTCTTCGGCAAGCCGCGGTTCTACACCAAGAAGGACGGCACCCTGTGGCAACGCTCCGCCGTCGAGAAGGGCCTTGAGTGGCCGGTGGTTCAGACGATGGACACCATCAACCCCGCCAGCGCGTGGGCGATCGCGAACCCGAAGGAAGCGGCCAAGAGCCGCTACGCCAAGACCGTCTTCCGCGATGAATCCAGCGGCCAGATCCGCTGGGGCGACACGCCCAAGGAGAACGGTCCGAAGGGCGAGGGGAAACTGGCGCACTCGATGGACAAGGTCGAGTGCTTCACGTGCCACACCTCGTGGATGACCAGTTGCGCCGGTTGCCACCTGCCCATGCTCGCCAACGAGCGGACGCCGATGCTGCACAACGAGAACAAGTACACCCGCAACTACACGCGGTACAACTTCCAGGTGCTGCGCGACGACACGTACCAACTTGGGCGTGATTCGACGGTCAAGGGCGGGAAGGTCGTGCCGGTGCGGTCGTCGTCCGCCGTCATCGTCAGCAGCCAGAACCTGCTGCGCGAGTGGATCTATTCGCAGCAGCAGACCATCTCCGGCGAGGGCTATTCGGGTCAGGCGTTCAACCCGCACTTCCCGCACGCCACCGCCGGGCGCGGGACCACCAAGATGTGCGTCGATTGCCACGCCTCGCGCGACGGCGACAACAACGCGTGGATGGCCCAGTTGCTGCTGCAGGGCACCAACATGGTGAACTTCATCGGGCGCTACGCCTATGTGGCGGAGGGTTCGGGCGGGCTTGAAGGCGTGGTCGTCACCGAGCACGAGGAGCCTCAGGCCGTGCTGGGGTCGTACTTCCAGAGCCTCGCCTGGCCCGACGAGTACAAGAAGTTTGTCGAAGAGGACAAGCGGGAACTCGAACTGGCCTACCACCACGACGGCAAGGGGGCGTTCGGGTGGCTGAACGGCGCTGAGATTCTCGACCTGCAACTGCGCGGCGAGTACCTCTACGCGGCGCGGGGCAGCGCCGGGTTCTATGTGTTTGATGTGCAGGCGATCGACCACAAGGGCTTCTCGGAGCGGATCGTGACCGCGCCGGTTTCGCCGCTGGGGCAGCGATTGGGTTTCGATACCGAGAACTGCGTCGCCATCGCTTCGCCCACCACGCTGGGCGTTGACCCGGCGCGGACGCGGATGTCGAACGACCCGTCGCAGCCGCGGGCCATCGGGCTGGATGAGCCCAAGCCCTGGCATGTGAACCAGGAGCAGAAGATCCATCCCATGTACGCCTACCTGTACATCGGGGACGCGAAGGAGGGCCTCATCACCACCTTCGCCGGCACGCTGCTCGACGGCGACCCTGAGAACAACTTCCTTGAGCGGACGAAGTTCAAGGACGGCACCACCGCGTTCAACCCCGACGGCGTTCTGACGGGGATGACGCATCTGGTGCTCGCGGGGCACTATGTCTACGCGACCTCGCCGAGGGGTTTGGTGGTGATCGATGTCGACGACCCGACCGACCCCAAACTGGTGAAGGTCGCCGGCTCGGACGTTCTGGTGAACCCGCAGGCGGTGCAGATTCAGTTCCGCTACGCCTTCGTCACCGATGCCGGCGGGCTGAAGGTGTTCGATGTCACCGAGCCGGGCAACACCGGGTTTGTTGGCGGATCGGCGCTTGATCTGCCGGGCGAGAAGCACCGGCTGTATGTGGCGCGGACGTACGCGTATGTGGCGTGCGGCAGCGCCGGCATGGCCATCATCGATGTGACCAAGCCCGCCACGCCCACGCTTGTCACCCAGTTCACCGGCGACGGCGAACTGAAGGACACGCGCGACGTCAAAGTCGGCATGACCAACGCTTCGATGTTCGCGTACATCGCCGACGGCAAGGGCGGGTTCAAGGTGGCGCAGTTGATGGGGCCCAATACCACGGCGCAGTTCAGGGGCTTTGCGCCGCCGCTGAACCCGCAGATCATCGCGCGGCGGAGCACGCACGGGCCGGCGCTCGCGGTAAGCAAGGGGCTTGACCGTGACCGTGCCGTGGATGAGAGCGGCAACCAGACGAGCGTGTTCGGTCGTCTTGGGGCGCGGCCGCTGAACCTCAGTGAGCAGCGGAAGATGTATCTGCACAATGGTGTGCCGTGGACGGTGACGAACGAGCCGGACGGGGCTCCCGAGGCGTACACGCTGTCGGAACCCGCGAAGAAGGAAGAAGAGAAGCCTGCTGAGAGTGGTGGGCGGCGGCGCGGGAGGTGAGGACGACGGGGCACGGCGAGGACGCCGTACCCCGGCACCCTGCGCCCCCCGGACCCCGGCCCTCCTGAATGTATTTCATTGGGACCCCGGTGTGATGCGTGAACGAGTCGAGTGATTGAAACCCATGCATGGGTGATTGGATGTGCCCGTCTTTCGACGGGTGGCGTGGTGGGCACGCCGCCACTCTGGGGAGGGGCGGCGGGCTTGACGCCGGGGGACAGGGTGAGACGGACCTCTGGTTTGGCCGGCCCCCCGGCGGCTTCCACGTCGAGGCGGAGGCTTCGGCTTTCGCTTGGGCCTCCACCTATAGGGTGATCTGGGTTTGGAGTGACCGGGGCTGTGCGCGCGCCGGGTGGTGATGCGGGTGAGGATTTATGCGGGCGTGTGGGTTTAAGTGGTTGGTGGGGTTGGGTTTGTAGATTCTTTTGGCGGAGTTGGAATTATTCTGAAGGGGGCGGCGGGGGAGGTGAGGGAGCAGGTCATTGCGGGATTCATGAGCCCCTGCATTCGGTCGCGGTACAGTGAACCCGATGTCGACGACCGCGCGAGTTCGCAGTGTCATTGTTCGGTCGTCGCTCGTTTTGTGTCTTGCTTTGCTTGCAATTGTTTGCGGCTGGGGCAACGCGGTCGTTTGCGGCATTTTCACTCACTACAAGGATTCGGCCTTGCTGCGGTGCGACAGTTGGCCGCAGGATGTGTACTGCGGGGTCTATACGGGCACGGGATCGCGGTTTATTGCAGTGCTTCGGAAATGGACGGACCCGATCTCCATTGAAAAACAACGGGTTTCCCGTGCGAGGTTCTATAGCAACGACAGTATATGTTCAGAGTATTCCAGACTGGCACTGTCTCCCGATGTCATCACTGAAGAACAACTTGGTTGGCCGATTCCCTGCGCTTCGTGGCAGATTCGCAGGATTTCAGACGACCCTACAGTCCCAGGTGAGGTGGTCAACGGAGCGGTGTGGGGATCCACCCGATTCATCGACACCGAATCATCTGTGTTGCTCGGGTACTGGAACTCCGCGTATTGCAGCTGGCGTTTGCCGTTGAAAGTGAACTTTGTCAACGCGATGCTCTGTGGTGCTCTTTCTCTCGCGGCCTTGTGGTTGATCGCAAGGCTCGCACGACAAGCATGCAGACACTTGATCAGATTGATTCGAGCCTGGCGAGGGGGCCAATGCTTGGCGTGCGGCTATTCGAATCATGGATTGTCGGTTGAGAGGTGCCCTGAGTGTGGTGAGCCCTGCCGGGTGACACGACGGCCGTGAGCCCTGCCACGATGGCGGGTGGCGTGCTCACGTCCTCGTGAGCATGGTCTTGCAGCATGCCCCGCGAAAGACATGCTTCCGAGGACGGAAGCATGCCACCCGGGTTTACGCTCTTTGGGCGGGCGCGATGCTGCCGAGGGCGGCGGCGTTATGGCGTGGGTGTGGGTTTCGTCCGCCCGTTTCACGGGCGTTAGGGCATTCAAGCATCGATGACCAGCGGCTGCGCCGCTGGCAACCATGGTTGGCCCGCTTCGCGGGCCAGGGAGGGTTTGGGGGCGTTGATGCTGGATGGGCTCAGTCCTTCGCCCCTTGCGGGGCGAGGTGAGGTTGATGGGGTGGGGATTCGTGTGTGCGACGGTTTCCACGGGTTGCGCTTCGCTCCACCCGTGGCTACAGGCCGCGGCCCCTTTGGGGCCGCAGACTGCGGGGCGCGGGGTGCTCGGACGGTTGTGGCCCGTGCCGCGATGGGCCGTTTCCCGGGGTGCGGCCCGTCGTGTCTTAAGTTGTTTGCGAGTTTGTTGCTGCTCGGGCACGACGCTGCCGAGGACGGCAGCATCGTGGCACGGGCGCGGGCTTCGTCCGCCGGTTTCACGCGCTGAAGAATGAAAAAGGCCCCTCCGTGGTGGAGGGGCCTTCGTTTGTTTCCGGATCATTCGGCCTCGATGATTGAATCCCAGGCATCGAGCCTGGATCATCGAGTCCCGATCATTGAGCGATCAGGTTGGTGGGCTCGTGCCTCACTCCTTCGGGGTCGAGAGCGTGATCTTGTCGGTGCCCATCGCGCCGTGGTCGTCCATGCCGCCGCGGGCGGGGGAGGTGCGTCCGCCGGAGCCGCCGCCGGTCGAACCGCCGGCTGCGCCTTCGGCCTTCTCGGCCCTTGCTTCCTCGACCGCGCCCCACTGGGCGCGCTTCAGGGACAGGCCGATCTTGCGGTCGCTGGTGTCGACGCGGAGGATCTTGACGTCGACCTCCTCGTTGGCCTTGACCACGTCCTGCGGGTTCTCGACCTTGTGGTCGGCGAGTTCGGAGATGTGGAGCAGGCCTTCGAGATCGTCTTCGAGTTCGACGAAGACGCCGAAGTTGGTGATCTTGGTGACCTTGCCGCGGACGACCATGCCGGGCTTGTAGGCGCCGGGGATGGCGTTGAGCCAGGGGTCTTCGGTGAGTTGCTTGACGCCGAGCGCGACGCGCTGCTTGGACTGGTCCACTTCGAGCACGACGCACTTGACGGACTGGCCCTTCTGGAGGACTTCGTTGGGGTGAGCCACCTTCTTGGTCCACGACAGGTCGGAGACGTGGAGGAGGCCGTCGACGCCGGGCTCGAGTTCGACGAACGCGCCGTAGTTGGCGAGGTTGCGGACCTTGCCCTCGATGACGGTGCCGGTGGGGTACTTCTCGGCGACGAGTTCCCAGGGGTTGGTCTCGCACTGCTTCATGCCGAGCGAGATTTCCTGCTTGTCCTTGTTGATGTCGAGGACAACCACTTCGACTTCCTGGCCGGGGGCGACCAGTTCGGAGGGGTGGTTGATGCGGCGGGTCCAGGACATCTCGGAGATGTGGACCAGGCCCTCGATGCCGTCTTCCAGACGCACGAACGCGCCGTAGGACATGAGGTTGACCACCGCGCCCTTGACGCGGCTGTTGACGGCGTACTTCTGCTCGATGGCTTCCCACGGCGAGGCTTCGCGCTGCTTGAGGCCCAGCGCGACCTTCTCCTTGTCGCGGTCGACGTTGAGGACCTTGACCTCGATCTTCTGGTCGATCTTGAGCATCTCGCTGGGGTGGTTGATGCGGCCCCAGGACATGTCGGTGATGTGGAGGAGGCCGTCGATGCCGCCGAGGTCGACGAACGCGCCGAAGTCGGCGATGTTCTTGACGGTGCCCTGGACGATGTCGCCCTCGCGGAGGGTCTCGAGGATGCGCTTCTTGGCGGTCTCGCGCTCGTGCTCGATGAGTTTGCGGCGGCTGATGACGATGTTGCGGCGCTCGAGGTCGATCTTCAGGACTTCGGCGCGGATTTCGCGGCCGACGAAGTCGCCGATATCGCCGGGGCGGCGGACATCGACCTGCGAGGCGGGGAGGAAGACGGGAACGCCGATATCGACGAGCAGGCCGCCCTTGATCTTGCGGAGGACCTTGCCCTGGACGATGTCGCCCTCGTGGGTGGTCTCGATGATGCGCTTCCAGTTGATGACGCGGTCGGCCTTGCGCTTCGACAACTGGATGAGGCCGCCTTCGCCCTCGATCTCTTCGAGGAGGACCTGGACTTCCATGCCGGGGCGGAGGGAGTCGAAGTCGTCGAACTCTTCCTTGGGGATGAGGCCTTCGGACTTGAGGCCGACGTCGATGACGACGTCGTCGCCCGCCATCCCGATGATCCGGCCCACGAGGATCGTGTCGGCCTCGAACTCCTTGATGGAGTCGGATTCGATCAGGGCGGCCATCGGGTCGTCGCTGCCCCCCCCGGAACCGCCGTGCCCGAAGGCGTCGCGCATGAGGGCGTCGGTCTCGGCGTCGGCCAGGCCGAGCGATGCAATGAGGTTCTCATCAACCATGGGGTGGGTCGCCTGGTGCACACTCGCCGGTGCTTGGGCCGAGATGGAACGCTGCGCTGGGTGCCCTGTCTGGGCGACCATCGTCGGCGGCTACGCCGAACTCCCCTTTGGACCGCACGCGGCGTGTGCCGGGGGGCGGGGGGAGGCGTCACTCGACCCCCGCCTCAAGCGTGAAGCGGGGTTTGAGAGGTGGAAAATGTTTGGCCGCCCGAGTGCCCACTCGGGAATCACAGCCTTTCCCGCGGCGAGGCGGGGGTTGGGATGATAGCAGGTTCACTGCTTTTTTGTCGAACGGGGTGGTAGGGGGGTGTTGGGGGGTCATCGGGACCGCATTCGAACGGGGGAACACGACTCGGCCTTGGCCAGCACCAGTTTCCGGGCATTTTGCGGTCGGCGGCACAAATGGCGTAACGATCGTGATCTATGCAGCATCCAATGGGTGCGGCGGTGCCCATCCGGGTGTTTCGGATGGGATCGCCGGGCTCGGATCAACAAAGGAAGCGTGTCCCATGTCGAAGGCATTTGTGTACACCGAACTTCAGATCGCCGTCCCGTTCGCCCAGGCCCCGTGGCGGGAACTCAACGCGTTGCTGCTCCGCCAGCCGGGGCTGCGCAACAAGACGTGGCTCGCGGGTGTGAAGAACCACTCGCTTGGTGGGTTCTACGAGTTCGACTCGATTGAGAACGCCAAGCGGTTCGTCACCGGGTACTTCCCCGCCGAGGCTCGCAAACTCGGTGTTGCCCAGACTACGCGGGTCTTCGACGGCGGGGTGGTGGAAGAGGCGAGCCGGTTCCTCAACTCGATGCACTTCGGTGGGCGGCTCGGGCAGCGCCCGGGGGCGTTCGTCTACACGGAGGCTCAGATCGCCGCGCTGTTTGACCAGGCCCCCTGGCGAGCCATGAACCCGGTGCTCAAGTCCCAGCCGGGGCTGCTGCACAAGACGTGGCTCAGCGGCGTGCACACCAACTCTGTAGGCGGCTTCTACGCGTTCGATACCATTGAGAACGCGACGCGGTTCGTCGTCGACTACTTCCCGACCGAGGCGGCGGGATTGAACGTCGCGTACACCACCCGGATCTTTGACGCCTCGGTGGTCGAGGAGGCCAGCCGCCCGCTCCACTCGCCGTACTTTGCGTGAGTCCGGCTGGCTTCGGATGTGGAGACTCCCTGCGGCGCACCCGCGCCCGCGGCCCCCCCGGCCCCTCGTCGACGGGGTGCCGCGGGCCGCTTTTCAAGGCCCTTTGCATGCGATACTCCAAGGATCACATCGAAGCGACACGAGCCGGCATCCTCGCTGGGGCCGGGCGGGCCTTCCGTCGGCATGGGCGCGCGGGCGTCGGGGTTGACGGGCTTGCCCAGGAAGCGGGTGTCACGTCCGGCGCGTTCTACACGCACTTCGAATCGAAGGACAAGGCGTTCGAGGCCGCCGTCATCGCCGGGATGCAGGAACTGTTGGCCGGCATTCGGCGCTTCCGTGCCGAACACGGCGAAAAGTGGCTGGATCGGTTCATCGGGTGGTACCTGGGCGTTGACCATCGCAAAGATATGGCGTGCGGCTGTGCTTTGGTGACGCTCTCGCCGGAGGTGATGCGGGGTGGGACGAGGCTCCGCTTGCTCTACACTGCGGAGTTCGGCCAGATCGTCGACGAGATCGCTGACGGCCTTGGAAGCGGGCCGATTGAAGCGAGAAGGCGTCAGGCCCGGTCAATGCTGGGGCTGCTTGCGGGATCGGTGACGCTGGCCCGCTCGATGGGTGATGAGGCTGGCGCCGAGGAGGTTTCCTTGGCGGCGATGGACGCCGTACGGGCGATCGTGGGGAAACCGTAAACGAAGTAGGCGGCGGGGGGACGGAGCCAGTGAACGATGGAGATTGAGTAACGTTGGCGGACGGCGAACTGTTCTTGGTGCGATGAGGCCAGTTTCGGATCGCGGCGACGGGACTCTTTCGAGTGTGGGTGGTCGTCGGGTTGTTGATAGATTCTGCGGATGATCCGGGAACTCCTCGCTCAGCAGCCGCCCGCGCCCATCGATGGGATGCTTCCATTGAAGGTCATCTGGGGCATCGTGACGCAGCAGCCGTGGCTGGTGCTGACTATGGTGGTTGTGTTGGGCGTAGCGGCGGCTTTGCCTGCTGCGGTGAAGCGGGCGCGGCGGAGGCGGCGTGCTGGGTCGGAGTGGGGGGGCGGTTCATCCGAGCGTTCGATGGCGATGGGTGAGTTCCGCGCGGCGGTGGGGCTGCTGACACCGACCGAGGCGGCGTTCATGCCCGTGCTGGTTCGGGCATGCGGGGCGGATCGTCCGGATGGGCCGCGGGTGATGGTGAAGGTGAGGTTGTTGGACATCGCCGTGCCGGTGGAGGGGGCGGAGACGGAGTATGCGGATCGGAACCGGGTGTGGCGGAAGCATGTGGATTTTGTGATCGTGGCGGGGCCTCGGATGATCCCGATACGGGTGGTTGAACTGGATGATGCGTCGCATGATCGCGGGGATCGGGCCTACGCGGATGCGGTGAAAGATGAGGCGCTGCGGCGTGCGGGGGTTCCGATCACGCGGGTGCCGGTTGGACGGATGAATGATGTGGCTTGGTTGAAGAAGGCGATTGGGACTGGTGGGTGAGTTGATGTTGTGAGTTTGATGTGTCGCCCCTCTGGGGCTTGGCGATTTTGGAGCGCCGGCCGTGGGTTCCGCTCGCCCTTTCAGGGCTTTGCTCCACCCACGGCAACGGACTTCCGGCCCTTCGGGCCTTTGGAGTGGCGTGGGTTGGTGAAAGTGAATCGGGCGGCGGGTGGCCGGGCCAACGAATGAGCGGAGTTTGGGTGGCATGGGCCGAGCATTTTGGCACTGGAATGAAAACCGGGCGGGCCTTGAGGCTCGCCCGGTGGGGTGTTTTTTGATTGATCCCGGTGCCGCGCTGCGGCGTCACCGGTGCGATCCTGCTTACTTCAGGAACTTCTTAGCGGCGTCCTTGATCAGCGTGCCGAGTTTCTCGGCGCCGCCCTTGGCCTCCGCGGTGGCGGTCGACAGGTCGGCCGCCGAGGCGCTCTTCAACTTGCCCAGCAGGCCTTCGACGGTGCTCCACTGGGTCTCGATGGCCTTGACGGCGGACTCGATCTGGGGCTTCATGTCGGGTGCGGCGGTGGCGATCTGGCCCTTGATCTTCTCGACGGTGGGCTTCCACTCGGTCAGCATCTCGTTGACCTTATCGGCCATCGCGGTCTGGCCGCCCTTGAGCAGGTCTTCGGCGCCGCCCTTGGCCTTGTCGGCCATTTCGCCGGCCTTCTCGCCGACCTTCGCGCCAGCGTCCTTCACGGCGTCGCCGGCCTTGGCGGCGGCGTCGCCGACCTTGCTGGCCGCTTTATCCACGATGCTGGCGGCGTCTTTCTTCTCTTCGCAGCCGACGGCGGCGAGAGCGAGGGTGGCGGCGAGGATGGTGAGGGTGCGGTTCATGGGTGTGCTCCTGAAAGAGAGTGTTGGTGTGCCGCGGGCCCGCGCTGACGCGGTCGTGCGGCGGGGTGGTTGACGCTGCGGTTTCTGTGCCGTGCGTAAGGGCGGAAAGTGTACACAGGTCCGAGAATCTCTGCTGTCTCGTGGGCTTGGGATCGGGACGGGCCATGCCTGAGACGGTCTGTGGTCGGCGATAAACCGTGCCGGCGACGCGGGCGTCAGCACGGCACGGCTTGTCGAAGACGCCAGGCCGTGGCACGTTTGGCGCCGGGTGCGCTTGGTTTGTGGTCTTGACGTGAACGGCCCCGTCGAAACGCCCGATAGCCAATCTCACGATGATGGAGGCGTTCGATGCCAAGACGTTGCGGGCCGGGGCGCGGCTGCCCGGGTCGCTGTTCACGCGCCAGGGGGTAAAACTTTTGGCGGCTGAGGTGACGTTGACGGAATCGATGTGCCGCACGCTGGGGCAGTTTGAGCAGGGGGACTTGTATCTCGCGGGCTCGATCGATGAACTTCGCCGCGCCGGGGTGGTGCGTGCGACGCCCACGGCGCTGCTGCCGCGCGCGGGGGATGCAGCGGCGGCGGACCTGGTGACGCTCGGCGGTGTGCTCGCCGTGGAGTCTGGCGACCGCGTGGACGAGCAAGCGCTTGATGCGCTGGAACTCGGCGCGTTTGTGGGGATTGACCCGAAGGAATCGGCGCGGCTGCGGTCGAGCCGGATGAAACTGGCGGACGACATCGCCGCAGACCGGGAAGAGCGGTGGTCGCGGTTGGCGTTGACGGTGGAGCGTGAGCCGGCGGATGCCGCGGCCGCCGACGCGTCGAGCGACGCGGGGGCCACGGATCAAGCGGAGATCGGGCGTGCCTGGCCGGGCGGCGCGGCGCTGACGCAGTGGCGCAGCGTGCGGGTGTCGGCGTTACGTCGGGCGATGGCCCGCGTGCTCACCGGCGTGCCCACGCACGTGGCCGAGTTCGAGGTTCTCACCGATGAACTGATCGAACTGTGCCGTGCGCATCCGGAGCGTTTCGCCCAAGTCGCCTTGTGTGCGATCGAACGCGAAGAGTTCCTGCCGGATCATGCGTACACGGTGGCCGCGCTGAGCGTGGCGATCGCGGTGCGGATGGGCTTCAACGAGCGCGGCGTGCGTCACGCGGCGCTGGCCGGGATGCTGTGCGATGTGGGCATGGGCCTCATCCCCGCTTCGGTGCGCAGCAGCACGCGCACGCTTGATGAGATCGACTCCAACCGAGTGCGCCGTCACCCCGCTTTCAGCGTCATGCTGCTGGACAGCGTCGAAGGACTGGACGATGAGGTATCGCTGGCGGCGTACCAGCACCAGGAACGCGAGAACGGCTCGGGGTACCCGCGTGGCCTGAAATCCAAGCAGATCAGCGAGATCACCAAGGTGGTCTCGGTGGCGGACGTGTTCGCGGCGAGCGTCGGGCCGCGGCCTTATCGGCCGACGAAGCGGGCGTACGACGCGCTCGAAGAACTCATCGCGATGGGGTCGGACAAACTGCTCGAACGCAAGATGGTGCGGGCGCTGGTTGAGGCCACAGGGCTGTTCCCGGTGGGGAGTTATGTGCGGCTCTCGACAGGGGACTTGGCCGAAGTGGTAGGGGCGCACGCGACGATGATCGACCGGCCGGTGGTGACGGTGCTGAAGCGCGAGGGACGGACCCTGCGCGCCGGCGCGACCATTGATCTGGCCGACCACAAGCCGTGGGAACTGCACGTGATCCTTGCGGCGGATGCGCCGACGGAAAACGTTGTGCGGGCGTGATCGCACCGGCACCGCGAATGCTTTCCCGGTGCTCCGCCTGGTCACTACCATCCCAGCATGCCCACGCGGCTCATCACCATCGGCGGCGGCACCATGGCGAAGGCCATTCTCTTCGGCGCGGTGCGGCAGGGGTTGTACACGACGACGGACTTGCTCGTGGTCGAGCCAAGCGCGGACGCTCGCGGCGTCTTTGAGAGCCAGAAGGTCCGTGCCGTCGGGGGGCTTGACGAGGTCGGGCCGCTGCTCGCCAGCGAGCCTGCGCCGGTGGTCTTGCTCGCGGTCAAGCCGCAATCGCTTGAAGCCGTGTCGAAGCAGTGGGTGGGTGCCGGATTGCGATTTGGCGGCGTGGTCATCTCGATTCTTGCGGGAACGCCGTCGTACAAGGTGCGTGACGCCCTCGGCGGTTCGGCACGGGTGGTCCGGGCCATGCCCAACACACCGGCGCGGATCGGTCAGGGCGCGACCGCGGTTTCGTTGGGCGAAGGTGCCCGTGCCGATGACGCCGAACTCGCCGTGAAGTTGTTTGTGGCTCTCGGGCCGGTGGTCGAGGTCGTGCCGGAGTCGCACATGGACGCCGTGACAGCGCTTTCAGGTTCTGGGCCGGCTTACTTGTTCTATCTCGCCGAGGCCATGCTCGCGGCGGCAACGGACGCGGGTCTCGACCCCCGCGCCGCCGACGCCCTGACACGCCAGACGCTGCTCGGTGCTGCGGCGCTGCTGTCGCAATCTCCAGAAGAAGCGCCGGAGGCTCTTCGTGCCGCCGTGACGAGCAAAGGCGGGACCACAGAAGCGGCGTGCCGCGTACTCGACGATCGGCGTGTCAAAGAAGCCCTGCGCGACGCCGTGCTGCGGGCACGCGACCGTGGTCGGGAATTGGCGGGGTAATCAGGCCCTCGGCGGAACCCAACCCGCGTCTCATTGGTACATTGGGGACCGTCTCTTCGGCACGATGCGCTGTCGTGCGCCCAGGTTCTCTCGGCCCGTTCCAACCTCCCCGTGATCACCATGAAACACCACACCGCCCCCGGCGTCCTGCGTCGCACCATTTCCGCTCTGCTTGTCGCCGCGGCGGCGTGTACGAGTCTGATGGTTCCCTCGCCGCGGGCGATGGCGCAGGTTGAGGCTGTGGGCGAGGACGTGGAAACCGCGGGAGCGATGGGCTCGTCGCTGCGGAAGTCAACGGTTGAATCCATGCTCGGCGTGCTCGACCTGCCCGCCGACCAGCGGAAGAACGTGCTCGACCTGTTCGCGACATTCAAAGGGCAGGTGAACGACGCGACCAAGAAGGTGATGGAGTTCCAGCAGGGCCTTGGGCCGCAGGGAGCCATGCCCTCCAAAGAGAACATGAAGAAGATGATGGAGGCCTACGACGGCTATGCCAAGCACGTCGAGGCGCTTGAGAAGGGCTTCATGGACGACTTCAAGTCCACCCTGACGCCCAAGCAGGCCGAGGCGTGGCCGAAGGTCGAGCGCCGACGCCGCCTGGCCGAGGCCGGCGCGATGGGCTCGGTCTCGGGCGGGACGACGAATCTGGTGGACGTGCTGGACCGGACGCTCAACGGCGAGAAACTCCCCGCAGAGGCCGCGCCGGTGCTCGACCAGTACGAACAGGACATGGACACCGCGGTGACCGACCTGCTCGCGTGGCAGGCCGACATCAAGAAGAAGATGAAGGAACTGGGCGAGAAGATGTCCGAGATGTCGATGGAGGAGCAGCAGAAGTTCGGGATGGAGATGATGGGCGAGGTGCGGAAGAAGGCCGCCGCGGCGACGGACGTGAACAACCGTGCGCTGCCGAAGATCGCCGCGGTGCTGCCCGAGAATCTGCGTGACCGCTTCCAGATCGACTACTACCGCCAGTCGTACTTCCAGTTCTACGACCGGGGGGGAGCGACCATGGACCGCGCGTTCGACGCCGTGGCGAAACTGGAGGGCGTAACCGACGAGCAGAAGAAGGCGGTGGCCGACATCCGCAAGGCCCACGAGACCGAGTCGCTGGCGCTGTACAAGGAAACGGCGCAGGCCCGCGACAAGGAACTGGCCGAGGCCAAGGACCAGGCGGCGATGTTCGGCGGTGCTTCGCTCCAGAACTTCATGCAGAAAGTCCCTGACATGCAGAAGAAGGTCGTGGAGAAGGTGCGTGCGGCCCTGACGCCGGAACTGCTGGCGAAACTGCCCGCGCCGTTCAAGACGGTGGACGTGAAGGAGCCGAAGTTCGATGAGTGATCGGGTGTGGGGTGGCCCACCGGTCCCCGGTGGGCACATCGGGAGATGACGCTTGCGTCCGTCGGGTCCGCCGGCGATGTATCATCTGCATATGAACCGGGAACACTCCACCATCGCCGCGGTGATCGCGTTTGTCCTCGCGCTGGTGCTCGCGCCCCAGCCGGCGGCGCTCGCGCGCCAGGAGATCGACTGGGACGAGCGTCAGAACGAGTCGTACGCGAAGAACATTGAGTCTCCGCCTTCACTGGAGCGCGCCGAACTGCTCGCGCTGCTGAGCGTGACGGGCATCGGCGAGGACCAGAAGCCGGTGCTCGACGACCTGTTCCAGAGTTACGAAGAGAAACTCCGCGCCAGCCGTAAGAAGATGGGCACGTGGTACAAGCAGACGTTTATTCCCAACGGGCAGTGGACCAACGACCGCGAGGTGTGGGACAAGGCCCAGCCGATCCAGGAGAAGTACCGCAAGCACTGCCAGAAACTGCGCGACAACCTGATGGAGGACGCGAAACTCCTGCTCACGAACGAACAGGCCGACGCGTGGCCCAAGGTGCAGGCGCGGCTGAAGCGTCGCGACACGATGCGATCCGGCGCGGGGCAGGTCGGGCTCGCGACGATCGATGTCGAGCAGTTGGTGCGAGATGTTCTGGACGGTGCTCCGATGCCCGAGGACACCGCCGGCGCGTTGAACGGCTACCAGGACGCGCTCGACCGTGCCGCCGCGGTCGCCGGGGCGTACAAGCCCGAGGAGAGCAAGTTCGCCAACCCCGCGAGTGATGACGGCGACTTCGGGCGCAAGTGGCAGGGCACCTACTACGCCCGCTCTGTCGAGCAGTGGAAGCCTGTGCGCGATGTCAACGTCGCGGCGTTCCGCCGGGCGCTGCCCACGCTGCCGGAGAACCTGCGTGACCGCGCGCGGCTGGCCTTCTATTCCAAGGGGACGCGCGAGGGTGGATGGTCGTGGTACGACGGCTCGGCTCTGGATTTTTCCAAGGTCGCCGCGATCAAGACGCTGACGCAGAAGCAGAAGGACGAGATCGCCCAGGTGCGGGCCGATTACGAGAAGGCCGCCGCCGACAAGGCGGAACAGTCCGCGAACGAGGTGTTGAAGGCCCAGGACGACGACCCGGTTGAGTTCGGCTCGAAACAGAACGAACCCGGAGAATGGACAAAGCGGTGGCAGGAGCGGATCGATGCCGAGAAGAAGCCTCGGGAACGGCTGCAGGACATCCTGACCGACGCACAGTTCGAGCAGGCGGGGCTGGGCAAGAAGGGCAAGGCGTTGCAGATACCGAAGTTTGAGCAGTGACCCGAGGTTCACTTCATTCGGTGATCCCGGATGGCCGTTTCTGACCCGGTCGGACCGTGAAATCTCGGCCAGGAAGTTCCGAATCAGGCGTCTGATTGGGTGTGCGCGCCCGAGCCGCGCCCGCCCAACGCCCCACGTCCGCGCCCATCGCCGACCACAGACCCAAAGGAGCCACCCATGCCGAACCCCTCGATGCGGAACGCCAACCCCTCGCACGCCTCCACCCTCGGCCCCGTCACCGGCGCGATCTTCGCCTCGCTGATGATGACCGGCTGTGCCGTCGGTGCCGGCGGGTGCAACGAGGCGAAGTTCACCGCCCAGCAGACGCGCACGCTCACGGCGTCCGCCGAATCCTCACTCCGCATCGAGAACATGGTCGGCGATGTGAAGGTCGTCGCCGATCCCGCCGCGTCGGGCGTCACGATGGAACTCACCCTCATCGGCAAGGGGACCTCGCAGGCCAAGGCCGATGAGGCCCTCCGCGACATCGAACTCAACGTGAACGACCCCGCCGGGGACACCGGCGTGACCGCCACGGCGAAGCACCCCTCCAACGGCGGCGGCTGGAGCGGCAAGCAGTGGGAGGTCCGCTGGGTCGTCACGGCACCGCCTTCGGTCAAGATCGATGTTGACGACGATGTGGGGAATATCACCATCGTCGGCTTCGAGCGCGGCGCGAAGGTTTCCACCGATGTAGGCGATGTGAAGGTCTCCGGCGTCATGGGCGGTGTGGTGGCCCGCACCGATGTCGGCAACGCCGTGGTCAACGCGCAGGGCCCCGCCGATGTGACGACCAACGTCGGCAACGTCCGCCTCGAACTCATGGGCGAATCAAGCAACATCCGCGCCAGCGCGGATGTCGGCAGCATCCACCTCGTCATGCCCCCGGAATGGGCCGGCAAGGTCACCGGCAAGTCCGACGTGGGCGAGGTCAAGACCGTCGTCCCCGGCCTGGCCACCAAGTCCGACATGGGCGGCGGCGGACGGGTCTCCGGCAACGTCGGCTCAGGGTCCTCCAGCGCCACGCTCTCGGCGGACGTCGGTTCGATCACCATCGAACAGCGCGAGGTCAAACGGGCGTTGAACTGAGACGAACCCGCCGCAAACGAACCCGAAGCGCAAGCGAGGGCCACTCCCCTCACTTCGGCCCCATCCAACAAGCACAACCACCCCGCGTCCGCCGCGGGGCGTTCTTTTCCATACGCGGTTACTCCACAGTCACCGCAACTCAGACCCTTCTCCCCCAGGCTCGGACAAGGCACCGCCCGCACCTACCATCGCCCCGTGCCCACGATCAACCCCGAATCGAATCTCCGCGGCCTCGACTACCGTGCCGAGGCCGCCCGCCTCGGCCCGCCGCCGACGCCGATCATCGATGTGCACACCCACATCAACGGCCACCGCGCGCCGCTCGTCTACAAGCAGGTCCGCGAAACCTTCGGCGTGACCATGACGTACACGATGTCCAACCTCGACTACGCCGACAGCGTGCGTGCGGCGTTGGGCGACACCGTGCGGTTCATCGCCATGCCGAGGTTCACCGCGCCGGACCGTGTTCACGCTTTTTCGCGGGGGTTCCTCGATGACCTGACGACGTGGCACGGCCTGGGCTGCCGCATGTGCAAGTGGTGGACCGCCCCGCGGGGGATCGAACTCGGCGCCGCCGTGGGGGACCCGAACCTGCTGACGTTCAAGAACCCGTGGCGACGCAGGCAGATGGACCGCGCCACCGAACTGGGCATGATGTTCATGGCCCACATCGCCGACCCCGACACGTGGTTCGCGACGAAGTACAAGGACGCCCGCGTCTACGGCACCAAGGCCTCGCACTACGAGCCGGTCGAGCGGCTGCTCGATGAGTACACGCAGCCGTGGATTCTGGCCCACATGGGCGGGTGGCCGGAGGACCTGGTGTTTCTGGCGGGGTTGCTCGATCGGCACCCGAACCTGTACCTCGACACTTCGGCGACCAAGTGGATCGTCCGCGAATTGAGCCGCCACCCGCTCGGCGAGGTGCGTCGCTTCGTCGAGCGTTTCAAGGGCCGCCTGCTCTTCGGCTCCGACATCGTGACGCTGGACGACCACCTCGGCAGCGAGAAGTTGAGTACTTTCGCCGGCGGGGAGAAGGGACGCCAGGCGTCGAGCGAGGCCGAGGCCTTCGACCTCTACGCGGGGCGATACCTCGCGCTGCGAACGCTGTGGGAGACGGACTACGACGGCGACGGCTTCTTTGCTGACGGGGACCTGAACATGGTCGATCCGGCGCGGTACGAGAAGACCGCCCCGGCACGTTTGGTGGGGCAGTCGTTGCCCGTGGAACTGCTCCGGGCGCTCTACCACGACAACACGGCGCGGGTGGTGGGGGGCTGGTGGGATTCACACCGGTAGCCGGTGTGCGGCGTGGGGCCGAAGCCTCGTCGCCCGCGTGAAAGCGAGCCATCGCCGTACCCGCTGTCGTTACACTCGACCTTGTGAAGCACCTCGTCACCGGCATGAACGGCACCGTTGCCCCCGCGCTCGCGAAACACCTTGTCTCGCAGGGGGCTGACGTGGTCTCGTGGGACCGCGCCGTCGATCCCCCGACAGACGAGCCCGCCGTGCGGGCGTTCATCGCGAGGCACCGGCCCGATTGGGTGTGCCACGTGGCGACCGGTGCGCCAGAATGGGCCGAGTGGATCGCCCGCGCTTGCGCCGGCGGCGGACCGGGCGTCCCGCGCCTCCTGTGGACAGGTTCGGTCTCCGTCTTTGGCCCGCAGGCGAAAGCACCGATCGGCCCGGACGCGACCCCCGACGCCACCGACGACTACGGCAAGTACAAGATCGAGTGCGAACGCCGCGTGCTGGCCGCGTGCCCGAACGCCGTGGTCGCGCGGCTGGGGTGGCAGATCGGCGAGGCCGCGGGATCCAACACCATGACCGATTTTCTGACGCGCAAGGCCGCCGAGGGCGCGGGCACCATCGAAGCGAGCACGCGCTGGATCCCCTCCTGTGCCTGGCTCCCCGACACGGCGGCGGCCCTCGCCGCGCTCATGCGTTCCGGTACTCCGGGCCTGTTCCACCTTGAGGGCAACACCGCGGGCAAGTCGTTCGTTGAAATCGCCGCCGGCATCGCCCGGATGTTGCGACAGCCGTGGAACATCGTGCCGACCGACGCCCCCGCGATGGACAACCGCATGCGTGACGACCGCGTGAGCATGGGCCAGGTGGCTGACCGGCTGCACCTCGGGCGGCCCTGACGCCGCGTGCCCCGTGCTGCCGGCGGGACAGGCTATAGTCCCGTCCTATGCCTATGCACTACGAATCGCACGCCGCCATTATCGCCGACCTCGAGGCGCGGATCTTGACGATCCGCGACTCTCTTTAACTACGACAAAAAGAAAGCCCAGGTCCGGCAACTCGAAGACAAGATGAACACCGACGGCTTCTGGGATAAGGCCGACGCCGCCCGTGCCGTGGTCGCCGAACTCAAGGGCATCAAGGCGCAGGTCGATACGCTCGGCACGCTGATGTCTACGTTCGAGGACGCCAAACTCGCGTACGAGATGGCGAAAGAGGCCAACGACAACGCCCTCCTGGTCGAGGCCGACGAGTCGCTGTTCAAGGTCGGCAAGGGGATGGAGAAGGTCGAACTCCTCAGCCTGCTGGGCCTGCGCCACGACCACCGCAACTGCTTCCTCACCATCAGCGCCGGCGACGGCGGCACCGAGGCCAACGACTGGTGCGAGATGCTCTTCCGCATGTACCTCCTGTGGCTCGAAAAGAGCCACGCCGAGTGGAAGATCGAGGAAATCGAAAAGTCCTACGGCAGCGAAGTCGGTCTCGACTCCGTGACGCTCAAGGTCACCGGGCCGTACGCCTTCGGCTATATCAAGTGCGAGCGCGGCACGCACCGGCTGGCGCGCGTCTCGCCGTTCAATGCTCAGGGCAAGCGGCAGACGAGTTTCGCGACGGTCGACGTGACGCCGGAGTTTGAAGAATCAGCCGTGGAGATCCCGGACAAGGACCTCGAAATCACGCCGTTCGTCCGAGCCAGCGGCCCCGGCGGCCAGAACGTCAACAAGGTCGCCAGCGCCATCCGCGTGGTGCACAAGCCGACTGGTTTGATGGTGGTGAGCAGCACGTACCGCGATCAGGGCCAGAACAAGAAGCAGGCCCTGAGCATCCTGCAGGCCAAGATCGAGCAGATCGAGCAGGAGAAGCGGGACGCCCAGATCAAGGACGCCGCGGGCGGCGCGATCGATCGCGGCTGGGGGACGCAGATCCGCTCGTACGTGCTCTATGACTCACGCGTGAAGGACCACCGGACGGGGCACGAGAGCGGTTCGCCGATCAACGTGCTCGCGGGCGATCTGGACGGGTTCATCGATGCGGAACTTCAGCGGCGTCGGAAGGAGCAGGCGGAGCGTGAGGGCGCGGGGAAGGCGTAGGGCACCGGTTCGCTCCTATGATCTTTCATGGAAGTTTTCCCTCGAATCACGGTCGAAGCGGGCAAGTGCGGCGGCAAGGCGTGCATCCGTGGACACCGCCTCACGGTCGAGCACCTCTTGGCGCTGCTGGCGGAGGGCGCGACGCACGACGACCTGCTGCGCGAATGGGATTTCTTGCAAGCCGAAGATATCGAAGCGGCGATTCGATACGCCGAGCGTCGTCATTGCATCGCATAACCTCGAACGCGAGGGGCAATCCCGGATGCTCGCCGCACAAACAAAATTTCAGCGAACCTTTGCAGCCAACTGGCGGGCGGTGTTCATCGGTGCCGCAATAACGCTGCTCGCGATATACGGCGCGTCATGCTCATGGCATTGGCGGGCCCACGGGCGGGAGGTCTCCGCGTCCGAGTTTTTCGATCTGGCGACCAAGAACCGCGTCCCCCGATCAGAGCAAGTCGTTTCAACATTTCGCGGCAAATTTGTGACGTTTGTCTACACGCTTGACCTGAAGTTCCTTCACGCCGCGAGCGTGCGATGCGACGAAAACGGTCGTATGCTTGCCGGAGAGCAAGCCGAAAGGCTCGCGGCATACGACGATGGATTCGCGAAAGGTTGGACCGCGCAAGTCCCGCGAGCCGTCAATCGAGAAATTGAAGCCACTGGTCAACTTCGGCCGGACACGATCCCGCCGATGCCGGTGCAGTTTCAGCCGTTCTCAGAAATCTGGAATCTCGGTTTCCGGAATGCTTGCAGCGGTTGCTACCGATGGAATGGCAAGACGCCGTCCCGAGCCAGCGCCGTATGGTGGTAGCGGACTAGTTGATCGCGAAGCACCTCACCGCTTCCGCCGCACCGCCAAAACCCCCGCCACCATCATCACCCCAAACGCCCCCGGTGTCGGCACCACGTGCAGCCCCGCAAGGAACCCGCCCTGCGAAGCCAGGTCCACGGCGATCGATGTATCGCCGAACGATGAACGCCCGTTCGTCTTGGCATAAATCCCGCGGTTGATGCCGGCGAGGATCAGTTGCCCGTCGCGCCCGGTGATGAACACTGCGCCGCCGGAGTCGCCCGGCGTCAGCGTCGCCTCCTGCGTGCCGCCCTTCTTGTCGAACTTGAACCACAGGTGCCCGTCGCGTGCGGCGTCGAGACGGTTGATCCCCCACGTCTCCTCGCGGTCGTCCGACCACGTGAACCCGCCTTTCGAGTAGCCGTCCGAGGTGATCCCGAACCCCGCGATGGTGAGCATCGCGCCCTTCCGCGGCGACTTGTCCGTCACCGGGTAGTACCCCGGCAGGTCGCGGTCGAGCGTCACACGCATGAGGTCGGCCGTGTCGCTGGTGATGGTCGCCACCGCCCGGTACGAAGTCCCGTCCAGCCAGAAGCGGTCCCCGCGCCCGCCGCCAACGTGCGCGGCGGTCAGAATCTCGCGTGGCCCGACGGCCACGGCGGTCCCGCCATTGAACGCCCCGACGTAACTCGTCTCGGGCGTCATGGACGTGCCGCCGTTGAGAATGAGCGCGTTCGCAGCAGGAGCGAGCGAGAGCGCGGCGAGTGTGCTCGCGGCAAGGACGGCGTGGGCGCGGGATGACATCACGAAACTCTCCTCGTTCGGCCCTTCTCCCCAGATACTGCTGGCGCAAACTTCCGGGGGGGCGGGGCGGCTCTGGCTCGAATCACCGATCCCGGACAGACTTTCGTCGTCCGGAAGCGGTCAGGACTGAAGGGGGCAGCATATCGGCAACGGTGCCGAATGGGGGGATAAACTCGGGGATTCATGCGTGAAATTGGGGTGAGGGGGCTGATTGCGGCCGCAGATCGGACCACATCATGGAGCGTCCGAGAAGGTGGGCGATTGCGGTTCGCAGAGCATGGCACGACCCTGGATTCGCGGGGATACTCGGAATCGTCATGCCAGCCGCCAACCCAAATGGTCTCGTCGACCGAGAGCGCTTCTATGACGTAGGCGTGAAGGCATTGCTCTGGTTTTCCGGAATGGGAGCACTCTCGGCAACGATCTGGCGTCCAACCGGGCTTGTGAACGTCCCGATCTCGACCGGTGTCGGTGCGGTTTGCGGCATGTGCATGGGCTCAATCTGCTCTGCACCCATCGCGTTCCTCATCCGTCGAAAGCACTGGCATACGGCTTCGTCAATCGTGTTCTACCCGGCTTCGTTCATCACGCTCGCGGTTTCGTATTGGGGGCCGTGGATGCCTTGGTCAGGCGCAGCCGTCGGTGCGGCGTCAGCGCTGCTCCTCAGCCTCATCACAAGGTTTGCACTGGAAGACGAATCGATCGTGAGAGCCTGGAATTGCCGGACATGCGGCTACGACCTCCGCGGCAGCCCCGAAGGCGTGTGCCCCGAGTGCGGCAGTCAGCAACACTCAACGCCGGACAGCGAGAGGCCAGCGTGAAGCACACACGACCCCAGGTCATCGGTGCCGGGTTTGACGGCGGCAGGTTCGCCGCAGCCTACTTCATCTGTGTTGTATCGATCACCCTCTGCGGCGTCGCCGCGGCTCTAGCCGCAAAGTCAATCCTCCCCTCACTCGCCGCTTTCATCGGCTGTGGGCTGGGCCTCGTCACCGGCGCGGCCACGGCGGGGTTCGTCGCGCCGCTGATCGAGCGCAAGCATCTCGGCTGGGCCACGCTCCTGGTCTTCGTCCCGTCGCTCGCGGCGTCTCTCGCATGGGTCACGCTTGGCCGCGGCTTCCTCGCGGCGGAACTCGCCGCCGTCCCGTGCGCCACCGCCGCCATCGTGATGAGCATCGTCGCCAAGTTCGCGATGCCGAACGTCAGGCCGCCACCGGATTGGATCTGTTGCGAATGCGGCTACGACCTTCGCGGCACGCCTTCCGAAACATGCCCTGAGTGCGGCACCAAACCGATGCGAACGGTGGGCGATGAGATTCTCTAACACCCAGCGCACCGCGGCGCAACACACCGCATCCGACCCACAACCTCTTCGCCCGCAACGCGGGCGGATCGATGGTTGCCAGCGGCGCAGCCGCTGGAATGCCGTGCGAGATACCCGCCGACCGTGAAACGGTCGGGCGAAGTCTGACATCGGGTCCATCGCCGGCCCGTTTCACGGGCGGTATTCACACGAGAGTCGCGTTCCAGCGGCTGCGCCGCTGGCAACCAGCGTCGGCCCGCTTCGCGGGCCAATTGCGGCCCCGCTTCGGCTACCCCATCAACGTCTCATACAACTCCACAATCCCTTTCCCCTGCGTCGCGATCGTCTCGATCACCACGCGCCGTCCCGCGATGTCCTTCAGGTCCCGAATGAGTTCGTTCTGTCCGTGGTGGTCCGCCTTGTTGCACACGAACACGTCGGCGATTTCCAGGATGCCCGCCTTGTCCATCTGGATCGCGTCGCCCATGCCGGGGACGAGCACCACCGCCGTACGGTCGGCGTGCTTGCGGATTCTGGTCTCGTTCTGCCCCGCGCCCACCGTCTCGACAAACACCGTGTCGAACCCCGCGCCGCCGATGAGTTCCAGAATCGGGTTCAGCGTGGCGTAGTCCTCGCCGCTGATCGCCAGCGAGCGGTAGTACACGCTCTCGCCAAGCCGGTTGAAATCGACGCGGAGCCGGTCGCCAAGCAGCGCCCCGCCGGTGATCGGGCTCATCGGATCAAACGCCACCACCGCGACCTTGCCCAAGGAGGCGTTGGTCTCCGCTCGCCGCGCGTGTTCGGAGGCCAGCGCCGCCACCAGCGTGCTCTTGCCTGCCCCCGGCGATCCCGTGATCCCCAGCACCCGCGCCGGCCGCTTCCGCACGGCGTTGGCCCGCACCGCCCGCCCCAGGTGCGCCAAACTGATGTCCCGCGCCAACTGCGCCGTCGGATGCCCCGATGGAACAGTTTCGGGCAGCGCCCGCACCTCGGACTTCACCGCTTCGACAATGTCGAGCAGCCCGACGCCGGTGGTGAAAATCCGCTTCACCCCGGCGTTCATCAGCACCGGGATGTCGTTCTGTGGGATGATCCCGCCCATGTGGACGGGCAGGTCGGCCCGCCCGACGTTCCGCAATGCCTCCAACAGATTCGGCCCCAGCACCAGGTGCGAGTTGGACATCATGGACGCCGCGATGGAATCGCAGTCCTCGTCGCGGGCGGAAATCGCGAGCGACTTGGGCGTCTGCCACAGCCCGGAATAGATGACGTGGACGCCGGAATCCCGCAGGGCGCGGGCGATGACTTTGACGCCGCGGTCGTGCCCATCAAGGCCCATCTTGCCCAGCAGGACGCGCGGGCGATGGTCCACGCCTCCGGTTTCTCCGGGGCGGCAGCGGTCGATCTTCTCAAACTCGGTGGTCGGCGCGTGGAGGGTCTGCGGCATGGCCCCGATGGTAGCGGGGGGCGTCCATCCCGCCGCCAATGTTCAAAGCGTCCCGGGCGCGATTCGAACGCGCGACCTGCCGCTTAGAAGGCGGCTGCTCTATCCAACTGAGCTACCGGGACACGGGTAGGCCCGCCGGTCCCCGGCGGGCGCTCTGCACACAAAGGATAGTTCCGATGTCAGGGGGTGATCTTTGCCCTGATTTCGCCGATGCGTCTGGACATCCGCAAACCGCCACCATCAAGAAACAGCCGCTTCCCTTCGGCACGCAGCGGCGGTGCACCTTCGGCCAGATACCGCTCCAACGCCGCGCGCGACGGGAACTCGTACCGGCACTCGATCCGCGTCGCCCCCGGTACGGCCCCGCTGGTGCCCCCGCCGGGCTCCGCGTCCAGCCAAACGATCTCCGCGCCGGTCCCGCCCCACGCCAGCACCTGCTTCACGTGCGAATGCTCGAACGGCGGCCGCCCGGTCAACCAATCGAGATATCGTGACGCCACAACGGGGTCATCGATCTCCGCCGTCACGGCGTACATCACGGGATGCTCGGTTCGTTCACCCATGCACCAGCCTATGCGCTACGGTTGCCAGCGGTGGGGCAGGCCGGATGCCTTCCCCGCCACAACCGCTGAGGAGTCGCGCATGCACTGGTGGGTTTCCGATCTCTTCGAGACCGACAAAGCCCTGCTCGTTTCTTGGGTGTTCTGGGTGATCTTCTCGATCTGCCTGCACGAACTCGGGCACGGCCGCGCCGCCATCGCGCTCGGCGACCGCACGCCCATCGAGATGGGGCACATGACGTGGAACCCGCTGGTCCACATGGGCAAAGTGAGTCTGATCGTTTTCCTCGTCTCGGGCATCGCGTGGGGGCTCATGCCCATCAGCCCCAGCAGGCTGCGCGGCAGGTACGCCGAGGCGAAGGTGGCCGCGGCGGGCCCGGTGGTGAACCTCGGGCTGGCGGTGGTGTGTACCGTCGCGCTGGCGGTGTGGAAGAAGTACGCCGGGTCGCTCCCGCCCGCCCTCTACGAGAACTTCCAGACCTTCTTCCTCGCTGGGGGCTTTCTCAATCTGTTGCTGATGGCACTGAATCTCCTGCCGGCGCCGCCGCTGGACGGGTCGAAGATCCTGGCCGATTTCTCGCCGGGGTACCGCCGGTGGATCGACCACCCCAACGCACCGATGGTCGGGCTGATTGCGGCGGTCCTGATCATGAACGCAACCCGGGATCAAGTGTCGCTGGCGGCGGGGCGTGCGGTGATGGACGGAGCCTTCGCGATCATGCTGCGGCTCCCCTAAGATTGTTCGGGGTCTATTTGGGCGGCGTGGATCGGGCTCCCAGAACCCCGATCCCCGAACCTTTCTGACACCCCTGACCCCCTGCCGAACCCATCCTTGCATTTCACCGTCGGATGGCTACACTTCCCCTCCCCCTCGGAGCGGCCTGCGCCCTGAGTGTGGACGGCAAGATCACCGCCCCCGCGTGCTTCGGCCTTGTTTCGAAGGCCCGCCGCTGAGGCCCAGCAACAGTTCTCTTACCCCCGGAGCCCGGCTCAATGGTCCGAATCCGACTCAAGCGGATGGGGCGTCGCAACCGCCCGTTCTACCGCATCAACGCGATCGAGAAGCGCAACAAGCGTGACGGTGTCGTTCTGGAAAATCTGGGCTGGTACGACCCCATCGCCGCCGAGGGCAAGCAGATCCTCCTCAAGGAGGACCGGATCAAGCACTGGCTGAGCAACGGCGCCCAGGGTTCGGACACGGTCAACGGCCTTCTCGCGAAGGCGAAGTTGATCGATGCCGACAAGTGGGCGGCGTTCATCAAGGCCCGCAACGAGCGCCGCGCGGCCGCCCGCGCCGCCAAGGCCGCCGCCGCGCCCGCCAAGGAAGAGAAGAAGAAGTAAACTCGGAACGGCCAAGGGCGGTCGCCCGCACCGGGCATGAATGCCATGCGGATCGACATCCTCACCCTGTTCCCGGACATGTTCGAGCCGGTGCTCTCAGAGAGCATCACGGGCCGCGCCCGCAAGGCGGCCCTCGTCGAATGGTTCACGCACGACATCAGGAGTTTCGCCGCCAACAAACACAACAAGGTCGATGACCGCCCCTTCGGCGGCGGGCCGGGCATGGTGATGATGTGCCAGCCCCTGTGGGATTGCGTCAGCGCCGTTGAGGCGATGGACGCACGACCCGCCCAGCGAATCCTCCTGACGCCGCAGGGCGTCCCGCTCACCCAGCGGCTCGTGGAGGAACTCGCCGGCAAGCCCCGCCTGCTGATGATCGCCGGGCACTACGAGGGCATCGACGAACGTGTGATCGAACGCCTCGCGCCGCTCGAGGTCAGCATCGGAGATTTCGTTCTTTCCGGCGGGGAACTGCCCGCCATGCTCCTTGTCGACGCGGTGACAAGGCTGCAGACCGGCGTGCTGGGTCACGAAGACTCCGCCGCCGAGGACTCGTTCAGCGAGACGTTGACGCCGAAGGGCGTCAGGCGACTCTTGGATTGCCCGCACTACACCCGGCCCCGTGAGTGGGAAGGGATGGAAGTGCCCGACATCCTGACCAGCGGCGACCACGAAAAAGTCGCCGCGTGGAGACTCGAACAGAAACTGTCCCGCACCCGGGCCCGACGCCCGGAACTGTTAGAAGATCGACCCCAGTAGCCGATTGACCGCGAGAACCCGCCATGGCCATCCAGCAGATCCTCGAATCCGTGTCCGCCGCCCAGCTCAAGACCAACATCCCCGTGATGGATGTGGGCGACACGATCAACGTGCACTGCCGCATCGTCGAAGGCGATAAGGAGCGCATCCAGATCTTCCAAGGCGTGCTGATGCTCCGCAAGGGCCGCGGCAGCCAGGAGATGATCACGGTCCGCCGCATCGTGAACGACGAGGGCGTGGAGCGGACGTTCCCCATCAACTCGCCGAAGATCGCCGAGTTCGAGGTGGTCCGCCGTGCCGACAGCCGCCGGGCCAAGCTGTACTTCCTGCGTGACCGCGCCGGCAAGAGCCGCCGCCTGCGTGACCGCCGCCGCGGCCTGAAGCATGTGGCCGGGCTGAAGGTGACCGGGCAGGGCTGAGCGGGCCTCCGCCCCCCGCCGAGCCGGGTGGGCCTGCCTGTAGGAAAATGAACCAGAATGAAATGACGCCCTACGGCATGCTCCGCAGGGCGTTTTCATTTCCGGGACTATCGCCGGTCGCTCCGCATCCGGCCCGTGAAACGGGCCGCCCATGGTTGCCAGCGGCGCAGCCGCTGGCAGGATGTGCCCTTGCCGAGAACCGCCCGTGAAACGGGCGGGCGAATGATGCGGTGCGGCGGTGCCTTTCTCGTACGCCTGTTTCACAGGCGTTCTTGCTTTCAGGCCCCTTTTCCAGCGGCTGCGCCGCTGGCAACCATCGACCCGCCCGCTTCGCGGGCGAAGAGGCACCGACATCCAGTTGCCCCGCCGCTGAAATGCACGCATGTTCACGGGATCATCTCAACGCACCGGTGCGAATACTGGATACCGGTGCTCTTCCCGTGCCGTTGTCCAGCATGACCGAACCCGCCGAGCCAACCCCGCCGCCAGCGCCACAGACGGTGGACTTCTGCCTGCCCTGCGTGAAGTGCTGGTACGACCTGCGGGGGATCGGGGTGCGAGAAAGATGCCCCGAGTGCGGCACGCCGGTGAGCCGGACGATGCGGAGTTTGTTTGCTTCGGACTTGGGGTATCTGCGGCGGCTTCGGGGGGACGTGAGGCTTGCGTGCGGCATCACGCCCGCGGTTGTGCTCTCGTTGCTGATGCTCCTGTTCGTTGCGGCGATGAGCGGCGCGGAGAGTTGGTTGCGCTGGCTTCATCCGTTGATCTGGCTGCCGGTGCCCATGGCATTCACCGCTTTGCGGATGAGGCGCATCGTGCAGAAAGAGGGTCGGCTTTCCGGTCGGCTTGAATGGCCGAGGAAGGCACGCGATCCATGGCCCTGGTTGTTGGCCACGGTCGTCGGAGTCGCGATCCTTGTCGTTTCCGGATTCCTGATCTGGCGATTGGAAGAGGAGTTGGCCGAGGCCCTCTTCGGGGTCCTCGGCACGTGGGTGGTCTGCGTTTGGATCGTTAGAAACGCCGTCATGATGCCGCATCTGGATGCGATGCGTTGCCGGCTAGGACTTCGTCAGGGTCGTTCGCCTTGGTGGGCGCTGGTGACGGCGGCCGTCGTCTGCGGCTTCGCGTCGCCCCTGTCTTTCTTGGTGTCGCAGCGTTTGGCGCTTGTGAGCGGCCTCGCACTCATTGTGTCGTTAACGCTGTTGCTGGCCAGCATTGTGATGACGACGGCGGCATTTGCCTCGATCGGGCGGAGAGTTGGTGCCCTGATCCGATTTCGGGAGAGCGGCGGAAAGGTTCTTGCTCGGGTCGTTCGTTGAGGATTGGGTTTGTTTCGATGGTGCCGCTTGACGCTGCCCTACGGTCTCAGGGCGGTTTTCGCTGCCTCGGGCTTCCCCAACACCACCACCAACCCCACCGCCCCAACCCCCGCGCACGCCGCGCCGAACCACAGCGTCGCGTTCGCCCCGGCGGAATCCCACAGCAGCCCCGCCACCACGCTCGCCAGCAGCACGCCGACGCCCGCGAGCATGTCGAGCAGGCCCAGCGCGGTCGCCTTGGCGTCCTTGGGGCACAGGTCGGCGACGAGCGCCTTGGCCACGCCGTCGGTGAGGGCGCGTTGCAGGCCGTAGATGCCGAAGAGGGTGAAGAGCGTCCAGAGCGCCGCCGCGCCGCTGGGAACGACGCCGACCATTGCAAACCCGGCGTACACCAGCGCGTACATCGCGCAGCCCGTCGCCAGCACCGCCCGCCGACCGATGCGGTCCGACAGCCGCCCCGCTGGCTGGCTGGTGAGCGCGTTGACGATGTTGAACACCAGGTACATGAGCACCACCTGCGGGATCGTCGCGCCGACGTCGCGTGCCCGCAGGAACAGGAACATGTCGCTGGAGGCGCCGAGATTGAAGACGAACCACACGCCGAAGAAGGCGCGGAGGCGGGGGGTGAGGGCGCGCCAGGCGCGGAGGGGGTGGATGGAGACGGCGGGCTTCGTCGACGTCCGAATCGGTGGGGCAGGCTTCCAGCCTGCCTCTTCCTGGGATGGCAGGCTGGAAGCCTGCCCCACCGGGTCTCGGCCCCGCTTCTCCCGCACCAGCATCAGCACGCCGATGGCAAGGATCGACGGCACGAGCGAGACCATCATCAGTTTCCGAACCGTTTCCACGCCGCCGCCCAGCCACATCAGCGCGGCGTAGGCGATGATGACGCCCAGTACCGCGCCGGTGGTGTCCATCGCCTTGTGAAAACCGAATGCGCGCCCGCGGTGGGCCGGGTCCGCCTCCTCGGCGATCAGCGCATCACGCGGTGCAGTGCGCACGCCCTTGCCCACTTTGTCCAGGCTCCGCCCCGCCAGCACCAGCCCCCAGCCCGGGGCCAGCGCGTTGAACGCCTTGCCCACCACGCTGATGGCATACCCCGCCACGGCGAACCACTTGCGGTGCCGCAGATGGTCCGACCACCACCCCGAGCCGACCTTCAGAAAACAGGCCAGACTTTCGGCGACGCCCTCGATGATCCCGACAACCAACGCCGAAGCCCCGAGCGAGCCGGTGAGAAAAAACCCGATGAGCGGGTAGACCATCTCGCTGCTGACATCGTTGAGGAGGCTCGTCCACGACACCAGCCAGAGATTGCGGGAGTATGGGGAAGGCATAAGGCACGAGGCAGGAGGCAAGAGTAGGGAGGGGAACGTCAGGATCGGCAGGCACGAGCGCTGAGCCCCGCACTCACGCCTCTTGCCTCATGCGTCTTGCCTTCTTCTCACAGTTTCAAGTCTTCTCGCACGTCCTCGGTGATGTCCGCCGCCTTGGGGAACGCGAGGACCGGGCGCGAGAGCACGTCGCGGATGGTCGCCTGCACGGGGCCTTCCTGGAACTTGTCGTCGGGGCGCATCGAGGAGAGGACGTAGGTGTAGCCCTTCTTCTCGGCGATGGCCGCGGCGGAATCGCGGACCAGTTGGAAGCACTCCTTCAACTGCTCGCCGACGAGCAGTTCGGCCTTCTGAGCGGCCTCGCGCTGCTTGCCGCCGAGTTCGTTGCGGAGGCGGACGTAGTCGTTGCGCATCTGCGGGAACTCGGGCGACTTCTCGTCCATGCCCTGGAGTTTCTTCTCGAGGTCCTGCAGGGCCTCGATGGCGGGGCGGATGAGGTCCTTGTTGAGGGACGCGTCCAGTTCCTCGCGCTTGGGCTTGTAACGGTCAGAGTCCATCAGTTCGTCGGTGATCTTCATGAGCGAAACCACGGCGATCTTTTCTGCCCCGGGGGCCGCGGAGGAATCCGCGGCCTGAGACTCAACGCCGGCGACGGCCCTGGAGCCGGTGATCACGGACCCGCCGCCGGCCATGAGCGACAGGACGATCGCGCCGACGGAAAGGGAATACAGGACGACGCGCTCGCTCTGACGCATGATGGCTCCTTGAGGGAAGGGCAGTGGGGGGTGGGAGGTGGGCAGTGGGAAGAGAGGCCGTCGCTGCACACGATGGAAGGGGGAACGATAGCGGACACCCGCCAAGCAGGCGACCACGACACACGAACCCGAAGCGCAAGCGAGGGCCAGTGTTCGGCGGTCTACCGTGCCGATCTGGCTGCACCGCCGTATGAATCACGGTCCGGGCGACTCTGACGGCGTGCCGAAACCGTATTCTTGCGGCTTATGCGCTGGCCCTCGCTTGCGCTTCGGGTTCGTTTTCTCGGCTTCGTTAGTTCACGGGCAGATCCTTGATTTCAGTCCGCACGTCCCAGAGTTCGGGGAATAGCCTTGCTTCGACCATGCGCCGCAGGAACGGCACACCCGACGAGCCGCCGGTGCCCGTTTTGAAGCCGATGATGCGTTCGACGGTCTTGACGTGCCGGAAGCGCCACAGGCTGAACTGCTGGTCGACGTCGACGAGTTTCTCGCACATCTCGTAGGCGTCCCAGTCGCCCTCGGGGTGCTCGTAGATGTCCTTGAACACGGCGATGATGGCGGGGTTCGGCTCGTACGGCTTCGACCAGTCGCGCTCGATGCTCGATGCCGGGACGGCGCGGCCCTTGCGGGCGAGGTGGCGCAGGAACTCGTCGTAAAGGCTGGGGGATTTGAGGTCGGTTGTGAGCGGGCCGAGCAGCGCGGGCTGGTGCTGGAAGACGCGGAGCGCGTTCTCGTCCTTGTTCCCAAGTAAAAACTCGATGGTGCGGTACTGGTGGCTCTGGAAGCCGCTGGCGGGGCCGAGGACGCCGCGGAACTGCGCGTACTCGGTGGGGGTCAGAGTTTCCAGCACGGCCCACTGGTTGAAGAGTTGGGCCTGGATGTTCTTCACGCGGGCGAGGATTTTGAAGCACGGTTCGAGGCGGCCGGAGCGCACCCGCTCGATGGCGGCGCGGAGTTCGTGGATCACCAGTTTCATCCACAGTTCGCTCGTCTGGTGCTGCACGATGAACAGCATCTCGTCGTGGTGCTGCGGCTTCGACAGCGGCGTCTGGGCCGAGAGAAGAACGTCCAACTTCAGGTAGTCGGAATACGTCAACTTCCCGGCGAGATTCGTCTGGATGGTCGGCTCGAACTCCCGTGCGGTCATGTGGCGAATCTCCGTTGGCCCACCGGTCTGTAAACGCCGGAGCCTATCGCCTGCGGGCGTTGGTTTGCCGGAACTTTGACTGAGACTCAATCTCATTTCCATCGCAGCCCCGCGTTTGCACCACAGGCACCACGGGGGTAGCGTGTCCCGTATGAGCGCCACGACCACCGCCCCCAACGAGCCCGTCCTGCCTGATGTCAAGATGCACGCCGTGCGTCCGACCGAGCCCGTCTTTGCGACGATCACGAAGAATGAGCGTGCGACGGTGAGCAAGAAGACGGCGTCGTACATCCGCCAGGTGGAGTTCGACGTGTCGGGCACGCCGCTGGAGAAAGTGTGCAACCCCGGTCAGGCGATCGGTGTGGTGGTTGACGGCGTTGACGCGAACGGCAAGCCGCACAAGCCTCGGCTGTACTCGCTGTCGTCGCCCAAGGACGGCATCGACGGCCACGGCAAGGTGTACTCGGTGACGGTGAAGCGCTCGATCGATGAGCACTGGGACACCGGCAAACTCTTCCTGGGCGTGGCTTCCAACTACCTGTGCGACCGCCAGGTGGGCGACAAGATCAAGGTTTCGGGGCCGAACGGCAAGCGCTTTCTGTTGCCCGCCGACCCGAACAAGCACGACTACATGTTCTTCGCCACCGGCACGGGCATCGCGCCGTTCCGCGGCATGATCATCGACCTGATGAAGCAGAAGTGCTCCAGCAAGATCACGCTGATCATGGGCGCGCCCCACGCCTCGGACCTGCTGTACCACGACTTCTTCCTCGACATGGCGAGCAAGAACCCGAACTTCACGTACCTCACGGCCATCAGCCGCGAGAAGCAGCAGGACGGGCACGACCAGTTGTACGTGCAGGACCGTCTCCGCACCAACCGCGACCAACTGCTCGCCCAGATCAGCAGCGAGCGCAACCTGTTCTACGTCTGCGGCCTCTCGGGCATGGAACTGGGCATCTTCCAGCAACTGGCCATGATGCTCCAGGGCAGCACCCTTGACCAGTACATCCAGTGCGACCCTCAGGCCCTGCGGGACATCCGGCACTGGAAGCGGGAGATGCTCCACAAGGAAATCCGGCCGACCCGACGGTTCCTGATGGAGGTCTACGCCTGATGGGTAGGCCCGCCGGTCCCCGGTGGGCTTCCGCCGAAGGCACACCGCCTCGTTCTTGATCCAAACCCCGATCCGACCGATACACTTCTCCGATTCTGAACCCAACACTTTGACGCCTTTCTCCGCGTCCTCCGCGGCGGACCATTCCCCCCGCGGTGAATCTCAAGGAAGTAAACAATGGCCCACGTCATCGCCGAACCGTGCATCGGGACCAAGCAGACCGCCTGCTGCGACGTCTGCCCCGTGGACTGCATCCACCCCAAGAAGGACGAAGCCGACTTCGCCGGCGCGACCCAGTTGTACATCGATGCCAACACCTGCATCGACTGCGGCCTGTGCGTCGACGAGTGCCCGGTGAAGGCGATCTTCCCGCAGGACAATGTCCCGGCGGAATGGCACAAGTACATCCAGATCAACGCGGACTACTACGCCAAGAAGTAAAGCGCGGAGCACAGAGCACAAAGCACAGATTCAGACCGCCCGGCGTTCATCGCCGGGTTTTTCATGCGCCGCTCGTGCCGCCGCCGTTCGGACCGACCCTTTGCTTTCATGGTTCCGTGAGCGAACCTACTCGCATCCCGAATTTGTGCTCTGTTCTTTGTGGTTTGTGCTCCCGACGTCCACGGCCCTACCCTCCCCCCATGCCCCCGGTTGATCTTTCCGGCAACTCCCGCCTCCCGCAGATCGTCGAACTGCTCGACGTGATGAGCCGCATCAAGGACCCGCTGGAGATGCAGCGGGAGTATGCGGCGCGGATTCGGAGGATCCAGACCAGCGCGGGGTATGTGGCGCTGAGCGTTCGGAACCTGCCGCCCGGATACTTCAGAATCACAAGGGTGACGCTCGATTCGGCGACGCCGACGGTGTGGCAGGACAACTGGAAACTGGGGCACACGCTGCCGCTGTACACCGGGGGTTTTCTGGGGCGGGTGATCGAGACCCCGGACCCGAAGTTGTTCCACCATCTCGACATCAAGGACGACGAGGTGATGGGGGACCTGTTGCAGGACATGGGTTCGGCGATGGCGATCCCGCTGTACGACGCGGGGAAGGTGCAGAACTGGGGCGTGATCTTCCGGCACGACGCCACCGGGTTCACGGAAGCGGAACTGGAAGACCAGTTGATGCGGGGGAATCTCATCGGCGGGATGGTCAAGAACCTGGTAAACGTGCGCCAGATCCAGGAACTCAACGAGCAGTTGAACGAGCAGATGCAGCAGGTGGCGAACATCCAGCGGTCGCTGATCCCGCAGCGATTGCCCGAGGTGCCGGGCGTTTCGCTCGCGGCGAGTTATGTCACGAGCAACCAGGCGGGCGGCGACTACTACGACTTCTTCGACATGGGCAAGGGGAAGTGGGGGGTGGTTGTGGCCGACGTGTCCGGGCACGGCGCGGGCGCGGCGACGGTGATGGCAATGCTGCAGACGATCCTGCACGGCTACCAGGACCGGCACAAGGGGCCGGGGGCGATGCTCACGCACGCGAACCGGCAACTGATCGGGAAGAACCTCGACGGGAGTTTCGTCACGGCGTTCATGGGTGTGCTTGATGAAGAACGGCGGATGCTGACCTTCGCCAATGCGGGGCACATGAACCCCGCCGTGCGGACGGCGACGGGGGGATCGCGGGAGATCACGAGTCACGGGGAGGTGCCCTTGGGGGTGCTGGACGACGCGGAGTATTCGACGGAATCTGGTGCGGTAGAAGCGGGGGAACTTTTGGTGCTGTACACGGACGGGATCACGGAGGCGTTCAGCCCGCCGCCGGAGAAACAGATGTTCGGGACCAAGCGGCTGCTGCGGTCTTTGAGTGAATCGCCGGCGGACCCGGCGTCGGTGATCGATTCGATCCACGCGCGGCTGCACGAGCACACCAACTCCCTGGACCGTGCGGACGACCAGACGATTGTGGCGATGGGGTTGACGGCATGAGCGCTTGGTATGAGCCGGATGGGCTGCGGTTTGAGTGCACCATGTGCGGGGCGTGCTGCTCGGGCGGCGAGGGTTTTGTGCTGTTCAATGATGACGAGGCCGCGGCGATTGCGAAGCGGCTGGGGGTGAGTGTTGACGTGTTTCTGTCGAAGTTCACGCACATGACCGAGGCGGGGCGGTCGCTCATCGAGGTGAGGACTTCGTTTGGGCTGGACTGTGTGTTTCTGGATCGGGCGACGGTGCCGGGGAAGGCGGTGTGTTCGTTGTATGAAGACCGGCCGACGCAGTGCCGCACGTTTCCGTTCTGGCCCGAGCACATCGAGAGCCGTCGTGCGTGGCAGCGGCTGAACAAGCACTGCGAGGGTGTGAACAAGGGCGGGTTTGTGCCGGTGGGGGAGATTCGGATTCAGCGGGATGAGCAGCGGAAGGTGGATGTGGGGCGGTCGGGGAAGGCATGAGGCAAGAGGCATGAGGCACGAGTGAGCCGGTGGAGTTGCGGGCTGAAAGCCCATGCATGGGCGGACGGAAATGACCCGCCTTTCGGCGGGTGCGCTTTCGGGCTTGCGCCCTTGGCGCTGATGAGACTTCGAGACACCTCTGGGGTTGGCTGGCCAGCGTTTCCGGGTGAGGGGAGAGCGTTTTGCTTTCGCGCGCGCTCTCCACCTTCACCCCCCCGCGCCCCGGTTTGCGCGCGCTGGGGTGGTCAGTGTCTTTTGGTTGATTTGGCGTAAGTGGTTGTGGGGGCTTGGGTTGGACGTGTCTTCCAAAGTTCGAGATTGTGTTTTGGGGGTGGCAAATTGCGCGCGCAAGTGTGGTGATGCGCGTCCCCTTGGTGGGGCGCGGTTGGCTTAGGTGGGATTTGGTTCGATGAGGTGCCAGCGGCCGCGGTGCGCCGGGCCAGCGACTCTGCTCTGTGCACGTACCTCGGAATTCTGAGTGTCGACTGAACCGCTTCGCGTCGCCGTCGTATCGAAATGCGAGGTGCCCATGCGCGTGCTGATGATTCTTCCGGCCTTGACAGAAGCGAAGAGTCCCTTCTGGCGACCCATCAAGTACTCTCTGTTTCCCCCGCTTGGGCTCGCTACCTTGGCGGCGTATCTTCCTGCGGACGCTGAGGTGAAGATTGTTGATGAGCACGTCGAGGATGATGTTCCGACAGATCGTCCGCCAGATCCACCACCCGACCTTGTCGTGATTCAGGCCTACATCACGAGCGCACGGCGTGCCTATGCGTTGTGCGACTACTTCCGCTCGTACGGCTGCCTCGTGGCTCTGGGGGGGCTGCATCCCACGAGTCTGCCGGAAGAGTCGGCACCGCATGCGGACGTCTTGTTTCTTGGCCCTGGCGAGCAGACTTTCCCGGTGTTTCTCGATGATCTCCGGAGTGGGAACGCCAAGTCCGTGTACGACTCAAGGGCCTATGCAAGAACCCTTGTGCGAATCCCACCGGTTCGGCGTGATCTCATCCATCGCGAGCGGTACTTCGTGCCGAATTCGATTGTTGTCACCCGCGGATGTCCCCACCATTGCACGTTCTGCTACAAAGATGCCTTCTTTGCTGGCGGGCGGTCGTTTTACACTCAGAGCGTGGACGAAGCACTCGCCGAGATCGAACGGTTGCCCGGACGGCATCTCTACTTCCTCGACGACCATCTTCTCGGCGATGTCCGGTTTGGGCGTGCGCTCTTTGATGGGATGCGGGGAATGGGCAGGTTGTTCCAAGGTGCCGCCACGGTGGATTCTGTACTTCGTGGCGATCTGATCGAGCGGGCGGCGGCGGCCGGGCTTCGGTCCTTGTTCATCGGCTTTGAATCGCTGGGTGATGAGAGCCTGCGCCTTGCCGCCAAAGGCCACAACCGCGGGCGCGATTATCTTGCGGCGATCAAGAGGCTGGATTCGCTGGGGATCATGGTCAATGGCAGCTTTGTGTTCGGGCTTGATGGGGACGGCCCGGATGTTTTTGCGCGCACTGTTGATTGGGCGGTCACATCGGGCTTGACCACCGCGACGTTTCACGTGGCGACGCCGTACCCCGGAACGGCGTTCTTTCGTGAGATCGAGGGTTCCGAGCGTCTTCTGCACCGGGATTGGAGCCAGTACGACACGCGGCGTGCGGTGTTCCGGCCCGCACAGATGACCGGTGTGGAACTGGAGGCAGGCTACCGGCGCGCGTATCGAGATTTCTACCGGTGGTCCAACATCGCGTCGGCGGCGTGCCGTCATGAGAGCTTTGAGATGTGTGTCAAGCACTTTGCGTATTCGGCGGGGTGGAAGCGGTTCGAGCCACTGTGGAACTTCATCATCAAGACGCGCATGCTCTGCGGAGCACGTCCCTTGCTGGAGGGGATATTGAGCCGCGCTGGCCGGAGCGCGAATTCCTCGCCGGTCGAATCACAACCCCGGTCCGTGAATGGGCATACCCATGGCTTGTCGGACTCGATTCTCGTAGAAAACGGTCTCACGATGCCAAGCATCATGGGGCTGCCGATGCAGGAGAATTCTCGAACGCCGCGGGTGTGATTCACACCACCCGATCCTCCTTCGCGATCCCCAGCGCCGGGCGGATGTCCACCTGCACCAGTTTGCTCTCCTGCAGTTTCTTCGCCGCGTCGGGGTCGACGTAGTCGCTGTGGCAGGAGGCTTTGGCTTCGACCGCGCCCACGGCCTTCTTGGTCTTCGCCGCGAGTTTGTGGATTTCTTCGGGGCTGAGGACGCCGCGGGCTTTGAGGATCGCTTGCTGGTCTTCGGTGAGGGCGGCGGTTTTGATGGGGGCACCGGGCTTGCCGTCCTTGCCGATGCGTTCGAAGCCTTCGGCTTTGCCGCTGATGAACTCGGTGATTTCCTTGCTGATGCGGACGGAGCACCAGTCGTGGCCGCACATGGCGCAGAAGTCGGTGTCGACGTCGAGGTCTTCGTCGTGGTAGGCGCGGGCGGTGTCGGGGTCGAAACTGAGTTCGAAGTGCTTTTCCCAGTTGAGGGCGGCGCGGGCCTTGGTGAGGTCGTCGTCGCGGTCGCGGGTGCCGGGGATGCCGAGTGCGATGTCGGCGGCGTGGGCGGCGATCTTGTAGGCGATGCAGCCCTGCTTGACGTCGTCTTTCTTGGGCAGACCCAGGTGTTCCTTGGGGGTGACGTAGCAGAGCATGGCGGCGCCGTGGTAGGCCATCGCGGTGGCGCCGATGCAACTGGTGATGTGGTCGTAGCCGGGGAACATGTCGGTGACCAAGGGGCCGAGGACGTAGAAGGGTGCGCCGTGGCAGAGGGTGCGCTGGGCCTTGGCGTTCCACTCGATCTGGTCGAAGGGGACGTGGCCGGGGCCTTCGATCATGACCTGCACGCCCTTGCGCCAGGCTCGCTCGGTGAGTTCGCCGAGGGTTTCGAGTTCGGCGATCTGTGCGGCGTCGGTGGCGTCGGCGAGGCCGCCGGGGCGGAGGCCGTCGCCGATGGAGAAGGTGACGTCGCTGGTACGGAGGATGTCGCAGATGTCCTCCCAGCGGGTGTACATGATGTTTTCCTGGTTGTGGACCAGCATCCACTTGGCGAGGAGCGAGCCGCCGCGCGAGACGATGCCGATGAGGCGGTTCTTGACGTGGTTGAGGTGGGCGCGGCGGACGCCGGCGTGGATGGTGAAGTAGTCGACGCCCTGTTTGGCCTGGTGGTGAAGCGAGGCCTCGATGGTGGGCCAGTCGAGGTCTTCGATTTTCTTCCCGATGATCATGGAGTAGATCGGGACGGTGCCGATGGGGACGGTGGCGTTCTGGATGATGGCCTCGCGGCATTCGTTGATGTTGCCGCCGGTGGAGAGGTCCATGACGGTGTCGGCGCCCCAGCGTTCGGCCCACTGGAGTTTCTCGACCTCTTCGTGGGTGCCGCTGGAGATGGGGGACGCGCCCATGTTGGCGTTGACCTTGGTGAGGCTGGCGCGGCCGATGGCCATGGGGTCGAGTTTGTGCGACAGATGGTTGATGTTGGCGGGGATGACCAGTCGGCCGGCGGCGACTTCATCGCGGACGGCTTCGGGGCCGCGGCCGTTGGAGAGGGTGTCGAAGTGGGGCTCGCGCTGGGCGACGCGCTTCATCTGGGGGGTGACGATGCCGAGGCGGGCGAACTCGAGCTGGGTGACGGGCTGGAAGTTGGCGGGGTAGGTGACGCGGAGGGTTTGGTTGCGGGCGGTGGTGAAGGTGACGGCGAGGAGGGCAGTGGGCCGTGGGGCTTGGGCAGTGGGGGATGCGATCGCGGGGACCGAGGGGACATGGGGGTTGGCGGAGGTGACCGCGTCGCCCGTCCACTTCGAGACTTCGCCGCTTGCCGAGTGCGTAACTTTTTCCACGCTCCAACCTTCGGGGAGGAAGTCCCAGGCGGTTTTGTCGCTGGGGGCGGGCATCCCCGGGGCGTCGGGGCTGCTGAACATGCGGGGGCCGCCGAGGTCGGGGGCGTTGGCGAAGGAGCCCGGTGTGGTGACGTTTTTGGTTCGGCCGGGGTTGGTGCCGCCGCGGAGGGGGAGGGGGAGAGAGTTGGGAGCGGGGTTGGTTGTGTGGTTGGTGTGCATGGGGGGCTCGGGGAGAAATCGCAAATCGCAAATGGCAAGGGGCAAGTCAGGACGGCCTTGATGCGGGTTTGGTGGTCGTGGTTAAGGACTTTTCTTTAAAGGAGTGCTCGGGGCCTTGTTTGAACGAGGACTTTGTCTCTTCGGCCTTGGGTTTTTCAGGCCGGTGGTGAGTTTGTTCCTGGCTTCGCGGAGTACGCGTGCGGCGAGGCGCGGTTGGTGGAGCTGGATGAACCCGGCGGCGGCGTCGGGGTCTTTCATGGCGAGAACGCGGATCGCCCACGACAGCGCCTTGACGACCATGTCGTCGCGGTCGTCGATGAGTTTCAGGCAGACGGCGAGGGTCTTCTTTGCGTCGCCCTTGGGGGCGGTGGCTCCTCGGGCCGGGAGATTGAGCGGGACGGTGCTGACCAGCGCAGCGCGGCGGACCCAGCGCGACTCTGACGCCGTCCAGTTGTGGATGTCGGTGTCGGAGATGACGCCTTCGCGCCACGCGGGGCCGGAGACGAAGGAGCCGAAGCAGTCGATGGAGTTCCAGTCGTGGAGGCTGGGGAGGAGCGACTCGATCTGGCGGAGGCTCATCGTGGCGACGGCTTTGGGGGCGGCGCGGAAGAGCTCGAAGGCGAGTTGTTCGTCGCCGTCTTTGGCGGTGCGCAGCGCGAGCGCGACGAGCGATTTCGGGTCGTCCTTGTGCTGCTTGGCGATGGATTTGGCTTTGGTACGGACTGCGGCGATGGCCGCCATGGATCGCTTCCCTCCGCCGGTATGAGCCGGATCAGGTTCGACGGGTGCATCTCAGCGGCTGGCAAAGGCACTGGGGCTAGGCACTGGGCACTAGATCAGTTCTTGCCGGGGCCGCGCCCCGAGCGTGGATTGGTTGCGTGGATGGTAGCGGGCGGCGGGGTGCGCGGCCGAGAGCCTTGCTTAGGCGATGGGATCGACGGCGCGGGTCCATTCGGCGACGCTGCTCTGGGGGAGCGAGGTCACGCCCAGGTGGCGGAGCATGTTGAGGGCTTGGGCGCGGTGGTGCATGCCGTGGGTGGTGACGTGGGTGATGATGCCGCCGCGGGTGTATTTGGTTGTTTTGCCGTCGCGGGTGCGGGCGACGATGGCGTCGACGGGTTTGGCGAAGGCGATCTCGTCGAGTTCGGCGCAGGCGATGTCCAGGAGCATGAGGTAGTCGGGGACGTCGCGGGTGTTGCCGTCGGTGATGGGGCGGGTGGGGCGTTCGTTCAGGACGTCGGTCCAGACCTGCATGGCACCGATGATGTGGGCGAAGGTGTCGTGGAGATTGCCCAGGCCCATCTCGAAGCGTTTGTGGAACTGGTCCTTGGTGAGCGGGGCGCAGGCGTCGAGGAGGTTGCGGGTGGCCCAGTGGTTGTGGGCGAGGAGGATGTCGAGGGGGTTGGAGACGGGCATCGGGGTTCTCCGGGGGTGAGGAGGGGGTGTCGGTTTCTGGAACGGTAGAAGGGCGTGGTGGCCCCTGCTTGCGGTTAAGGCCTGACAGAGTGGCCCTCGCTTGCGCTTCGGGTTCGTTTTTTGGGTGGCACGGGCTTGACATGGATATGCAGAATGCGTATAGTCATGCACATGGACAAGAACCGCCGGCATCGGGCCATCATTCGGGCGCTTCGATCCGGGCCGCTGGTCGGTCAGGAGTCGCTGCGCCGCGTGCTGGCCGAGAGCGGGATCGAGGCGACGCAGGCGACGATCTCGCGGGATATGAAAGAGATCGGGGTGGTGAAGACGCCGCAGGGGTACATGTTGCCCGATGCGCTGGCGGACCAGCACGCGCCGGTGGTGGACCGGGCGCTGGAACTCTCGATCTCGACGTTCCTTGTTGCGGCGGACATCGCTGGGACGATCGTGGTGGTGAAGACCGAGCCGGGGCACGCGCAGGCGCTGGCGGCGGCGCTGGACCGGGCGGGGCTGAAGCGTGTTGTTGGGTCGATCGCCGGGGATGACACGATTTTTCTGGCGACGCGTTCGGCGAAGGACGCGGCGTGGGTGCTCAAGGCGCTGCAGCGGCTGGCGGCGGGGCAGTTCGGGCCGGGGGGCAACGCGCCGGTGACATCGGAGTTCAAGGGCGGGTGGTCGTAATGAAGGGGGGCACGGGCGTGCGGAAGCGTGTGGTCATCGTCGGCGCGGCGGGGTACTCCGGGGTGGAGTTGCTGTCGATTCTGCTGGGGCATCCCGGGGTTGAGATTGTTGGGTTGTTTGGGTCGGACAAGGGCGCGAGCGCGGCTGCCGCTTCCGACTCGCCGAGCATTGGGGAGTTGCATCCGCGGTTTCGTGGTGTGCTGGATTTGGCGGTGCGCCCCGCGACGTTTGAGGCGATTCTGGGGTTGAGGCCGGACGCGGTATTTCTGGCGACGCCGCACGCGGCGAGCCATGATCTTGCTCCCGCGCTGGTGGAGCGTGGGGTGATCGTGCTGGATTTGTCGGCGTCGTTCCGGTTCCGTGAGGCGTGGGTGTACCCGAAGCATTACGGGTTTGAGCACGCGCACGCGGGGCTGCTGGGGCGGGCGGTGTACGGGCTGGTGGAGATGTTCCGTGAGGACATTCGAAAGGCGGACCTGATCGCGGTGCCGGGGTGCTACCCGACCTCGGCGATTCTTGCTTTGGCCCCGCTGGTGAAGGCGGGGGCGATCGATGCTTCGCGGCGGGTGATCGTCGATTCCATCAGCGGCGTGAGCGGGGCGGGGCGCTCGGCCAATGTGGCGACGCTGTTCTGCGAGGTGAGCCTGCGGCCCTACGAGGTGTTCAAGCACCGGCACACGCCGGAGATCGAGGCGTATGCGGGAACGAAGGTGTGGTTCACGCCTTCGGTGGGGCCTTATGAGCGGGGGATTGTGTCGACGATCCACGCGGAGTTGAACTCTGGGTGGGATTTGGCGCGCGTACGCGCGGTGCTGGATGGCGCTTACGACGGGGAGCGTTTTGTACGGGTGTTGAAGGGTGGGACGTGGCCGAGTGTCGCGGGGGTGGTGCGGACGAACTTTTGTGATATTGCTGTCGATACGCGCGAGGGCGATGTGGGGGCAGACGGCGCGGCGCGGCAGCACCTCATCATGGTGTCGGCGATTGACAACCTGGTGAAGGGTGCGGCGGGGCAGGCGGTGCAGTGTTTCAATGTTCGGTTTGGGTTTGCGGAGGGGACCGCGCTGCCGGGGATCGATCACGCGAAGGGGGTGGCGTGATGACGAACCTGAGCGGGCCGGTGGTGGTGAAACTTGGCGGAACGGGGGTGGAGTCGCCGGGCGAAACGCCGGCGCTGTGGCGTGCGCTGATTGGCCTGCACCGGGCGGAGCGGGCGGCGGGGCGGGCCGGTTTGGTTCTGGTTCACGGTGGCGGCAAGGCCGCGGATGAACTGCTGACGAAACTGGGGTTTGAGACGGTTCGAGTTCGCGGGCTTCGGGTCACGCCCCCGGAGCAGTTGGAGCACATCAGTGCGGTGCTTGGAGGTCGGGTGAACAAGGCGATCGTGGCGGCGCTGCACGCGTACGGACAGCGGGCGGTGGGGCTGTGCCCGGGCGAGTGCGGCACGGCTTCGGTTCAGCGGATGGAGCCGGGCGCGGCAGAGGATGATCTGGGGTTGGTTGGTGAGATTCTCGGCGGCGATCCGGCGTTTGTGCGGATGATGCTTGAGGCGGACATTGTGCCGGTGTTTTCGCCGATTGCGATCAACACGGAGCGGCGCGGGGATGGCGCGGCGGTTTATCCGTTCCTGAATGTCAACGCCGATGATGTCGCGGCGTCGCTGGCGGCGGTGGTGGGGGCGCGGACGCTGGTGCTGCTGACGGACACGCCGGGGGTGCGTGGCGCGGACGGGGCGACGCTGGGATCGGCGACTGCTGCGGAGATCGAAGCGTTGATCGATTCGGGTGTGATCCACGGCGGGATGGTGCCGAAGGTGCGGGCGGCGCTGCGGGCTGTTGGGGTGGCGGGGTGCGACACGGTGATCGCGTCGTGGCAGCGGCCTGAAACTCTGGGGGCGGTTTGCGAAGGACTGTCGGTTGGAACGCGCATTTTGGTTGGATCGGACGCACAAGCCCCGCTGGCGCGGGGACAGACGAAAGCAACGCATTGAAGACGAACGCTGTTTCCATCGCGCCTTTGCCCTGCAAGGACCTGTTGTCGGTTGCGGAACTCGATGCGCCGGCGGTCGAGGCCTTATTCCGGACCGCTTCGGCGGTGAAGCGGGATGTCGGCGCGTTCGCGGGGGCGCTGGCCGGCAAGACGGTGATCCTGATTTTCGAGAAGCCCTCGCTGCGGACACGGGTGAGTTTCGAGGCGGGGGTGGCGCGGCTGGGCGGACACCCGATCTACTACGACCATTCCACTTCCAAACTGGGCGAGCGCGAGAGCGTGCATGACTATGCGCGGAATCTTGAGCGGATGGTGGATCTGATTGTGTGCCGCACGCATGCGCACGGGCCGCTGGCGGAACTCGCGGGGTTCGCGGAGATCGGTGTTGTGAATGCGCTGTGCGAGAAGTATCACCCGTGCCAGGCGCTGGCGGATTTGTTGACGATGCGGGAGCGGCTGGGCGATGTCGCGGGGCGTCGGCTGGTGTTTGTGGGCGACGGGAACAACGTGTGCCACTCGCTGGTGCTGCTGGCGACGACGCTGGGGATGCGCGTGACGGTGGTGGGGCCGAAGGGATATGAGCCGGATGCGGACGTGATGGAACTCGCGGCGGCGCGAGCGAAGAGGGCGGGCGGGTCGTTTGCGCTCACGACGAGCATCACGGGCGTGAAGGGGGCCGACGTGGTGTACACCGACACGTGGGTCTCGATGGGCGATGAGCCGGAGCAGATCCGGCGACGCGAGGCTTTCCAGAAGTACCAGGTGAACGTCGATGCCATGGCGCGGGCGAGCAAGGGGGCCATCTTCATGCACTGCCTGCCGGCGAACCGGGGGATGGAAGTGACCGACGAGGTGATCGATTCGGCGGCGAGCGCGGTGTTTGACCAGGCGGAGAACCGGATGCATGCGCAGAATGCGTTGATGCTGCATTTGCTGGTGCCGGGATTCGTGCCGGGTGGCGGGGCGGCGGTCCGAGCCGATGCCGCGGAGCGTGACCGACGCGCGTCCGGCGGAATACCCTCACCCGTTGTCAGAACCTCGCGGCGTCGGACGACCGTTCTCGTGACGCCGTAATCGGCAAGGGCTGTCGGCCCGCATTGATTCAATCAGTTCGTGTCCCATTGTGTGTGTCTCCTCGCATCTCACTCTTCAAGACCCCCAAAGACCATGCCCAAGAAAATCGCTCTCGCATATTCCGGCGGCCTCGACACCTCGTGCATCATCCCGTGGCTGGTGGAGACGTACGCCTGTGAAGTCGTCGCGGTGGTGGGCGATGTGGGGCAGGGCGATGCGGAGTTGGAAGGGATCGAGGCGAAGGCGAAGAAGACCGGGGCTTCGTCGTGCCACGTGGTGGACCTGAAACGCGAGTTCATCGAGGACTATGTGTTCCCGACGGTGATCGCGGGGAGCGTGTACGAGGGGCGGTACCTGCTGGGGACTTCTATGGCGCGGCCGATCCTGGCCAAGGCGCAGGTGGAGGTGGCGCTCAAGACCGGGTGCGATTCGCTGTGCCACGGCTGCACCGGGAAGGGCAACGACCAGGTTCGGTTCGAGAGCACGTACGCCGCGATGGCACCGCATTTGGAGGTGATCGCGCCGTGGCGGCTGTGGGACCTGCGCTCGCGCGAGGAGATGCTGGATTATCTTGCGAAGCGGGACATCCCGTGCGCCGCGAGCAAGGAGAAGATCTACAGCCGCGACCGGAATCTGTGGCACATCAGCCACGAGGGGGGCGCGCTGGAGGACCCGTGGAACGCGCCGCCGGAGGACATCTGGGTGATGTCGGTTTCGCCCGAGAAGGCCCCCGACAAGTCCGAGGAGGTGGTGCTGGGGTTTGTCAGCGGGCGGCCGCGGACGCTGAACGGGAAGGAACTGCCGGCGGAGAAGTTGGTGGCGGAACTCAACACCATCGGCGGGCGTCACGGCGTCGGTCGGATCGACCTGATCGAGAACCGCCTCGTGGGCATGAAGTCGCGCGGGTGTTACGAGACGCCGGGCGGGACGATCATCATGGAAGCCTTGCGTGGTTTGGAAGAGATTGTGCTGGATCGGGATACGCGGGCGTACCGCCAGGAGATCGCCGAGAAGTTCGCGTACGTGGTGTACGACGGCCGGTGGTTCACGCCGCTGCGGGAGGCGCTGTGGGCCGCGGCGGAATCGATCGCCAGGCCGCTGACGGGCGATGTGGCAGTGCGGCTGTACAAGGGGAGCGCGACGACGGTGCGTCGGCGCAGCCCGAACATGCTGTATGCCGAGCAGTTCGCGACGTTCGGCAAGGACGAGGTGTACAACCAGAAGCACGCCGAGGGGTTCATCCGGCTGTTCAGCCTGCCGAGCCGCATCCGGGCGATGAAGCAGAAGAAAGGCCTGAAGTAATGGCGCTGTGGGGCGGGCGGTTCGGCGAAGGGCCGGACGCGCTGTTCCGTGCTTTCAATGACTCGCTGCCGTTCGACAAGCGGCTTCTGGAAGACGACGTCAACGGGTCCATCGCGTGGGCGGCGGCGGTGGCTTCCGTGGGGGTCATCACCGAGTCGGAGCGGGCGACGGTGGAGGAGGCGCTGCGTGCGATCCTGGTCGAGGTTCGGGCGAACCCTGGGCTGATCGACAAGGCTGGGGATGAGGACGTGCATTCGTTTGTTGAGCGGCTGCTGGTGGAGCGCATCGGGCCGCTGGGGAAGAAACTGCACACCGGGCGCAGCCGCAACGACCAGGTGGCGACGGACCTGCGGCTGTGGACTTCTCGGGCTCTCGCGGACGCGGTGTTGCCGGCGCTGCGTGAAGCGCGGGCCGCGCTGCTGCGGCTTGCCGAGCGCGAGTTGGAATCGGTGCTGCCGGGGTACACGCACCTGCAGCGGGCGCAGCCGGTTTTGTGGGGGCACTGGGCGCTGGCGTATGCGGAGATGCTGGAGCGTGACGGCGAGCGGTTTGCGCAGACGCTGGCGCGGACGCGGGTTTCGCCGCTGGGGTCGGGGGCGCTGGCGGGGACGGCGTACGCGGTGGACCGTGAGCGGATCGCGCGGGACCTGGGGTTCGAGCGGGCGAGCCGGAACAGTCTGGACGCCGTAAGCGACCGGGACTTTGCGGTGGACACGGTGAACGCTTGCGTTTTGTGCGCGCTGCACCTTTCGCGCCTGGCCGAGGACCTCATCATCTATTCCAGCGGCGAGTTTGCGTTTGTGGAGATGAGCGACAAGTGGTCGAGCGGCAGTTCGCTGATGCCGCAGAAGAAGAACCCGGATGCGTTGGAGTTGATCCGGGCGAAGACGGGTCGGATCGTGGGGGCGCAATCCACGCTCAATATGGTCCTCAAGGGCTTGCCGCTGGCGTACAACAAGGACTTGCAGGAGGACAAGGAGCCGCTGTTCGAGGCGACGGACTCGGTGCTCTTGGTGTTGCGCGTGCTGCCGGGGGTGCTGGATGGGATGAAGGTGAACCGCGAGACGTGCCGGCGTGCGGCGGAGGGCGGGCACGCGAACGCCACGGACTTTGCGGATTATCTGGTGGACAAGGGCGTGCCGTTCCGCGAGGCGCACGAGGTGGCGGGGAAGGTTGTTCGGTTAGCGCTCTTGCGTGGCGTGGCGATCGAGCGCTTGCCCTTGGCGGAGTTGCGGGGAGTTGCGCCGCAGGTTGGGGAGGATGTCTTTGCTCGGTTGGGACTCGATGCGATCGTCGCCAAGCGCGATGTGCTGGGCGGGACAGCGCTGGGGCGGGTGCGGGAGGCGCTGCGTGCCGCGTTGGCGCGGGCGTTCTGAGCGCCAACGATTCGCTTCGGGGACTCCGCTCATCGTCGGCGTGGGGCGTTCGGTGGTTCATGCCAGAGCCCTGCGGGCTTGCGTGAAACGGATGCGGGGTGTCCGTACACTGTGCCGATGCCGAGCGCTGTGCCTGTGATCTTGTTTGACGATGATTCGCCGTGGCTTTCGCCGTTGACGGATTTGCGGGCTTCGTTTTTGGTGCGGACGGGGGCGATGACGACGCTGGAGCGGTGGGCTGCGCTTTCGCCTTCGATGGGGATGGAGGTGGTGGGGGTGCGGGCTTCGGCGCGGCTTGACGCTTTGACGCGTGAGGCGGTGTCGCTGCCGGTGATTGGGGGGGGCGGATCGACGGGGCTGCCTTCGGGTGATGTGCTCTTTGTGAACGGTCGGTGCGTGCTGCCGAGTGAAGCGGTTGTGGGGTTGGGGGTTGGGTCGGCGCTGGTGGTTCCCGTTGCGGCGGGCGGGGCCGCAGCGACGGTGATTGCGGCACGGTTGAATGCCGCGGATGCTCGCGCTTTTGGTGAATCTCGGGTGCTGCCGGCGCACGTGCGGACGGTGGTGAGCGGGCCGGGGGGGGGTGATGCGAAGGTGCTGCATCGGCCGTGGGACGTCATCCGGCATCGGGATGCTTGTCTTGATGCTGATCTGGCGCTCTTGGCCGGGTTGAAGAGCACCGACTTGAGGACAAGTCGGTGGCGCGGGGTTGCCGAGTTGGCGCGGCTGAGCGGTGTTGTGGTGGTGAACGAGGTCGCGGTGTTCGTGCATCCGACGGCGAAGGTTTCGCCGAGCGTGGTGCTGGATGCTGAGGGTGGGCCGATCGTGATCGATGAGGGGGCGGTGGTTCGGCCGGGGGTGATCATCGTTGGGCCGGCGTACATCGGGAAGGGGTCGAGCGTGCTCGAGCGCGGGTTCATCAAGGCGCACACGGCGATCGGGCCGGTGTGCAAGGTGACGGGCGAGGTCGGCGGGACAATCTTTCAGGGCTACGCCAATAAGGGGCACGAGGGGCATCTGGGTGACTCGTGGGTGGGCGAGTGGGCGAACTTCGGGGCGGGGACGACGAACTCGAATCTGTTGAACACGTATGCGGAGGTGATCGCGACAAGCCTGATGAAGGGGGCGTCGAAGGAGCGCACGGGCATTCAGTACCTGGGGTGCATCGTCGGCGACCACACGAAGTTCGCCATCAACACGAGGATCATGACGGGGAGCGTGTTCGGCACGGGGTGCATGGTGGCGACGACCGCCGCACCGCCGACGTGCGTGCCGGCGTATTCGTGGCTGACCGATGAGCGGACACAGGTGTACCGGTTCTCGAAGTTTTTGGAGGTGGCCAAGACGGTGATGGGGAGGCGGAAGATCGTGCCGAGTGAGGCGTATGTGGCGGCGATGGAGGGATTGGTGTGAGTACGCCCCCCGAAGATACCGTTCCGATTGTGCCAACATTCGAAGAGTGGGTCATCAATGCGTTTATGGGCAAGCCATGGATGAGGGAGGAGTACTTCGGCGGGGAGAAGCGACCGAGCGGGTCCCCTTTTACCGCTGCGTGGGGAGATTACTACTGCCCGAATGCAGCGATTCTTGCTGAGTACATGGCAAGGCTCTTCGAGCAACCGGAATACCTCGCGCAGGAGTACACCGCGGAGCAACTCGATGCGGCGTTCTGGTTCATCTTCGGAGTTCAATCGAGTTACTGCATCACCGCGAGAGAACCGGAGGTACCGATCCGTCTCCAAATCCGTTGGGTCATCGCGATCAAGAACCTCTACGCGCGGCTCTTTGCATCAGTCTGTTCGGAACATCTCGGCCATCTGAACGAGACCAACGGGCATCCGTTGAACAGCGCGGTTTACATGATGTGGGACATGGACTGTCTTGAGGGAGCCGCACTGTTCCCAGAAAAGAACGGCGGAATGCTTGTCGAACCAGTGTTCGAGGTTTTACGGCATGCACTGGGCTTGAGGCATGCGGCCTCCCAAGAGAGTGCCCTCCACGGGCTGAGCCATCTCCACTGGGCACACCCGCAGCGTGTCGAGCGGACGATCGACGAGTATCTTGCTCGCGGGGGTGCTGCACGCCCCGAACTGATCGATTACGCGATAACCGCGAGAGAAGGCAATGTCCAATGAGGGTCGAACCATGAAAACCCTCTACCTCATCGACGGCCACGCGCAGTTCTTCCGGGCGTTTCACGCCATCCGGACGCCGATGAGTTCGCCGGTGACGAAGGAGCCGACGAACGCGACGTTCGGGTTTGTGGGGATGCTGCTGAAACTGTTCCGGCAGTACAAGCCGGATTATGTCGCGGTGGCGATCGATGTTTCGGGCGACCGTGAGACGTTCCGGTCGGAGATTTATCCGGAGTACAAGGCGACGCGGACGGCGCCGCCGGAGACGCTGGGGCCGCAGATCGAGCGGTGTGTGAGCATCCTGCGCGAACTTGGGATTCCTGTGGTGTTCAAGGAGGGTTTCGAGGCGGACGACGTGATCGCAACGCTGGCGGGGCGGATCGCCGACGCGGGGGTTGGTGTGCGGATCGTGTCGAAGGACAAAGATCTGAAGCAGTTGCTGCGGGCGCCCGGTGGGGCAGGCTTCCAGCCTGCCAATTCGGCCGCTACTGTGGCCCCCATCGAACTCTTCGACATCCACACCGATCTCCGCATCGACCCGGCCCAACTGATGGCCGAGCAGGGCATCCGGCCCGACCAGGTGATCGACATGCTCACGCTGATGGGCGACAGCGTCGACAACGTGCCGGGCGTCGACGGCGTTGGCCCCAAGACAGCGGCGGAACTGATCCAGCAGTACGGGACACTGGACAACCTCATTGCGCACGCCGCGGAAATCAAGGGCAAGCGCGGCGAGAAACTGCGCGAGGCGATCCCGCGGCTGGGGCTGAGCAAGACGCTCATCGCGCTGCGCCACGATGTGCCGGTTGAGTTGCCGCTGGAGTCGGCGGCGGTGGGGGGGTTCCACATCGCGAAACTCATCCCGATCTGCAAAGAACTGGGGTTCAATCGGTATCAGGATGAGGTGAAGGCGCTGCTGGGAGGAGCGACTGAATCGACTTCGGGGGCGCAGACCGCGAGTCCAACCGAACTCCGAGCGCAAGCTCGGGGACAGCATCCAACGACCCACGATGCCGATTCAGCCGAGGTTTCGTCCCCGGCACCCGCCAAACGGCGCAGCAAGGCGTCCGCCGACGACAATGCCGACGGCCTCTTTGCTCCGTCTCTCTTCTCGGCGGAGAGCACGCCGGGTTCCGCTGCCGCCGCCGACACCCCCGCGTTCCGCAAGGCGCAGTCCGGTACCTACCGCTGCATCCGCACACTCTCCGAACTGCGTTCGGTCATCAACGACATCCGCGCCGCGAGGTTCTTCGCCGTGGACACCGAGACCACCGGCCTCTCGCCGCTGCGCGACAAACTCTGCGGCGTGTGCCTGTCGACGCGGGCGGGCGAGGGCGTGTATGTGCCGGTGCGCTCGCCGGAGCCGGGGACTCACCTTGACGAGGCGACGGTGTTGGGAGAACTCCGCCCGGTGCTGGAAGACTCCGCCATCACGAAGTGCGGGCACAATCTCAAGTTTGATCTGCTTGTTTTGCGGGCGGCGGGGGTGGAGGTCAATCTCGGCTCCTGGGGGCACCGGCTTCCAGCCGGTGGTGACGCCGGTGTCCGCACTTCGCAGGATTCGGCTTCGAATTGGAGCCATCGTCAACACCGGCTGGAAGCCGGTGCCACCTTGGATGATGCCTCGACAGGCTGCTTTGCCTTTGACTCGATGGTCGCGTCTTATCTCATCGACGCTTCGCGCTCCGGTCACGGCATGGACAGCCTCGCGCTGGGCTTGCTCAACCGCACGAACATCTCGATCAAGGAACTGCTGGGGCCGGTGCCGACCCCCGCATCAAAGACGAAGCAGCGGACGTTCGACCAGGTGCCGCTTGATCTGGCGACCGAATACGCGGCGGAGGACGCGGACGTCACGGTCCAGTTGCACGATGTGATGTCGCCGCAACTGCGAGAGATGAGGTTGCAGTCGTTGTTCGATGATGTCGAGATGCCGCTGGTGGGGGTGCTGGCGGACCTTGAATGGAACGGGATCCGGGTTGAGCCCGAGGAACTGGAGCGGCAGCGCGGGCGGTTGGAATCGCGGATCAAGGGGTTGGCGGATGACATTTTGGCCGCCGCGCCGCGGGCGTTCAATCCGGATTCGCCGAAGCAGTTGGCGGAGATTCTGTTCAACAAGCCGGGCGACCCTGAGCCGGGGCTGGGTCTCAAGCCGGGGAAGAAACTCAAGACGGGGTATTCGACGGATATTGAGGTGCTGGAGAAACTGGCGAACGACCCTGCGTGCACGAGCCGGGTGCCTTCGCTGATTCTTGAGTATCGCCAACTGACCAAACTGGTAAACACGTACCTGGTGGCGCTGCGCGAGGCGATCAACCCCGCGACGGGCCGGATCCACGCGAGTTTCCACCAGACGGTGGCGGCCACGGGGCGGCTGGCTTCGAGCGATCCGAATCTCCAGAACATCCCGATCCGGACGGAGATCGGGCGCGAGATTCGCAAGGCGTTCGTGCCCGAGCCGGGGCATGTGCTCATCAGCGCGGACTACTCGCAGATCGAACTGCGGATTCTGGCGCACTTGTCCGGGGACCCGGCGCTGAAGGAGGCGTTCGAGCGCGGCGAGGACATCCACACCGCCGTGGCGGCGCAGGTGCACGGGGTGCCGATCGAGCAGGTGTCGAAGGAGCAGCGCTCGGGCGCGAAGATGGTGAACTTCGGGATCGTCTACGGCGTGACGCCCTTCGGGCTGGCGCGCCGATTGGGCGTGTCCAACGGCGAGGCCGAGCAGATCATTACGGGGTACAAGCGAAAGTTCGCGGGGATCACCACGTTTCTGCAGGAGTGCGTGGACTTTGCGCAGCGGCACGGGTATGTCGAGACGATTCTGAAGCGGCGGCGGCCGATCCAGGGGATCGATTCACCCAACCCGCAGGAGCGGGCGCTGGCCGAGCGGACGAGCATCAACAGCGTGGTGCAAGGCTCGGCGGCGGACCTGATCAAAGTGGCGATGGTTGATATCGCGCGGCACATCGGCATCCGCCGCCCGTCACCGGGTGGCGTGCCGACCTCAGGGTTGGGGGTCCACCGATCGCTCCCATGGCCGGATGTTCGGATGCTCCTGCAGATCCACGACGAACTGGTCTTCGAGTGCCCGGAATCGCAGGCGCCGGCGGCGTCTGCGTTTGTTGTGGAGCGGATGGAATCCGCCATGAAACTGAGTGTTCCGCTCAAGGTGGACGCCGCGTGGGGGCGGACGTGGTTCGAGGGGAAGTAGGCCCGCTCGCGCCGTGAAGGCGGAGTCGAACAGCGGCTCTTGTACCTCGATTCGGAGCACCGGCTGGAAGCCGGTGCCACCTTGATGCTTGCGTTGCACGGCGGCGCGTGGTTAGAGTGGCGTTGACGTGCCGGAAGTCGGCAGGTCCGTGGCCGCCGCGTGAGGCGGGAGTCGAGACCAGGAGACCAGGATCATGGCCAAACGCACGGTGATGCGCAGCAGCGCGGGGAAGAAGTTGTACGCGGTGAGGGCGGCGGACGGGACCTTCGAGGACATCCAGTCGTACGCTCGGGCGCACGCGATGGACATCGCCCGCTCGAGCAAGGCGGAGAAGCCGGCGAAGAAGAAGACCAAGAAGAAGGCCGCCAAGAAGGGCGCGAAGAAGGCGGCCAAGAAGACCGCGAAGAAGGCCAAGAAGAAGGCTTCGAAGAAGAAGTAAGGGCCCGTCAGGGCATTCGGCCCGAGCCGAGCGGACGCTCCGATCGCTCACTTCGGGAGATTCATGGGGGACGAGCCGCCGCACTCCGCGGGACGAACGCGGGGTGCGGTTGTCGTTTCGAGATGGGCCGATATCTCTGCGATCTGGGAAGACTTGCGCTGGATTGGCCTTCCGGATTCGCGTGTCTCGCATCCCTCTATCACGCCGTAGTTCTGGCTGGTAGGCTGGCGACGCCGCCCGCGCGTGCGGGTCAGATCCTTTGGAGAGAGGCCCAACATGACCAAGCCGTTCGCCGTCGCGCTGTGCGCGTTGCTGCTCGTGACCGTCGCCGAGGCCATCGCAGGCCCACTGACGCCGCCCGCCGGTCCCGTCTCGCCGACCCCTGGCCCCGAGCCGCGGAAGGCGGTGAACACGACCAATGCCCCCGGCGACACCTTCGGGCTTTACCGAATCAATCAGCCCGGCTCGTACTATCTCGAATCCAACATCTCGGTCCCCGCGGGCGTCACCTGGGGCATCTCGGTCGAGGCCGCGGGTGTCACGCTCGACCTCAACGGCTTCACCATCGACGGGAACAACGCGGGAGGGAACGGCGGGGTGCGGGTCGGAGCCCCGGGCGTGCTTCTACGCAACGGGACGATCCGGAACGTCGAGCGCAGCGGGGTTTTCGTCGGGAACTTCCCCGTTGGCTCTCCGGGCTTGACCATCGAGAATGTGCGGGTGCTTGACGTTTCGGGGGCCGTCGTCCCGCCCGGCGGTGCGATCTCTTCGGGTGCCGCCGGCATTCTCGCGGGGCGCGGGGCCATCATCCGGAACTGCTATGTGAACAACGCCGCCGTAGGCATCGCCGCGGGCTACAACGCGAACATCTCCGGCTGCACGGTCGAGTTGACGCGTCAGTTCGGCATCAACATCGAAGGCGGCGCGATGGTCTCTGATTGCGTCGTTGTCGGCGTCGGGGGCGGCCCGACCGACGGGCACGCCTTCGTGCTGGGCCTGGGTTCGTCGGTTGAGAACTGTGTCGCCCGCAGCAACACCGGCGCCGGGTTCGTCGATTCCGGCGAGAGCGCCTTCACCAACTGCCGCGCGACGAACAACTCGGGCGCCGGGTTTGTCGTCGCCGGTTTCACGCGTCTGGACGGGTGTCACGCCGTGAGCAACACCGGCCCTGGCGTCTCGATCCCCGGCGGCGACGAGTGGGAGATCACCCGTTGTTCATTTCTGAAGAACACCGGCGGCGGGGTCATCCTCAGCGGCACGGTTGAGCGCGGGCGCATCAACGACTGCACCATCAGAGGCATCGACTCAGGTCTGACCAGTTCGATCGGGGTCAAGGTGCCCGCCGGCGGTGAGGACATCGTGATCACCAACTGCACCTTCTCGCGATTGAACCGCGTCGTCGAACTCGACGGGTCTTTCTGCCGCGTCACCAACAACGCCTTCAACTTCAGCAACTCGGAAGTGGCCAGGTCCGACGGCACCGCGCCGGCGGGGAGCAACTTCATCGGCCCCAGCCTGGCCCCCCTCCAGGCGGACAGCGCGACCAATCCCTTCGCCAACACATCGCAGTGACGCCGCGGCTCGGGCCCGAGAGCGGCCACGAAAAAAGGCCGCGCCGAACGGCGCGGCCTTTGCATTTGAGTTGACCCAAGCCCGGAGCGCGATGCCCGGTGCCTCCGGAATCAATACCGGTAGTGCTCGGGCTTGTACGGCCCGTCGGTGTGGACGCCGATGTACGACGCCTGGTCGGGGCTGAGTTTGGTCAGTTTCGCGCCCAGTTTGGCCAGGTGCAGGCGGGCGACCTTCTCATCGAGGTGCTTGGGCAGGGTGATGACCTTCGTGCCCATGTCCTTGCCCTCGGCCCACAGGTGCATCTGCGCGATGGTCTGGTTGGTGAACGAGTTGGACATCACGAACGAAGGGTGGCCGGTGGCGCAGCCCAGGTTCATCAGGCGGCCTTCGGCCAAGATGATGACGCTGTGGGCCTTGGTGCCGGTGGCGGGGTCGGCCTTGAACTTGAACTCGTCGGTCTGCGGCTTGATGTTAACCCGCTCGACCTTGCCTTCCTTCATCGCCTTCTCAAGGCCGGCCATGTCGATCTCGTTGTCGAAGTGGCCGATGTTGCCGACGATGGCGTTGTGCTTCATCTTCCGCATGTGGTCGACGGTGATGATGTCCTTGTTGCCGGTGGCGGTGATGAAGATGTCGGTGTTCTCGAGGCTGTCCTCGAGGGTCACGACCTCGTAGCCGCTCATGCACGCCTGCAGGGCGCAGATGGGGTCGATCTCGGTGACCTTCACGCGGCACTTCTGGGCCGCGAGCGAGTCGGCCGAGCCCTTGCCCACGTCGCCGTAGCCGCAAACCACCGCGACCTTGCCGCTGAGCATGACGTCGGTGGCGCGCATGATGCCGTCGACGAGCGAGTGGCGGCAACCGTAGAGGTTGTCGAACTTGCTCTTGGTGACCGAGTCGTTCACGTTGATGGCGGCGAAGAGCAGTTCGCCCTTCTCCTGCATCTGGTAGAGGCGGTGGACGCCGGTGGTGGTCTCTTCGGAGACGCCGCGGATGTAGGGGACCATGCGGGTCCAGAAGGTGGGGTCTTCCTGGAGTTTCTGCTTGACCACGCTCAGGACGATCTTGAACTCGTGGTTGTCGGTGGAGTTGGGGTCGGGCAGTTTGCCGGATTTGGCGAACTCCTTCTCGGCCTTGTAGCCCTCGTGGATGAGCATGGTGGCGTCGCCGCCGTCATCGACGATGACGTAGGGGCCGTTGCTGCCGTTGGCGTCGGCGGGGAAGGTCAGGGCCTGGAGCGTGCACCACCAGTATTCCTCGAGCGTTTCGCCCTTCCAGGCGAAGGTGGGGATGCCGGCTTTGCCGGGGCGGCCGGCGACCATCGCGGCGGCGGCGTGGTCCTGCGTGCTGAAGATGTTGCACGAAGCCCAGCGGACATCGGCGCCGAGGTCCTGCAGCGTCTCGGCGAGCACCGCTGTCTGGATCGTGTTGTGCAAGGAGCCCGAGATGCGAGCGCCCTTGAGGGGCTTCTTGGCGCCGAACTCCTCGCGGCAGGCCATCAGACCGGGCATCTCGTGCTCGGCGAGTTCGATCTCCTTGCGGCCGAAGCGCGTCGTGTCGGCCGAGGTGTCCTTCACCTTGTACGCCATGTCGCACGTCAGCGGCAGGCCGGTGTTCAGGAAGGGCTTGGAGGCAACGGGCTTGTTCAGCGTGGCGGTTGTCATGGTATTTCCTTTGGGGTTTCCTTCTTCGTCGATGTCGTCGGCTCATCTCGTTGTTCACCGCGGAGGCGCGGAGGACGCGGAGTCGTACTTGCTTGTGGCTCGTGCCTTCGCGTTCGTGGCACACTTCGGATCAGATTCTCTCTCAGCGAACTCCGCGTCTCCGCGGTGTAATGTGCGTTCAAGTCTTCTCGGCAACCGCGGCGAAAAGCCCGGGGCCTTTCGCCTCGGCCTCACCGGGGATGGGCGTCACTCTTGGGCGGGCGAAGCCAGCCTTTTCTAGCGTCTCTGCGAAGCGTTTGAGGTTGAACCCCAGATGGACGTGCCCCATCGTGTTTCGGTAGACCGAGCGGTCGTGCTCCACCATGTCGATGATGAGCACTTTCCCGCCGGGCTTCACCACCCGGAACATCTCCGACAGTGCATCGTCCACTTCGCGTACGTGGTGCAGGATCAGAAGGCCCATGGCCGCGTCGACGCTTGAATCCCCCAGCGGTAGGGCCTCGACCGGGCCGTCGGCGAATCGGACGTTGGCGAAGCGTTCGAGACGCTTGCGGGCCGCATCGAGCATCGGGCCGGACTGGTCCACGGCGATGACCTGCTTCACGTGCGGCGCGACGAGTTCGGCCCCGTTGCCGGTGCCGCAGCCGATGTCGGCGACGGTCCAATCTCGCGGCAGCAGCGAGAGCAGAGCCCACGCGGTGAACGAGGTGCCGAAGAGTTCGGCCCGGACCGAATCCCACGACCCCGCCACGCGCCCGAAGAACGACACGCTGTCGGTGGTCCGCTCGGCGAGGACCGTCTGAATCCGGCGCGAATCCTCGGCCTGGGCCGCGTCGGCATCGGTTTCGAGTTGCTGGCGTACCGTGACCCACAGGGCACGCCCGCTGGGCGGCAGATCGTCGAGAAGCAGCCGGTACATCGTCGCCGTGCCCTCGGCCCGCTTGGCCAGCCAGCCAGCGTCGGCGAGCACCTTCAGGTTGCGGCTCACGGTGCTCTGGGGCAACTGCACGACCCGCGAAATCTCGCCCACGGACAGTTCGTGGGATTCGAGGATTCGGCACAGCCGCAGGCGCAGCGGCTCGCTGAGCGCGGCGAGTTGGTCCGTCAGCCGAGATGATGAGGCGTCGTGCTTCATCCGTTTATCCGGATGAAGTGTAGGATGCCCGTCTGGATTGTCAAATCGATGATTTATCAGGTCCAATAACCAGATGCCCGACCGTCCCCAAGGAGCGTCGGACGCCTGCGGATCGCCGGTCTGCCGACGATCCGCAGGGCACCTCACCTTCCGATTTTCGACCCCTCCACCTTTGGCGCAAATCAAGCGCCCGCGCCGATAACCACTGTCCCTGCGCCAGCCGTCGGCGCGGCCCGCGTGTTGTCGTATTGGTGTGAGGGTTCGGTTCACCGATGCTGGGCAAGATCTGTCTCCTCATCCTTGTTGGTGCCTGCACCGCCGCGGGCGTGCTGGCCATCCGCCAGCAGCGTCTGGTCGCGATGCACGACATGGCTCGCAGCGTCGAACGTTCTGCGGAACTGGACCGCAAACTCTGGCGCGTCCGCGCAGACATCGCCGCGAGCATCACACCGGGCAAGGTGCGGACCATGGTGGGTTCGCTGGGTGAGTTGAAGCCGATCCCGATCTACTGGAACCCGCCGCCGGTCAGCGAGCAGTTGAAAGACCCGGCGCTGATCGGCGAGGGGAACGGCGGTGGGGCGGTCGGAGCGGGTGCGGCACCGAAGTCCAAGTCGAAATCCTCGAAGAAGTCGTCGGGGTCGCGTGCATCGGAGGGCAGCCGCCGTGAACACTGAAGGCTTCCGCGATGTCTCTCCGCCCATCCCGCCCGAGGCGATGAACGCCGCGGCGGGTGTTTCGACGCCGCAGGTGTTTGCCGCAAAGCCACGTGCGTGGGCTGGTGTGTCGTCGCGGATTTCCGGTGTGTTCCGCGGCGCGGGCGGTGTTTCGCCGGGGATGCTGTCGCGGGCGAACACGGCGGGGTTCTTCTTGGTGGCGATCGTCGGCGTGGTGCTGGTGTGCGTGGTGGCGCGGGTGGCGCAACTGCAGATCGCACCAGAGACGAAACTGGTCCCGCACATCCAGGACCGCGTGAATCGTGCGTCGTTGCCCTCGCCGCGGGGGGATTTGCAGGACCGGCGCGGTCGGACGCTGGCTTCGACGCGTGCGGGGTACCGCGCGTTCGTGGACCCGGTTGAATTTGCCAAGAACACGATGCCGCTGGGGGACGCCTTCAAGGCGGTTGCCGAGGCCACCGGGCAGGACGTTTCCAAGATCAGCGATCCTGTGATGGCCCGGATGGCCCGGAACGAGCGGATCGCCGCTGAAACGGACAAGGAAAGCAAGAAGAAGCCCGCCCGATACGCGCGTGTCAGCGAGGTGCTGGACGATGTGCAAGTGGAGCGTGTCCGCTCGCTGGATGTGCGCGGCGTGCACCTCGAACGCCGCAGCGTGCGTGAGGACGCCGCAGAGGGTGCTGTCGCGTCGATCATCGGCAAGACCGATGTCGACGGTCACGGCGCGTTCGGTGCCGAGCGGAACTTCGACGACGTGATGAAGCCCCGCGCCGGGTTCATGGACTATGTCCGCGATGCGTGGGGCCGCCCGCTGTGGGTCGAGGCCAACGGCTACATCGTGCCCCGGCGCGGCACCGATGTGAAACTCTCGCTCGATCTCACGCTGCAGGAGATCGCGCTCGAAGAGGTCCGGCGCGGCGTCGAAGAGGCCGATGCGCAGGGCGGACGGTGCGTTCTCGTCGATCCGTCCACGGGCGAGGTGCTGGCGATGGTCGACGTGGTGCGCCACGCCCCAGACGCGGTGCCGTATTCAGCCGCGGCGAACAAGGCGGCCGGCGGCGGTGGGGGCCACCCGAGGTTCAAGATCATCAAGGACGACCCGAAGCGCGACCTTCACCCCGCGCTGGGTCGGAACCGCTGCGTCGAGGACGTGTACGAACCCGGATCGACGTTCAAGGCCTTCATGTGGTCCGCCGTGACCGAGCGCGGGCTCGCCGATCCCGACGAGGTGTTCAACACCTATGGCGGCGAGTGGACGACGCCCTACGGGCGGCGGATCAAGGACGTCACGCCGCAGGACGAACTGAGCTGGTCGTACGTGCTGGTGTATTCATCGAATATCGGGATGGTCCAGGGGACGTCGCGGCTGACGTTCGACCAGATGTACGAAGCGACGCGCCGCTTCGGCTTCGGCAGCCGCACGAACATCGGCCTGCCGGGCGAGTCGGCGGGGCTGGTGACGCCGATCAGCAAGTTCACGAAGTACACGCAAACGTCGATGGCCTCGGGCTACGAGGTCGCGGTCACGCCGCTCCAGATGGTGCGGGCGTTCAGCGTGTTTGCCCGTAACGGCGATCTCGCCGGCACGCTTCCGAACCTGCGGCTCACGGCGGTCGACGCGAGCAAGCCAGAGCCCGAGGTCCGCACCCGCGTGCTCCCCGCGTGGACGGCGGTGCTCACACGTGAAGTCATGGGCAAGATCTCCGACGTCATGACCACCCGGGCCGCAAAGAAGTTCAAGGACGACCCGCCCTTCCTCTACCGCATGTTCGGCAAGTCGGGAACGGCAGAGGTCGTCGGCCCCGGCGGCGGCGGGTACATCAAGAACCAGCACAATTCGTCGTTCATCGCCGGCGCGCCCTTCGACAGCCCGCGTTTCGTCTGCATCGTCGTCATCGATGACCCCGGGCCTGAACTGGTCCGCAAGCGCATGCACTACGGCAGCGCCACCGCCGGGCCGGTGCTGACGCGCATCATGCGACGTGCGCTCGAGTATTACGGCGTGCCGCCCGATCCGACGCTCGCGGCTCAACTCGCCGCGAAAGAGAAAGAGCCCGATCAAGGCGGGTGAGCGAATCAGTTTGAGGTCACGGACTCGCCCCGATCACGCCTCGACCTTGCACGCGTCCGCGCGGGTGAGGAAGATCGGCAGGATGATGTCGAGTTTCGTCGCCGTGAGCACCTGCTTGATCGACTCGGGCACGGAGGCGAGGCGGAGGCGTCCGCCGTCGGCGCGCAGCGAGCGGTTGGCGCGGATGATGACCGAGAGGCCGGGGCTGGGGATGTACTCGAGTTTCGAGAGGTCCAGGACCATGACGCCGGGCTTCATCTCGACGACCTTGGTGAGGGCCGCTTCCATCGCCTCGCAGGACTCGACATCGGCCGAGCCGATGAGATCGACGACCACACCACCGGGGAACGATTCGTGCTTCACGCTGAACGACATGGGCTGCGGCTCCGGGCGAACATCAGGGACGGGAAACCGGAATACGGGGCGGAAATGTAGCGGATTGATGGGTGTCGGGAACGGAAGCCCCAAAGCCCCAAGGGACAAGTCAGGATAGGGCCGGGTCGACCGCGCGCAAGTCCTTGCTCCTGAACGGTTTACACCCGCCGATCCAGCAGCCGGTACTGGATCGCCTCGGCCACGTGGGCCAGTTCGAGCGTCAAAGAACCTTCCAGGTCCGCGATGGTGCGGGCGATGCGGCGGACCTTGTCGTAGGCGCGGGCGCTCAGGCCAAGTTCGGTGATGGCTTGCCCGAGGGTCTCGCGGGCCTCATCGGACATGGGGGCAAGGCTGTCCAACTGCTTGCCGCGGAGGCGGGCGTTGGTTGTTTCGCCCTGGCGCTTGCGCTGGACTTCGCGGGCGGCGTTGATTTTCTTCCGCATGTCGGCGCTGCTCGTCCCCGCAGGCACCGCACCACCTCCCGCGCCGCCCCCCGTCAACTGTTTCCACGGCACCGCCGGCGCCTCCACATGGATATCGATCCGGTCAATCAGCGGGCGCGAAACGCGTGAGAGGTAGCGGTCCATCTCGCGCCGGCCGTGGTCGTCGCTGGGCATATCGCCCTTGGCGGTGGGGTTCATGGCGGCGACGAGCATGAAGTTGGCGGGGAACTTGACCGCCGAGTGGGCGCGGGAGATCGCGACGTGGCCGTCTTCGAGCGGTTGTCGCAGCGTGTCGAGAACCGCCCTCGGGAACTCGGGCAACTCATCGAGGAACAGTACGCCGAGGTGGGCAAGGGAGATTTCGCCGGGCTTGGGCACCATCCCGCCCCCGATCACGGCGACCGCGCTCGCGGTGTGGTGCGGCGTTCGCACCGGGCGCACCGTCACCAGCCCGCTCGCTCCGCCGTCGTTCGAGGCGTTGGTCGATGAGGGCGTCTTCCCCACCGCGCTGTAAATCCGCGTGACTTCCAGCGCCTCCTCCGGCGACATCGGCGGCAGGATGCCCGGCAGCGCCTTGGCCATCATCGTCTTTCCCGTGCCCGCCGGGCCGAGCATCAAGATGTTGTGCCCGCCCGCCGCGGCGACGACGATGGCACGCTTCACCGCTTCCTGCCCGCGCACTTCGGCGAAGTCCACCTCCGCTTCGGCGTGCGCGATCAGCGACGCCACATCGACCGGCGGGTGCGGCTCGACTTCGAGCACGCCGTTGAGGATGCCGACGACCTCCGCGAGCGAGCGCACGCCGATAACGTGGACCCCCTCGACCACCGCGGCCTCCTGCGCGTTGTCGGCGGGGACGATGACGCCCTCGAAGCCGCGCTGGCGCGCCATCGCGCTCAGCGCCAGCGCCCCGCGGATCGGACGCACGCGCCCGTCGAGCGAGAGTTCCCCGGCGATGAGGTACTTGCGGTGGTCGAGAGCCACAGGAGGCACCGTTCCTGGTGGCACCGGCTTCCAGCCGGTGCTTTCCCCGGGTTTCGATCCAGGCAGTGTGCGTTGATCCGGTGCCCTCACCGGCTGGAAGCCGGTGCCACCAGCGGCCCCACGATCCGGCACCGCGTTCCCCCGCGGCGTCACGCGCGATTCCTTCCCGCGCCCGCTCATCGGCACGATCGTCGCGTCCGCCATCAGCAGCCCGACAGCGATGGGCAGGTCGTACACCGGGCCTTCTTTCTTCAGGTCCGCCGGGGCGAGGTTGACGACGACGCGACCCTGCGGGAAGCGGTACCCGCCGTTGCCCACGGCGGCGCGGACCCGCTCCATGGATTCCTTCACCGCCGCGTCGGGCAGGCCGACGATGAGTTCCTTCTGCTGGCCGGTGAGGTCGATATCACACTCGATCTCGCACGGCGCGGCGTCGATCCCCTGGAGCACGAAGGAGTGAACTCTGGCGAGCATGTTGGCAGCATACCAAACGGAATCCGTATATCAACCCGGAAAGGAGGGAAGTGGGGCCGAAAATGAAACACCCGCCCGAAGCAGGCGGGCGCGTGGTGACTGCGGGTTTCTTCGGGTTCAGTTGATGCGCTGGCCGGGCTTGTAGAACTGCGCGGCATCGGGGTGGGCGGTGATGCCGTTGTACTTGAAGCCCTTGGGGTACCAGAGCGTGGGATCGCGGCTGTCGGACTGGCTTATGACCTTCACACTTCCGTCCCACATTGCTGCGGACATTTTGTTGGCGTGCCGGTAGCTCAGCAGCAGCACCTGGCCCTTGTTCTCATGGGTGCTTGACGTCGGGTCGCCGAATTCGGTCGAGTCTTTGAAGGTGGCGGTCGAACAAGTGAACGAGCCGTAGATGCCGCTGCCGGGGCGGACGTCGATATCGGGGATGAAATTGCCGCTCTGCCCGGGCAGATAGCGGAAGGCCGTTGCGTTGCAGATCTTGGCACTGGGGTTCTGAAGCCGGTCGATCCTCGGGTCATAACTGGGGACATCCGCCTTGATCTGGGTCACGACCGGGCCCGCAAAGTTCGGCTGGGCGTACCCGAGGGTGGTCCCGTCGTCGGCGATGACAAGTCCGCCATCCGATGATGGAGGGTTCGCGCCGCCCTTGGGGTTTCGTGCGTACCACTGGAAGGTGGCGGGCATCAGGAAACTCGGTGCCCGCAGCGATCCATTCCTGCTGAGTTCTTCGCGGACCAGCCCTTTCCACTCCTCGCCGCCGCCGCCGGCGCTGTAGACGGTGGTGTTCAACTTGACCGCGGGGTCGGAGAATCGCTCGAAGAGTGCTCGGTAACGCTGACCGATGCCGACCGGGAGGTCCGAATCGGCCAGCGAGGGACTCATCCAATCCCAGCGTTGCAGGGGCTGCCCGCCGTCCGAGTTGGCCCGCTTGAAAATCGGGCTGCTGCTGCCGATGTTCTCGCTGTCGTAGTACCGCCCAGAGGAGTTCGCGCCGGGGATCCAACCGTCTGACGACGACGTATAGGCCAGCACGCCGAGAGCCAGTTGCCGCTGCATGTTTCCCGCAACAATGGTCCATGCCGACTGGCGTGCCTTCCCCAGCGCGGGCAAAAGCAGGCCGATGAGCAGCGCGATGACCGCGACGACAACCAGCAGTTCAACCAATGTAAATGCCTTGCGGCCCTTGAGCGTGTTCATGGGTGTAGACCTCGTCGAAACTCGCAGCGGAACTGCCTGGATCCGTCAACACCGTTAGTTGGGGACGGTGAAGGTGGTCAGGTCGATCTTGACATCCTCTTTCTTGAATTCGTTCTTGCTCAGTCTGTAGGTCAAGTCGGAACGGTACCGCTCGCCGATCACCCGCTTGCCGTCTTCGGTGCGGACGATGGGGTAGAGCGAAAGCCGGCCATCGGAATCCGTCGCCGGGATCATGGTGAGTTCGCTCTGTGCGATGCTCTCGATCTTGCCTGTAAACACGTTGACGAGTTCGACTGTTCCCGGGACGGGGCTCTTCGGACCGGAAAAGGTGATGTACAGCCCTACCAGCAGCACGATCGGCCCCAGCACCAGAATGACCTTCTTGAACTTTTCCATGGGTAATCGCGTCGGCGGTTTCCGGGAGGTCCGGGGGCCCGGAAGGGTCCGGGGATTCCAAGCCTTGAGTCTGAGACGGTCCGTGGCTTTGGGGGGCGAGTGTAGCCAGTGGGCGGACGATCTACAAATCCAGCGGCATCAAGGGTTTGCGTGTCGTTTTCTTGGCACAATCTTTACCATCGCGGACACGCCACACGCACCCGATACAGTCCCCGCGTGCCTCCTGAACACCCAACGCTCAACACCGCCGCGTCCGCTTCGACGTCCCGCACGCCGCTGGTCATCGGCCTCGCCGGCGGGATCGGTGCGGGCAAATCCAGCGTCGCTGCGGCGTTTGCCCGGCTGGGGTGTGCCGTGATTGATTCGGATCGGGAGGCGAAGTTGGCGCTCGACCGGCCCGAGGTGCTGGCCACCCTGAAGCAGTGGTGGGGGGCGGGCGTCGTGACGCCGGCCGGCAAAGCCGACCGTGCGGCGATCGGCAAGATCGTTTTCGCCGACCCGACGCAGCGGACGCGGCTTGAGAACCTGATCCACCCGCTGATCCGGCGCACGCGTGCTCAGGCTCAGGCTGAGGCTCGGGCAGAGGGGGCACCGGCAATCCTTTACGACGCTCCGCTGCTGTTTGAGGCGGGGCTGGACGCGCTTTGCGACGCCGTGGTGTGGGTGGAATGCCCGCGTGAGGAGCGTCTGCGCCGGGTGAAATCGTCGCGCGGCTGGGACGATGCGGAACTGGCGAAACGCGAGGCGGCGCAGTGGGCGGTGGAGATGAAGCGGGCGAAATGCTCGCATGAGATCTGGAACGGCGCTTCACCGGAGCACGGGTATGGCCCGCAGACGGGCCAAGCCCGCGGGACGGGGCCCGATGCGGCCACCCCGGCCCCAACTCCGGTTTCCCCGCTTGACGTGCGGGCCGCCGAGTTGCTTGCTATACTTCTACGCGGGCAGGCCTCCGATGGAGGGCGACCCCGGACGGCGTAGGCCGCTCGGGACCGTCTTCGGGCCTCCCAACCACGAAAATCCAAAGGCCGCGGTCGTTGCGAGAGGTTCTCGCGCTCGGGCTGATTGGTTTTCGATCTTGTCCCCTCCGGCGTTCCTCTGGCCTTCCGGATCGGACATGTCTTTGGGGCATTGGCCCCGTCTCCTCTCCCCAGCGATTGTCGGGCACACCGACACCCCCACCGAACATCACGCCGTGTGATCTGTAATCGGGCCGAACACATGGCCCGAGATGTATGGGCCTTGTGGCGAACCGGTTGACCAAACTCGCCGCCCGTTGAGAGCCCAGATTCGTGCCGCGGACCGAGCACCATGCCAAGAAGCACCGACTCAGCGACCAAATCCAAGCCCAAGCCCAAGGCCAAGCCCGCCGCCAGTGAAAAGGCGGAGAAGCCTGCCACCAAGCGGCCTCGCGCGTCCGCGGCGGAGACCGCTTCGGAAGAGAAGGCCCCGAAGCGCCCGCGCATCACGCGCTCGGCGAAGGGCAATTCTGATGCGGGCGGGACTGTGGCATCGGCACCGGCTCCGGCCACGCCGGTCTCGGCCCCGGCACCGGTGATCGTCGAAACGCGCCCGGTGGCCCCGGCCCCTGCCCCGGTACCGAACACGCAGGCACCGCGCCCGCCCATGCCCTCATGGGCGAACACCAACGGCGGCAACGACAATCGCGGCGGTGGGAGCCCGACTGGGCAATCTGGCGGCGGCTCGGGGGGCGGTTCCGGGGGCAGTTCCGGAGGCGGCTCCGGGGGCGGGGGCGGCCGGCCTCTGTACCAGCACCAACAGCAGCGCCAATGGGCGAACACGTCGTCCCAGGGCCAGGGCGGCAGGCCGTCCTATCAGGACCGCGGCCAAGACCGCCATCAGGACCGCGGGCCGCGCCCTTCGAACAACCCGTACCAGTCCTCTTCCCAGTCCAACAACCCGAGTCAGCAACACAATCCGAGCCAGACCCACCAGCCGAGCCAGACCATGAACCAGTCCAACAACCCGCAGAGCGGCAACTCGAATCCCGGCTCCTCTTCGTCCTCCGGAACCGCCGTCATGAACCCGCCGCAGAACCAGGGCGGCAACGGGAATGGTGGCGGTGGCGGATACGGCAACGGCGGCGGCGGCGGGGGAATGTCCGGCCTCTCCGCGAACCAGAAGAAGCGCCGCCGCAAGAAGAAGAACAAGGGCGGCGGTGACGGCTTTGTTCCCGGCGGCGGCGGCGGCGGTGGTGGTGGCCACTCCGGCGGCGGCGGTCACTCGGGCGGCGGTGGCGGCGGAGGCGGCAGCGCGGGACGCTTCCACCAGCGCCTCGGCGTCATGCCCAACGACGAGGAACTCGAACGCGAGGCACGTGAACTGACCGAGAAGTTCACCCCCAAGGAATACGCCGAGGCCTGCAAGAAGGCCCCGAACATCGCCGACCTGCAGAAGACCGGCATCGAGGAACTGCACAAGATCGCCGAGGCCGAGGGTGTGGTCGACGGGCACAAGTTCCCGCGTCACGAACTGACCTTCGAGATTCTGAAGCGCCGCGCCGCCTCGGGCGGCCTCATGCTCGGTGCCGGCACGCTCGATATCGCCCCCGACGGCGGCTACGGCTTCCTCCGCTCGCCCCTGTTCTCGTATCTCCCCAGCCCCGACGACGTGTACGTCTCGGCATCGCAGATCCGGCGCATGGGCCTGCGCAAGGGCATGGAACTCAAGGGCGCCGTCCGCGCACCCAAGGAAGGCGAACGCTTCTTCTCGCTGCTCCGCGTCGATGAAGTCAACGGCGGCGACCCCTCGCGTCTCCGCACGCTCCCGCTCTTCGAAGACCTCACGCCGCTGCACCCCGAAGAGCGGTACGTGCTTGAGACGACCCCCGACGAGATCGAGATGCGGATCGTGGACCTCGTGGCTCCCATCGGGCGCGGCCAGCGTGGATTGATCGTCGCCCCGCCGCGCACGGGCAAGACCGTGCTGCTGCAGAAGATGACCAAGGCCATCGCCAAGAACTACCCTGAAGTCAAGATCATCGTCCTGCTGATCGATGAACGCCCCGAGGAAGTGACGGACTTCCGGCGGAACACGCACCCCAGCGTCGAGGTCATCGCCAGCACGTTCGATGAGGACGCATCGCGCCACGTCGCGGTGTGCGAGATGGTCCACGAGAAGTCGCGCCGGTACGTCGAACTCGGCATGCACGTGGTGATCCTGCTGGACTCGATCACCCGCCTGGCCCGCGCGTACAACGCCGGCACGTCGCACTCGGGCAAAATCATGTCAGGCGGCATCGACTCCAACGCCCTCCAGCGGCCCAAGAAGTTCTTCGGTAACGCCCGCGCCATCGAGAACGGCGGCTCACTGACCATCCTCGGCACCGCTCTGGTGGATACCGGCAGCAAGGCCGACGAGGTCATCTTCGAAGAGTTCAAGGGCACCGGCAACAGCGAACTCCACCTGGACCGCAAACTGGTGGACAAACGCATCTGGCCGGCGATCGATGTGGCCGCCTCGGGCACCCGCCGCGAGGAACTGCTGCTCGATCCGAACGAACTCGAACTCACCTACCGCCTGCGCAAGGTGCTGGCCGACATGAACGTCGTCGAGGCGCTGGAACTGATGAAGACCCGCCTGAAGAAGTGCAAGACCAACGCCGAGTTCCTGATGAGCATGAAGATGGGGGCGTAAAACGCTCCCGGGTGGGCCCGCCGGTCCCCGGCGGGCTCATCGGCCCAAGGTTATCGCATGAACCGCGTTACCCCACGGCGATTAGCACACTTCATCCTCGCGTGGTTCGCGTGCGCCTGCGTCGCTGGGCTCGTTCTCCGGCTCTGGAGCCCCGAGTCGCTGGAGCGCATCGCGCCGGACGGCTCACCAATTCCCGGCGCGGGCTTGCGTTTACTTGCCGCTGCTGCGGTGATCTGGATCGGCTCCGCCGCTCTCGCCTATCTTCACGCACGAAAGAAGTGACCACCACTCGGGCCAGCCCGTTCGTCGGCCCGAATCATCGGAATCCCCCTCCATGAGTTTCGGCCTCGGCAACGGCAGAACCCTCGAACCCGGCACCCACGGCATCAAGGCGGACACCTTCCCGCCACTGCCCGACGACATCAACGCGCGCCAGGACGCCGCATGGCTCGACCCGCGGCAGTGGTTCACCGATCCCTCAAAGAGATTCGAGATCGAGATCGGTTCGGGCAAGGGCACGTTCCTGCTGCAGCAGGGCGAACTCGAACCCGAGACGAACTTCCTGGGCATCGAATGGGCCGGCGAGTTCTTCGCCTACGCCGCCGACCGCGTCCGCCGCAAGGGAATGGACAACGTCCGCCTCCTCCACGGCGACGCCACCGAGTTCCTCCGCTGGCGGCTGCCCAACGAAATCGCCAGCGTGATCCACCTGTACTTCTCCGACCCCTGGCCCAAGTCGCGTCACCACAAGCGAAGGGTGGTTCAGGATTCGTTCCTCGTCCAGGCCCACCGCGTGCTCAAGCCCGGCGGGGAGTTGCGGATCGTCACCGACCACGCCGAATACTGGCAGTGGATGGAAGAGCACTTCGATCGATGGACCACGCCCGCCGTCGAGCCTCACCGCGCGACCCCGGCCCCTTGGCAACGCCAGCCTTTCAACCGACCGGCTTCGGCGGGTGATGGCGAAGTCGTCGGGACGAACTTTGAGCGGAAATACGCCCGCGAGGGGCGGCCGTTCAATGCGACGATTTTGAAGAAGAACTAAAGCGGGGAGCGCCGAGCCAAACGCCTGATCGGGACATCCACGGGCCATTTTGCACGAGGTCGAATCCTCGAACCGATCTAAGCAACGATGAGATCGTGGCGACCGGGCCGCGGCCGGGCGTACATCCTGCATTCTGCAGCACGGAGGCTGTCTTGAAACTTGACCACCGACTCGGGCTGATGAGCGTCGTCACCGTCCTCACCACGGCGGCGGCTGCGGCGGGCACCGGCTCCCGCACGCTGTATGTCGATGCCGGTGCGCCCGCCGGGGGCGACGGCTCAAACTGGTCCACGGCGTTCCGCGACCTGCAGGACGCCCTCGACGCCGTCCGTACCGCTCCAGAGACCGACCTCACCATCAAGATCGCCCCGGGCACGTATCTCCCCGATCGCGGAACGGGAAACCGCGCGTCCCGATTCGTGCTCGAGCCCCCATCTATCACGAGCGGTGTGGCGCTCCGACTTATCGGCACGCAGATGGGAGGCGGGGACCTTCCTCCGGGGTCCGCGCCGCTGGTCAGACTCACGGGCGATCTCCTTCGGAACGACGGGCCGAACTGGTCCAACCGCCTTGACAACGCCTACACCGTCGTCGAGATCGTCGCCGAGCAAGCGGTCGCGCAGACCAACTTCCTTTTCTCGGGCATCGAGGTGAGCGGGAGTGAGAGAGGATGCTCATCCCCGAACTGGTACAGCGACGGCGCGATCAAGGTCAACAGCGGCGAGCAACGCGTGTTGGTCGCGTTCACCGACGGCGTCATCACCGCGAACCGGTCCTGCAATTCCGCCGTGGTGGACGTGGAGGGTTCGTATGTTCAGTTCGATCGCGTGCGGGTGTTCGGGAATCGGCCGCCGACCGAAGGTGCTCTTTTCATCTCGCGGGGGCGCGCCGACGGACTATCCCTCGACCGCTGCACGATCTTCGACAACACCGATCAGCGCTGGCAGGCCGGTTTCCGGGCTTACGACCAACAGTCGTGGCTGTATTTCTACCGATCTTCACTCGATTTCGGCGGCGCAAACGGCATCGAGGCCCCCGGGTACGTCTCGATGGAGGATTGCGAGGTGCGCCAGTCGAGGGGTGTTTCCATCAGTCGGTTCCGCGCTGTCTATGTCGGGGACAGCCGCTTTGATGGCAGCGTGTCGCCCGGGGACAGCCTCGGCTACACGTCCGCAATCGATGGAGTCGGAGATATCTCCATCAGCGGAAGCAGCTTCAGCAACTTCACGATAACGCATCACGGCAGCGCGGTGTGGAGCGCTTTTTCGCTCGATTGCACCGACACGGATTTCATCGGCAACAGAACCATCTCCGAGGGCAACTCAACCGCCGCCGGTGCCGCCTGCAGCGGCGGTGGCCTCGCCCGCTTCTCTCGCTGCCGCTTCATCGGAAACTCTGCCCACGCTCCCGGCGACCGCGCCTACGGCGGGGCCGTCGCGATGAGCAGCGCCACCTTCGTGCAGTGTCTCTTCGCGGGCAACTCCGCCACGGGAGCCGAAGGCGCAGACGGCGGCGCCGTGTCGCTGTTCGGCTCGGGCAAATTCAGCCTCTGCACCTTCTTCGCCAACACCGTCGCCGCCGACAACCCCTTGAATGCTCGCGGACCGTGCGTTGGTGGAGGGTTCGACGGATTGGCCGTTGCTTCCAGCATCTTTTGGAATAGCACCGGCGGCGTGGACACGGGGCTGCAACGACACATCCGCGGACGTGCGGCACACGATTCCGTCGCCGCTGACGATTGCAACTTCGAAGGTATGCAGGTCGCCCCGGACCCGCACGGCAACACCGGCGCCAACCCGAAGTTCATTGATCGCCTCGGACCCGACGGAATCCCCGGCACGATCGACGACGATCTGCGGCTCGGCTCCGGATCGCCTTGCATCGACTCGGGTTCCAACGGTCTTGCGGCTGTCGACTCCGAGCCGGACCTCAGCGGGCTCCCACGCTTCCACGACGACCCGATGACGCGCGATCGCGGAGACCACACCCGCGTCGATCGCGGTGTTTACGAGTTTCAGGGCGTTTCGAGCCCCGCGCCGTGCTGGGCGGACATCACGCTGGACGAACGAGTCGACATCAGCGATTTGGTCGCGATGCTCCGCTGGTTCGGCGCTGAGGTGCCGGTGCGGTTTGGCCCCGATCTCGTCGCCGACGGCGTCGTGGACACACGCGATCTGGTGAAACTGCTCGCGGGCTTCGGATGCGACATGACTTCTCGCTGACACAGCCCGAGTATCGGCTTAAGCCGCCTCTTCCCTCGGCAACTCCGAATCTCCCGATCCACTCTCCGCAGCGGGCACCTCCCGCACCACCATCTCCCCCGATTCATCCTCAACAATCAGCCCAAGTTGCGTGAGCGCCGCCAGCGCCGCCAACTGTTCCGCCTGCTTCTTGCTGTTGGCCCAACAGGTCTTGTACCGCGTGCCCGCCACCTCCACGGCCACTTGGAACGCCTTGGCGTGGTCCGGGCCGTTCTCATCCAGCAGCACGTACACCGGCTGGGCCGACAGTTGCTGCTGCGCGTGCTGTTGCAACACGCTCTTGAAGTTCTGCTGGTGCCCGCTCTCCGCCGCGGCGTCGATGTGGGGTTGGATCAGCGGCATCAGGAACGCCCGAGCCCGGTCCAGCCCGGCGTCCAGATAGATCGCTCCGATCACCGATTCCAGCACCGCCGCCGAAAGGCTGCTGGGGATCGCCGTGCGCGTCTTCATGCCTTTGCCGAGGATCAGCAGGCGGTCAAGCCCCAGGTCACTGGCGATCTTGGCGCACATCCGCCGAGACACCACGGCGGACTTGATCTTGGTCATCTCACCTTCGAGCGCCGTGGGGAAGCGGTGATACAGGTCATCGCACACCACCATTCCCAGCACGGCGTCGCCGAGGAACTCCAGCCGCTCGTTTGATTCCACGCGCGTGGTCGCGATGGAGGCGTGCGTGAGAGCCACCACCAGCAGCGACCGGTCCGCGAAGGCGTGGCCGATGATCCGTTCACACTCGTCAATCAGTTGATCGTCAATCGACAATGCCGCCGTCCGATCTTCTGCCGGCCGCGGCGGCACGCCGATGAGGGCGCACGGGCACGGGCGGGGGCCACAAGGGCCCAAGGCACCGGCGTCCCCGGACTTGATCACGCTCGCAAGCGGAGCGCGGAACAAATCACGGAACGCCGAAACGGGTGCCGGACGCGGGGGCGAAATCGCCGTGGGTTCCGGCAGGGCGACGCGCCCAAACAGGCACGCGACCAACCTCCGGGTGCGACGAGTTCACCGACGCGGCCGAAACTTCGCCAGCGGACCATCCGCCAGCACCTTCACACTATCGTGTGGTTTTGTTCGGGCAATGAACAACCCGGAAAATCCCTACCGATCACCCACCAAACATCGGGCGAGGGCTGTTTGAGGTCCGCCGCTGGCAATCGGACGGGTTTCCGGCTATCCTCTCCCCCCCGCCCCCCTGGCCCCGGCTTAGCCCCGGGCCTGCAGGCGCGTTTCTAGGAAGTCCCCAGTCCCCAGTCCCCCGCCCCCCGCCCCCCGCTCGCAACGAGAACACTCATGCATTACCCCCACAAGTGCAGCAACCGCAAGCGCAAGCGCCGGATCGGCTTCCGCGCCCGCATGAAGACCAAGTCCGGCCGCGCCCTGATCAACCGCAAGCGCGCCGCCGGCCGCTTTGTGAACAGCGCCGATAAGCGCTAATCGACCGAGCCGAGATTCAGCCCCTCCAAGCCCGCCGCGTGCGGGCTTTTTCTTTTTGACACCGGCCGCACCGGGGGCCGCAGCAGCGCGGCAGCGGGGCGGGGGGCGGGGGACGGGAGGCGGGGCGGGGGGCCGGGGTCGCGAGCCAGACTCAACCCTCAAGAAATTTCCTGATTATCCCGCCGAGACACGCGCCAACTCCGCACGCATGATCGGAGGTGGCCCGCGGCGTTTCGTTGCCGCCGCGTGCGACCGCCTCCGAATCCCGGCACGCCTGTGGGCGTGGCCCCAACCACCGGAGCACGTCATGCGACCATCCACCGTTGCCGCAGTACTCGCCGCCCTTCCGGGCCTGGCTCTCACCGCTCACGCCGGCATCGTTTCCACGACCCCCTACGGCTACACCACCCAGTACGGCGGTTCGTTCGTCGCCGGGTCTTCCTCCAGCGGAGACATCAGCCTCACCCCGTCCAGCCTCACCAGCACCGTCAAGGGCGATGTCTCCTTCACACTCCCCTACGGCACCACCAGCCCCGGGCGCTGGCAATCGCAAAACCTCGCCATCTTCACCGTCGGCGTCATCCCCATCGAGGTCACCTCGATGACCTACGACATGAACTACAAACTTGTCCTGGGCAACGGCGATGTCGCCGCGCCCTACGCGTCGTGCTACGCCGAGTTCTACCTGCGGCAAGCCGTCGATCCGCTGTACCCCAACCCCGCCACCGACCCCATCCTCTTCGGCCAGGGCCAGAACCGCTGGCAGTACGGCAACGGCTACAACGTCGTGGATGAGTCGTTCAACGGCGCTCCCTTGAACCGCGTCCTGGGCGCCGGCCTCACCTACTACCTCTCCATCAGCATCGACAGCGGCATCTCCACCTTTAACGGCTACGGCGGGTACACCCAACTCTCCACCACCCTCGAGTTTGGCGGCCCCTACTCGACCGGCACCTACGACGGCTTCGCCTTCACCATGAACTACCACGAAGTCCCCGCCCCCGGCGCGGCGACGCTGCTCGCAGCCGTCGGCATCGCCGCCCTCCGCCGCCGCCGCTGAGCCGACTGAAAACCAAATCTCCCACCCAATCACACACATTGCAACGCCGCGGACCGCCGGAGGCAGACGGTCCGCGGCGTTTTCTTGCGCGGGCGCTTTGGGAAGAACCATGCAACGCAACGGCCTGCCGGCCGGCGATGTGGTTACGCACCCGCCGACACGACTCGAAGTGTCACACCTCGCCGCGTCCCGGGCGGAGCAGCGTCCCACCCGGCGTCATGATCAAGGCCACGATTGTCAACCCAAAGGCAAGCCTGACTCCGAACTCGGCGTTCGACGGTGTGCCGGATTGGACGACCCACATCAAGAACCCGATCAAGCACAGTTTCACGGCGAAGATGTTCACGTGAATCTCGAACATCCGTCGTTCATGCTGATCGCGGTGCCATCCCAATGCCACGGACTTCCGGAATCGAGAGTCCCGTGTCTGGGCCGACAAGTTCAGGAGGCCGCAAACGCTCAAAAGACCCCACCAGCCGATCTTGAGCCACTCCCGCCCGCCGAATTCCCCGGCCGTCCAAACGGCGTAGCCGATGCCGGCGAGCCACGCGATGCAGAGCAGACCCCAGAGGATCGAACGCCCCCAACCACCCGCGCTCCACGGTATGGCCGCGAGGCTCCCGCTCGTTCTCACGCTTTGAGAGGCCACGCCACCACTATACTGGCCCGTCGGTCGATTCCAACCCCAGAGCCCCTCCGCGAACTCCGCGCCTCCGCGGTGAACCCTTATGAAAATCCACGAATACCAAGCCCGCCAGATCATCGCCGAAGCCGGCATCCCTGTCCCCGCCGGTCAGATGATCGAGTCTATCGAGGCCGCCGCACCCGCGTACAAGCGGGCCGTGGCGGAGGCCGGTCTCGGCGACAAAGGTTTGGTGGTCGTGAAGGCTCAGGTCCACGCCGGCGGCCGCGGCAAGGCCGGTTTCGTCAAACTCGTGCGCTCGCCGCAGGAGGCCGAGGACGCCGCGCGGTTCATGCTGACGCACAAAATGGTCTCGCCGCAAACCCCGCCCGGCGGGCTTGAGGTGAAGAAACTCCTCGTCGCCGCGGGCGTGGATATCGCGAAGGAGTACTACCTCGCCATCACCACCGACCGCACCACGCGCCGCAACGTCCTCATCGCCTCCAGCGAAGGCGGCGTCGAGATCGAAGAGGTCGCCAAGAAGAACCCCGCCGCCATCATCAAGCAGCCCATCCACCCGCTGCTGGGCCTGCAAGGCTGCGAGGCCCGCGACATCGCGTACCGACTCGGTTTCAAGGGAAAGCAGGTGGCCCAGGCCGCCAAGATCATGGCCGCACTCGCCAGGATCTACGTCGAAAAGGACTGCGCCCTTGCCGAGATCAACCCGCTGATCGTCACGCCCCCCAGCGCGGCACACCCCGACGGCCAGGTGCTCGCCATCGATGCCAAGTTCAACTTCGATGACAACGCCATGTTCCGCCAGCCCGCCATCCAGGGCATGTTCGACCCCACCGAAGAGAACGCCAACGAACTCAAGGCCGCGAAGTTCGGCCTCAACTACATCCAACTCGAAGGCACCATCGGCTGCCTCGTCAACGGCGCGGGCCTGGCCATGGCCACCATGGACATCATCAAGCACGCCGGCGGCTCACCCGCGAACTTCCTCGACGTCGGCGGCGGTGCCACCGAAGAAGCCGTCACCGAAGGCTTCCGCATCATCCTCAGCGACCACAGCGTCAAAGGCGTCATGGTCAACATCTTCGGCGGCATCATGCGCTGCGACGTCATCGCCCAGGCCATCGTGAACGCCGCCCAGCAGGTGGGCTTCAAGGTGCCGCTGGTGGTCCGCCTCGAAGGGACCAACGTGGAAGCGGGCCGGGCCCTGCTGGAGGCCGCAAAGGGGAAAATCCCCACGATGCAGGCGGCAACGGACTTGGCGGACGCAGCGAAGAAGGTTTGTGCGGCGGTGGGGTGAGCAGTCGGTTCTTGGTGGCACCGGCTTCCAGCCGGTGCTGACGCCAGCGTGAATGACACCACATCGCGCGATGTCCAGAGTGAACGCCGATGAATTACCGAGTCAAAGTCATCCAGGACGACGGTTGGTACGTCGGCCGCGTGCTTGAACGCCCCGGCATCACGACGCAAGCTCGCACGCTGGACGCTCTCGTGACCATGCTCTACGACGCGATCCAGCAGGCTTGGGGCGAGAAGAACGTCGCGTTTGAACTCGTTTTGCCTTCGCGGATCAAGGCCGCGAAGCAGCGCCGGCGTGCGGCTTGAACGCCGTTGTCGGTTAGATCTCTCTCCTTTACCGCTAGCGATTCTGGGGTGGGTTACGGGGGACTCGCCACTTACGGCTTGGTGCCGAATCTCTCCTCCAACTCGCGAAGCAAAGTCCACACCACCGCCTCGTCCCTCCGCCGCACCCAGATGTTCAGGTGCAGCGGCGGATCGCCCGTCGGCTGGAAATCCACATACTGGGTATTCCCCTGCATATTGACGATCTCCGGGTGCTTACTGCAAAAAGCCATCCAGTAACGGTTTGACTCGCGCGTTGATCGCACCGTCGGGAGAACGATGTCGATGAGCTCGAGTTCGCCCATAGACACCAGCGCGGCAAGGCTGCTGTCAAGACCCGCAGGCGGGCTCGTTTCCGCCAGACCGTTCGGACCCGCCGCGTAGTTCTGTGGATTGTTGATGTACGCAAAGTACCTTTCGACAACCCGCCAGTGATCCGCAGCGGTCGTGGGGCGTCGGACGAACCAGATCAGGGCACCACCAAGCAGAACCCCCAGTGCGAACCAGAGTAGACGCTTCATGGTGCTGATCTTATTGGCTGCCCGGTGGGGCCCGCCCTAAGCACAATCCGAGTTCCCCTCACCCACCCACCGAAGCCCGCCGAAGCGCCAGGATCAGTTCGATCTTCCCCGTGTGCTCGTGCAACGCCGAGGCGATCTCGACCGACGACAGCCCCGAGTCGGCGAGTTCATACACGCGGTCGGCCATGGGGTCGGCGCACGCCGGCGCGGCGGTCTGCTGGACGGAGGTGGCAATCGGGCGTGCGCGGTGCGTGTTGGTGTCGGTGCGAGACTCCTGTGCCGCACGCCGAGCGCCAGGTACCCCGGCTTCGCCTCGACCGGATTCAACATACCCCGGCACGAGCGCGGCGAGTGTGTCGCGCTCTCGGTCCTGCCCGAGCATCCCCAGTTCATCACGCAGCCGCGTGAGTTCAGCGATCCTCGCGTCGGCCTCGCGGACCAGGGCCGCCAACGCGAGAGCGGTCTGATCAAGGTCGGGCGTCGCCGCCGCGGCGGTCTTGGATGAGCGTCCAAGCGGATCGGCGGCACGCCGCGGATCATCGGCACGAGCAGGCGCTGCCGCGCCGCGCCGCAAGCCCATCTGCCCCCCGGTCCGCCCCCGCATCCACGCCACGAGGGCAAGCCCCGCCACAACCACGGCGATCGACACCACCGTCGCCCCATCAATCCCCTTGCTCGAAGGCACCGGCAACGGCGAACTGGTCTCGACCAACGCGCCGACGTGCTGGGCCGCAGGTTCTACCGAGACCGGCTCGGCTTTCGGGTCGCCGGCGGGTTCGGTGGGTTCGGTGGGTTCGGTGGGCGGGTCTTGCGTGAAGCCGCAGACAGGAGCGGCCACTTCGCCGCCCGTGCCGTGGGGTGCGGCGGGAGTGACTCCCGTACCGCCGGGCGTCACGGTCGCGTGATGGATGGGCAACGGCCCAAACGCGCTCTCCGGCGGTCCGACCACGCCAGCGAGCGACGCGGGAACATCGCCTTGGCGCGGCTGGGTCTCAGGATGGCTCGGCTGCGGTTCGTCCAAAGCGTCTCCACGCGTTGATGGGCCAGTCGGCCAATGTCTCTCGGCACGCTCCGCGCGCCGCCCCCCGCCCCACCGGGGAGCGACACCAACCATCGACCCCCGACCCCCAACCGGTTGAAGTTTGCGCGTCCTTTCAGCGCAAAAATGAAAAGCCCCGACCAGGACGGTCGGGGCTTCGGGGGTCACATTGCGATCCGAGACACCAGCCGATCAGTTCAGGGAATAGTCGGGCATCTTCAGGCCCGCATATTCCTGCTCGCTCTCGGCGTCCAGACGGTCCCGCTCCGCCAGTTTCTCTTCCGTCGGGCCTTCGAGGAACGACGTCTCCAGTTCAAGCCGAATCTTCTCCAGCGCCTTGTTCTGGATCTGGCGGACGCGCTCCTTGGTCACGCCGATGATCTGCCCGACCTGTTCGAGGGTCATGGGCTTCTCTTCGGTCTGGCCTTCGAGGCGGAACCGGTGGTTGATGACCGTCCGCTCGATGTCGGTGAGGGCCGCCTGGTTCTCCTGGACGATCCGCTTGACCTCGGACGCCGCGTCGGAGACGAACTCCGAGCGCTTCGTGTCGAGATGGTTGCTCTTCTCCAGCTTCGGATCGAAGTCGGTGGGGAACCGCTGGCGGTACTTGCTGAGCTTCATCCCCTGGCGGCTGAACGCCTTGAGAATCGCCCGGCAGGCGTACGTCGAGAACTTGAAGCCCCGCTCGCAGTCGAACTTGTCGACCGCACGCAGCAGCGCCATGTTCCCTTCGCTCACCAGATCGGCGAAGTCCACCTCGCTCATCCGCGTCCGCTTGGCCATCGCGAGCACCAGCGCAAGGTTGGTCTCGGCGATCTGCTCACGCATCTCGTCGGCCTTGCGGTAGCGGCGCAGCATCTCCTGCGCCTGCTCCGGCGTCGGACGCTTGTCGGGCGACTTCTTGACCTCTTCCTGGATGGTCCAGATCACATACCGCGCGTAGTTGAACTGAAGGAACAGCACCCGCTCCTCGGCGCCGGTCAGGATCACCTGCTCGGTCGTCTTCGGCAGACGGTGGCGGTTCGGGTTCAGATCATCCATCACCGGGTGATACCACGACGCGTCGGGCTTGCGGATCGCCGGCGCTTCGTCGTAGATCTTCCGCTCGGCGTCCTTCTCGTAGAACGCCTTGCTGTCGATGAAGTCCATCTCTTCCGAGATCAGCTGGTTCAGGATGCGCTCGTCCTCGGCGGTGAGCGACAGCATCTTCTGGGCGCGACCCGGGGCCGCGGTCTGAACGGTGAGCCCGCTCGAGGTGCGCCCGCTTTCCGAAGTCAGCGACACACCGGCCCGGCGCTTGGCGCGGGCGAGGGGCGAATTCGCGGCATATCGGGCGTTGGTCACCATGGAGTTCTCCTTCCGTCAGGCCGAGCCACGCTCCGTGTGGTTCGGGGGTCTTTGAGAACAGTTTCAGATTTTACTGAAACTGTTGATTGATGCAACCGGGTTTCTCTCTCCCTCAGGTTGTTCTCGGCGTCAAACAAGCGTTTGACTCGCCATCACTTATTCGCCTGCGAACCGAAATGGTTCGCCTGAAATCCGTTTCACCACACCAAAAGTCGGTGAACGGGAACGTCTACCATTGAGTCGTCGGCAGGACGCACGAGTGGGCTATTGGGGATCTCGCGCCCTGCTTTGCAGCCGCCCATCCGCCACGACGCGGAGGGCACCTGTTCTGAGACGCTTGGATGCAGCGTCTGGTTCGAAAGATTCTAACCTGATTCAAGTCCAATCGCAATACGGACCCGGCAAAGTCCTTGAAAATCGTCACTGGGACATCTATCGGCGTTCCGGTTGACCCCACCCAAACACCCAACTACGCTCCGTTATTGCCCCTTTTGCGCCATCGCCACCGAAACCGGGGCAAGATCCATCGCCCAGCCCGGCCTAACCCGCAAAAAAACCAAACAGGAGCCACCCATGCCCTTCGAACTCCCCGCCCTGCCCTACGCCGACAACGCCCTGGAGCCGACCATCGATGCCAAGACGATGGAGATCCACCGGACCAAGCACCACCAGGCCTACGTGACCAACGCCAACAAGGCCCTCGAAGGCACCATGCTGGCCAATGCCAGCGTCGAGGAGGTGTGCCGGCGGTTCAAGGAACTCCCCGCCGACAAGCACGGCCCGGTGCGGAACAACGCCGGGGGTCATTTCAACCACTCGCTGTTCTGGCAGATCATGGGCCCGGCGGGCAAGGGTGCGGGGGCGCCGTCTGGCGACCTTGCGGCGGCGATCAACGCCTCGTTCGGCTCGTGCGATGGCCCGGGCGGCTTCAAGGAAAAGTGGGCCGCCGCGGCGGTGGCTCGGTTCGGCTCCGGCTGGGTGTGGCTCTGTGTTCACAAGGGCGGCAAACTCGAAATCTGCCACACCGCGAACCAGGACAACCCGCTGATGAAGGAAGCCATCGGCGACGCCGCGGGCTGCGGCGGGACGCCGATCCTCGGGCTGGACGTGTGGGAACACGCCTACTACCTGAACTACCAGAACCGCCGGCCGGACTATGTGACGGCTTGGTGGAACGTGGTGAATTGGGGGAAGGTCGGGGAGTTGTTCTCGAACGGAAAGTAAGCGGACTGATCCCCGGTGCCAGGGGCTTCCGTCGTCCGCGACGGATGCCCGTGTCTTCGATGGCACACACGTCTGTTCGGCACGGGCATCTCGCGGGGCGCGAGAAGCCCGTGGCACGAAGCCGGGCCACCCGCCGACGATGCCACCCGTCGAGTGCAGTATGAAGATACCACCAAATCAAATGGAGGTGCGAGCAATTTGCAACTCCAAATTTATTGGTTTCCAGCTCATCGGGCCCGCAGCAGATGCAGCGGAGAAAAAGCGTAACGAGAGGCGCAACAGGTTTGCGCCTCGTTCGGTGTCGCTTGTGCCGATTCCCGCTCGCCGTCACCCATTGCATGCTGCGATCACCTATCTCCACGATGCAAGCGAAAAAATCGAGGTTCTGCAAGCACGGGCCGTCGAGTACTTTCGACCGCCGTCCGTCGGCGTACGGTTTGTCGACGATGCCGATGGTGTCCACCAAAACATGCTACTGGTTGTCGAAAAGCAACTCCCTGCAGAATTCAATCGGCTTACCACTGAGGCCTTGCAGTACCTTCGATCCGCCCTTGACACGAGTGTTTCAAAACTAATCAAACACCTCAAAATTCAGCACAAGCGGGCTGATTTTCCCATATTCCTGTTTCGTACTGACTCTACTGGAATTCCAAAGAGAACAGGATACCTCGGTGCCCCAAATGGAGGGAAGCTTGCGGCAAAGTTACCGGCTGAATTGGGGCTTGTTTTGGAGTCAGTACAGCCATTCAAATCTGGGAACCTCCGCTGGAAACACCCTTTGGCGACCTTGAGCGCTTTGAATAATTTTGCAAAGCACAATGACATCATCGAACTCAGAGCCTTGGCTTCGGAATCCGCACTGATGATTCTCAGTGCGCCGACGGTGCTGCGGGGAGGAATCCACATTCGAGCGGGCGCGCCGCTGAAAGACGGGGAATTGCTCGCGCGCATGGATAAGCACATGAAAGTCAAGCCGCAGATCGTGCTTTCTTGCGTGTTCAGGCGGGGCTGTCCTCGTTTGGAGAGGGAAGATGTTCTCCCCGCTCTGCGGGAGATGCTGGGAAACGCCAATGACATCCTTGTGCGACTGAAGCAGGCGTTCGACAAATAGGGGGCGTGGCTATGGGGCATGTGCCTGTCAGATTGCGGAGTTGTACGGGCACTGGTAGTAAAGGTGTGTCAGGAAGCCGCGGGGCGATGTCGAGGTACTCTGCGGCGGATGGCCGGGCAACGATGAACCCCGTTGATGGGTGGCATGGTCAAGTCCTCTTGGCCATGCGTCTTCCTACTGCATCAAGCGAGACGAACCCTTGCGGCATGGCCGGGTGCCACGACTTTGCTTCCGAGCAAAGTCGTGCTCTTCTGCACACAGGTCGCCGCCAAGAGCACGACTCACCGAGGCTGAAAGTCATGGCACGTTTGCATTGCCCGTCGGGTTCGTCACAGGTCTTCGCGGGTCAGTCCGGTGCGTTTGGCGATGCGTGACATCATCGCCGGGCCGATCTCGTCGCGGTCGTGAAACGCGAACACAAGTCGGGCCAGCCATCTCTTGCCAGCGTTCGGTGCGACCCGCTTTGACGCTTGACCGCCCAGCCGATTCGCAGGAGCGCGGCAGTACCCGCGAAGCAGGTTTGGAAGGCCAGACGCTCACGCCGCGTCGGAAAAGAGGATCGGAATTTGTGGGATGGCCTCGCCGTTCTCGATCCGTTCGGCAAGTACCCGCAGCGCCAACGCCTCGGCATTCGCCACCGCACGCTCGCGCGTCGCGCCATACGCCAGCGTTCCGGGCAACTCCGGTACCTCGGCGATCCAGCGTCCGTCGTTCTCGCGGTCGATCTCGACTGTCAACTTCATAGGCGATTCTAGGCGGCGGGAGAGTCTGCTATTTCGCCACCAACGCCACCAGCTTCTGCGAAGGCAGGTCAATGTCCGCGATGCGTTCCTTACAGAACGCGATCACGGCGCGGTCAATGTCGGCGCGGAGTTCGTCGAAGAAGTTTCGGCTGTTGTCGTCCTCCAGACTCTCGGCGACGACTTGGAACCGCTGGCGCACGCGGTTGAAGATGGCGCGGGTGCCTTCGTCGGGGCCGTCGATGCCCATCGGATCGTTGTTGAAAATCGTAAACGGGCGGATCGACGCGATGCGGAAGCCCGCCTGCGACACCTGCCGCTCGAAGTTGTAGCGGCTGCGGACGAGCATCCACGGCGTGCGCATGTCGTTGCGCGGCAGATACTCCGTCGTGACCACACACCCGCTTGTTTTCACCAGTCTGCGCAGGTTCGACAGCGCGTTCATGAACAGGTCGGGTTCGGGGATGTGGAAGAGGACGTTGGCGATGTTGACCAGGTCGAAGCGTTCGGCAGCGAGGCCGAGCGAGGCGAAGGGGCCGGTGATGTCGGCGACGCCGAACTCGAGCGTGGTGGGGGGCTTGGAGACGTGGCGGGAGCGGAGCAGGTCGGCGGATTCGGCGGTGACATCGACGCCGACGAGGTGGCGCGGCTTGACGTGTTCCTCGAAGAAGCGGACCCAACGGCCGGCGCCGGAGCCGACATCAAGGACGTCGCCGACGCCGTTGCCCACCGCGATCCGCAGGTCGCGGAGGAGTTCGAGGTAGATCGGTTGGACGACGAGGTCCTCAGCGCGAGGGCCGTGGAGGGACGGTGTGCCGGCGTCGGAGCGGCGCTTCTCCTCGGCCCAGGCCTTGGTGTAGTGTGAGCGGATGTCGGGTTGGCAGAGGAGTGACATGGGACGTGTATCGACCGGTTTGAACGGGGGTGTTCAATCCGACGAGTGTCGTCGCCCTCAGCGTGCGGAAACGCCCGCGGCGGGGGGCGTCGGCCCGGGGTCTTCGCCCTTGGCGAGACGGTCGGCCATCTCGGCCCACTGCTTGCTGGCGGCCTCGTGTTCGGCGGCGTGTGCGGCGTCGGTCCTCGCCCAGGCGCGTTCGATCTTCGAGATCAGGCGGGCCGCGTCGGGGACGACGCGGTTGCGGGCGATGCCGGGGACGACGTCGGGGGGCAGGAGTTTCTCGTAGGACTCGATGCTCTGCGACCGCGCTTCGGCCAAGGCGGTGATCGCCTGGGCGCGGGCGGTTGGGTCGGTCGCATCAGTGAGCATCGCCCGCACCGCCTTGGCATGGCAGAGATTTGACGCGGTGATGAGGCCACGCCAGTGACCGGGGGGTAGGCTGGATTGGGCGATCCGGGTTCCTTCTTCGAGCAGCGTCACGGCGTCGTCTGCTCGTTGTCGTTGTGTCTCGAGCGGCACCGGCGGGTCGGCGTCGCTGGTCGTCCACACCAGTTCGAGCAGCGTGGAAGCGAGGCTTCCGGTGGTGAACGCGAGGTCGGGGTGCATGGGCGGCAGCGCTTTGCGGTCGAGCGCCAGCAGTTCGCGCAGGACCGGCTCGGCGCCCTGCATGTCTTTCAGTTGACGCAGGGACTGGGCGAGGATGTAGAGCGAATCACGGAGTTGGTGCGACGCCTCCGAAACGCCGCGGGCGATACCGATCGCCGTGCGGGCGTGCTCGACGGCGCCTTTCGGGTCGCCGCGCGTCATGAGCGACGTGGCTCGGTTGTAGTGGGCGGAGGCGACCTCGAGAGAGGCCGGGCCGTAGAGCCGCTGCTTCATCGCCAGCGATCGTTCGGCGTTCTCGTCGAACTCCTTCCATCGCCCCGTGGCGTTGAGCACGGCGCCGAGGGCGTCCAGAGAGTCGTTCATCAGCGCCGAATCTTCGGGGACAATGCGTGCGGCGGTCTCGATGACCTTGCGATCGGTCGCCTCCGCGTCCTCGAAGCGCTCCATGCGGTACTGCACCAGGCCGACGTTCTGCAGCATGCGGAGCGTTTCGGGGTGGTCTTCGCCGTAGGACTGGCGGCCCATCGCGAGCGCCTGCGTCTGCATCTTGTCAGCCTCGGGCAATCGGCCGAGTTCGAGGTAGGTCATGGCGAGGTCGTTCAGCGCGGAGGCGACAGGGCGGGAGGGTTCGCCGGCGGTCTCGCGGCGGATCGCGAGGCTTTCGGAGAGCATGGACTCGGCGTCTGTGAGTTTCCCGAGTTTGCGCACGGCGTTGCCGAGTTCGCCCAGCGATTCGGCCACTTCGGCGCTGCGGGGGCCGAATCGCTCGCGGCGGAGTTCGAGCGCGGCCTTGAAGAGTTCCGCGGCCTTGTCGAACTCGCCCGCCCACACCAGCGCGCCGCCGAGGCCCTGGGTGGCGTCGCCGGCCTGGGCCGAGCGCTCGCCCCACGCGGACTTCGCGAGGGCGAGCGCCGCCTCGAACATCGTGCGGGACTGGTCGAACCTTGCGAGTTTGCGGTACGTCTCGCCGATCACCATCCGCAACTCGAACTCGACCTGCGGCTGGCCCTTCAGATCGTTGCCGACACGGGCGGCCCAGTCGTCGAGCATGCGCCTGACGACGAAGTTGTCACGTCCGCGAGCGACGTCCGGGTCGATGCCCGCGAGCATCTCTTTGAGGACTTTCGAGGCCTCCTTGTGCTGCGCCAACGCCACGCGGGCGATGTCGCGTTCGCGTGCCGCGCTGACGAACCCCGCCGACGCCGCGACCAGGCCCACCACCAGCGCGGCGACGGCGAGGCCCGCGCCGGCGACGAGCGCGCGGTTGCGCCTGGCGAACTTGCGCATCTGATACACCGCGCTGGGCGGGCGGGCGCTGATGGGCTCGTCGTTGAGGAACCGGCGGAGGTCATCGCCCAACGCCGCGGCGGACTGGTAACGGCGGGATTTGTCTTTCTCCAAAGCCTTGGAAGTAATCGTGTCGAGGTCGCCCCTGGCCACGCGGACGATGGAACTGAGCGAAGCGGGGTCGGTGTCACGGACCAGGCGGGCCGCCTCGGGCAGCGATTTCTCACGCAGGTCGTGCGGCAGTTGGCCCGAGACGATCTCGTACAGCATGACGCCCAGCGCGTAGACATCGGTGCGGGTGTCGATCTGGTCGGGGCGGCCTTCGACCTGCTCGGGGCTCATGTAGCCCAGGGTGCCGATGATCTGGTGCTCGCCGGTGCGGACGATGGTGAGTCGGGGGTCGGCGACGCCGTCTATGCCTGCGCCGGCGGCGCGGGCGACGCCGAAGTCGAGGATCTTCGGGTCGCCGTTGGCGTCGACGAGGATGTTGCCGGGCTTGAGGTCGCGGTGGATGACGCCGTTCTGGTGCGCGTGCTCCACGGCGTCGCACACTTTCAGCATCAGCGCGAGCCGTTGCGGAACATCGAGCGTGTTCTGGCGGCAGTACTCACCGAGGGTCAGGCCCTTGACGAGTTCCATCGCGAAGTAGGGCTGGACGCCACGGACGGAATCGAACGTGCCCGCTTCGATAATCTGGGCGATGCCGGGGTGCTGGAGGCGGCCGAGCATCTCGGCCTCGAACTCGAAGCGGCGGAGCACGCTCGGGCTGGTCAGGCCCGGGCGGATCACCTTGAGCGCGACGGAGCGGCGCGGGCGGTCCTGCTCGGCGTGGTACACCACGCCCATACCGCCGGCACCCAGCACCGACACGATGCGGTAGCGCCCGATCACGCCGCCGGCGGGCATCAGGGCGTCGGCGGCGGTTGCAGCGCCGAAAGCAGCGTCAGAGCCGGTCATGCCAGCGGGGGTGTCGAGCGGGCCTTCGTCCTCGCTCGCCATCTGCAACACACGGCGCACCTCGACTTCAAGCGCCTTATCACCAGCGCATTGTTCCTTCAGCAGACGTTCTCGCTCGCCCGCCGTGGCGTCAACGACCGCCGCGAAGACCTCCTGCACACGGCGCAGGCTTACTCGCGTCATAGCGAAGCATCCGTTTCGCCACCCTCGGGCATGAGGTTGGCGTGCATCCACGCCCGCGTGAAGGCCCACTCGGCCTTGACCTTGTGCACCGTCAGCCCCATCGCCTTGGCCGTGTCTTCGAGGGAAAGCCCGGCGAAGTACCGCAGCATCACCAACTGGCTCTTGACCTTGTCCTCGGCGTCGAGGCGCTGGAGGAGTTCGTCCACCGCCAGGATCGTCTCGTCACGGGTGTCGGTGGTGATGGCGTTGTCGTCGAGGGGGACGCGGTCGCGCTTGCCGCCGCGCTTCTGGCTTTGTCTGGCCCTGGCGCGGTCGACGAGGATGCGCCGCATCGCGATCGCGGCGGCACCGAAGAAGTGGGCCCGGCTGTCCCACGGCACGGCGTCGCCGCTGCCGACAAGGCGCATGTACGCCTCGTGGACCAGGGCGGTGGGTTGGAGGGTCTGGCCGGGGGCTTCGCGGGCGAGTTCCGCCGCGGCCATGCGCCGCAGTTCGTCGTAGACCAAGGGGAGAAGTTTGTCGGTGGCGTCGTCGCGCCCCTGGGCGGCGTTCTCGAGCAGGCGGGTGACGAGATGGGTGTTCTCAGATCGCATGAGCGCTTCAGGGACCGGGAGGCTTTGGCACATTGTCGGGTCCGGAGGGGAGTGAAGCAACCCTATTGAACGCGGGCTGGGTTGGAGCAGGGCGCAAATTTTCTTCGCGAGGACCGCCAGCGAGGGCGGGAACTCCGCATGCCGTGGTGTCGGGCCGCGTTCTCGGCCCTCAAACAAGCCACTCACGACCCTTCGAAAGGAATCCTCCAATGCCCCTTTGCAATCTGAAATCGACCGTCCTGACCGCCGCCCTTGCCCTGCTGGCCGGCACGCCGCTCGCCAACGCCGCCCAGATCGTCTGGACCGGTGTCGCCGGCGACAACAACTGGAACACCGCCTCCAACTGGAACCTCGGCCGCGTGCCCAACACCGGCGACGACGCGGTGTGCAACCTGCCCCCCACCAGCGGGGAGATCCAGGTCAAGAACTTCGCCGGCTGCAACAGCCTCGTCACCAGCCAGCGGCTGGTCATCGCCGGCGGCTCGCTCCGGGTGAACACGTCGGCGAGCCTGAACAACGGCCTGCTCATGTACAACCCCGGCGGCCAGTACTCCGTTCTGGACAACCGCGGCTCGATCACGGTGCAGGGCGCCACCAGCCTGTTCGCCGGGGCCATCCGCCAGCAGCCCGGGGCGGGCATCGAGTTCACCTCGGCCTGCTCGGTGACGATGTTCGATCCCAACGCCGCCAACGGGATGAGTTTCGAGGGCGGGAGCATCACCAACAACGGGTCTTTTGAGGTGCGTGCCCCGCAGTTCTTCATGGGCAACTACTACGTGAACGACGGCCAGACCGTCTTCGCCAACGGCAGCAGCGGCAATATGCGGTTCATCGCGGCCACCGCCGTCAACGACCACTCGTATGTCAACAACGGCGTCCTGATCCACGGCGGTTCGTCGATCTTCATCAACGAGGGCAACGTGCAGTTCCTCGCCGCTGGCGCATCGCGCACCCGCCCCGACATCTCGGTCTGGAACTACGGCGCTGGATTCATCGAGGTCGACAGCGGCACGCTGACCATCGATAACACCGTCAACGTCGACGCGGGCAGCATGCTCAACGGCGCCTCGTGGTACGTCCACAACAGTGGCGTGCTCTCATTCGGCCGCACGCTCTACGGCATCGCCGCCAACACCAACGCCTACATCTTCAACGCAGGCTCGGCGATCAGCGGCCTCACCACCGCCACCGACATCCGCGGCAGCCTCTTCATCGACAACGGGGCCAGCGTCACCATCGCCCAGACGGTCAACGGCAGCCTGACCAACCGGGGCTTCATCTCCATCGGTGAGGGGCAACTCTACACCACCGGTTCGTACGTCCAGTACCCCGAGGGCACGCTCCGTCGTTCCGTCAGCAACGCCGGCGCCATGACCAACCCTGCGATCATCTCTGACAACCGGCCGATCCTCGGCGGCACGCTGATCGTCGACTTCTACGACACCAGTGTCATCCAGCCCGGCGCGGGCTTCCCGATGGTCGTCGGCACCTGCTGCACCACCGGCGCCTTCGACACCGTGACCGTCAACCCCGTCAACGGTTCCTCCGCCTCGATGAACTATTCGAACGGCCAGGCCGTCCTCCGCGTGCCTGTGGCCTGCGTGGGCGACTTCAACAACGACCTCGTCGTAAACACCGCCGACCTGGTCATCTTCCTCGGCCGCTTCGGCGACTTCGGTGACGCGGGCATCACCGGCGACCTGAACTACGACGGCTCGGTGAACACCGCCGACCTGGTGACCTTCCTCGGCCGATTCGGCTCGTCCTGCCTCTAAGCACCGTTCAACACACTTGTCCAAAGAGAACGCCGCGGCCCTAAGGGCCGCGGCGTTTTCGCTATCTACGAACCCGAAGCGCCAGCGAGGGCCACTCCGTATCTCGCGGAACCGGCACGATTCAGTCCGCCGTCTCAGCACGCGCTCCCGAACAGCCCCAGGAACTGCGTCAGGTCCGCGGTGTTGACGCTACCGCTCCCATTGAGGTCGCCGCCCAGCAGCGGGACGGTCGCTTTGCCGAAGTTGCCCAGGAAGATCGTGAGGTCGGCGGTGTTGATGAGGCCGTCCTGGTTGAGGTCGCCGGGGCAGGGCTTGCGGAACTGGGCGACGAACCCTTCGGTGTTGCCCTGCGGGTTGATGCCGACGCCGACGACGGTGTTGCCGTCGTGGGAGATGGCGTAGGCGTAGGTGAGGGTCCAACCGTGAGGGACAGGTGCGCCCGCGCTGCTGAGGGCGGCGGCGAGGGTCCGCATGCCGTGCGCGGCGTCCCAGATGAACGCGGTGTAGTCGTTGCCGGCGCGGGAATGACCAACAACGACGGACCCGTCGCCCGAGCACGCGCTGGCGGAGCCATTAGGGACCGGGGAGGCGAAGTTGCCGAGGCTGACCATGCCGCTGGCGGCGGTCCAAACAAAGGGCTCCTCGCCGCCGGCGGCGTACGAACCCCCGACGATGGTGCGTCCGTCGTAGGAGGTGTTGGTGGCTTCGCTCCAGTTCAGGCCGCCGGGGAGGTCGCCCAGATAGACGGTACCGCCGGCCTGTGACCACCGGATGGCGCGGTGATCGGTTCCGACGCTGCTGTAGCCGACGACGGTGGTGCCGTTGCCGCTCAGGCCGTAGCCGACGCCGTAGAGCGAGCCGGCGAGATTCGGGATCTCGGTGTAAGCGCCGTTGACGAGGCGGAACGGGTGCGATTCGCCCGAGGCGTTGCCGGTGGTGCCGGCGATGGCCGTGCCGTCATAGGACATGTCGAGGGCGAACACGGATGGATGATTGGTCCAGGCCGGGAGGAGGGTCACGCCGCCGGCGGGGGTCCAGGTGAACGAGGCGCCGGTGTTGGGACCTTGCTCCATGAACCCGATGAGAGCGGAGCCGTTGCCGGAGATGCCGTAGGCGCGGGCGTCGGTCACGTTGGCTGGGAGCCCGCTGAGTTCGACGCTGCCGGTGGCCTTGTTCCATCGGAAGCCGCGCTGGCCAGCGCCGACATCGGAGAAGCCCGAGGCGAACACGCCGTCGGCCGAGACGTACCCGGCCTGGCTGTAGTAGGTGCCGCCGGGCAGGTCGCCGGTGGGCGTAAAGGACTGGGCGCCGGCGGCGACGGTGATCGAGGCGATGAAGGCGGCGGGGATCAGATGGTTGATTCGGGTGTTCATGGGAACCTTTCCTGAAAGCACTGGGTGGTGTTCGTGGAGGACGACTTGCCCTCACCATGAATCACGGATTTGCGGACCGAAACCCTCGGACCTTGTCAAAAGAAAATCCGCCCGGCCGCTGTGGCCGGGCGGAGGGGGCGTTCTGGGGCAACACCGGGTGATCAGCAAGCGCCGCCGAACGCCGCGAGAAACTGGGTGAGGTCGATGGTGTTGACGGTGCCGCTGCCGTCGAGGTCGCCGTCGAGGAAGGGGATGGCGACGGAACCGAAGTGGCCAAGGAAGATGGTGAGGTCCTGGGTGTTGATGAGTCCGTCGCCATTGAGGTCCCCCTTGCAGGCGGGGCGCAGACGGGCGATGAATCCCTGCGTTTGGCCCTGCGGATCAATGCCCTCGCCACAGACGACCGATGCGTCGTTGCAGATCGAGTTGGCCGACCGCAAGACCCACCCGTTCATGTTCACACCGGCGGCGGTCAGCACGTCGCCCAGGTCTCGCATACCGTGCTGCGCATCCCAGATGAACGCGCGCCGATCGTCAACCGTCCCCGGCGCGACATAGGCGTAGCCGACGACAACCGACCCGTCGCCGCTGCACGCCGTCGCCACGCTGCCAAGGCCGGGGCCGTGCGACCCGAGTTCGACGACGCTCGCGTTGTTGAACCATCGGCAGGCTCGGGTCGGCTGATTCGGCCCGTTCCAGAGGTAGCCGACGATGTAATCGCCGTGGTACGAAGTACCCAACGCCATGGAGCCGTTCGTGCCCGCGGGCGTCGGCAGGTCCTGCATGCCCGCGCTAAACTTCCACCGGAACGCCCGCGGAAGCCCCGAGTGGCCGCCGTCGCAGTAACCGACGACCGAGATGTTGTTCCCCGACAGCCCGAAAGCGACCGAGTCCGTGAACCCGGGCAGCGTGCCCATAGATTCATACCCGCCGATGCTCCAGCGGTAGGCCTCTTTACGCCCGGAAGAGGCGTTGACGGCGTACCCCACGGCGTCAGCCCCCTGCATGTTGGTGCCGTACGCGTAGGAAACCTGGTGCCCCGCCCACGCCGGGAGGGCGGACATGCCGTCCGCGGCGGACCAGCGGAACGCGCCGGTGGTGTTGTTAGCGTATGTGACCCCGCCGAAGATCACCCGCCCGTCACCGGAAACGGCAAGAGCCTGGGCGTGAGCGGTGCCGGGCAAGGAGCCGATCTGGTTCAACCCGGTGTCACTCGCCCAGCGGACCGGCTTCTCCGCCGTGTCGTTCGACACGCCGACGACCACGAGCCCGTTGTAGGACATGGATGCGGCGTTGCTGTACGTCTGGCCGCCGGGCAGATCGCCCATGGGCGAGATGGATTGGGCGGCGGCGCCGCCCGCGAGGCCGGACAGGGCGGCGATGGCGGGGACGATACTGAGGCGAGTGTTCATGGTTGGGTCCTTCAGGAAAAATCGAGGTTTGGTTGACCATGCCTGCGGGCGGCGCGTGCCCCCAAGTGAGACACGGAATCCGGACCCGGACCCCTCGGAGAGACCCGAAAAAACCTGCGCCAAAGCCCGAGAAAGCGGCCGACCATCGGAATCGCAGAAAAGAAACCGTGGGCCGCGCTCCCCGAATTCGTTACAGTGGGTATGCACGCACGCACTTCCTTTAGGAGATGGTGGCTCGTGGAACACGATGTCCAACACACCACACGCCTGCTCGAGCGCGTCGCCGCCGGGGATTCGCCCTCGGCGTCCGCCAGCCTGATGGCCCAGGTCTATGAGGAACTGCGCGGCCTCGCGGGCGGGTACCTGCGCCGCGAAAAGGCCGCGCACACGCTCCAGCCCACCGCGCTCGTTCACGAGGCGTTCCTCAAGTTGGTCGACCAGACGAGCGTGCAGTGGAACGGGAGGGCACACTTTTTCGCCGTCGCCGCCAAGGCCATGCGCCAGGTGCTGGTGGACCACGCCCGCGCGAAGAACGCCGACAAGCGCGGCGGCGGGTGGGGGCGCGTCACACTCGATCAGGCGGTGTGGCCGGCGGGCGTCGCCGGCGGGGCCGGCGGAGGTGGTGGGGGAGGGACAGAGGTTGACGTGCTCGCCCTCAATGAAGTCCTCGACATGCTCGCCGAGATCGACCCGCGACAGGCCCAGGTCGTCGAACTCCGCTTCTTCGGCGGGCTGACCGTGGACGAGGTCGCCACTGTTGTCGGCATCAGCAAGACCACGGCGGAAGAAGAATGGCGGATGGCGCGGGCCTGGCTCTCTCGCCGCCTGGGGCCGGACGCGGGCGGGAAGGAGCGCTAAGAGCCATCCCGTGACCCCGGAGCAGCACCAGCGTGTCAAGGCGTTGTTCACGGCGGCCAGCCGCCTCGAACCGGGTACGGCACGCGCCGCGCTTCTCGACGAGCAGTGCGACGACGCCGAGGTCCGCGCCGAGGTCGAAGCACTGCTTTCGGCCGACGAAGACCCAATCCACTCCCTCAAGACGCCCGCGCTGGGCGTCAACATCGGTAAGACGCTCGGTGCCGCGCTGCGCTCATTGGGCCCGACCGAGATGCCCACCCGACTTGGCCAGTACCGCATCCTGCGTGTGCTGGGCGAGGGCGGCATGGGGATGGTCTACGTCGCCGAGCAGGACAAGCCCCGGCGCACCGTGGCGCTCAAAGTCATCCACGGCGGGCCGGGCAGCCGCACGCTGGTGCGCCGATTCGAACATGAGGCCGAACTGCTGGGGCGCCTCCAGCACCCCGGGATCGCACAGATTTTCGAGGCCGGCAGCGCGCCGTCCCCGCAGGGCCCGGTGCCGTTCATCGCGATGGAACTGATCGAGGGCGAGGCGCTCACCAAGCACGTCGAGTCGAAGCGCCTCGGTACGCGCGAGCGGCTCGAACTGGTCGCCAAGGTCTGCGACGCCGTGCAGTACGCCCACCAGCGCGGCGTCATCCACCGCGACCTCAAGCCCGCCAACGTCCTCGTCGACGCACGCGGCCAGCCCAAGGTGCTTGATTTCGGGGTCGCCCGCGCCTCACAGGGCGATGCCCAGGTGACCACCATGCGCACCAGCATGGGCCAACTCATCGGCACCCTGCCCTACATGAGCCCCGAGCAGGTGCTCGCCGACCCCGACGGCATCGACACGCGCTCCGACGTGTACTCGCTCGGTGTGGTGCTCTACCAGGTGCTGACCGGCAAACTGCCGCACGACCTCGACAGCCGTTCGCTGCCCGAGGCCGCCCGCGTGATCCGCGAGGACGAGCCGATCCGCCTCAGCACCGTCAGCCGCGTGTTCCGCGGCGAGATCGAGATCATCGTCGGGCGAGCCTTGGAAAAGGACCGCTCGCGCCGCTACCAATCTGCCGCTGACTTGGGCGAAGACCTGCGCCGATATCTCAACGGGGAGCCCATCCAGGCGCGTCAGGATTCCGCGCTCTACGTGCTCACCAAGCAGGTGAAGCGCTACCGAGGGCTGGTCGCCGCCGTCGCCGCGGCGGTGATCGGGCTTGTGGCGTTCAGCGCCTACGCGCTGTGGCAATCGGAGAAGAACGCGAGCCTCGCGGACCGCGCCGCACGCGAAGCCTCCAAGGCCCGGGCCGCCCAGGCGGAGGCCGAGGTGCAGCGCGGCACCGCCCAGCAGCAGCAACTCCGCGCCGATCTCACCAGCGAAGAGATGCGGGACCAACTCGTGTACAGCAACGTCGAGCGCGGCCGCCTCCTCGCTGCCAAGGGAGACCGGCACGGCGCCGAGTCGCTCATCTGGCCCGAGCACCTGCGGTTTCCCGAATGGCTTTTCACACGCTGGGCACTGCGCGACCTGTACGCGCACCAGCCGCTTCTGGCCGCGGTGCAGGCGGCCCGGTCGGACGTCTTCTCGCTGGCGATGTGCTCGAGCGCCGACGGGCGCACCGTCGCCGCCGTCGGCGAGCGCCGGGAAGTCGTCGTGTACGACATCGAAACGCTCCGTCCCATTCACAACCTGCTCGGGTCCGACGCGAAGAAATCGTGGGTCGCGCTTTCCCCCGACGCATCCCTTCTGGCCGTCGGCGATGCGGAGGGAGAGATCGACCTCTGGGACCTCCGCTCCGATGGAGAGCCAAGGAAACTCTGCGGCCATCAGTCCACCGTATGGGGTCTGGACTTCAGCCCCGACGGCACGCTGCTCGCCAGCGCCTCCGAAGACGGCACGGTCGGTCTCTGGGATACCACCACCGGCGAACGCATCCGAACACTCCGCGGCCACCAGAACGGTGCCGCACGCGTGAGTTTCAGCCCCGACGGGTCCGTTCTCGCCACGGCGGGTTTCGACCGGACCATCCTGCTCTACCCCGCGCTGCTGGACCCGCCGCTGCCGCCGCTGGTCGGTCACACCGACCGCATCAACCGCATCGCTTGGTCGCCCGATGGGAACACGCTCGCATCAGGGGCCAACGACGCGCTGGTCCGCCTGTGGGACGTCCACACGCTCGCCCCGGCGCTGGACATCTATTCCCCAAACGGGCCGGTGCGGAACCTCAGTTTCTCCCCCGACGGCCGCTCGCTGATCTCCTGCGGCTGGTGGAACATCAGCGTCTGGGACACGCGCACTGCTGAGCGTGTTCTCTTCGTCACCGCCGCCGAAGGCAACCTCGGCGCCGCGTTCAACCACGACGGCACCGAGTTTCTCACCCTGTCCGCGTACGGGCGGCTCTCAAAGTGGGACTTCGCGCCGGGCCGTGCAAAGTTTCGAATCCCGGACGTAGCCGGGCGGGCCACCATCGGATTCACGCCGGACGGAAGGATGCTCGCCGTCACCGACACGTCCGGACGCGGCCGCTTCTTCGACGCCCAGACCGGCGCGTTCGTGGGCTTTATCCCCGGCCCGGAGCGCCGCTCGCGCACCATATGCTTTCACCCGACCCGCCCGTGGATCGCCACCGGCACCACCAGCGGGCGGCTCGAAGTCTGGGATTACAAGGCGTCGCGGTGCATCGCGGCCTTCAGCGGTTTCAACGAGCCGACCGTCCACGGCGCGGCGTTCAGCCCCGACGGCAAACTCTTCGCCGCCACGTGCATCAACGGCGAGTTCATGGTGCTCGACACCGACTCCTGGCAATCGGTGGTCGTGCCGCCAAAGTCCAGCGGCGAGGCCCTCTCCGTCACCTTCCCGCCCGACGCCCGCGGCGTGATCACCACCGACCGCGCCCGCCCCGGCATCCAGTGGAGCCTCGATGCACAGGTGAAGGCGGTCTACCCGATCATGGGCGCACGCATGTGGACCGGCGCGATGGACGCGCTGGGGCAACGCTTCATCTCCGGCGACTGGGCCCGGACCGTCGAGGTCTACAACGCCGCGTCGGGGATCCGCGAAGAAACACTCATCGCGCACCTGGGGTTGGTCACCGACGTCGCGTTCATGCCGCCCAACGCCGACGACCGAACCGGCTCGCGCATCATCGCCTCCTGCGCCGCCGATGGGACCGTCCGCTTGTGGGACGTCGAGGGCGGCTGGCTGCTCATGACCCTCGAGGACTTCGCCGGCGCGGACATGAACCAGATCGCCTTCAGCCCCGACGGCTCGCGTCTCGCGGCCACCTGCCGCGACAACGTGACCGTGTACGACCTCACCTACTTCGACCGGCACATCGCCGGCAACGCCGAGTACCAGTTTCAGACGCACGCCACAGCGCCGGGCGTGAGCGATGACTCGATGGCGGTGTTGCGGTCGTGGTGTGACCGCGTGAGAGCGCGGGGTGCCACTGCGGCGGGATCGCCGTAGCCGCTCCCCATCGCGTGCTATCGTGCCCGCGTGACCACCGCCCGCACTGAGATTGATGTCGCCGTGATCGGTGCCGGCGCGGCGGGGCTGATGGCCGCCGTGTTCGCCGGCCGCACGTTGGGACCGCGTTCCCGAGTCGTTGCCTTCGACGGCGCACGCACCCTCGGGGCCAAGATCCTCGTCGCCGGCGGCGGGCGCTGCAACGTCACCCACCACCGCGTCGACGAATCCGCCTACGCAGGCTCGAGCCGCAACGCCATCAAGAAAGTCCTCCGCCGCTTCGACGTCCCGCAGACCGTCGCCTTCTTCGAGGCCCTCGGCGTCACCCTGAAGCGCGAGGACACTGGCAAACTCTTCCCCACCACCGACAGCGCCCGCACCGTCCTCGACGCGCTGCTGTGTGCCGTGAAATCCAGCGGTGCCAAGATCGTCCACCCTTGGCGCGTCGCAAGGATCGAACGGGTGCCGGGGTACGCGTCCGCGCGTGCCCCGCTCGCGGATCCCGAGTTTTCTCAGCGCCCGGCGGAGACGCCGTACTCCGGCACCCACTTCCTCATCCATCCCGCCGACGCCACCATCGAACCCCTCCATGCCCGGCGCATCATCCTCTGCACCGGCGGCAAATCACTCCCCAAAAGCGGAAGCGACGGCCTCGGGCATTCCATCGCCAAGTCGCTGGGCCACTCGATCACCCCGCGTGTGTTCCCCGCGCTCGTGCCGCTTCTGCTGCCGCAGGGCCACGTGCTGACGGCCCTCAGCGGCCTGACGCTCCCCGCCACGCTTGAACTCCGCACGAGAACCGGCAAGCGGCTCGTCTCGTTCACCAACTCAACCCTCTGCACCCACTTCGGCCTCTCCGGCCCGAGCGTCCTCGACATCAGCCGTTACTTCACGGACGAGATGCCCGAGGGAGGCCGCCTCTTCATGAACTTCCTGACCGATTCAACCCCGGAAGGCCTCGACCGCGACCTGCAGTTCCTGGGCAGGCAGACCGTCCTCCGCTTCTTCGCCGGCAAAGTCCCCGAACGAATGGTCCGTGCATTGTGCGATTTCGCCAAAGTCGACACCGCCGCCACCGGCGCATCGCTCACCCGCGACCAACGCCGCGCCCTCGTCGCCGCCTTCGCCGACCACGAACTCCCCATCATTGGCGACCGCGGCTGGAACTACGCCGAAGTCACCGCCGGCGGCGTCCCCCTCGACGAGGTCCACCTCGACACCATGGAATCCCGCCTCTGCCCCGGCCTGCACCTCGCCGGCGAAGTCCTCGACGTCGACGGGCGCATCGGCGGTTTCAACTTCCAGTGGGCCTGGGCTAGCGGTTTCGTGGCGGGAACCAGCGCCGCCGCGCGTCTCTTCTCACAGGGGGAAGCCGCAACTGCCAAACCGGCAGACGCCCGTGCCAATCCCTAGCCCCACCCCGCTCAGCAAAGCCCTGCCGAACCCGCCCGGCCCCATCCCGGTACGAACAGTGGGGGGCCTGCGGCGAACAACACGTGGCCCGAGATTTGCCGAACAACTCCCCGGCGACACACGTCCACAAGCGAAACCAAAGCCATTCAGCCCCCCATTCGGCCGCTTCAGGCCACGGAGATCGGAATGCACGCATCGAACAACGGCACGGACTGCATGAACCAACCCTCCCAGCACCGCGGCGCCAAGCGCCTCGGCACCCTCGCGATGCTCAGCGCCGCCATCGCCGGCGGCTTTGCCGCCCATCACCTCGCCCTCACCGCAGGCGCGAAGGACGCCTCCATCGCGGCACGCGCCGTCACGCCGCGATCGCCGCTGCCCGCGGCGGAACAGCAGGTCGTCGACCTCTTCAAGCAGTCCTCGCCCAGCGTCGCCTACATCACCGTCCTCGCCGAAGCGCAGACCTTCCGCACCCCCTTCGGCATCGTGCGCCAGGACGAGCAGGCCCTGGGGCAAGGTTCCGGCTTTGTCTGGGACAAATCCGGCCACGTCGTGACGAACTTCCACGTCGTCAGCGTGCAGACCCGCGGCGGCATGCGCCCCGCCGACAAGGCCCGCGTCACCCTCGCCGACGGGAGCACCTGGGACGCGACGCTCGTGGGCGCATCGCAAGACGTCGATATCGCCGTGCTGAAAATCGACGCCCCGGATGACAAACTCGTCCCCATCACCGTCGGCTCCTCGGGCGATCTCGAAGTCGGCCAGCGCGTCTACGCCATCGGCAACCCCTTCGGACTTGACCGCACCCTCACCACCGGCATCATCAGCGCCCTCGGACGCACCATCGAATCCACCTCCCGCAACGAGATCAGCGGCGTCATCCAGACCGACGCCGCCATCAACCCCGGCAACTCCGGCGGCCCCCTCCTCGATTCCGCCGGCCGCCTCATCGGCATGAACACCGCCATCCGCAGCCCCAGCGGCGGCAGCAACGGCGTCGGCTTCGCCGTCCCCGTCGACACCATCGCCGACGAGGTCCAATACCTCCTCACCAGCGACGGCCGCCCCCGCGCCATCCTGGGCATCTCCGCCCTTGACGAACGCATCGCCGCCCGCCTGGGCATCGACCGGGGCCTTGTGATCCAGGAAGTCGCGCAGGGCAGCGGCGCGGATGAAGCCGGCCTCCGCGGCACCCGCCAATCCATGCGCACCGGCTCCGTCAGCCCGGGCGATGTCATCACCCAGATCAACGGCAAGCCCATCACCAACTTCTTCGACCTCCGCCGCGCTCTTCGCGCCGCCGTGCCGGGGGAGAAGGTGAAGGTGACATACGTGCGCGACGGAAAAGAGCAGACGGCGGAGGTGACGCTGACTTCGCCGCAGATGGCGGAGTGACGCGGGCACTCCGTCTAATGCACTTCGATGACAAACGGCACCGTGACGACTTTGCCCGCGTGCTTGAACTCCAGCCACGTGCCGTAGACGCCGCCCTCCGGGAATGCCGTCTCGACACGGATTTCGCCGGTGGAGCCTCGCTCCATCTTCGCGGCGGAGACGAGCTTTTTTCGGTTTGAATCGATCGCAACGAAGTGGGCAAGGCCGCCGAACAGTTCTTCGGTAGCGACGCCGCCAGGCTTGGCGTTTTCGTCGATCATGTAGGTGAGTGTGACGGCCTCACCGGCGTGAATGTGATCGTGGCCCTTCAGCCGGACGAGGTAGCCGTCGATGGCTTTGGAGGGTTCTGTGTCGGGCTTCACGACGACGGGCTGCGGGACGACGGCGTTCAGGAGCTCTAGATCTCCCGATTGCAGCACGATCGGCTCGACACGGCCGGCCGGACGCGACAATACGAAGAACGTGTGGCGGGTGCTGCTGTCCTTTGCGAACTCGAACTTGAAGGTGCCGTTGTCGTGGGTGTCGGCGGCGGCGTGCTTGAAGAATCGCAGGTCAGCGCTGACGACGTAGAGGTGCATCGAGTGGCCACCTTCGGGCTCGTAGGCGGTCACGGGTCCGGTGCCGGACTGTTTGAGTGAGGCCTCGACGACGGCGTTGCCAGCGGTTTCGGGGAACCCGGCCGTTTCAAGATCGAGCGTGAACCGCGGCGAAACCGCATCCAACTGCGGCACCAGCGTTTCAATCTCCTTCCACTTCGCCACAACCACGTCCGCCTTCGACGAATCCGCCGCGAAGTGCATCGCGTCCACCAGCGTGGCGATGTCCTGCCCCAGCGTGTTGATCGCCCGGATGTTCGCCGGCGCCGCACCCGGCCATGCCGCGGCGAGTTTCCCGAAGGCCCGCGCGGGCACCACCACGCCGTCCGAGAGTTCGTGCAGCGCGTGCATGTCGCCCCGCTGCACCGCCGCACCCAGCCGCTCCAATCCTTCCCGCACGAGGTCCACCGCGTGGTCAAAGTTCCGCGGCTGCACTACGGGGCCGTGGGCGTGCTCATGCCCATCATCCTCATCATGCGCGAACGCCACCGGCGACGCCCAGGCGAGAACAACAACCAGCGACACGCGAATCAGCCGAGCAAACACGTTCATGGCAGGCTCCTTGAAGATGCAACAGTGTAGCATCATTGTGCCACAACTTTGCTGCCTCAGCAAAGTTGTGCTCTGGACCCAGGTATGGATCAGCCGAGCACGACTCTGTGGCGGACCACACAGTTGTGGCACGCCAGGTGGCTGGCCTCGCACCTGAGTCCCCTCCCCCGTCCCGCTATGGTCCCCCCATGCAGCGAACCCGTATCAAAGTCTGCGGCATCACCAACGAGACCGACGCCCTCATCGCCGCCGAGTGCGGGGCCGACGCGCTCGGCTTTGTCTTCTTCAAGGGTTCGCCGCGGTACATCGAGCCTGAAAAGGCTTGGGAAGCAGCCTCGGCCCTCCCGCCCTTTGTCCAGACCGTCGGCCTTTTCGTCAACGCCAAGGCCGAGACCATCGACGAGACCCGTGAACTCTTCCCCTTCGACATCACCCAACTCCACGGCAACGAGCCCGAGCCGGTCGTCCGCGAGTGCATGCCGCCGGTCATCAAGGCCGTGAAGTTCGATCCTGCGACCATCGAGGCCGACCTCGCCAAATGGAGCCTGGTCGAGGAAATCTGCGCCGTGCTCATCGACGGCTCCAGCGGCGGCGAGGGCATCACTTTCGACTGGTCAGCGCTGGCCAAAGTCCGGGACGCGTGCGAGCACCCCATCATCATCGCCGGCGGCCTGACGCCGGAGAATGTCGGCGAAGCGATCCGCGCCGTGCGTCCCTGGGCGGTCGACGTCAGCAGCGGCGTCGAGCGTGAGAAGGGCGTGAAGGACGCCGGGCTGATCGCGAAGTTCTGCGACGCCGTGCGCCGGGCCGACGTTTCCGGTTAAACGCTTTACCGCTCATGTAACGGGTTTCATCGCATTGGCACGAAGATTGCGCCCCCGATTCATCGCAAATTCCCCGATCAAAGTGGCATCCGAAGCGTACCCTCGTCTCATGCACGGAGGTTTGCCGGCCCGATGGATGGGCTGTTGGAGGATTGCGAAAGGCCACGCCATGGAAGCGAACGAGAGACTCTTCCGAAACGACACGACGAAGCACCTGAACCGCGTGAGGGCCTTGGTGGACCCGCCGGTCGGGGCGGCGTCGCGCAGCCGCCCGCAGAGCATCATCGAGCGGCGCCCGTCGGTGCGCGAAGCGCTGGCCGCCCGCGAGGCGTCTTTCCCCGGCTATGAAGCCCGGCGAGGCAGCATGGGCGAGATCACCGAGCCGGCGAACTGATCGCGTGCGTTGTGTGCGGCGCCCTGTGTGCCGCGCGCGTTGCGCCCGAACCTTCAGGCCTCATCAACTTGTTCCGGGGTACCTGACATCCGTTTGAGGTCATCCGGCATCGCCGCCGACACGCTCTCGATCTGCGCGATCGACTCGGCCAACAGGTCCGGCGTGAGCGCGTCCGAACGCAGCACCGCCACCTTCCCCCCGACAAACCACCACGCCACCGCCTTCTCGTGCAGCGACATCGCCATGCACACGGCCTCGGTGAGCAGCGATTCGGCGAACGCGGCGTCCTCGGCGTCAACGACCCACTCGCGGTCGAACGTGGCCCGACCGTCGCCCGCGCCGTCCGAGTCCGGCGCACTTGGGCCGGTCTTCTTGCGACTGAGCGCGCCCTGAAGCCACTTCATCACCGCGTTGCGCCGCTTGATCTCGACCCTGGGCCATGCGGGGGTATCCACCGCGACCACGGCGTGATGGACCACGTGCGCCCCCTGCCCCGTGCTCACCACGTAAAAGTGCTTGAACGCCGTGACCGTCGGCCCCGATGCCAGCGTCCCGAAGACGACGTTCGTCACCGCGCCGCCCTTGTGGAGCGGCTTGATGACGGACCACGCCGCGGCGAAATCCTTGTCGCCCTTGGGCATGAACGAAAGCCCCATCGCCTCGGCCGCGGCCCGCAACTCCGCCACCTTCCGGCGGCGATCGCGCACCGTCGCCACGATGATGAACACGACCAGAAACACGCACAGCAGCCCGACCAGGATCAGGACCGCGGGCACCAGCCATGTCGGCTTTGGGTTCACCTCGGAGCGCTCCCAGAAGGCGGAGCCGCCGCTCAGGCCAGCGACGTAAACGTCGCGCCGGGCAGCACGTGCGTGTTCACCAGATCACCAACCTTGAACTGGTCGGCCCGTTGCAGGTCGCCGAGTTTCAGGATGATGGGCATGGGGGCCTGCACGGTGATCGTGCCGCCGCCGCTGCCCGGGCCACCGGTCGAGGGGTTCACCTCGACGACGCGCCCCTGCACGATCCGGGGCCGTCCCATCACCGGCTCGACGAACTGGCCGCCGGAGCGGACGTTGTCGACGCGCCGGGCCTGGCCCTTGATCAGCCCGATCACCCGCTTGCCCTTGGGCGTCGAGGGCGCACGCTCGGGCTCGAGGTGCAGTTCGTAGTTGGTGCCGGGGAACGACACGATGGTCCGCGTGGGCGAGGAATCAACCAGCACGCCCCGAGCCTCAGAGGGCGTCCGCGGAGCCGGCACGGCGGTGGGGGTGTTAAAGGGGATGGACATGTCGGGAGTGTATCGGCGGTGCGTCCGGGCAGACAAGAAAGCACCAACTTGCCTCGGAAGGCAAGTCGGTGTCACAGGTTCGGTTTCATGTTCGGCCGAAGGCAAAGCCGGCTCGATGCCTCGATGCCTTCCTATTTGATGAACAGCATCTCGCGGTACGTCGGCAGCGGCCACAGGTCGTCTGAGATGTTCCGCTCGAGTTCGTCGCCGATCTCGCGGAGGTCGAGCATCGCCGGCAGCACCACGTCGCGCAGGTGCTTGGCGTGCTTTTCGTGGTTCTCTTCGTGGTGTTCGAGGTGGCCTTCGAGGGTTTCGATCCCGGCGCGGAACGCCGAGACCATCGCCGCGAAATCCTCCAGAGCCGCCTTCAGGTCGTCGCAATCGACGCCCGCCGCCTGCGTGGCGCTCACCGTGTTGGCGAGTTCGCCCTGCTGGCGCACGGCGGTAGGCAGAATGGCGGTGCGGGCGATCTGCACCGTCGTGTTCGCCTCGATCGTCACCGTCTTGATGTACTGCTCGACGCAGATGTGGTAACGCGACTCGGTCTCGATCTTGCTGAACACGCCGTACTTCTTGAACAGGTCGACGGCCTTCTTGCTCTTCATCGCGGGCAGGGCGTCGACGGTGTTGCGGAAGTTGGGCAGGCCGCGCTTCTCGGCCTCGGCGTGCCACTCCTTGGTGTACCCGTCGCCGTTAAAGATCACCCGCTTGTGCTTCTTGATGATGTCCTGCAGCAGTTTCGACACCGCAGTCTTCAGTTTCCCTTCGCCGCCCGCGTGCTTCTCGAGTTCCGAGGCGATGTAGTCCAGGCTTTCCGCGACGATCGTGTTCAGCACGACATTGGGGAACGCGATCGACTGGCTGCTGCCCACCGCGCGGAACTCGAACTTGTTGCCCGTGAACGCGAAGGGGCTGGTGCGGTTGCGGTCCGAGGTGTGCAGCGGCAGGTCCGGCAGCGTGTTCGCGCCAAGGTCGAGTTTCTTGCCCTTGATCGTGCTCTTGGTGCTGCCGCTCTCCAACTGGTCCACGATGTCCTGCAGCATGTCGCCCAGGAAGATCGAGATGATCGCCGGCGGGGCCTCGTTGGCCCCCAGACGGTGGTCGTTGGCGGCGCTGGCCACCGCCGCACGCAGCAAATCAGCGTGCAAGTCCACGGCCCGGATCGTCGCCGCCAGGAACACCAGGAACTGCATGTTCGTGTGCGTCTCGTCCGTCGGGTCGAGCAGGTTCACGCCGGTATCGGTCGCCAGCGACCAGTTGTTGTGCTTGCCCGAGCCGTTGATCCCCGCGAAGGGCTTCTCGTGCATCAGGCACTGCATCCCGAATTTCGGCGCGTTCTTCCGCAGCACCTGCATCACCAACTGCTGATGGTCGGCGGCGATGTTCGCGCTCTCGAAGATCGGCGCGATCTCGTACTGCGCCGGGCTTACCTCGTTGTGCCGCGTCTTGACGGGCACGCCCAGCGCGTACAACTCACGCTCGCACTCGGCCATGTAGGCCTGCACGCGCTCCGGGATGCTCCCGAAATAGTGGTCTTCCAACTGCTGGTCCTTCGCGGCCTTGGCCCCGAAGACCGTCCGCCCGCCCAGCAGGAGGTCGGGGCGCGAGAGGTAGTACCGCCGGTCGATCAGGAAGTACTCCTGCTCGGCCCCGCAGGTGCTGAAGACGCGGCTAACGCCTCGGTCCGTCCCGAACACCTTCAGCACCCGCATCGCCTGCTCGCTGACGGCCTCCATCGAGCGAAGCAGCGGCGTCTTCTGGTCCAGCGCCTCGCCGGTGTACGACACGAACGCCGTGGGGATGCACAGGGTGACGGTGTTTCCCGAGCGGTTGAGGAACACCGGGCTGGTGGGGTCCCACGCGGTGTAGCCGCGGGCCTCGAAGGTGCCGCGGATGCCGCCCGAGGGGAACGACGAAGCGTCCGGCTCGCCCTGCACCAGCGCGGACCCCGAGAACTCCATGATCGCCCCGCCCGTGCCGTCGGGCGTCAGGAACGAATCGTGCTTCTCGGCGGTCGACCCCGTGAGGGGCTGGAACCAGTGCGTGTAGTGCGTGGCACCGTTCTCGATGGCCCAGTCCTTCATCGCGTTGGCGACGGTGTCGGCGATGGAGGGGTCGAGTTTGTCGCCCAGGCGGATGGTCCGGAGCAGGCGCTTGAACACGTCCTTGGGCAGACGCTCGCGCATCACCCGCTCGCTGAACACGTCGCGCCCGAACTGCTTCATCGGGTTGGTCGAATGGTCGGCGTTCTCAAGGTCGCGCTCGTGCCAGGCGGAAACGATGCTCAGGGCTTCTCGGCGTGCGGTGGAGTCAATCATGGGTTCGTGTTTCGGGGTTCGGGGTGCGGGGCCAGGCTTTCTGGAGCCGGCCCGAAGGGTTCAGGATGGTGCGATTCCAAGCGGCGAAGGGACGATCAAACGGCCCCGGAAAAGAACAACAGCCTCGACCGACGGCGCAGCGGGTGAAACGCTTGACCGGCGAACGAGGCCATCACTGTCGGCGTTGCTGGATCATGGCTCGAATCTCGATATCGGCTCAGGCTCACGCCACCTTGCCGCATCGCACACAAAGATAGCACCCACCAACCGGGTGTGTCGAATCCAGGGGCCGCCGCCCCCCGAATCCTCGGATTTTCCGTGGTTCTCAGACCTCCGCCCGGCGCTTCCACAGCACCAGCGACCCCATCACCTCCGCCCCGACCGCCCCGGCGTGGGTCTGCACCAGCACCCGCGTGCCCGCCTTGGAATGCTCCCATTTCACCGGCGCAAAGCACACCGGCCGGTCCCCCAGCATGGGGCTCCGCGTCGAACTCGTCACCGCCCCGACCCCCTTGGGCTCCCCGCCCTCGACTGCCACCACCACCGAGGCCCCCGTCTCGGGCTGCCGCTCCGGCACGTCTTCCCCGGCCCCCCCGGAAACCCCGGAACCCGCCTCATCAATCTTCAAAGCCACCAGCACCTGCTTGGCATGCCCCAAACTCTGCATCCGCGCCACGATTTCCTGCCCCAGATAGCACCCTTTGGTGAACGACACCCGGTCCTTGAGCGTCTCCGGCCCCACCTCGTGCGGCAGACTCTCGCTCCCGAAGTCAATGTTGAACACCGCACGCCCCGACTCGATCCGCGCGATGTTGAACGCGTGCCACCCGCACGTCCGCAGCCGGAACCGCGACTCGTCCGCCAACCCGCGCTCCAGCAGTTGCTCGTACACCACCGGCACATCCGCCGCGGCCAAAATCAACTCCAGCCCCACCTCCCCGGCCGAATCATCGCGGAACACCACCACGCCGCGTCCCTTGATTTCCACCCGGCAAGCAGAATCGTTCGCCATTTCTTCGACCCGCGGCCCGGACACCGCCGTCGAAACCGCCGCGAGCAGTGCCGCCGCCGTCGGGCCGTGCAGGGCCAGCCGGTGCATCTTCGCCGTTTCATCGACGATCTGGACGTCCTCTGAAAACAGGAACCCAGACAGCGAAGCCACGGTCTTCGCCGCCGTCAGCACGTCCAGATCGATCCACATCTCCTCTTCCATCTGCACCATCCGCAGGTCGGCATCGATCCGTCCCTTCCGTGACAGCCAGAACCCCCGCCGAACCGACCCCGGCGTGAACCCCTTCATGTCCTGCGTCACCATCCGCCCCAGAAAATCCAGCCGCTCCTTCCCCGTCACCCGCACCACCCCGCGGTGAGGCAGGTCCATCAGCACGCACCCCTTCCGCAACGCGGCGTACTCGGCCTCCAACTCCCCGAACGACTCCACCACCGCGACGCTGCCACCCGCCCCGGGGTCGCCCGCGCCGTACATCACAAACGTGGCCTCGGCCTGCTGGTGCAACGGGTTGAGCGGGCTGGACATCGCCATGCACAACACTACGGCGGCCATGCCTCGCCGGCTACGCTCCCGGCACCATGGACCGAACCCACATCGACCGTTTCGAAGCCGGTGCCGTCATCCCCGCCAAGGCCGTCGCGGGGCTCTCGCGTGAGCAGTTAATCGCCGTGCCCATCCCCGGCACGTGGAGCATCCAGCAAATCGTCGTCCACCTGTGGGAAAGCGACGCCGCCGCAGTCCACCGGATTCGCCGCATCATCGCCGAGGACACCCCGCTCATCATCGCCTACGACGAAACCGCCCTCGCCAAATCGCTGTTCTATGACGACGAGGACCTGACCCGCGTGTGCCGCATGTTCGAGGACGGCCGCCGCCAGACCGCCGCCCTGCTCCGCCGCCTCCCGGATTCCGCGTTCGAGCGAGCCGGCGTCCACAACCAGCGCGGCAAGGTGACGCTCGCCCAGTTCGTCGAGTTGTACGTCCAGCACCTCCGCGGTCACATGGTCCACCTTCTCAAGAAGCGTGCGATGGTCGGCGCGCCGATCGAGATCGCGGTCCCCTGACCCGCTGGTCTCGGCCTCCATCCGAACCCCGAGCGCAAGCTCGGGGACAAATCGAATCCGCGTGCTTTAGAAGCGATTCTCGCACTGCGCGGAATCGAAGTGCTGTGTTACACTCGTTACCGCACCCCGCCCCAGACCGCTAGCGGTGCCGCAACCGATCCGCATCTCACCCATTCAAACCCCCATGAACACCGAACTCCTCCGCCGTCTGTGTGAAACCCCCGGCATCCCAGGGCGCGAGGAGCGCGTCCGCGACCTCATCCGCCGCGAGATCGCCGGCCTTTTCGACGACGTCGAGGTCGACGCCATGGGCTCGATGATCTGCCGCCGTGCCCCCAGAGGCACCGGCGGCAAGCCCCTCAAGCCCAAGTCCGAGCCCACCCGCCTCATGCTCGCCAGCCACATGGACGAGATCGGCTTCTACGTCAGCCACATCGACGACAACGGCTTCGTCCGCCTCAACGCCGCCGGCGGCTTCGACACCCGCAACCTCTTTTCGCGCCGCGTGCTGGTCTGCACCAAGCGTGACGGCGACCTGCTCGCCGTCATGAACCCCGGCGGCCGCCCCGTCCACATCGCCAGCGAAGAGGACAAGAAGAAGATCCCCGAGGTCAAGGACTTCTTCCTCGACATGGGCATGCCCGCCGCGAAAGTGAAGAAGACCGTCACCATCGGCGACATGGTCGTCCTCCACGAGCCCTTCATCACCGTCGGTGACAAGGCCGTGAGCAAAGCGATGGATAACCGCGTGGCGTGCTGGCTGGGCATCGAGAGCGTCCGCGCTCTCGATGCCGCCAAGAAACCCCACAGCGCCGAGATCTACGTCGCCTTCACCACGCAAGAGGAAGTCGGCCTCCGCGGCGCGAAGACCGCCGCCGCCAAGATCAGGCCCGACATCGGCATCGGCCTCGACGTCACCCTTGCCTGCGACACCCCCGGCGTCCCGAAGGAAGAAGCCGTCAGCATCCACGGCAACGGCGCGGTCCTCCATGTCATGGACGGCTCCATCATCTCCGACTACAAACTCATCGACGACCTCGAAGCCATCGCCAAGAAGAACAAAATCAAGGTCCAACGCTCCATCCTCGCCCGCGGCGGTCAGGACGGCGCGGCCATCCAACAAACCCTCAGCGGCGCCCGCGCCGCGGGCCTCACCATCGGCACCCGCTACATCCACACCGTCACCGAGATGATCGACCTCAACGACCTTAAGGCCGGCCGCGACCTCCTCGCCGCGTGGATGCCCTCGGTCTCCTGAGTAGGTGTCCGGAGATCGCCCAGGGTGGCCCACCGGTCCCCGGTGGGGCCTGGGTAGCCCACCCGTCCCGAGCAGGATCGGACGCTCGACACACCAAAGCCCGTGAAAAGGGCCACCCATGGTTGCCAGCGGCGCAGCCGCTCGCAGACGTAACGATGTTTTCTTCCGCCCGTGAAACGGGCGGGCGACAATGCCTCATCGTACACTGGTCAATGTTGCGACCCCACGGAAGCGCGAGGATTCGCTCCGAAGGCTCCGCTCATCCTCGGCGTGGATGGACCAAAGGGCGAAGCGATGAGTTTCTGAGCAGTTGTGCGGGATGAGATTCCTCCCACGGGCCACCACACCTATCGCCCTGGCTCCCCCACACCCCCATCGAGCCGCTTCGCCATCAACCACTCCACACACTCCCGCAGCACGCCGCCAACAACCAGCGTGTGACCCTGCCCCTTTGCCTCGCGCAGTTCCACGGCCAATCCCGCCTCCCGAGCCGCCTCCGCCGAAGCCCTCACCCGCGCCGCCGGGATGATCCGGTCCAGTTCCGCCGCATACGCCAGCACCGGCGCGCTCTTCGCCCCAACCGTGAACGGCCTCAGCCCCGCGATCGCCGCGACCCCCGCGATCTTCTCCGCCCGCGCCTGCGCCAACCCCGAAGCCGCGATCGCGCCCATCGAGTGCCCGATGAGATACACCCGCGATTCATCGAAGTCGTACCGCAACCTCATCGCCGCCAGCAGGTCATCCAGCACCGAAGGGTTCGCCGTAAAGGCGTACGCTAGCGGCGCGGCGACGATGAACCCCTTCTCCTGGGCCAGCGTGCGGATCAGCCCTTCGCCGTAGCCGAACATGAACATCGACTCTTCCGCCCCCGCCCCGTGCAGGGCGATGACCAGCGCCGGCTTCGACCCCTCCTTCACCGCCTCGGCGGGCGCAAAGGTCCACACCGGCACGTTTACGGGCACCGCCTCGGTTCCTGACCCAAAGGCCCCGTACACCAGCCCTTCGCGATTCCGGTAAGGATTCGATCCTTCGTTCAGCGCCCGTACCTCCAGCGTCAACTCGTTCTCCAGCGCGTTCGGATCGGTGAGAAACTCCGACGTGCTCGTCTCCGATGGCTTGTCCTTCATCAGCGCCAGCCGCGCCCGGAACTGCGTGAACGCGTCCCGCAGCGACGCCTCGCCGCCGTGGACTTTCACCGCGCTGTCCAGTTTCTCCTGCAGAGCCGCCCGCACATCGGCCCGCGCCGCCGAGACCACCGTCCACCACCCCACCGGCCACGACACCCCGCCCTCCGCCACAAGGCTCACGCCGTACCGCCCCGGCGGCAGCGACTTCGTCATGTCCGAAAGATCGATTGAAACCCCCGCGATTGACCGCGCCGCAGCCACATCCGGCACTCGTACGAACACCCCCCGCGCCCGCGGCGTCGCCTCGAACGAACCTTCGGCTCCCACTGGCTGGATGCTGATTGAAAGCACCGGCAAAGGATCGGGCAAGGGCGGCGCGCCCTCCGCGCCGCGGATCACCACGGTCGGCGCCGGGCTGCTGTAATACGTCCACACCGGCGGCGTCACCCGCACCCTCATCCACGGCACCACCTTCGCCGCCGCCGATTCATCCAACCCTGACATCCGCAGCGTCGAGGCGTCCAGGTCGGCCACTGCTCGTGCCCCCGCGCCGCGGAAGAACGCGAAGGTCGCGTCGTCGAACTCCCGGTTCGTGCGTGCCAGTTCGTCGCCCGCAGGGGTGGCCACCGCGAGCGCCCGCTCGAAGCGCATGAACGCGCACCCCATGTCCAGCCGGGTCGTCGGGGCCGGACGCAGGGCGGGCGTTCGAGCCTCGCTTTCGGCGGCGGGCACTGGCGGCGTCGGCCCCGTCGCCGGATGCTCAAGCAAGGCCGGATCAGGCACAGGCGGCGCGTGCGGGTTGGCACGCAGCGGCGCTTCCTGCGCAAACACGGATGCACCGAGCGCGCAAAGACAAGCCGCCGCCACGGCACCCAAGTGCCCGCGCGCCTCAAACATAGAAAGTCGAACAGCGGGGGGGCGGTGGTTCATGCGTGTGAGTGTTCGAACGAACGGGCGCATCGGATGATGCAAAGAAAAAGGGCCGGCGGACCGGCCCTGTCAAAGTGTGATTCTGCGAGCTGGCAAAACTCAACGGGGGTGATCCCGCAAGGCTTACCAGCGGTCGCCGCCGCGGTCGCCGCCGCGATCGCGGCCACCGCCGCCACCACCGCCGCCGCCGTAGCCACCTCGACCGCCGCCGCCACCACCACCGCCGTAGCCGCCGCGACCACCGCCGCCGCCGCCACCGCCGTAGCCGCCGCGACCACCTCCGCCGCCGCCACCAAAGGAGCGGGGCTCCTTGGGACGCGCTTCGTTGACGGTGAGGGCGCGGCCCTCGTTGTTGAAGCCGTTGAGGGCCGCGATGGCCGCCTGGGCCTCGGCGTCGTTGGACATTTCAACGAACCCGAACCCGCGCGAACGCCCGGTTTCGCGGTCCATCACCACGCTGGAGTTGTCAACGTTGCCGTACTGAGCGAAAAGGTCACGCAGAGACGAGTCCGTCGTGGAGTACGGAAGGTTACCGACATAGATCTTCATGAGACGCGGTCCATCAAAGCCCAAGCGGGTTCAATCAGGAATCGGCGAAGCGGCTCGGGCATGATGCGCGTCGGTCCTGAACTCGGTCACGCCGGGCACGGGCTCCGGCGTTGCAGCTCGATTATACCTTTTGACCCGTTTCCAGCCAAGTTCGGGGGCGCAAAATCCGATAGGGGTTTGTTCGAGTCGGGAACACCCAGCCCGTCGGGGCGTATGGCCTATGGTCCAGAACCCCGTCAGGCCAAGACACCGACCAGCCCTCCAACCGCAGGGCCGAGGAGAGCGACCGGAATGACCGCCCGAATGACCCTCTGTACCGCACTCGCGGCTTCACTCGCCGCCCTCGCGCTTTCCCTGCGCGCTCCCGCCGCCGAGCCGGCCGGCCTGCCCCCGAAAACCACCGACCCCGTCGGCGGCTTTTTTCCCATCAACCCCAACCCGCCCGCGATCACCGTCGATCGCCCCGAAACCGCCCCCCAGCCCGCCGACCGCGCCATCACCTGCCCCGCCAACGCCTTCCCAGAGAGCGAAGTCAACTGCGGCAACCCCACCGACACCATCAACGGCGGCTGTGGCTCACCCCTCCAGGGCTTCTCCACCATCTTCTGCAACGCCACCATCTGCGGCACCACCCGTTTCGACGGTGCCACCCGCGACACCGACTGGTACCAGTTCTCGCTCAACGCCCAGCGTCAGGTCACCGTCCGAGTCGCCGCGGACTTCAAGTGCGTCTTCGGCTTCGTCTCGGGAACCAACGGTGTCGCCAACTGCGCCCTGGCCACCGGCGTCTCGCCGTTCGGCGTCACCCTCCCGGGACAGACCCAGGAAGTCACCGCCTGCCTCGGACCGGGCGTGTGGTGGGTCTTCGTCGGGCCGGACTTCGCGCAGGGCAACCTCGCCTGCGGCACCAAGTACTGGGTCAAACTCGAATGCACGACCCCGTGCCCTGTCGGCGCCTGCTGCATGGCCAACAACGCCTGCGTCGAAACCGCCGGACCCTCGCCCTGCGTCACGATGGGCGGTCGCTATCAGGGCGACGACACTTTCTGCGGCTTCGGCGGCTGCACGCCCCCCAGCAACGACTCCTGCGCCAACGCCATCACCGTCACCTGCAACTCAACCGTCTTCGCCGACACCCGCAACGCCACGCTTGATCCTCAGGAGCCACTCCCGGTTTGCGCCCAGGGCATCGCCACCGGCTCGGTCTGGTACCGCGTCGTCGGCACCGGCGGGCGCCTGGGCGTCACCACGTGCGACTCCGCCTCGCTTGATCCATACGCCAAAGACTCCGTCATCGCCGTCTACCGCGCCGGAAACGGCTGCGTCGACCCCTCCCCCATCACTTGCAACGATGACTCCTCCTGCGGCCCGCAACTCCGGCTCTCTCGCGTCTGCTTCAACACCTTCCCGAACGCCGTCTACCTGATCCAGGTCCTCCCCTTCAGTAACCTCAGCCGCGGGGTGTTCAAGGTCGATATCGAGTGCGTCTGCACCGAGGTCCCGACCACCGGCGCGTGCTGCCTGGCCAACGCGGGCTGCTCATCGGTGAGTCAGGCAGCGTGCGAAACGCTCCTGGGCTCGTACCGCGGCGACGGGACCACCTGCGCCGCCGCCGCATGCCCGAATATCCCGACCCCGGCCAACGACGAGTGCGACGCCTCGACCCCCTACATCGGCGTCCCGGGCACGGTCACAGGCTACACCCTCTACGGCTTCCCCGACGCCGACCAGTCCCTCGCCGCCTGCGGCCCGCCCCCCAGCGGCCCCGGAGTGTGGTACCGCGTGCTGGGCAACGGACGAGAACTCACCGCCTCGCTCTGCGGCAACAACCTCGACTTCGACGCACGCATCTTCGTCTTCTGCGGCGACTGCGCCACGTCCACCCTCGTCTGCGCCGCCGCCAACGACGACGGCGCGAACCCCTCCTGCGCCGTCGCACCCGAAGTGACATGGTGCTCCGAACTCAACCGCACCTATTCCATCCTCGTCGCCGCCGGCACCGGCGACAGCGGCAACTTCACCCTCACCATGTCCTCCGCCAGCACGCCCTGCGCCAACCCCGCTTCCTGCGTCCAAAACTGCACTATCACCTACCCGCAAGGGGCCGTCTCCGAGAACGAACCCGCCTGCGGCACAGGGTTCGTCGACACCACCAACGGCGGCTGCGGCGTCCCCAACACCCCCAAGGGAACCATCCTTTGCGGCCAGACTGTCAGCGGCACCTCCGGCTCGTACACCGCGACCATCAACTCCATCGGACGCGACACCGACTGGTTCCGCTTCACGCTCACGCAGGCCTCGACTGTGACATGGACCGTCAAGGCCGAGTTCCTCGCCCAAGCCATCATCCTGAACGACAACTGCAACGACCAGCAAGTATTCGCCTTCGCCCAGGGCAACGCCTGCCAGAACATCGCCGCCACCGCCACCCTCGAACCCGGGACGTACAACGTCTTCGTCTCCCCCCAGTTCTTCGGCGATACCACCTGCGGCAGCAAGTGGTACGGCACACTCACCTGCGCCGCCTCCGCCGCCAACGGCGCCTGCTGCCTCACCCGCTGCTCGTGCATCGTCACCAGCGAGAACGACTGCCTCTTCAACCGCTTCGGCATCTACTTCGCCGGACCCGGAACCACCTGCGCCCAGACCAACTGCAACCCCTGCCCGGCCGATATGACGGGCGACGGCGTCGTCAACACCGCCGACCTCGTCAAGTTCCTCGGCTCCTTCGGCCGAGACCTCCGCGGCGATTTCAACTGCAGCGGCGCCACCAATACCGCCGACCTCGTCTTCTTCCTCGGCCGCTTCGGCATGATCTGCCCTCCGTAACCGAATCACAGCGCCCCGTGCCACGATGCTGCTGTCCGCGGCAGCGTCGTGCTCCCTGCGGCCGAGCGCCCGCACAAACACCACGCGACCACGAAACCTGCCTTCGACCCGCGAAAGCGGGTCGCCGTTGTTTGCCAGCGGCGCAGCCGCTGGCAAACACGTTGCTCCGTCGAGTCCGCCCGTGAAACGGGCGAGCGGCCTCACGCAATCGAAGTGAACAGACTGGATGGGATGCTCTACACTCCGCCCCCGCTCATCGCAGCAGGACGGAGCCGCCGCGTGTCCACCAGGTCCACCGACATCCCAATCCCCGACAGCGGCCCCGCCGAACCATTCACCGCCTCGGCCCACATCGAGAACGAAGCCCCGGCCAGCGCCGCCCCTTCTTCGAACACAGCCACAGCCCCGCCCGACGACGACCGCCTCACCTCCGGCCGCCTCGCGGGCTACACGATGCGCCGTGCCGTCATCGTTCTCGCGTGGCCGGTCCTCATCGAGATGTTCCTCCACGCCGGGGTGAACATGGTCGACGCCACGCTGGCCTCGGGCATCAGCGTCCCCGCCGCCGACGCCATCGGCGCCTCGGGCTACATCCTGTGGGCCACGGCGATGCTCGCGATCGCGCTGGGCGTCGGCGCCACCGCGATGGTCTCGCGTGCCGTGGGCAAACGGCGCAACGCCGTCGCCTCCGCCGTCGTCGGCCAGACCACCCTCCTGGCCTGGACCGGCGGCCTCTTCACCGCCGTCGTCTTCTACGCCGCGGCACCGCTCTTCGCCCGCATGATGAACCTCGAAGGCGAGGCCTTCAACGACGCCGTGACCTACCTCCGCATCTGCGCCCTCGGCGTCCCCGCCATGACCTTCATGGAAGGTGCCGTCTCAGCCCTGCGCGGTGCTGGCGATTCCCTTACCCCCATGCTGGTGATGCTCGCCATCAACATCGTCAACGCCTTCTTCACCTTCGCCCTCTCCGGCGTCGAATGGGCCGTCTCGCACATCGACGACGCCCCCGGGGGCACGGGCGAAGTCCAACGCCACGTCCTCATCCCCAACCACTTCGGCTTCAACATGGGCGTCGCCGGCATCGCGTGGGGCACCACCATCGCATGGTGGTGCGGCGCCATCGCGCTGACCATCCTCCTCGCTCGGGGCAAGCACGGCCTCAAACTCACCACCAAACGCCTCAAACCCCACTGGATCACCATCCGGCGCATCGTCCGAGTCGGCCTTCCCAACTTCCTCGAAACCGCCGGCATGTGGTTCGGCAACTTCCTGACCATCCTCATGGTCGGCTGGATGGCCCACCCCGGCTACCTCGGCGCCCACATCGTCGCCGTCCGCATCGAGGCCTTCTCCTACATGCCCGGTTTCGCGGTTTCGCTCGCCGTCGCCACCCTCGTCGGCCAGTACCTCGGCATGAAGCGCCCCGACCTCGCCGAGAAGGCCATCTTCCGCTGCACCGTCCTCGCCACCGGCTTTATGACCCTCATGGGCGTCGTCTTCATCGCTTTCCCCGAGGCTGTGGTGGGGCTCTTCACCCAGCAGACCGAGCACCTCAAACTCACCCCCATCCTGCTGATGATCACGGGTTTCGTGCAGGCCCCCTTCGCCGTGGCGATCGTCCTCCGCAGCGCCCTCCGCGGTGCCGGCGACACCCGTGCCGCCATGTGGATCACCTGGATCAGCACCTACGCCATCCGCCTCCCCCTCGCCTGGCTCTGCTGCGGCGTCGACATCCCCCTCCCCACTTGGCTCGGCGGCGGTGCCATCCCCAACCCCGCACCCCTCGCCCCCTTGGGAGTGCCCGGTTTGCCGGGCTTTTGGGTCGGACTCTGCCTCGAAGTCGTCCTCCGCGGTGTGCTTTTCACCGTGGTCGTTCTCCGCGGAAAGTGGAAGACGGCGCGGGTCTGACCCGAACCCAGCGCACCCGCCACCGGGTCCAACCGCACACCCCCACCCCCGACTATTTTCATTTTTCTCGGGATATGGACAACACGCCGAACCGATTACCGATAATCTCTCGCCGCGTTTCCGCCGGGATCAGGTGCCGTCTCGCCCGAATGGGCGGGCCCTGAGCGGAACGCGAACTCGGCGCATGGCCCTCGGCAAGGACGCCCGGCGCTGAACCACGGAGGGCGCGCCACGCGCCACCATGTTTCATCCACATACCGAACTGCGCTTCGTCTCGGACTCCATCGGCTACGGCGTGTTCGCCACCCGCCTCATCCCCAAGGGCACCATCACCTGGTCTCTCGACGCCCTCGACCAGGTCTTCCCGCCCACAGCCCTGGATTCCCTCAGCCCGATGCTCCGCGCCGTGATGGACAAGTACTCCTTCACCGACCGCCGCGGCAAACTCATCCTCTGCTGGGACAACGCCCGCTTCGTCAACCACAACTGCGAGGCCAACTGCCTCTCGCCCGGCGGCTTTGACTTCGAGGTCGCCGTCCGCGACATCCACCCCGGCGAAGAACTCACCGACGACTACGGCACCCTCAACATCGACCACGGCTTCAACTGCCTCTGCGGCACCAAGTCCTGCCGGCGCAAAATCCTCCCCGACGACGCCGTCCGCATGGCCGACATCTGGGACGACGCGATGCAGCACGCCGTCCCGTGCATCGGCGCCGTGCAGCAGCCGCTGTGGGAACTCGTGAAAGAACCCGAAACCGTCCGAGCATTGGCGGCGGGCCGCCTCCCCCTCCAGAGCAGCCGCGTGAACATGTCGCCCCGTCTGCATGTGGCACGCGCGGGTTGACTCGGTGCTCAAACCCGGTGGTTCGGCTCTTTTTCCAGTCGGGCCGGCAGGGGTGGTGGACTCGACCGTGTTCTCACCATCTAGTGAAAGTCCCGGGACATCGCCGGCACCGCCTCGCCCGCGGAGTCGAGGCTCTTGATAGACCGGACCAGCACGTGGACCACCCGCCCCTGGCGCTCGACCCGCCCCTCGGCGAGGATCGTGCGGCTGTGCCGAGCGGCACGGCGGAAGCGTTCATAGACCTTGGGCCGCACGATCAGGTTTGCGATCCCCGTCTCGTCTTCGATGGTCATGAACACGATCCCCGAGGCGGTGCCGGGGCGCTGGCGGACCAGCACGATCCCCGCCACCCGCACGCGCCTCCCGCCGTGCATGAGCGATCCGTCGGCGAGCGACGCGTTCTCAATCACGCCCAAACCTCGCAGGTGCTCCCTGACGAACGACACAGGATGTGCTCTGAGCGAAAGGCCCACCGCGCGGTAATCCTCCGACACCTGCGCATCGGCGGGGACGGCCGGGAGCGCCGCGGCGGCGGCCTCCACCGGCGCACATCCGCCCGCCCCGATGGAATCAAACAGCGGCATCGGTGTGTCCTTCACCGCCTGCAGCGCCCACAGCGCCCGCTGCCGCGACAGCCCCATCGAGCCGAACGCGTCGGCCTCCGCAAGCCTTCGCATGGTCGCGGCACGCACGCCGCTGCCCCGCCACAGTGACCCGACCGTGTGATATCCCCCCCGTCGTAACACGGCGTCCATGATCCTGCGTGCCTCGCCCTCCTCCACCCCCTTGGCCATCCGCATCCCCAGCCGCACCGCCGGGCCCGAAGCCCCGCACTCCAGCGTGCAGTCCCACCCGCTGTGGTTCACGTCGATGGGACGCACCTCGACGCCGTGCTCCTGCGCATCGCGCACGATCTGGGCCGGCTGGTAGAAACCCATCGGCTGGCTGTTGAGCAGCGCCGCGGCGAAGGCCGCGGGGTGATGGCGCTTCAGCCAGCAAGACGCGTAGACCAGCAGCGCGAAACTCGCCGCGTGAGACTCCGGGAACCCGTACCCCGAGAACCCGCTGACCTGCTGGAACACCTGGCGTGCGAACACTTCGGGGTAGCCCCGCTCGATCATGCCCGAGATCATCTTGACCTCGAACCGTTTGATCGCTTGCCCGCTGCGTTTCCACGACGCGATCGCACGCCGCAGTTGATCCGCCTCGCCCGGCGTGAACCCCGCGGCCACCACCGCAAGCGACATCGCCTGCTCCTGGAACAGCGGCACCCCCAGCGTCCGCCCCAGCACGCGTTCGATCTCCGGCGAAGCGAAAACAACCGGCTCCTCCCCGTTGCGCCGACGGAGATACGGGTGCACCATGTCGCCCTGGATCGGCCCGGGGCGCACGATGGCGACCTCGATCACCAGGTCGTAGTAGCAGCGCGGGCGCAGCCGTGGCAGCATCGACATCTGCGCCCGCGACTCGATCTGGAACACACCCACCGTGTCGGCGTCGCAGATCATGTCGTAAGTCGGCGTGTCGTCGGGCGGGATGGTGGCCAGCGAAGGCCGAGACTGCCCGGTTTGCTCCACCAGTTCGAAGCACTTGCGGATGCAGGTCAGCATCCCCAGCCCAAGGCAGTCCACCTTCAGCATCCCCAGTGCCTCGATGTCATCCTTGTCCCACTCGATCACCGTGCGGTCCTTCATCGCCGCGTTCTCAATCGGGACCAGTTCGCTCAGCGGCGTGCGAGTGATGACGAACCCGCCCACATGCTGGGAAAGATGCCGCGGGAAGCCCATCAGTTCACCCGCCAGCGCCAGCGTCCGGGCGAGGTTCGGCTCGTCGGGGTCGAGCCCCAGTTCAAGCACCCGGCTCCGGCTGCTCGGCCCGTCGCTCCACCACTCCACGTCCTTCGCCAGCGCGCCCACACAGTCCAGCGAAAGCCCCATCGCCTTGCCCACGTCCCGAATAGCGCTGCGCCCCCGGTAACTGATGACCTCGGCCGTCAGCGCGGCCCGGTCGCGCCCGTACTTCGCATACAGGTACTGGATCACCTCTTCCCGGCGCTCGTGCTCGAAGTCGATGTCGATGTCCGGCGGTTCGTCCCGCTCACGGCTGATGAACCGCTCGAACAGCATCTCCACCCGGTCGGGGTCCACCGCCGTGACACCCAGGCAGTAGCACACGGCGGAGTTCGCCGCCGCACCCCGCCCCTGGCACAGGATGCCCCTCGAACGCGCGAACGCCACGATGTCGTGCACCGTAAGAAAGTAGGGCGCATACGCCAGGTCTTCGATCAGCCGCAGTTCGTGCAGAATCTGCCCGCGAACCTTGGGTGGAACACCTCCGGGATACCTGTGGGCGGCTCCGGCCCATGTCAGGGCGGTCAAGTGCGACATCGCCGTCTCGCCGGCAGGCACCACCTCGTCGGGGTACTGGTAGCGCAGAGCCTCAAGGCTGAAGCCGCGGGTTCTCTCGGCGATCTCGAGCGTCCGCATGATCGCCAGCGGGTACGCGGCGAACAGCCGCGACATCTCTTCCGCAGGTTTCAGGTGCCGCTCTGAATTCGCCTCCAGCCGCAGCCCGGCCTCGTCGATGGTGCACCCGTGACGGATGCACGTCAGCACGTCCTGCAGCGGGCGACGCTCGGGGGTGTGGTACAGCACATCGTTCGTTCCGACCAGGGGCACGCCAGCGCGGGCGCTGACATCCGCGATGGCCCGCAACCGGGCGGTGTCGTGTTGGGCAAACAGCCGGGAGGCGGCGATGGACAGGCGATCGTCGTCGAACACTCCCCGAAGATCAGCCACCGTGCTCTCCAGTTCCGCATCAACAGCACGTCGAGGCACGACGACAGCCAGCAGACCCGCTGAGTCTTCGATCAAATCGCCCAACCGCAGCCGGCACCCGCCCTTGGCCGCCCGGCGCTTGCCCAGCGTCAACAGGCGGCACAGACCGCCGTACGACGCCAGGTCGGTTGGGTACACCAGCACCGACGCCGCGTCATCGAAATCAAGGCGCGCCCCGACCACCAGTTGGATCCCCGCGTCCTTCGCCGCAACGTGCGCCCGCACGATGCCCGCCAGTGTGTTGCGGTCGGTGATGGCTACGGCGGCATGCCCCAGCGCCGCCGCCTGCTTCACCAGTTCGTCCGGGTGGCTCCCCCCGGTCAGGAACGTGAAGTTGCTGGTGGTCTGGAGTTCCGCATACGCCGCGTTCCCGCCAGATGAGCCCGAGTCACGGCGCACCAAAGCAGCGCGAGCGTGCAGCGGGTGCGGACGGGGCTTGGGGATCGGTTCGTCGGGCATTTCCTTACGCCCACTCGCCGTGAACAAACCAGCTTCGATCCGACCCGCAACGGAACAGCCAGAGCCATTCACCGTGGTCGGTTTGCACCTGGAAATAGTCCCGTGCGCCGTTCTCCCACCGACGCCCCGTCCCACCGCGCCACCACCGGCCCTCGATCCGTTCCGGCCCGATGCACGTGACCACCCGCACAGAGGCGCCGCGTCCCCTCGCACAAACGCTGGCGATGGGGCCGTCGGGCACCAGCAGCACCACGTCGGCAGGCACGGGCGACGCCAGCAGCAGGGAGGGCCGGTCCGCGTCCACCGCCGCAGCGCCGGGGCGGCGCGGCCGGTCCAGCCTGGTGACGGCTTCGTGAACGAACGCACGCTCGGGCAGGTGAGACTCCGCCGCCAGCACTCGCAGAACGCGCCCCGGTCCCATGCGTGCCGACAGCGTGTCCACCAGCCGGCCGACCTCTGCCGAAGACGGCCCGCCCGGACGGTTCGTGATCCGAACCTCATTCCCCCACGCGACGCTCTGCTCGTGCGCCAGCCGCACGACCTGACCGGCCCGGACCGCGACCCCCTCAACCCCGAACCCCAGGTGCGCCGCTTCGAGCCGATGCTTCACCAGCGACCACAGGTGCGCCGCGTCCCGCGTCGGGCGTGACGTGCTCACCTCGAGCACCAACGGATCAAGGTCGGAACGCTCCAGCACCACCGTGAAACGACGGCATCCAGACTCAACCGCCAGCAGACGTGCCGCGGCTTCATCGACCAGCCCCCACACCGCCAGCCCGATGTCCTCGCTCCGCGTCGTCGGTCCGTCAAAGACCCGCTCGATTAGCACGGGCTCACGCGGCCTGATCGTCTCGATCGTCTCTAGAGCCTGGCCCATCGCCTGATCGAGACGCAGCAGCAGCGTTTCGCCGTAGCGGTCGGCCAGGGACGTCCTGGGCAGGCACAGCAGGTCCGCTGCACGTTTGATCCCGACCCGGCTCAGGGCGTCGATGGTCTGCGGATCGAGGCGCAGCGCCGCCGTGGGCAGCGCCGACACGCAGGCCGCCAGTTCCTTTTCACGCACCACCGTGATACGCCGGTCCCCGAAACGAGCAAAACCCCACGCGGCCCCCCACGTCGGCGCGACCGCGACGCGGGCACCGATCCCGGCCCCCTGCAAGCCGCCGATGATCCGCGCCGCCAACCGCCCCGGCGAGCGGTGAAGCCTGCCGCAACCCGTCGCGTCCAGCCAAAGCCCGTTCGGGGAATCAAGACCGACCCGGGGCGCAAACCGCAGCATCCACACCGCCAACCGCGCCAGCCACCGCGCGTTCCTTTCGGCGGAGAACGCTTCAACATGCACCCGCCCACCCGGGATCAGCGCTCGCGCATGGGCCACCGTCATCCCCACGTGAACACCGTGCCGTGCGGCGACGGCGCAGCACTCGGCCACGATCTCCCGCTGGTGATCGAGCGTGGTCAGAACCACCGGCGGCCCCGCTTCAGGACGCCAGCGCCGCCGCACCATATCCGTGGACAGATTCGGGAGATGCAACGAGAACAACGCCGGCATGACAACGCTCCACAATGGCCTCGACGCTCTGACGCCCCCACGCGGATTGCCCCGCCTTGCACCGCGCCAGCCGCACGAGCCAGCGCGGCCCCGCATCCGAAAGCACGCGCGACACCGTCCACCGCGTGGTCGCCGCCGAAAGGCTCTTTCGCTCCGCTGGGGGACGCGCAATCAGCCCGATCGACCCTCCCGCTTCCGCCGCCAGTTGCAGACGACGCGACCCCGCCATGTCCAGACGCGAACCGTCGGACACCACAACCATCCCATGACACCTCAGCGCGGCGTCCGCCGCCCACACCCCCTCCCCAAGATCAGAAGGGTCAACCAGCAGCGCGTGGTCAAGCACCAACGGGACATCACTGAACAGGTGAGGCAGCGGCCACACACGCCGCCCGATCCACATGCTCCACGGCGTGCCCATCCCCGCCGCCGCACATCTCACCAGATGGCTGAGAATCGTCACCGGCGGCGACCAGAGCGAACGCAGTGCCGCCCCGGCTCCGGCCGATTCATCGTGCCCGACCCCGAGCCACTCATGAACATGTCCGCGTTGCAGCCCGCCACCCATCGCCGCATCGATCACCGACCAGCCGGTGGGCACCACCGAAGGCGCTTCGCCCGTGCCCGCCGGGCGCATCTCACCCACACGCTCCCGCAGCCAGACCGTTATCCGGGCGGCATCGCCTCGGATCGACGGTGGGGGGGTTTCATGCCGTGCTGACTTCACCCCATGACACTACGTCGAACCCAAACAAAAGCAAAACATTTGTTCGGTAAGCCGTGTGTTTTTCTCTACCCGAACAGCCCAGGCTCGTTCTCTTCACACCGAACCATCAACCCCGGCTCGTCAATGCGCGTGCCGTTCACCCGGCGGGAAACAGGAAACGCCTCGAACCCCTCAACCGAGCATGGGCGGATGAGATCAATCAACTCCGGTGCGGCACTCTTGGGATCGAGCCACCGCGACATCCCACCAGCATCAAGGATCACCGGCATCCGATCATGAAGCGGCTCCATCAGCGCGTTCGGCGTCGTTGTCAGGATCGTGAACGACTCCACCGACTCGCCTTGGTGTTTCCAAACCTCCCAAAGCCCCGCGAGCGCAAAGGGCTCCTGGTCCACGCGCCGGATCAGGTGCGGCTGCTTGCCCCACGGGCGTGCCCGCCATTCATAGAAGCCGCTGATCGGCACAAGACAGCGCCGCTGTGCAAACGCCGTGCGAAACGTCGGTTTGCTCGCCACCGTCTCGCTGCGGGCGTTGATGAGCGACGTGCCGATGGTCGGGTCATCGGCCCACGCCGGCACCAGCCCCCAGCGGGCGAATGCCGCTTCACGACCCCCGTCAGCGCGCCGACGGATGATCGGCGCCATCTGCGTCGGCGCAACGTTGTACCGCGGCGAAAGTTCAGCCCCGGGCCACGCCACGAGGTCCATCAGCAGGTGCAACTGCTTCCAAAGGAAAAAGTACGTGAACCGGCCGCACATCGCCATTCAGAATAGCGGGCAGACCATCGGCACCCTGCCTTGCAAGACGCTCCGCTCGGGAAAATGCAATGGCCCCGCTGGGAATCGAACCCAGGACCGAGGGATTATGAGTCCCCTGCTCTAACCGCTGAGCTACAGGGCCGCACGCCGTCTCGTGGCGCGGCGGGGCGATGGTATCTGCTCGGTTGTTCGTGCGACAGCAGAACCGACGGCGGCGGCTCTGCGTAAGGATGGCCCCGCCCGGTCAATCCGACGTCTCGCCCACGGATTCCCGCTGCTCCTTCGCCACCCGGATCACAATCTCCGGCGAAGCATCCGCGCCGCTCCCATGCCGGATGGTCGTCTCGGCACGCCGCGCAATCAAACTCATCGCGCTGGCCATCTTCGCCAGGTCCTGCGCCAAACTCGTCCGGAACTCGCGGGCGATCTTCTCCAGCGGCTGCGGCAACGGCCCCGTCCCCGACGCCATCTCCAGAACCCCCGACCACGCCCGCAACTCCTCGCGCGACACATCGGCCCGATGGATGAGCGAAGCAAGTTGCTGCGCGATCCCCGCCGAAGCCTCGCGTGCCCCTTCGATGCGCTGCAGACTCTCCCGCAGTGAATCGTCCGCCCGCGCACACGACCCGAGCAAGTTCTCCAGCGGCGCCGCGGCGTCCGCCGCTTCGTTGATCCTCTGGAACGCCACGGCCCCCAGCGTGTCCGCGGCGTCGATCTGCTGCTTCAACGAATCTGCCGTGGCCTCCGTCTGTTCAACCAGCGACCCGGCGTGCTCTTGCAGCCGAGCGAGCCGGGCTTCCATCGCGTCCGCGTCCGCCCCCGCCTGCCCGCACACATCGGCCAGCCGCCGCGACGCCGCGTGCAGTTGGTCCTTCACCCGCTCGGCGTCCTCGACAAGCGCTGCAACGCCGTCGGTAGCCCCCGCCCGCGCCAGCGCTTCCAATCGCTCGGTGAACTTCCGCTCAAACTCCGCCGTCACCTTCTCGGCCGTCAGCGCCAGCGTCTGCTCCGCCACGCTCGCCGCGGCGAGGCGTTCATCCGCACGACGGATCAGCCCATCGACCTCCGTGGTGCGGGCGTTCAGCGCGTGCAGAAGTTTGCCCAGCACCTCGACCGCCGCGCGATGCTGCCGAGTCGATTCCTGCGTGCTCCGCGCCGCCGCCTCGGCACGCGAGGTGGCCTCCGAAAGCGCCGCCGCACGAGCATCGGCCTGAGACGCCAGTTCGCGAAGTTGCCCCGCGAAATCCTCGAACACCCGCTGATCCACCACCCGCGGCGTCAGAAACGCCGAAGACGCACTCAAAGGCGACGCTGGCTTCGCAACCTGCACCGCAGGCCCGGGAAGGATTCCGGAGAGCAGTGGGGGAGTCGCCGCGGCACCGGTCATCGGCGCACCAGCCGCCGGCGTCTTTGCCCCGGACCAACCCGTCGCCACGCGCAGCGCGGTGTCCATCCCGGAAGGCGGAGCAGGCAACGGCGTCGGGGTGTGTGGTCGGTTGGGCAGCATATGGACGGCTTGAAGCCAAGCAGGAAATCGGGCTTTCCCCCGCCCCGCCTTCAACTTCAACGCCGCCACGGTGGCCCGCCGGTCCCCGAAGGGTGCCTGAATACCAAACCTGTCCGCGCCTCAACACCAATCCTCCAAACCCAATCACCTATGATCCCACCACATGCGCAACGACCGACGTCCATCACGGGGTACAGGGAGAGCCGACGGCCACAAGTCGGGCTCACGCCCCGCCGGTGCCGGTGGCACCAGAAACACGGGTTCAGGGGGACGCTCCCCGGGGGGCGGGGGCGGTGGGGGTGGGGGTGGTGGCTTCGGGGGAAGATCCGGGGGCGGCTCCGCTCGCCCAGCCAAGCCCGGCAGCACCCGACCCTCCACCCGAACGGGCAGCACCCGACCCGGCAAGCCCGCCGCCGGCGCTCGCGCCGACGCTCCACGCCCCGGCAGGTTCAACGACAGTCGCGGGGCCAGACCAAAGCCCACCGGAAACCCCCGCCCCGACCGCCCCGCCCTCAGAGGCGACCCCCGATCAGCCCCTAGCGTCGAGCGCAAGCCGCGCCCCACCCATCGCGGCGCGAAGGTCCGCCCCGAAGACGCAGATGCCCCGCAAGGCCCAACCCCCGCCGAAATCCGCCAGGAGCGCCTCCGCGCCAAAGAAGAAACCCGTACCCGCCGCGCCCGCCCGATGTCGATCCGCACCAAGCGTGAATCGTCCGACGAGCGCCGTGACCGCAAGAAGAACCGCCCCGAGTCCCCCATCGATGCCGGCCCCGGCACCCGCCTCCAGAAAGTCCTGGCCGCGGCGGGAATCGGCTCGCGCCGCCGCTGCGAAGAGTTGATCGAAGAGGGCCGCGTCACCGTCAACGGACGCGTTGTCAACGTCCTCCCCGCCTGGGTCGATCCCACCGAAGACGTCATCGCCGTCGAGGGCCTCGAACTCCCGCGCCCCGAGCGGCTCGTCTACGTCATGCTCTACAAGCCCCGGGCCACCGTCAGCACCCTGCTCGACCCCGACGGCCGGCGCACCGTCGCCGACCTCGTCCAGCACCCCTCCGGCGCACGCATCTACCCCGTCGGACGACTCGACTACGACACCATGGGCATGCTCCTGCTCACCAACGACGGCGAACTCGCCAACCGACTCACCCACGCCCGCTACGGCATCTCGAAAACCTACCGAGCCCTCGTCAAGGGCACCCTCACCGAAGAATCCGTCAAACAACTTGAGGCCCGCCTCCACGAACACGAACGCCGCATGACCCGCGCCCCCCGGGCCCCCCGGTCGCCGCGCACCATCGGCACCCCCTCCCCCCGTACCACAGGCGTCCCGCCTGTGGTCTCCGTCCCCCCCGGCACCGGCGTCACCCTCACCCTCGTCAAATCCAAAGAGGGCAAGTCCGTCATCGATATCGCCATCACCGAGGGCAAAGCCCGCCCCGTCAAGGACATGCTCGAGTTCCTCGGCCTGATGGTCAAAAAAATCGTCCGCATCCGCCTCGGCCCCCTGCGTCTCACCGGCGTCGCGCTGGGCGAGTGGCGAGAACTCTCCCGCGAAGAACTCCGCGATGCCCGCATCGCCTGCGGCCTCGCCCGCGCCGAAAGACCCACCGCCGCCGCAAAGTCCGCCAAATCCGGCAACATCAAACGCTCCAAGCCCCGCATCGACGACGACGGCTTCAGCCTCATCCTCCCCGGCGACCCTGCCCTCGCCCCGCAGGTGCTCGCCGACGATGAACTCGACGGAGACAGCGTGTGGTAGCCCGCGCCCTCTCGCACACACGCCGAATCGCCCAGCGCCTCGGTCACGGCATCGCCCACCCCGAGCAGGAGCTCGACCGCCTGCAGCGCCTCGTCGTCTATTCGTACGACCTGGCCCGCCACGGCTGGAACCAACTCGTCCGCGACAACGCGCCCCTCATGGCCGCCGCGCTCGCCTACCGCACCCTCTTCTCCGCCGTCCCCGTCCTCGTTCTCGCCCTCGTCATGGCCCGCAGTTTCTACGGCGAAGAGGGCATCCGCCGCGCCTTCTCCAAGGTGATGGAGTTCACCGGCGTCAACGAACTCAGCCTCGTCGGCCAGGCCGTTACCAAGGGCGCCGAAGCCTCGGGCGGAACCCCCACCCAGGCCGAAACCCAGATCGTCGTTTCCCAACTCGTCGAGCAGTGGGTCAACAACGCCGTCACCCGCATGACCACGCTGAACTACGGCGCCATCACCGCCATCAGCGTGCTGGTCTTCATCTACGCCGCGCTCATCCTCCTCGTCCAGGTCGAAGAGAGTTTCAATACCATCTGCCAGGCCTCGCGCGGCCGGCGCTGGATGAACCGCCTCACCACCTACTGGACCCTCCTTACCCTCGGCTCCATTGGCGTCGGCGCCACCGTCGCCATCAGCCGCCTGTGGATCGACTTCACCTCCGGCGTCCCCGCCTGGGCCTCGTGGGCCGCCGGACCCATCGAGATCATCGGCAAGATCGGCGTTGTCTGGCTCCTCCTGCTCTTCGCCTATCTCCGCATGCCCAACACCCGCGTGCGTCTGCGCCCGGCGGCGGTAGGGGCCATCGTCGCCGCCGTCCTCTGGGAACTCGGCAAAGGCATCCTCGTCTGGTTCATCCGCAAGTCCGCAGGCGGGCAACTCGAGGTCTACGGCCCCATCGCGCTGGTCCCCATCCTCCTGTTCTGGCTCTACTGCACCTGGTACGTCATCCTCTTCGGCCTCGAAGTCGCCTGGGCCATCCAGACCGTCGGCGAAGCCCGGCTCCGCGAACGCAACGAGGCCCAGCGCCGCGCCATCACCGCCGTCGACCCCTCCGCCGCCGTTGCCGTCATGCAGCACCTCGCCGCCGCCTTCAACCGCGGCGAATCCATGCGCATCGACCAACTCGCCCAGGCCACCCGCATCCCCGAATCCCTCACGCAGCAACTCGCCACCAAACTCGTCGAAGCCGCGCTGATCCACCGCGTCGTCAACGGCCCCGGCCCCGAAGACGACGCCTACGCCCTGGCCCGCCCGCCCGCATCCATCGCGCTGGCCGACGCCCTCGCCGCCGGCATGAAACTCACGCCCGCCGCCAGCGGCACGGAACAAGCGCCCGCCGCCAACGCCCTCGAGGACGTCCGCACCCGGATGATCGAAGCCCTCCGCGGACAGATGCTCGGATGACGCACGTATCCTCCACATGTTTCTGGATCCGGCGTGAGATGTACGGCGGTGCGTTCTCGTCGCTCGGTGAAATGCGAACCCCGAGGGTCTCAGGCCCGAAGGGCCGAGAGTTCTTTGCCGGGGGTGGAGCGAGTCTTCGAGCGGAACCCCCGGTGAACGGAGAAACGAATCAAAGCCCCGGAGGGGCGACACATTCCTTGGGGAGCGCTTCAACGCGTGGCAGCAAGGGCCAAACAAACTTTTCCAACTCTCCCGAGTATCAGTACGGAGAGATTCCTTGACCTTCCTCACCCCGACCATCGGCATCATCGCGGCGGGCCTCACCATCCCCGCCGTCCTGCTGCTCTATTTCCTCAAACTCCGCCGCCGCCCCGTCCGCGTCAGCACCATCCGTTTCTGGGTCTCCTCCGCAGACGATCTCCAGGTCAACGCCCCGTTCCGCATGATCCGCCTCAGTTGGCTGCTCCTGCTCCACCTCCTCGCCGCGGCCCTCCTCTGCACCGCCGCCGCCCGCCCCGCCCTCGACCAGGGCTCGCTCGCCCAGGGCCGCGTCATCATCCTCATCGATCACTCCGCCTCGATGTCCGCCCAGGATGCGCCCGCGCCAAAGCCCAACACCCCGCCCATCACCCGCCTCGAAGCCGCGAAGGCCGAAGCAAAGAAAGTCATCGAAGGCCTCGATTCCACCAACGCGCAGGCCATGCTCGTCAGCCTCGCCGCCCGCCCCGTCACCCGCGCCAACTTCACGCGAGACGCCGGCGCGCTCCGCCAGGCCGTCGACGCCATCGAGCCCACCGACCAGCCCGCCAACCTCGCCGAAGCCCTTCAACTCGTCGCCGCCTTCGCCCGCCCCGATTCCGCCGACACCGCCGCAAGCCAGTCCGCCCCAACCCTCGTCGTCATTTCCGACGGCGTCCTCCCCCTGAGCCCCGAAGACACCGTTCCCGGCCTCGGCGCGCTGACCACACGCCTCGTCCAGGTCGGCCCCCGCCCCGGCAACGAGCCCGGCAACATCGGCATCGTCGCCCTCAGCGCCCGCCGAGACTTCCAGAACCCCGCCCTCCTCCGCATCTTCGTCCGCCTGCAATCCACACTCCCAACCGCAGCAAACGTCGGCATCACTTGCCGTCTCAACGACGAGCCGCCCCACAGCGCCGTCGTCGAACTCGCAGCAACTCCACCCACCACCGCCGCCACACCAACCCCAGCGCCCCCCGCCGAAGCCTCCCGCACCTTCGAACTCCGCACCACCGACGGCGGCGTCCTCACCATCTCTCTCTCCCGCCGCGATGCCCTCCAAAGCGACAACGAAGCCTCGCTCGTCATCGCCCCCGCGAAGAAGCCGCGCATCCTCCTCGTCCGCCCCAACGCCGAAGCCGAAAAGCCCACCGGAGCCGATGAGAACCTCCGCGCCGCCCTCGAAACCCTCGACCCCGCCTCGCTCACCCTCAGCACCGCCGACCGCTACCGCGCCGCCGCCGCAACGATGAACGAGGCCGCCGACCTCATCGTCTTCGACCGTGTCTACCCAGACACGCTCCCCCCAAGAACCCCCACCATCTCCTTCGCCGCGGCCCTCCCCATCGAGGGACTCCGCATCTCCGCCCGCGCGACCGCCCCAGGCGGCTTCACCCAGTGGGACCGCGCCCACCCCGTCATGCGCTACGTCGCCCTCGGCGATGTCGCCTTGGACGCCGCAAGCGAGATCGTCACGGCCACGCTCCCCCAGGGCTACACCGCAACCCCGCTCGCATGGGCACGCCAAGGCCCCGCCGTCGTCCTCCTCGACCGCGCCGGCGTCCGCCGACTCCTCATCGGCGTCGATCTCAACACCACCACTTGGAGCAAGGAAGTCAGTTTCCCCACCTTCATGGCCAACGCCGTGGACCATCTCACCCTCCGAGGCGACGACAACACCGCCCGCGCCTGGCGCACCACCGAGGCCATCGCCTTCCCCGCGCCCCCATCATCCAAGCCCGGCGAAACCCTCTCGATCTCCGGCCCGCCGGACATCACCACCCCAATCCCCGAAGCCACCATCTCCGACGACGCCGGCATCATGGTCGGCATCCTTCCCCGCGTCGGCGTCTACCAAATCAACACGCCAACCACCCCAACCCCAATCGCCGTCAACCTCCTCGACCCCACCGAGTCCGAAGCCCGCACCAAAGGCACCGTCGACATCGCCGGCCGAACGGCCACCGCCGACCCCGGCGTATCCCTCGGTGCCGTCGAAATCTGGCCCTGGTTCGTCCTCGCCGCGCTGGTCGTTCTCTGCCTCGAATGGCTCCTCTTCGCCTGGCGCAGCCGCGTGTAAATCGCTGCATCTCAGCCCGCTCCGCCCCGTGTCTTCGTCCCGAAGGGACGCCGGAATGGAGCCACGGGCGCATTCCGGTGGGGCGGCGTTTCGCCGACCAGCCCGTGGATAGACAGCGCTTCGTGCGATTGCCCCGGCGGGGCAAAGGAATCGCGACAAAGCCTCCTTGCAGTGCGGAGACCTCATGACCAAGACCCACACGCACAGTTTGAATCCACTCTCCAGCACCAACGAACCTATCCATCCGCTATCGTCCCCCTCCGCGAAGCCAAGCCCACACATCTCGGACCAAAAATGAACGTACGCCACCCCACCCTCGCCCTCACCTCCACCCTCGCGCTCACGACCCTCGCCAGCGCGCAGCCCGCCCAAACCGCCGAGCCGACTCCCACCACTACCCCCATCTCCCAACCCGAATCTCCCCGCGACACCTGGGCCTTCACCCTCTCCACCGACCCCTCCTTCACCTTCCGCGCCGACCTCGATGAAGACAAAGGCTCCGTCTCCATCGTCCGTACCGATTTCGCCGCCGATTTCTCCGGACCCATCGGCGACCGTCTCCGACTCTCCCTCGGCCTCTTCGGCGGCGTCGCCAACTACGACTTCAAAGACTTCCGCACCCGCGGCGTCACCTTCAGCGACGGCCCCCTCGACGACGCCTACGAAGCCGGCCTTTCCCTCCTCGCCATCTACTCCATCGACGACCAGTGGTACGCCATCGCACGCGGCTCGGTCCTCGCCGGATGGGAGGCCGACGCCGACCTCGGCGATTCCATCTTCGGCACCGCCGCCGCCGGCATCGGATACCACTTCTCCAAGAACTTCAGCCTCGCCCTCGGTGGCGGCTTCATCACCCGCCTCGAAGACAACGTCGGATTCCTCCCCCTCATCGTCATCAACTGGAAAATCTCCGACACCCTCAAACTCGAAACCACCGGCGTCGGCCTCGTGCTCTCATCCACCCTCAGCGACCAGTGGTCCGTCTACCTCCGCGGCGGCGGCGACTTCCACCAATACCGCCTCGAAGACGAAAACAAGGTCGCCCCGGGCGGCGTCCTGAACGACACCCGCGTCCCCGTGGGCGTCGGCTTCGAATGGAAGCCCTGCGCCGGCCTCACCCTCTCCCTCGAAGGCGGCGTCGTCGTCTACCAGCAGTACGAACTCCGGAACGACGACGAAGAAATTGACGAAATCGAAACCGATCCCGCCGCCTACATCGCCGGCCGGCTCTCCTACCGTTTCTAAACCGAACGCATCGGGTTGTTTTTGGAGGCTTGTGTGATGGGCATGGATCGGCGTGACTTTCTTGTCGCTTCAGCGGGCGGGCTGGCGTTGCCGCTGATCGCGGGGCTGCCCATCGCATCCGCGCAGGACGCTCCGCCTCCCGCCGCAAAGCCTACGAAGCGCGCCAAAAACCTCGTCTTCATGGTCGCCGACGGCATGAGCCAGGGCACCCTCTCCCTCGCCGACATGCTCCTCCAACTGCGCGACAACAAACGCGCCCACTGGGTGGACCTGATGACCAAAGGCGAGCACGGCGCCCTGGGCCGCATCCGCCGCTCACTCGTCGAAACCCGATCCGCCGACGGCTTCGTCACCGATTCCGCCGCCGCCAGCACCGCCTGGGGCATCGGCGAACTGGTCGACAACGGGCGCATCGGCCTCACGCCCGACAGGCGCACCCCAACCCCAATCCTCGCTCACGCCAAGCAGGCCGGCAAAGCCACCGGCCTGGTCACCACCACCCGCATCACCCACGCCACGCCCGCCGGCTTCCTTTGCAATATCCCCACCAACCGCGACGACGAGGACCGCATCGCCGCCCAGATGCTCGAGCGCGCCCCCGACCTCTTCATGGGCGGCGGCCTCCGCTTCTTCCCCGATGACCTCGTCAAGAAGCACCCCAACTTTCAGCACATCCGCGACCGCAACGCGTTCGAGACTTTCGCCGCAGGCGAGATGGGCACCGGCCCGCTGCTCGCGACCTTCGCCAAGAGCCATGTCCCCTTCGAGATCGACCGCCTGACCGGCAACATGCCCGTGCCCTCGCTCGCCGAGATGTCCGCCGCCGCGCTCCGCCGCCTCGACCGTGCCGGCGCCGCCAACGGCTTTGTGCTCCAGATCGAAGGCGGGCGCGTCGACCACGCCGGGCACTACAACGACGCTTCAGGCCTCATCTACGACATGATCGCCTTCGACCAGGCCGTCGCCGCCGTCCTCGATTGGGCCGCCAACCGCGACGACACCCTCGTCATCATCACCGCCGACCACGCCACCGCCAACCCCGGCCTCACCGAATACGGCCCCCGCGGCGTCAAGGGCCTCCTCAAAGCCCTCGATTTCAAGCACTCCTTCGAGTGGATCGAATCCAAACTCGAAGGCAAGGTCACCCTCGCCAACCCCGAGCCCCCCGAGTTCGGTGAAAGGGCATTGGACCTCGGCCCCGGCGTCGATATCGATGCCGACCAGCTCCACGCGCTGCTCCGAGAGGCCACCGGCATCACCATCTCAAAGGGCGAACTCGACTTCCTCGTCAAGTGGAAAAAAGGTGCCGTCGCCGACGGCTTCGCCCTCGCCGGCGCCCGCTATGGCCCCATCGGCGCCGTCCTCGCCAACCACACCGCCATCGCCTTCCTCAGCCCAAACCACACCAACGACCCCGTCGAACTCACCGCCGTCGGCCCCGGCAGCGAGACCATCCCATCCTGGACCCGCCTCCCCGACATCCACGGCGTGATGGTCAAAGCCCTCGACCTTCCGCCAGCCAAACCGGTTTGAAACGAACCCGAAGCGCAAGCGAGGGCCACCGTGATTCTCGCGGTTGGACAGCCGTGTCAACCCGCTCTCGCACACACTCTTTCAGTTTTCACTCAGTCCAGCTCGATGCCTTGATGCCTTCCCCGTCATTTCCCCAACATAATCAACAACCGCTCCGCAATCTCCCGCGCCGCATGCAGGTACTTCTGGTTCCCCTCCCGGTGCATGAACGCCGGTGCCACCGAAGCCATCAGCAAACGGCGCACGTTCGCCACCGTGGCGTAATCATCGGTGCAATCCATCCCCAGCGCCTTCCTCGCCTTCGCGAGCAGTGACAGCGGCTTGGCCCCGTCCAGAATCTCCGGTCTCCCCCAGTACTGCCGCTCAAGATAGATCGCGTCCTCGATCCAGTGCCCCGGGTGAACCTCCGCCAAATCCAGCAGAATGGTCCCCGCCGGTCCCCACGCCGAGCCTTCCTCGCGCCTCATCGCGTTGCCCGGGTGCAGGTCGCCGTGGCACCACGAGTTGATCGGCCGCGCGTTCCACATCGCCACCAGTGTCGGCAGCACACGGTGCGTGTGACGGATGAGCGCCGTCCACTCGTGCTCCTCCTTCGGATGGTTCGTCTTGATCGCCTCTTTCGCCTTTTCCAGCAGGAACGTCCAGTTGAACGGGCTTTCCGCCTCGGTGAGTTCCCACTTCTCGCCCGCCCGCTGCTGCACCCGCGCCGCCGCCTCCGCGAGTTGGTGGAACGTCTGCTTCGTCAGGTTCGATGTAAGCGGGTTCCCCGGCAGCCTTTCCATCACCACCCACGCCAGGTCGTACCCGCCCAGTTCCAGCCCGTGAAACACCACACGAGGCGTCGGCGCATCGGTCTCCCCCAGCCCTGTCAGAAACCGGTATTCCCGCGGCCCCACCGGCAGTTTCACCACGACATCCTGAATGCCCCGAGCCTCCGACACAAACTTCGCGTACGCCGTCGCCGCACCCCCGCGCTGCCAGTCGGTGCGGAACCAGCGGATATCGCGCAGCGCCCCGGCACTGAGTTCCTTGAGATGCGGTTCGAGCGAAGGCCCCAGGTCGTGCGAGGAGGCACCGAGCAAGAGACCGGAGGCTGCCGGGGGGGCCGGGGGTCCGGGGTGGGGGCTTCCGGTCATCCGGTCTTTGCCTCCGTCTTCATGGCACCATCGTACCGCGCCCCCCGGCGTGTCGCACCCGCGATTTTCACGGGCGGGTGCTCGGTTCCGGGCGGCGAAACATCCACCACCTCACTCCCCGCGATCACGAACACCCCGTCGCCACGCCGCGGGCGGACAATCCCCATCCCCGTAAACCGCCCGAACGCCGGCACCGTCAGCACACCGTCCGAGAAATGAAAGCACCGCAGCCGGTCCCCCGCACCACCGGCCCCTCGCATCACCACGCCCGGGTGGACATGCCCGCACAGCGATGGGCCTTGCACTCCCGCTGCTTCCTCCGGCGTGTGCGCCAGCGCAAACGCCCCAACCCGCGCCCCCGCCGACCCCGGATCAACGCACACGAACCCCCACGATTGCGGCGGATCGCCCGCCCCCCGGTCGTGATTTCCCCGCACCAACACGACCTGCAAGGCCGGACACGACCGTCGCCACGCCTCGATCTGTCCCTCGGTCACGGGCACCCGCCCCGAGGGCGCGTGGAAGAAATCGCCGAGGATCACCAGCCGCTGAGCGTCCAATCCGCGCAGCAGCCCATCAAGCATGTCAACGTCTGCGCCCGTCACCGTCTCGGGCACCGCCAGCCCGGCGTTGCGAAACGCGGCGGCCTTGCCGAAGTGCGTGTCGGCGATGAAGAGCGTACGCTCGCGCGCCCACCACACCGCGCGCTGCGCCAGCAGCGTCAGCGTCTCGCCGCCGAACTCCGTTTCGATTGCGCCGTGCATTGGAGGTTCCGCGAGTAAGCTCAGCGGCCCTTCGAGGTCGGCTGATGCTCGCCCAGGAACTCCAGCGTGGTGCTGCCGGCGGGGCGGCGCCACAGGCGGGCCGTGGTGCTGGCGGAGTTGCCCGCGGTGACGAAGTACTCGTCCTTCTCGGGCATCCCTGCTGCGGCCTGTGGCGCGGCGGGCGTTGTCGCGGGCGCACCGGTCTTCGGTTCGTTCGGGCGGCTGTAGCCCTGCCCCATCATCGTGAACGCCGCCAGCGCTACCGACGCGCCGGTGACGATCCCCATGAAGTACGGCGTGCGGGCGGAGGGAGAAGCATTGTTCGTGTTCGACTGGCTCATGGTGTCTCCTGCATCGATCAGAGTGAAACGGGCTGGACCTCTGGAACATCGTAGTGAGGGTGGTCGGAACGGTGTGGCAGGCTGGAAGCCTGCCCCACCGGGCGCAGCCTCCAACAATCGCCCATGCCCACGCCGACAAAGCCCCTCGTCCGCGTCACCCGCCCGCTCCCCGGCGAGTTCCTCGTTCCTGATGCGGACATCCGCTTCGGCCCCGAAAAAGGCTTCCCCGACCGCGCGGACTTCACGGCGTTTGCCAAGGGGGCCGCAGCCATCGTGGCGTGGGTGAACGACCGCATCGACGGCGCGATGCTCGACGCGATCGGGCACGACCTGCGGATCGTGGCCAACTTCGCCGTGGGGTATGACAACATCGACCTCGAAGCCTGCCGCGAGCGGAATGTGCGCGTCAGCAACACGCCCGACGCGGTGACCGAGGGCACGGCGGACGTGGCGGTGATGCTGATGCTCGCCGCCGCGCGGAAACTCGCCGCCGCCGACCGCTTCGCACGCTCCGGGGCATGGGAGCGTCACGGCATCCTCGGCCCCAACGAGTGGATGGGCCTGCCGCTGGCCGGGCGTACGCTGCTGATCGTCGGCGCAGGACGAATCGGCTACGCCACCGCCATCCGCACGCTGGGCTGGGGGATGAAGGTGCTCTACACCGCGCGGCATCCGAAGCCGAACTTCGAGCACGCGCCGCTGAACGCGCTGCGTGTTGATCTGGATGAGGGCCTGGCCCGCGCCGACGTTGTCAGTCTGCACGTCCCGCTTTCCTCCGCCACACGCCACATCATCGATGAGCGCCGGCTGGCCCTGATGAAGCCCACGGCGATCCTCGTCAACACCGGACGCGGCCCGCTGGTCGATGAAGCCGCGCTGGTGGACGCCCTCAAGAACAACCGCCTCTTCGGCGCGGGGTTGGACGTCATGGAAAACGAGCCGAAACTCGCGAAGGGTCTGGCCGAACTCGACAACGTGGCGATGACGCCGCACTACGGCAGCGCCAGCACGTCGTCGCGCGGCGCGATGTCGGCGCTGTGCGCCGCCAACATCCGTGCCGTGCTGGCGGGGCATGAGCCGGTGACGCCGGTGGTGTGACGTTGTCAGGCTTGGCAAGAAGGCAAGAGCCCGTGCCACTGCTGGATCGGTCCGCCGAGACAGCAGTGCCGAGTCTCGGTCGTTCCCGGTAGCTCGGCACTGATGTCGGCTCGCGGACGAGCCGCCATCAGTGGCACGTGTCCGAGACTCTTCTCGCTTCCCGCAGTCGGACCAAGACCCGTTCACGCCCCACCCCTACACTCGCCCATGCACGCATTGTTCGACGAGCGGCGGTACCTCATCCCCTTTCGCTCGATTCTTTTGCCGCAGATCTTTACTGACACGCTTGTGATCGGCGGCGGCGCGGCGGGGCTTTCCGCGGCGCTGGAAGCCTCCACCCATTCCGATGTGATCGTCGTGTGCAAAGACCGGCTGGCGGTATCGAATACGGCGTGGGCGCAGGGCGGGGTCGCGGCGGTGCTGTCAGATGAAGACACCATCGGCGCGCACGTGGAGGACACGCTTGAGGCCGGCGCTGGGCTTTGTGATGTGGAGGTGGTGAAGCATGTGGTCGCCGCGGGGCCGGGGGCGATTGCGCGGCTGCGCCGGTGGGGGTTCATGCCCGATCTGGTGAAGGGTGATCCATCCGGGGGCGAGCCGGCGCTGGGGCGCGAAGGCGGGCACTCGACGCGGCGCATCGTGCACGCTTCGGGCGATGCCACGGGGCGCGAGATTGCGCGGGCGCTGATCGAGCAGGTGAGAGCCAAGGGGAAGTCTTCGGTTCGTGTGTTCGAGAAGTGCTTTGTGATTGATCTGCTGACGGCGGGGGATGTTCCGGGGGCTCCGTGTCTGGGGGCACTGACGTGGCACGCGAAGTACGGCCTGCAGGTGATCTGGGCGCGGGCCACGATTCTGGCTTCGGGCGGTGCAGGGGTGCTGTGGCGAGAGACGACGAATCCGGCGGTGGCGACGGGCGACGGTGTGGCGGCCGCGTACCGCGCCGGGGCGACGGTGAGCGATCCGGCGTTCATGCAGTTCCACCCCACGACGTTGTATGTGGCGGGCGCTTCGCGCACGCTGATCACCGAGGCGGTGCGCGGGGAAGGGGCGTACTTGCTTGATGGTGAGCACGGTGGCGAGCGGTTCATGACGGGCGTTCATCCGCTGGGGGAACTCGCGCCGCGCGACGTGGTAAGCCGCGAGATCTTCCGGACGTTGGCGCGCAAGAGCATCCCTCATGTGTGGTTGGATTGCCGGCATATCGCGGGCTTTGCGGAACGATTCCCGGGGATCACGGCGACGCTGAAGCAATTCGATCTTGATCCGACGAAGGACCTGGTCCCGGTGAACCCGGCGGCGCACTACTTTGTGGGCGGTGTGCGGGCCGGCGAGGCGGGGCGGACGGACGTGCCGGGGTTGTACTGCGTGGGCGAGGCGGCGTGTACCGGGCTGCACGGGGCCAATCGGCTTGCCAGCAACTCGCTGCTGGAGGCGGTTGTCTACGGCGTGGAAGCAGGGAGCGCGTGCCGCGAGATGAGGCCGGGCGAGCGGAACGCGTGGAACACGACGATCCCGGCCGGGCCGGTGCAGGTGGTCAGCGAGGTGCCGGTCTCGGAGCAGGGCGAACTGGACTTGGCCGACGTGCGATCAAGCGTGCGCTCGGCGATGTGGCGGAACGTCGGGCTCGAGCGGGCCGGGGGGAAACTCGGGGATGTCGCGGAGATGCTGGATTTCTGGGCCAGGTACACGCTCGACAAGGTGTTCGACGAGCCCGCCGGTTGGGAGGTGCAGAACATGCTGCTGGTTGGGGCCCTGGTCGCGAGGTCGGCTCGTTGGCGTGCTGAATCCCGTGGGTGTCATACGCGGAGTGACGTCCCCGAGACGGTCGGCCGGTTCGCCGTGCATGATGGGTGGCGGCGTGGGAGTGCCGAACCACAGGAAATCCCAATCAACTGATCCATCCGAACCCCGAGCGCAAGCTCGGGGGCAGAATCAAGCATCACCCAAGGCTATTCCAAACAGAAGCGGGGACGCCAACCGCAGTCCCTTGTCCCCGAGCTCGCGCTCGGGGTTCGGATGGACAGGATACGCTCACGCAGACTGGTAGTGCTCGCGCAGCACGGTGAGCCAGTCTTCGGTTTTCTCGCAGCGGATGAAGCCGGCCCGGACGGTGTCGGCGTCGGGGTGGTGAGCGGCGAAGCGGACGCCGAACTTTCGCATCATGCGTCCGGCGTTCTCTTCGCCGTGGATGGCGGCGGAGAGGGTGAAGTGTTCTTCGAGGACGGCGCGCTGTTCAGCGATGGTGGGTGCGGTGGGGTCTTTGCCGGCCATCATCTCGCGTGCCTGGCGGAAGACCCAGGGGTTGCCGATGCATCCGCGGGCGACGCTGACGGCTTTGACGCCGGTATAGGCGATCATGCGGAAGATGTCGTGGACGTTCCAGATGTCGCCGGAGCCGAAGACGATGCGGTCGGGGTAGCGTGAGCACAGGTCACGCAGGACCGTCCAACGGGAGGGGCCGATGTACTTCTGTTCGACAGTGCGGGCGTGGACGGTGGCCCAGACGAAGCCGATCTCGTAGGCGGCGTCGAAGATCTTCTCGAACGCCGCGGCCATTTCGGGGGTGTCGTCGTACGAGCGGCGGAGTTTGACGGTGCAGGGGACGGTGGCGGGGACGGCGTCGCGGACGGCGCGGAGGATCTCGATGGCGCCGTCGGGTTCGCGGAGCCAGTGCCCGCCTCTCGCTTTGGATTTGATCTTTTTGACGGGGCAGGCGAGGTTGACGTCGATGGTGGCGAATGTGCGCTCGGCCATCGTGGCGCGGGAGGAGGAGGCACCGACTTCCGTGGTCGGAAGCCGTTGGTCTCTCGACGTTAAACCATTGGGCAGTTCCGCCGGGTTCCAGACGCCCCAGGCCATGGCCTTGTAGGCTCGGTCGTGGCGGGCACCCTGCTCGATCATTTTGACGGCGGCGGCGGCCATTTCTTCAGGGGTTGAGCCCAAGATCTGGCCGGCGAGGGGGTGGTCCTCGGCGCCGCCGGGGACGTTATCTTCGATCTCGCCGAGGTCGGCCTTGGCGAAGCCGCGTCCGCCTGCCAAGAGGGTGCGGTCGAGGAGGGCTTCGGTGACGCAGTAGGGGCAGCCGTGGCGACGGGCGATGATGCGCATGGCGGCGTCGGAGTAGCCCGCGAGGCCGGCCTGGAAGAAGGGGGCGTCAAAGCCGGGGACAAGGGCTTCGATGCGTGGATCGATGCGGATCGAGCGGGCGACGCCGGGGACGTTGATGGATTCCGCCCCCGGCGCGAAGGCCGGCGAGGCGGGGGTGGCGTTCTGGCTGGCGCTTTCGCATCCGTTCACCAAGCATTATTCTCCGGCCATGAAGACGAATCCGCAGAATCGCGGGAATCTCGGCCAATCCGCACGTGTGCGATCCCTCTACGGCAGGGTGTCGGGCCGGTTTCTCGCGGTGACCGCGTGCGTGCTGCTGTGCGGCGTCGCTTCGTGCTCCGGACCGGCGAAAGTGGATTACGCCCGCCCGTACCCCGCGAAGGCTCAGAGCGAGTCCATCGGCGTGCAGTTGCGACGCGATGAGACCGCCGTCACGGTCACGAACACCAGCGCGCGTTCGTTCCCCGAATCGACGCTGTGGTTGAACGCGCAGTACGCCCGCCCGCTGCCGGCGCTGGGGGTTGGCGAGACCGTTTCGTTCGATCTTGCGACGTTCCGCAATGAGTATTCCGAGTCGTTCCGCGCGGGCGGGTTCTTCGCCACCGAGCGGCCAGACACGATTGTGCTCGCGCAGATCGAACTCGAGAGCGAGTTTGTCGGGCTGGTGGTGGTGAAGGGCAAGCCCTGAGCGCGGCGGCTCGGTCGGTGGGCGTGGGAGAATCTGAACGTGCGAAGAGCGCAGCGATAGCGTGCGTTTGACGCGTGCCGGTCACATCACTCCTTGGTGCTCAGACCCCGGAAAAGAAAAACCCACCATACCGGGGGAGGCAGGGTGGGTAGGAGGGAAGAAACACGTCAAGAGAAATATAGCATGGAAATCGGGCTTTGGTTCGGTCGGCGCGAAAAAAATGTGACGGGGAAGTCCGGTTTGGCCGGGGTTCGCGGCGTAAATGGAGCAGAATCAATGGCTTGCGCGCTCGCCGGCGGTCCGAAAATCTGGATGTGAAAATGGGGGGTTTGTGGTGGAAATCGGGCATTGGCGGGTTTTGATCGTATTTTGTTTGGTTAGGGGGCTGGCGTGGCGTGGCCCGCTGGCTCGCCTGCCGGTCTCAGGGGGTGGACCGGTTGCTCCGTCGCGACTGGGTTGGGAACCATCGGGGGCCTCCCGCCTCTATCTTCGTGCATGCCCATGGACGACCGAATCTCGATCTGCAACCGTGCCAGCCCGCTTGGGCGTGTGAACTGCGCAGCGGCGACGGCTTTTCTTGCCGCGCTCGGCTTGGTGCGCGGCGTCGGCGCTCAGGATTCGCCGGCGGTTGTTCCGCCGAGTCCTGTGGCGGCACCGGAATCACCCAACAGCACCAAGGCCCTCGACCGCGACCCCATCCCCGGCGACCGTGTCATCCTCGTTTTTCTGGATGGGCAGCGTGTCGAGGGCGAGTTCGTGCGCTCGGAGCCGAACTTTGCGGTGGTGAAGGTGGCGAATGTGGAAAGCCCCTTTGAGCGTTCGACGCTGTCGCAGATCATCGTGATCGAGACGCCGCTGGTGCGGTTCAAACGGCTGCGCGGGGCGATCCGGGAATCGGACACGGAACGGCGCACCGATCTGGCGGAGTGGGCCAAGGACCAGGGGCTGTACGATGAGGGGCTTGCGGAGGTGCAGGGGGTTCTGAAACTCGACCCGGGGAGCGCGGACGCGATCCGCCTGCGGGGCGAACTGGAATCGCTCATCCGGCTGCGTGAGGCGGCCAAGCGGAACGCGCCGGCGGCGAAGCCCGTGGAGCCGGATACGGCACCGGCTTCAGGCAAGGCTGCGCATCCCACGCGCCCGCAATTGGGGGAGTTCCCGCTCCTTACCGATGAGCAGGTGAACACGATCAAAGTGTACGAGGTGGACCTGAAGAATCCGCCGAAGATCACGATCTCGCGGGAGACGATCGACAAACTGCTGACAAGGTACGCCGACCACCCGCTGATCCCGACCTCGCGCGAGGCGAAGGACGGGTTCCGGCTGCTGCCGCCGGAAAAGATTCTGGAGACGATGTTCCGCGTGCGGGCCCGCGATCTGTATTCGGAGGTGAAGGTCGTTGATAACCCCGCATCGATGAAGAAATTCCGCGAGCAGGTCCACTCGGCGTGGCTGGTGAACAACTGCGCCACAACACGCTGCCACGGCGGGTCCGCCGCGGGGCGGCTGCTGTTGACGAACCGGCGCCCCAACGCCGACCAGAGCGTGTACACCAACTTCCTGATCATCGACCGGTTCCAGACGGCGGAGGGCCGCCCGCTGATCAACTGGGCCGAGCCGGAGCGGAGCGTGCTGCTGCAGATGGGTTTGCCGCGGGACGACGCGTTGACGCCGCACCCGGAGGTGAAGGGGTGGTCGCCGGTGTTCCGCTCGCGCGATGATCGGCGGTTTGGTCAGGCGGTGGAGTGGATGAAGATGATGTACCGGCCTCGGCCGGAGTACGGGGTGGAGTATCCGGGGAAGGTGAAGGAGGGCGGGGATGCGGCGAAGGTGCCGGAGATGCCGGAGCGGTGATGCGTGCTGCGAACTTCGGTACGTCCTCAACCGAAGGCCTTTGATGGATTCGAAGTGCTTGGCGTTCCGAGTGACCAGTTCGTGGCCATGGCTCATGGCCGTGGCAGCGATCAGTGCGTCCATGTCTCCCGACGGCTTTCCGCGTCGCTGTGCATCGGCAATGATCACAGCGAACAACTCAGCCGCCTCCGGGATGAAGTCCAGAACCGCGATGGATTCGAGGACGCGGGCGACCTTCCGTCGCTCGGCATCGGGAGTGTCCGACCTCGCGACGCCGACAAGCAGTTCGGCCAGATTGAAGCAAGTGGTGGTGACAGACTCGGCTTCCGCTTCAAGTTGACCGATGACGGTGCTGGCCGCGCGAAAACGAGGCGAGGTCGGTTTCGCCATGAGGTCGATCAGCACCGTTGTATCAAGGCAGGCCACGGCTACCGCTCGCGAGACGACGGCCTTCCACGCCGTGCCACGCGCGATTCCACGGCCGCGAGCGAGCGGCGAGAAAGAGCGTTGGCCTGCATCCGTCGGATCAGGCTCGCCGCGTCAACCGGTGGCAGCGCGACTCGTTTGATCACGGAACTCCAAGACTCACCCTCGCGCCGCGCCCTTGCGAGGCACTTGTACGCTTCTGCATCGATGGTGATTGAACGTGTGGTCATGGCGAGAAATCGTATGCGGCCGCAAGGTACACCAGAAGGTGGCCCAGACGATTCGACTCTTACTCGCCGTCCGGCACCACGAAACTCACGCGGTTGCGCTCCAGTGACACGCCCTGCGCCGCCGCCAAATCGGCTACGGCGATGCTGTAGTCGGTCAGCGCCGCCACCTCGTCGAGTTCGGCGTTGGCGAGCGATTCCTGGCGGCGGAACTTCAGGTCGAGGAAATCCGGGGTCAGCGATTGGATGGTTTTTTCCTGCACTTCCAGGGTGCGGAGGTTCTCGGTGGCCGCGAGGCGGGAGGAGCGGGTCTGCTCGATCAGTTGGTAGTTCGTCGTGACGTTGCGGAGGGCGGCCTTGACGTCGACGACGACCTGCTGCACCGCCCGGCGGTAGTTGGTCGCCGAGCGGACGCGCTCGAGTTGGCGCTGGCGGTAGCCGGCCTCGGCGGCGCGGTTGCCGATGGGCTGCTCGAACGACAGGCCCACGAGATAGTCGACAAACTTCGATTCGTTCAACTGGTCGTACGCCTCGCGGGTTGATTCATCGAGGCCCTGGAACTGAGCCTGCACCGCCAGATCGAGCGCGGGCAGGCGGGCGTTGTCGGACACGCGCTGGCGGATGGCGGCGTCGTCGATCTGCAGCACGGCCTTCTGCACCTCGGGGCGTTTCTGCATCGCCTGGCTCAGCGTATCGAGCAGGCTGAACGTGATCGGGGCGTCGGGAGCCTCGTCGATGGGCACCATGAGCGCCTCGCCGCCGACGGTCAGTTCCGGGTCGTTGACGAGTTGTTTCAGCCGGTCGCTGGCGAGTCGTAGGGCGTTCTGGGCGCGGATGACCTGGGCGCGTCGGCGTTCCACCGTCGCCACGGCGTCGGAATACTCCGCGGGCTTGGCGTCGAAGCCCATGCGGCCTTTCAACACGTCGCGGGTCTCGATCCCGCGTTTGAGGAGTCGCTGGAGGATGTCGAGGTTGCGTCGGGCCTGACCGAGGCGCCAGTAGGCACGCTCGGTCTCGGTCACGGTCTGGATCATGGAGGACTTCAGGTCCAGCACGCTGGCCCGCTCGGCGTTGCGTGTGAGGCGGATCTCCGCCGTGCTGACGTCGCTGCCGAAGTTCCGCAGAAGGGGCTGGTCGAGCCTGACGGTCGCCTGCGCGGCGTTCGAAGGGTCCGGCGCGAGCGTCAGGTCCGGCGAGTTGTCGTCGGTATAGGTCTGCCCCTGGCTGACGGCGAGTTGGCCGCCGGTGGTCAGGCGTTTGCGCAGGCCTGTCTCGTAGCCCACGCCCTGGGACACCCGTGCGCGGGACGACGTGCCGCCGCCGGGGAAGGTCTGCGCCGCCTGGGGGCGGTCGAGGTTTGAGTAGTTGCCGGTGGTGAAGAAGGTCCAATCGAAGGCGGCCTCGGCGGCGGCGATCTGGCTGGAGGCGATGCCCGGCTCGATGCGTGCGATCTGGACATCGAGGTTGTTCTTCACCGCCGAGCCGATTGTCTGCTGAAGGCTGATCTGAAACGATTCCGTGGGGCGGCCGAGCAGGTCCGTCCCGGCGTCGGGGACCGTCCCCGATCCACCCCCAACGGAGGCGGACGCCGTGGGCCCTGCCATCTTCTGCAGTTCCTCCATCCGTTCCGGGGGAAAGGTGACTTCGCCGGGGGTGCGAGAGATGGGCTTGGGTGCTGCGTCGTTGACGGCGGCCGCATCGCCCTTTGCGGCGTCACCTGAGGAGGAGCGCAAAAGCGGCGCGGTCTCGCGACGGGTGGACTCGGAGATCGAGCGCCGGAGTTCCTCCGTTCGCGCCGTCTCCAGCGGCCCGGCGGCACAGCCGCAGAGCGCCATAAGCAATCCCACGGAGATCGCCCCCGCCACACTACCCCCGACCGCATCGATCCGCCCGTTGCTTTGCATGATGGTCGGACGGTACGGGCGGCGGCGGGGGTGGTCAACGTCGGGAGCGGCCCGTGCAGGCTGGAACGCCCTTACACCGATACCTACAGTAGATTCCCCTTGTGTCGGCTCCCGATGGCCGCGGGCGGACGAACCTGTCGCGCTCACTCTGGCCGTCTCTCTCCGCCGACGCCCTCTCCCTGTTCCATGCTCCGCGAGGACACGCCAAGATGAAGACCGCTTCCCGAACCAACGCCGCCAACATTCGTCGCCCCGTGGCCATGCTTGCTGCTTCGACGCTCCGCGCCGCCGCGATCCTCGGCGTGTGCGCCGGTGCGACCGTCACAGCACCGACCGCGCTGGCGGCGGTCGCGACGGTGGCCCCGTACAGCGTCGCCCCGGCGAAGGGTGATCTCAAGGTGCGATCCGGTGCCGGGGGCGTGTGGTACGCCGTGGCGACCGTCAAGGCGGGCACGGCCCTGCGTGTTGATGCCGAGAGCGATGGTTGGCTGCGTGTCGCGTACCTCCCCGGCATGGCCGCGGTGGTAAAGGCTTCGGACGCTGAGAAGCGTGCCGACGGAACGGTTGCGCTCACCCGCCCCTCGGCGCTGTCGGGGTTGGACATGGCCGACCCTTCGATCGAGGCGTGCTACAAGGCCGTGCTTGATGAGAAACTCCCTGTCGGCACGACGCTGCGGTATCTGGGCGATGTGACCGACCGCTCCGGTAAGGTCGAGGGATACCGCGTTGAAGCCCCTGCGGGTGCCCGCGGCTGGGTGTCCGCGGCGGAGACGAAGAAACTGACCGAGGCTGAGGTGGCGAAGATGGGCGGCGCTCCTTCGGTGAGCCAGGGGGCTGCGCCGAAGGTTGCCGCGCCTGCCCCGGCCCCCGCCCCGGCCCCCGCCCCCGCGACAACACCTGCGCCCCAGCCCGCGCCGACTCAGCCAACCCCTACGCCAACAACTCCGGCGGGCACGCCTGCCGCCGGGAACCCTGCGGGTACGCCGCCGGTCCCCGTCACGACGCCCGCCCCCGAAGGCACCGCGCCCCCCACGCTGACCACCGGCGAACCCCAGCCCGGCACCGCGGCGACGCCCGAGCCGGCGGTGGTCGAGCCGCCGAAGCCTCGCGAGCCGACGCCCGAGGAACTGCGTGCCCGAGAGATCGCGGCGAAGATGAAGGCCCGCAGCGCCCGCCTCGCTGGCCTCGATGACGCCTACCGCGTTGTCACGGCGCAGCCGGTGGAGGTCGCCGAGATCGAGCCGTTGATCAGCGAGTATGAGAAGTTCAAGGCCGATGTCGGCTCCGATCCCAGCGCCGCCCGCCAGATCGTGAGCGTCAACAACCGGCTCGAACTGCTCCGTCTGCGCACCGGCCTGCAGGAGAAGTACCACAAGATGGCGGAACTGAAGTCGCGGGCCGACCAGACGATGGCCAACATCACCAGCGGCATCCAGCAGATCCAGAACAGCCGCATGTACCTGGTGGTGGGGCGTCTGACGACCAGTGCGATGTACGACGGCACCCGGCTGCCGATGCTCTACCGCGTGCAGAGCGTGGACACCAACGCCGCGCGGACGCTGGCGTATCTGACGCCCGAGCCGGGGCAGCAACTCGAGATGAAGTTGGGGATGATCGTGGGCGTCAAGGGCGACGGGCCGTTTGACCCCAGCGCCAAGGTGAACGTGCTGGTCCCCTCGCAGGTGGACATCCTAAAGAACGCGGACGGCACGCCCATCGCGGTGCCCGCGGCGACGCCGCAGTAAGTGGGAGTTGGGTGATCGAGTGCGGCACCCGGACCCCCTCTGTTGAGAGCCATTGACGAACCCGAAGCGCGAGCGAGGGCCAACGTGGTTCTCGTGGTGGCCCTCGCGTGCGCTTCGGGCTCGTCTGTGGGCCTTCGCCGCGCAGGGGGTCGGCGTGGTATGGTCCGCAATCTCGATCGGGCGAAACCCAATACCAGATCGGCCGAACCCCAAGCCCTCATCCCTCATCCAAGCCCGACCCGCCCGCATGCCCACCACCGACCATGCCATTGACCTCCGCGGCGTCGCCAAGACCTACGCCGGGCCTCTGGGCTTTGGCAAGCGCGTCCAGGCGCTTCGTGGCATCGACATGACGGTCGGCAAGGGCGAGGTGTTCGGGCTTCTTGGCCCGAACGGTGCGGGCAAGTCCACACTCGTCAAGATCCTGATGACAGTCATCCGCCCCTCGGCGTGCAAGGGGCACATGCTGGGGGCACCGGTGGGTGACAAGGCGACCTTGCGCCGTGTTGGGTATCTCCCCGAGCACCACCGTTTCCCCGACTATCTCACCGGCGGGCAGGTGCTGGACTATTTCGCCGCGCTGGCTGATGTGCCGCGGGCCGAACGGCGGAAGCGATCGGCGGAACTGCTTGATCTCGTCGGCATCTCGCGCTGGAAGGACCACCGCGTCAAGGGCTACAGCAAGGGCATGCGGCAACGCTTGGGCGTGGCGAACGCGTTGATGAACGACCCGGACATCGTGCTGCTGGATGAGCCCACCGATGGTGTTGATCCGGTCGGCCGCCGCGACATCCGCAACATCCTGCTCGAGGTGAAACGGCGGGGGAAGACGGTGTTCATCAACAGCCACCTGCTGAGCGAACTCGAGATGGTCTGCGACCGCGTGGCGATTCTGGTGCAGGGCACGGTCTACAGCCAGGGGACCATCAGTGAACTGACCAGCGGGCAGCAGCGGTACGAGATCGAGGTGAGCGACGCCGCCGGCGCTGAGGCCGCAGTCGCCACGCTGAACGCCGGTCCGGCCCGGACGATGAAGGCGAACGTCATACACATTGATTCGGCCGATCCTGATGATGCCGAGCCTGTGATCGATGCGCTGCGTGCGGCGAGGGTGCGGATCAACGCCGTGCGCCCGATCCGGCCGAGCCTTGAGGACCTGTTCATGCAGGCGGTGACGGACCCGACTTCGGGCGAGGTGCTGAAGCCCGGTGCCGCCGAGAACGAGATGAAGGGGGGCGTGAAGTGAGACAGACCTGGGCGATCATGCTCGACGCGTACCGCGAGTTGAACGCGAAGAAACTGTTCTGGATTTCGATGGTGATCTCGGCCCTCGTGGTGATTGCGTTCGCCGCGGTTTCGCTCACGCCCAAGGGCATCAAGGTGCTGGCGTGGGAGTTCCCCTCACCGCTGAACCTGGCGCTGCTGAGCAACGCGACGTTCTACAAGTTCATGTTCCAGAGTTTCGGCGTGAAGTTCTGGCTGACGTGGGCGGCGACGATCCTCGGCCTAGTCGCCACCTGCGCCATGATCCCGGACTTCACCGCTGGTGGCGCGGTGGAGTTGGCCCTTTCAAAGCCGATTCGGCGTGCGCGGCTTTTCCTTACCAAATACCTCGCGGGCCTGCTGTTCATGTTCCTTCAGGTCAGCGTGTTCTCGGTGGCGGCGGTGCTGGTTATCGGTATCCGTGGGCACGAGTGGGTGCCCTCGCTGCTGCTCGCGATCCCCATCGTCACGCTCACGTATTCGTACCTGTTCAGCGTGTGCGCGTTGGTGGGTCTGGTGACGCGCTCGACGATCTTCGCGCTCATCGCGACGCTGGTGGTGTGGGTGGGCATCTTCGCGGTGCACACCGTCGAGTCGGCGGTGATGCTGCAACTGCGCGTCGCCGCCGAGATGAACGTCGAACGCACGCAGCAGCGGCTGGAGAAGATCGATTCCGGCGAGAAGCCCGAGGCCCAGCCGAAGCCGAAATCCCTTGGCGACCTCGTCGGCGGGCTTGTGAACGCCGTCAAGCCCGGCCCGCCGCCGGCGACGCGTGAATCGCTCGAAGCCAAACTCGCCGAGTACAAGGACAGTCTGGAGACGTGGACGCGCTGGCACCGGATTCTCTATGCGGTCAAGACGGTGCTGCCAAAGACGACCGAGACCACCGACCTGCTCCAGCGCGTCATGTTCGCCAAGGGCGAACTCCAGGCCTTCGAGGACAACCAGGTCGACCGCGCGGAGAAGATGCGGTCCGACCGCATGCGCATGCGCGGACGCGAACAACCCAGCGATCGGCCCGTCGAGATGGGCGACCCGTTGCTCGCCCGCGAGGTCGACCGGCGGCTGGGTCAGCGGAGCGTGGCGTGGGTCATCGGCACCTCGCTGGCCTTCGAGGCGGCGGTGCTGGGGCTGGCGTGCTGGCTGTTCTCACGCCGGGATTTCTGATTCAGATTCCTGGAAATGACCGCGATGACCGCAGACTCGCAGTGGCCCTCGCTCGCGCTTCGGGTTCGTTATGAACACAGCCAACGAACCCGAAGCGCGAGCGAGGGCCAGTCAACAGGAGCCAGGAGCGCGAGAATCAGCCCGATTTCGCATGACCCCCAAGGCTCAGCGGCGATGCTGCAAAAAAAAGCGAAGGCCACCGATTAGGGTGACCTTCGCTTCTGCCACACGAGCCTTGGGGCCTCGTGCGAGATATCGGTGGCGGGCCTCTCTCCACCATTTCCCCTGAGCAAGCCGAAGCCTGCGACGTGATTCAAGACTTGCCAAGCCCTATGGCAAATCCTTTTCCCTAGACTTGGATTTCCTAGGTCCAAGCCTGACGTGTCTTGCTCGGGCGGTGCCGAGCCTCTTCCCGCCGCGAACACGGCTTTCACCGAGTTCGCTATCCGCTCCTACCTCAACTGAGAAGAGCATACCACAATCCACACCCCGTGCCACCCCGGTTCCCGAAGATTCTGCAAAATTCGACGTTTCCCCAGCACCAAATACGGGAAAATGGTTGCCTAGATTCACACAGAAGGCATCGAGGCATCGAGGCATCGAGGCATCAAGTTGGATTTGGACCCGGGCCAGCCCCTGCGGGTCTGGCCCAGTGGAGTTTGCGCACCAGGGTGCCCCAGTAGTTGGTTTCCGGGTTCCGGACCAGCCGGATGGGGCGGTCGTGGCCCCTCAGGACGATCCGTTCCCCCTCGGTGATTGGGCGGAGAACCTGCCCGTCCAGCACCATCGCTGTCCCCATGGGGGCGGGCTGGTCGGGGGAGACGGTCCCGCCGTGGTCGGCCCAGAGGCCCGCGTTTCGGACGGGGTTGGATTTCAGCACTGTCAATTCGATCGGCGTCCGGCTGCTGACCACGATGGGCCGGAAACTCAGGCTGTGGGCCGCGATCGGCGTGATCGCCAGCGAATCCAGTTCGGGGGAAACGATGGGTCCACCGGCGGAAACGCTGTATCCGGTCGAGCCGACGGGGGTGGAGACGATGACGCCGTCGCCGCGGAGGATGGGGCCTTCGACGCCGCCCAAGCGGAGGCCAATCTCGATCATGCGGTAGGGGGGGCCGGCGGTGATAACGCAGTCATTGAGGGCCAGGCCGACGAAGATGGGGTGGTGGCCGTTGCCGTTGGATTCGCCGGAGGGGCGGTGGACCTCGGTCTGGATCATGGTCCGGTCGGCGAGGGTCAGCGGACCGCCTCCAAACAGGCTGGGGGCCTGGCGGGCGAGGGCTTCGGGGTCGAACTCGGACATGAAGCCGAGTTTGCCCAGATTCACACCGATCAGGGGGATTCCTAGATGGACGCACCGGCGGGCTTGGGAAAGCAGGGTGCCGTCGCCGCCGAGGACCATAATGAGGTCGGCAGGGGGGGTGGGGGGGAGGTCCGGCGAGCCGAGGGGGGCACTGGAAGCATCGAGTTCCCCGGCGATGATGCCGTGCTTGCTGACCAACGCCCGGATGGCGGGCAACGCCTCGGCCACCTGGGGCTTGGAGCGGTTGACGAGCATCAGGACGGAGCGGGGCATGGAACCAGAGTGTACCTGTCAGGAACCGAAAAAGCGGCGGAGAATCGGTGTCTTTGCACGTCCTTCACGCGGTTGCCTCCGGGCGGGTTTCGCGATACCATCTCTTCCCCCCCAAACCGCCCCCTTGATGCCTAGTGGCATCCTCGGGAACCAAGCGCGGCGGGAAGTCCGTCTCGGAGCATCCATCGCCATGACCAAGCAGCCCAAGAGAGTCAAGAGCAAGCCGCACAAGGGGCTGCTGAAGCGCATCCGCATCTCCGCCACCGGCAAACTGAAGCACGCCAAGGCCGGCAGCAAGCACTTGCGGTCTCACAAGAGCCCCAAGCGCCTGCGTCGCCTGCGGAAGGACAGCTTCATGTCCACCGCCGAGATGAAGCGCCTCAGCAAGTTGCTGTTCATGCGTCTGCGTGGTCGCGAGCAGCCCCGTTCGGCCCTGCGGAAGAGCCCCAGCCCCGCGGAGCGCAAGGCCAAGCGTGAAGCCGCCCGCGCCGCCGCCGCCGCCGCCGCCCCCGCCAAGAAGTAAAGACCACCTCGCAAGCCGGGTTCAAAGCCGGGACCCGCGTCCCGCCCCGTCGAGCCATGTTCAGAAGGAGTATCGCCCATGCCTCGTGCACGTAAGTCAACCGCCCGCCGGAGCAAGCACAAGCGCGTTCTGCGCGAAGCCCGCGGGTATTTCGGGACAAAGAGCCGCCACTTCCAGCAGGCCAAGGTCGCGCTGATGCGGGCCGGGCGTTACGCCTGGCGGGATCGTCGTCGGCGCCGGCGTGATTTCCGCCGTCTGTGGATCACGCGCATCACCGCCGCGTGCAAGATGCGCGGGACGCGGTACTCGCTGTTCATCAACGGCCTGAAACTGACGGGTGTCCTGCTCAACCGCAAGATGCTCAGCCAGATCGCGATCGATGATCCGCAGACCTTCGACAACCTCGTCAACTCGGCGAAGAAGGCCTCGAAGGCTCAGCCGGCGAAGGCTTGATCGTTCGGACAAACTGATTCAGAGACGCACCCTGCGAGTTTCGCGGGGTGTTTTTCTTTGGCTCTGGTGGCACCGGCTTCCAGCCGGTGATGGGGAGGATCGACGCTCACGGCCTGGATGTTCTCGCCCGCCGACACGGGTTGGAATCCCGTGCCACCCGCTGACGGGCCCCGCCGCCCGGCGACTATGATCCCTCTATGGAAGCGGCGTTGCCCATCTCGATCCCCGTGGACCGGATCGCCGAACTCTGCCGGACGAACGGCATCCGTCGGCTTTCGCTCTTCGGCTCGGTCCTGCGTGGCGATTTCACGCCCGAGAGCGATGTGGACGTGCTGGTCGAGTTTGAGTCCGGGCGTGTGCCCGGGCTCATCGGCTTGCAGCGGATAGAAAGCGAACTGTCAGCGATGCTCGGGCGGCGGGTCGATCTCAACACGCCGGGTTTCCTGAGCGGTTCCTTCCGGGAGCAGGTGATGGCCGAGGCGAGGCCCATTCTTGTCGCGGCGTGACGACTTCACCCGCCTGCGTCACAAGCTCGACCACGCGAACGAGGCGGTCGAGATGGCGCACGGGCTGTCGGTGGCGGACCTTGCCCGCGACCGACGAACCCAACTGGCGATCATCCACCTGATCGGCATCGTGGGCGAAGCGGCCAACCGCGTATCGAAGGAAACCGCCGCGGGGATTCCGGAGATTCCGTGGGCACTGGTGGTGGGGATGCGGAACCGGCTGATCCACGGGTATGACAGGGTGGACCTTGAGGTGTTGGAGCGGACGGTGCGGATGGACTTGCCGCCGATGATTGCGGTGCTGCGGGGGGCTGTGGCGGGAATGAAGGGTGAGTGAGTGGTTTGCGTGAGTCATGCGATGTTTCGACTGGAGTCGGGGCATTTGGCGGGACAGGAGGTCTGACCTTGAATGCGCCTCGTCCGCTCGAAGTTCGTGATCCGGCCTGGCGGGACGTCGTCCACCCGGACCCCGAGTGGGGTTCGGAGTTGTATGTTCAGCATCCCCTTCCGTTTGTCGTCAGCCGAACCGAGGACGGCATGCCCTCGATCGTGAGGTCTCGGTCAAAGAAGGACGTGGCGAGGATGCGCCGGCAGACGGGGTTCGTCATCACATCGGCCTTCGCCATTCTCGCTGCGGCCGTGTTTGTGTTGAGGGCTGTTGCGCACACGCCGGGCGTCGCTGCTGTTCCTTTCTCGTTCCTGGCGGTGGCCGCGATCTTTCTCGGCATGTGGGCGTTCACAATGACGATCACCTTGGGATTGATGGGCCTGACCGTGCCGGTCAGCGACGCACCCATTCCGATTCTGCGGGTCGACAGCCTGGCGCCGCTGGAAATCCGTTGCGGTGAGAACTCGCAGCCGATCAATCATCCGACGGGGATTCGGGTCGTGCGTCTCTTCGTGCGACGCGACAAGTCTCGGTCGAATTTGCTCTATCAACTGCAGGTGCTCAGCGGAGCCCAAGTCGTGTTCTGCTGCTCGACTCCGGCGAGTCCGGTCGATGCGGCGCGTCAGTTCGCCGCCAAGATCAATGTTCCGTGCGAAGTGCTCAAGTTCGGCTTTTCGAGTAGCCCTTCGAGCGTGGATATGGGTACCGCCCGGTGAAACCGAAGCTATGCCACCGGTCGCGCCTCGCTCGAATACACTCCGACGTCACCCTGTCCAATCACCCTACATGATGCCATGTTCAGGTGGCACCGGCTTCCAGCCGGTGATGGGGAGGATCGACGCTCACGGCGTGGATGTTCTCGCCCGCCGACACGGGTTGGAAACCCGTGCCACCTTTCGGAGCATGGCCCGTCACAAGGTTAATGCGAATCAGGCGATGTTTGGTCGATCAAGCGACGACACAGGGTAAACGCCTGCGGCCCGCAATCGCTTCGTGAACTCGACGTGCCCGATCTTGCGTTTGAGATCGGCTTCGGCATCGGTGATCAAGTACGCGAGCGTCAGGCCGTAGGTCTTTCCATCGATCTGGAAAGGTCGCTTTGGCGTTGTCAGGTCGACGAAGAGCACGTTGGTCATCGGGGCAAGAGAAGAATCGAGTGGTCCGACTGTCTCGCCCGGCAGGAACTTGTAAGTCAGACTGAAGCGTGCGAGGCCATGAAGGATGGAAAGGACGGGCCCAATGTCGAACGATTTATCTGGGTGTTGCCGGGGCGTCAGCGGTCCGCTTGCGGGCACCACGATCACAAACTCGTACTCGCCGTGTGCCCCGTGCTTTTGGCCCGACCCCCAATCGCCCGTCATCTCGTGGGTGCAGTACACCTTGGCGTTGGGAACCGCGTGCGGGAAGCCGATAATCGTGGGATTTCCGCCCAGGTAGAACGGCAACGGGCTCACCAAGTAATCGTCGTGTTCTCCGAACACCGCCTCTAACGCCGCCAGTCGGTCTGTGATCAGAGTTCCGTAGCGGTCATCGCTCTGGTGGGTATCCGATGCCGGGCGATTGTCTTGCGACATGTTGTCCTCAGGACTCAAATGGCCTTTTTGAGAGTGCGGATTGCTCGTACGGGTTCCGCATGATTCAAGACATGCTCACGGGGACGTGAGCATGCCACCCGCCGCTTTGGGAAGCATGCTTCTCAGGGCAGAAGCATGCCACCCGGAAATCCGGTCGTTCACCCTCAACTCCCCGGCGTCGGGTCGCCGCAGTTCCGGGTCACCGGAACAAGGCAGAGGAATCGCATGCCTTTGTCGCCGGCTCGGAACTGGTGCTCGCTGTCGGCGGGCACATACACCACGTCGCCCTGCTTGATGGGGCGGTAGGCGCCTTCGAGGAGGACTTCGCCGGTGCCTTCGACGATGTAGACCTCGTGCTCGTAGTCGTGGCTGTGGCGTGGGGCATGGCCGTTGGGTTCGACTCGGAAGGAGCGGAGGGCGAAGTTGGGGGCGCCGTCCTCGCGGCCGCACATGACGGCCATGCGGATGCCTTTGACGCCGTCCATGGCGACGGGTTTGTCGGCGACTTCGTTGATGTTGCGGATGAGCATGTGGGAAAGGGTATCGGGGCTGGGGTGTAGGGTTTGAAGCGGAAAACGAAGATCGATTCTCGGAGGCGTGACGCTGGGTGTTCATCGTCCGCCCGTTTCACGGGCGGTGTCGTGACGTGGCCGTCGACCAGCGGCTGCGCCGCTGGCAACCATGGTTGGCCCGTTTCACGGGCCGGGATGGTGCTGGATCAGTCCCGCAGTTCGGCGTACTTCCCGAGTTTGCGGAACCTCTCGTAGCGCTTCTGCACAAGCGTCGCGGGTTTGATCTTCTTGAGTTCCGTCAGGTTCTGCGACACCCACGCCTCCAAGGATTCCGCGGCCTTTCTTGGCTCGCGGTGGGCCGCGCCGGGGGGTTCGGGGATGACGTCGTCGACGATGCCCAGGCGGAGGTTGTCGATGGCGGTGAGGTTCAGGGCGCGGGCGGCCTCGGTGTTGGTCTGTTCGTTGGCGACTTTCCAGAGGATGGCGGCACAGCCCTCGGGGGAGATGACCGAGTACCAGGCGTGCTGCATCATGGCGACGCGGTCGGCCACGGCGATGCCGAGCGCGCCGCCGGAGCCGCCCTCGCCGATGACGATCGAGAGGATGGGGGTTTTGAGGCGGCTCATTTCGAGGAGGTTTGTGGCGATGGCCTCGGCCTGGCCGCGGGCCTCGGCGCCCAGGCCGGGGTAGGCACCGGGGGTGTCCACCAAAGTCACGATCGGCACGCCGAACTTCTCGGCCATCTTCATTTTCAGGATGGCCTTGCGGTAGCCCTCGGGGTGAGCGCAGCCGAAGTGGCAGGCGAGTTTCTCGTTCGTATCGCGGCCCTTGTGGTGGCCGATGAGCATGACCTTGTGCGAGCCGATGCGGGCGAAGCCGGTGACGATGGCGGGGTCGTCGGCGAAGCGCCGGTCGCCGTGGAGTTCGCAGAAGTCCTTGCAGAGCATCGAGACGTAGTCGCGGAACTGGGGGCGGCGGGGGTGGCGGGCGACACGGACGGTCTGCCAGGCGGTGATGTTGGAGTAGACGCGGGCGAGTTCGCTGGCGTGGGTGGCCTTGAGTTCGGCGAGTGTGGCGGCGGGGTCGGTGCCGTTGCTCTTCGCGGCGGCGGCCTTGGGGCGCTTGGCTCCGGCCTTGACTGGGACGTCGGGTTGGACGGCGGGCTCGGCTTCGTCGGCGGCGGACGCTGGTTCGGCGGCGACGGCGGCTTCGGCTTCCGCGATACGCTTTTCCAGTTCGATCAGCGGCTTCTCGAAATCAAGGACATAGGGGATCGCCATAAGGGGGCATTTTAGCCGGTGCCTTGGGTGGGGGCGAAAGCACAAAGCACGACGCACAAAGCACAGATTCGTATGGGGACGACACGCCGGCGATGAGCGGAGCGAATCGTCGCGCTGGGAAACCCCGGAGTTCCGCGAAAAACCGCCCCGACGAACCTCAGTTCGGGCAGCCGAAATCACCGAGGAAGAAGGTGAGGTCGGGGGTGTTGACCGTGCCGTCGGCGTTGAAGTCTGCGCCGCTGCCGGGCGGGCTGGCGGGCTGTCCGAAGCGGCCGAGGAAGAAGGTGAGATCGGCGGTGTTCGTCGCGCCGTCGCCGGTGAGATCGGCGCGGCAGGGCGGGGTCGAGGGGACCGGCGCGCTGATGGTGAATGCCGTGCCGGGGAGCGTGCCCGCGGCGGTGAAGGTGTTGAGCGAGATAGTGCCGGCGACCGGGGGCGCGTTGGCGTCGAAGCGGAAGTTCGCTGTCGTGCTCCAGCGGATCGCGCCGGCGTTGAGCGGCGAAGTTGGGAACGCGGGGGTGTTCCACTCGATGGTGGTCGGCGTGCGTGCGGTGCTCCAGGGGGTGTTGTCGTAGGGCTCGCCGGAGTGGTAGGCGGGGGCGCGGAAGCCTTCGTTTGTGACCGCCAAACGCGGAGCGGCGGGGACGGCGAAGCGTTCGACAGCGGCATTCAGGTTCATGTTGAACAGCGCGTACTCGTAGTGCCATCGGTCGGCGGCCACCGGCGTGACGCGCGAGGCGAGGAACACCTGGCCGTCGGCGCCGCCGAGCGGGCTTGCGGCGGTGATCGTCACGCCAGCGTCGATGGCCCGCCAGGCGTTGATGGCGGGCTGCATCGAGAACGTCGGGCCGGTCAGCGTGAATGTCGTGCCGTTCGGGCCGCCGAGGGTGGCCATTCGGTAGGCGTAGTTGTTTGAACGATTGGCGGGCGGCTCGTTTGGCGCGATGCCGACGACCTCCATGATGTAGGTGTCGCCGACTGCCATGTCGGCGGCGTTCACCTGCATGCGCTTGAAAGGCTGGTTGCCGGACTGGCCCTGCTGCAACTGATAGGGGAACGGGAAGACGCCGGTCCAGGGGTTGACCTCGGAGCGGGGGCCGAGCATGGGCTGGTCGCCGTTCATCGAGGCGCCGTAGAGGTCGGTGCGGAAGGGGCCCAAGCCGTCGCAGTCGCCCTGGGTCTGGGGGATCTGGAGGGGCGTGACGAGGTCGGTGCAGCGTGCGGCGTCGGCGCCGCAGGTGCCGTGCTTGAGCCACGACATGCCGACCTGCTCGAAGCGGCCCGCGCCGTCGACGATGCGGTAGCGGTAGACCTGGGTCCCGAAGACGGGGTGCTGGTTGGTGAACTCGAACCACGAGAGCGGCGAACTGCCGATGTTGCACGCCGCGGTGTTCATGGAATAGCCGAAGACGCCGGCGGCGGAGCCCCAGAGGGTGGTGCCGAAGCCGTTGACATCGCCGGCGTCGTTGCCCACGTTGCCCGATCCGAGGCCCGACATGACGAGGTCCGGGCCGACCGACGGCGGCGGGACAGGCACGGGCGGCACGGACACGGCGACGGTGGCCGTCGCGAGGGCGGCGAGGACCGACAGGATGTGCCGAGGATGATCGATCATACTGAGCGGTGTGCGGTGCTATGGGGATAGAGGATATCGCTCGGCACAGTCGTGCCGATGACGGAATTCTGCCAGGAATTCAACAAAGTTTGGTGCGGCGAGGCGGTCGGCGGGGCGAGTTCAGGGCGGCAAAGAAAAAGCCCACCCCGGGGGGGTGGGCTGATCGAGCGTCGAAGGGGCGAACCAGCGGTTGCGGCACTCAGGGCGTGCAGCCGAAGGCGCCGAGGAAGAAGGTGAGGTCGGTGGTGGTCACCTGGCCGTCGCCGTCGAAGTCGCCGTTGGTGTTGGGGGTGACGGCGGAGCCGAAGTTGCCGAGGAAGATGGTGAGGTCGAGGGTGTTGGTGGAGCCGTCGTTGTTGATGTCGCCGGCGCAGGGCGCGGGCGGCGTGCGGAAGGACCACGAAACGGGGGTTGAATCGGTGCGTCCGGCGCCGTTGAAGGCGGTGGCGCCCCAGAAGTACTGGGTGTTGTACGAGAGCGTGGCGGCGGGGACGGCGAAGGAAGTGCCGACCAGGCCCGAGGCCGAGGTGACGATGTTGGTCAGGCCGCTGTCGGTCGCGACGGTGACGTTGTAGGTGTCAGCCAGCGCCGAGGCGCTCCAACCGAGGGTCGGCGTCAGGCCGGCGACGGTGCTGGCGTTGGCGGGCGACGAGAGGTTGAAGGGGCCGGGGGTGGGGGGCGGGGGAACGGCGGGGACCTGGACGTTGTTCACGGCGACCGAAGCGCCGGTCTTGAACATGCCCAGGGTCAGGGTGCCGGTGGTGGGGGGCTGGTTGGCATCGAAGCGGAAGGAGTAGGCGGTGGACCAGCGGAGGGCGTTGGCGTTGGGGTTCTGGGCGAAGGTCTGGGTGGACCAGGAGGCCGCGCCGCCGCCGTTGGAGAAGGTCCAGTCGGTGAGGGAGTAGGGTTCGCCGGAGTGGTAATCAACGTCCTTGAAGCCGACGTTGGTGAGCGACACCAGGCCGCTGACGGGGATGCTGAACGAACGGACGGCGGCGTCGTTGTTCATGTTGTGCAGGGCGTACTCGTAGTGCCAGGTGCTGGGGCCGGTCTGGGTGACCTTGTAGCCCAGGGTGAGGCGGCCGTCGGCGACACCCGAGGGGTCGATGGAGACCTTGGTGACGCCGGTTTCGATGGCGCGCCAGGCGTCGATGGCGGTCTGCATGGCCTGGGTGCTGCCGGTCATGGCGAGGGTGGCGTTGGCGCCGCTGTTGGTGACGGTGGCGAGGCGGTAGGAGTAGTTGTTGTAGCGGTTGGCGACGGGCTCGTCGGTGGGGATGTAGACCACTTCGACGATGTAGCCGGTGCCGGCGACGAGGTCGGCCTGCTTCAACTGCACGCGCTTGTAGATCGCGTCGCCCGAAGCCCCGGCGCCGAGCACGTAGGGGTACGGGTAGGCGCCGGTCCAAGGATTGACCTCGGAGCGCGGCCCGAGGTTTGACTGCTGGCCGTTGAGGCTGGCGCTGTAGGTGTCGGTGTTGAACGGCCCGAGGAAGTCGCAGGAACCATTCGTGGCCGACGCCCCATTGGGGACCGTGAGTTGCGAGCAGTTGCTGGCGTCGGCGGCGCAGAAGCCGTGCTTGAGCCAGTTGAGGCCGAGCATGTTGAACTGGTTGGCGCCGTTGACGGTGCTGACGCGGTAGACCTGGGTGCCGATGACGGGGTGGCGGTTGGAGGTCTGGAGCCAGATGGCGTCGGCGTTGCCGATGTTGCAGGAGATGGTGCCGACGGACCAGGCGGAGATGGTGCCCACCGAGCCGTTCTTGGTGGTGCCGGTGCCGGTGGAGTCACCGAACGGTGCCGAGCCGCTCGTAGAACCGATGCCGCCGACGACGACGTCGGGGCCGGTCGAGATCGGGGGGGCGGGGACGGGGGGGACGGCCAGGGCCGCGCCGGTGATGGTCGCGAGTGCGGCCGCCATGATGCTGAACTGTTTCATCGCTTTCTACTCTCTTTCAGGGATTCCCTTCGTCGGTTGGCGAAGGCGGGGGGGCTTTGGGGAGGGGTTGGGTGAACGGCGTCAGAGATCGGCGTGATCAGGGATGGCAGCCGAAGTTGCCGAGGAAGAAGGTGAGGTCGGCGGTGTTGACCTGGCCGTTGGCGTCGAAGTCGCCGTTGGTGCCGGGGGTGACGTTGGTGCCGAAGTTGCCCAGGAAGATGGTGAGGTCGAGGGTGTTGGTGGAGCCGTCGTTGTTGATGTCACCGGGGCAGGCGGGCGGGGGCGTGAGGAACGAGAATGAGGCGGGCGAAGAGCCGGTGCGGCCGCCGTCACTGAACGCCGTGACGCCCCAGTAGTAGCGCGTGTTGGAGGTGAGCACATTGGAAGGGACGCCGTAGAGGGTGCCGCCCAAACCGTCCTGAGAAACCACCTGATTGACGAGGTCCGGGTCGGTGGCGACGGTGACGCTGTAGGTCGTGGCGTTCGAGGAACTGGACCAGGAGAGGGTCGGCGTCAGGTTCGCGACGGTGCTGGCGTTGGCGGGCAAGGAGAGGTTGAAGGGGCCGGGGGCCGGGGGCGGGGGAACGGCGGGGACCGCGACGTTGTTCACGGCGACCGAAGCGCCGGTCTTAAACATGCCCAGTGTCAACGTGCCTGTGCTGGGGGGCTGGTCGGCATCGAAGCGGAAGGAGTAGGCGGTGGACCAGCGGAGGGCGTTCGCGTTGGGGAACTCGGCGAAGGTCTGGCAGAACCACGTGAGGGCGCCGCCGCCGCTGGAGAGGATCCAGTCGTTGCCGTTGTAGGGTTCGCCGGAGTGGTAGGTGACGTCGTGGAAGCCGGTGTTGGTGATGTTGACGCCGGCGAACTGGGGCACGCTGAAGAGACGCACGCCCGCGTCGTTGTTCATGTTGTGGATGACGTACTCGTAGTGCCAGGTGCCGGGGCCGGTCTGGGTGACCTTGTAACCCAGGGTGAGGCGGCCGTCGGAGACGCCGGAGGGATCGATGGCGACCTTGGTGACGCCGGGTTCGAGCGCACGCCACGCGTCGATGACGTTCTGCATCGCCTGGGTGGGGCCGGTGAGGTTGAGGGTCGCGGCGGTGCCGCTGCCGCTGGCGGTAGCGAGGCGGTACGAATAGTTGTTGTAACGGTTGGCCGGGGGCTCGTCGGTGGTGATGTACACGACCTCGACGATGTACTGCGTGCCGTTGGTCATGTCGGCGGCGTCGATCTGCGTGCGCTTGAAGACGGCGTCACCGCCCTGACCGGCCTGCAGGATGTAGGGGTAGGGGTACGAGCCGGTCCACGGGTTGATCTCGGAGCGCGGGCCCAGGTTGCCCTGCGAGCCGTTGAGCGAGGCGCTGTAGGTGTCGGTGCGGAAGGGCTGGAGCCAGTCGCAGTCATTGTCGAGGCCGGTCACGGAGCCGGGGGGGCTCGTGAGGCTGGTGCAGTCCGCGGCGTCGAGGGCGCAGAAGCCGTGCTTGAGCCAGTTCAGGCCGACCATGTCGAGTTGGTTGGCGCCGTTGACGTTGCGGAAGCGGTAGACCTGGGTGCCGATGACGGGGTGGCGGTTGGTGGGCGCGATGCCGTCGATCCAGATGGCCTGTGCGTTGCCGATGTTGCAGGAGATGGTGCCGACGGAGAAGGCGTTGATATTGCCGACCGTGCCGTTCTTGGTGATCCCGGTGCCGACCGAATCGCCGTTGGGCGAAGAGCCGCTGGAAGAGCCGATGCCGCCGACGACGACGTCGGGGCCGCTGGAAATGGGAGGAGCGGGGACCGGCGGGACGGCAAGGGCCACGCCGGTCAGAGCCGCCAGAGCGGCGGCGAACATCGTGCTACGTTTCATCTTGAGTGTGCTCCCTTGAAGCAGCGGCGGCACGCATCGCATGCCGCGCGATCAGCCGACTGAGACGGCGAACATCGCCCTCTCTCTACTCTCGGCACCTGTCCCAGCCGACATGGGTCCGAGTCCAGCACCATAGTGTGGTCGATGAATGTGGGCGGCACAATGGTTGACGAAAAATAGTGCTGCTTGGTTCTCGGGCGGTAACGGGATCAGGCCCAGGAGCGGGTTCGTTGATGCCGGAGTCCAGAGCGGTCGTGTCGCGATGCCCCGGAACGGCATTCTCCGAGTTGAATGAAACCGATGCAGGCGATCTTCTGCATTTTTATGCAGACGAGGCTCGGGGGCTCGGCCTATCCCCTTCTTCCTTGCGGGGATTGCCCTTCTTTGGGCTGGCCCGTCGGCCCGCAGAATCGTGCGGGTGGACTTAAGGCTGCTCGGTCTGCTGGCACCCAAAGGCCGCGAGGATCGCGGTGACGTCCTTGGTTCCGACAACGCCGTCGGCGTTTAGATCGCCGCTGAGGCCGGGTGTCACGTTGCGACCGTATTGAGACAGCAGCAACGACAGGTCGACCAGGTTGCACGCCCTGTCGAGGTTGAGGTCGCCGAAGCACACGCGCTCGATGCGCCGGTAGGCGATGCCGCCCTTGCTCGCGGGCCAGATGGCGTTGGTGGGGCCGATGACCGTCGCGGCACCGTTCGAAGCGTTGATGCGGACCAGTTGATTCGCAACCGTATCGATGGTGATGAGCGATTGCTGGTCGTCGTTCCAGGCGAGGCCGGCGACGGTGGAGAGCCCCGCGCCCAGCGGGCCGATGAGCGTGATCGCCCCCGTGAGCCGGTTGACGGTCCAGAGGCGCGGGCCCCCGAGGTTGACCGGCGAGGCGTCGAGGGCGAAGGTCTGACCCGTCGCGGTGAGGATGGCGATGCCGACGATGTTGCCTCCGACCGGGGCGCCGAACGCGGTCGCCGATCCGTTGGCGGGGTTGATGGTGACGAACTGGCCGGTGGCGTTGGCGACGCCGACGAAACGGTCGGCGCGGGAATCGTGGGCGAGGTCTGTGATCGGGGCGCCGGTCGCCGAGATGGTCGGGCCGGTGACGCCCACGCCGGTGGCGGGGTCGATGATGACGAGTCTCTGGCTGGCGTCGATGGCGTAGAAGCGATCATCCTGAGATCGGTAAGCAAGCGCGACGGGCGCGGAGGCCGGGGCGGAGAGACGCGAGAACAGTCCTGTGGCGCGGTGGAATGTGCCGAGATTGTTCGCCGCGTCGCCGATGCCGAACAGCGGGCCAGACGGCGTGCCGCTGGCGCCGGTGGAGCAGACGCCTTTGGGGACGGCGAGGGCGCTGCGGAGTTTGGGAGATTGGACGGCGGTGCCGGAGTTCGCGCCGTTGGTGGCGTTGCAGCCGCCGCTGGTGTGGATGCCGATGGCCTGGCCGGTGGATTCGAGGATCACGGGCGAGCCGGAGTTGCCGCCGGTGGTGTCCATGGCGTAGGAGACGGCGTTCCCGCTGAGCGAGGTGTAAGGGCCGACGCCGGTTTTCTGGGCGTAGTTCCAGGAGAGCGGGACGGGCGCGGCGACGGTGCCGAAGCCGGTGACTCTTGCCTGTGCCCCGGCGGTGGGGGCAGGGGCCGCAGTGGCGAGTGTGAAGAACTGACCCTGGGCCTGCGCGGGGGTGAGGCCGGTGTTCGGATTGGGGTACACCCCGAAGTAACCCCAGTCGTCGCCGAGCGCGGTCTGGGCCCACTGGATGCTCAGCGGGTCTACGGCGTACTGGTCCTGCGGCGGGGGGAAGATGGGCGTGCCGGCGTCGTTCGAAAGCGGCACGTTGAACTGGATGACGCTCGCCGCTGAAGTGCCGCAGTGCCCCGCCGTGAGGAACATGCGGTTGGCGTCGTTGATCATCCACGCGGTGCAGCCGACGGGCATGATGCGGGCGACGCGGGGGTCGGACGACAGCGTGCGGTCGTCGGTGGTGCCGCAGATGGTGCGCTCGGGCGGGACGGTGGGGCGGGCGTCGCCCAGCATCACGCTGGGGATGACGAGTCGCGCGGCCTGATCACCCGGGTACATGACGAGGTCGACGCGGACGCGTCCGCCGTTGAAGTATGCGGACGAGCCGCTCCACTGGCGGAGGTGCTCGGCGTTGAAGGCCTGCACGTCGCCCTGCGGCGTTGTCATAAAAAGCCAGGCCTCGCGCCCGGAACCGGGACGCCCCGGGAGCATCGAACCATCGAGCGTGAGACGCACCCAAGACGCGGCGTCAAAGACGAACTCACGCGAGAAGACGACCTCGGCGGAGTTGGGGTCCCGCCCCGTGGCACGGAGCAACCCGGAATCGATCCCCAGTTCCCGGGCCGTCCAGGACGGCGGCGGGGGAAGGTCGTTAGACGCCACGGCGGGCGACACGCGGGCGAGCGCGATCATGGCGCTGCCAATCAGGATGAAGCGGTGGGGTTCGAGCAATTCCTTCTCTCTCCTCGTCTCGCGCGCACGCTGTCGTAGCCTGCGGCGGGGTTTCTCACTCGGTCAGTGCGGCGTTCCGTCCATGGGTGGCCAGCACCGACATTCCATACGATAACTCACCCTTCCGTTGAGAAAAGAGGTGTGTTCCACCTCAGGACAGAAAGAACGGGTGAGATTTCGGGTTATGGGGCGTAAAGGGTTGATGTCAGCCGATCAGGCGGCTTTCGAGGACCCCGCGGCCGCTGCGAGCGGGGAACCGGCGTGATGGGTCCCCATGGGCTTGCCCTCGATGCTCAGCCCCAGCAGGGCCATGGGCCCGTGGGGCTTCTTGGCCTCTTCCTTCAACTTCGCGGCGGCGCGGGGGCTGGCGTAGGTGTTGAAGACCATGGCCTTGATGGTGGCGAGCATTCCGCCGAAGGAGGCGAAGGTGTGGTTCACGGCGCTGGCCTCATAGCCGGAATGCACCATGCACTGCTGGCACTTGGGGTTGCCGGACTCTCGCCCGTAGTTCTCCCACTTGGTGGTCTCGATCAGTTCCTTGAAACTGTCGGCGTATCCATCCTGAAGCAAGTAGCAGGGCTTCTGCCAGCCGAAGATGTTGTACGTCGGCATGCCCCAGGGCGTGCACTCGTACTCGCGCTTGCCCATCAGGAACTCAAGGAACAGCGGCGATTGGTTGAAGCGCCATCCCTTTTTGCGGTTCGAGACGATCATCTCGAAGAGTTCGTTGGTCTTCTTCCGCTCGGCGAGGAAGTGGCGCTGGTCGGGGGCTTTCGGATAGGCATACCCCGGCGAGACCATCATCCCCTCGACACCCAGTTCCATCATCTCATCGAAGAACGAACGCACGGAGTTCGGGTCGGCACCGTCGAACAGCGTGGTATTCGTCGTCACGCGGAAGCCCATCTTTACCGCGAGACGGATGCCCTCGCGGGCCGTCTGGTACGTCCCCTCGCGGCACACCGCGAAGTCGTGGTGCTCTTCCTGGCCGTCCATGTGGACGCTGAAGGTCAGGTACTTCGACGGCGTGAAGACGCCTTCTTCGAGCCGCTGCTTCAGCAAGAGCGCGTTGGTGCAGAGGTAGATGTACTTCTTGCGGGCCACCAGCGCCTTGACGATGCCGCCGATCTGCGGGTGCAGCAGCGGTTCGCCGCCGGGGATCGAGACCATCGGGGCGCCGCACTCCTCCACGGCCTTGACGCATTCATCCACGGTGAGATCACGCTTCAGGATGTGGGCCGGGTACTGGATCTTGCCGCAGCCGGCGCAGGCCAGGTTGCAGCGGAGCAGCGGCTCGAGCATGAGGACGAGGGGGTAATGGCGGTTGCCCTTGATGCGCTGGGTGAGCACATAGGAGGCGACGGTCCACATCTGGCTGATCGGGACTGGCATGGTGGGGGGGCTGAGGACTTTCGGCGGCGGGCCGCGCGGATGTGTTGGGAGGGAAAAGGTCGGGATGGTAGCGGGGTGTGCGGGTCGAGTTCGATGCCGTCGGAATCAGATTGGTTTCTGTTTGGTGTTCGAAGAGAGATTGTGCGTGAGTAACGGCCCGCCGATCCGCCTTGCTCGTGGCAGACCGGTCACAACGCCCCGCGCTCTGCACTGAATAGAGACACCTATGAACACCGCACGCGCCAACACCCCGCGAATCTCTCCCGACTCCTCGACTAACAGCGACGCACCGGACTGGGCCCGCGCCGGCGGGGCGTGGCGGCGAATGGATTCGCGCTGCGGTACACCCGCCGAAGTCCGTGTTGGGCGGACGGTGCTGGTCAACAGCGTGCTGGGGGCGATCAAGCGGTTCGATTGCGGGCTGTGCGACGACCGGGCGGTCGCGGGTGCCTTGCACGACGCGGTGCAGCGGTTCAACCAGCGGGTGGCCTGATCCGGTCGAAGGGGAGTCGCGGTCGACGCGGAGCCGAAGCGGGTTCGCCCGCGTATCGGGTACACTCTCGGCCCCGATTCGACGCCCGCCTCCGGAAGCCTACTCCCTGTTTGGAGCCTGTCCGTGCATGTGAACAAGCCCGCTTTCAGCGTTCATTTTGACTCCCGGCGATCCCTCACCGCCGCGGCCCTGTTGGCGACGGCCACGATGCTGGCGGGCTGCGGAAAAGGCGACGAGGCGACCGCCGCGATTACCAAGGCGCGGGCCACGCTGGCCTCCATCGGCGTCTCCGGCACCGCCGCGCCCACGGCCACGCGGGCCAAGATCTACCAGGACGTCATCTCCGCCATGCAGGGGGTCGGCGGCTCGGGCGTCGGCACGTCGGCGGCGAAGATCATCACGGCGCAGGCCACGCTCGGGCAGGGCGAGATCGCAGCGGCCACGCAGCGTGACGCCGAGGGGCAGGTTGCACGCCTCGCGGCTTCGGCGCGGATTCTCGCCGAGTTGCTGGTGAAGCAGGAATCGCTGGCGGCGTCGCTCGAGGGGCACGACCAATCGGCCATGCTCGGCACGCTGCGGGGCGAGATCACCAAGATCGAATCGAGCCTGAAGGACGCTGAGGCGAAGCGCTCGCAACTCGAATCCGCTCTTTCACAACTCACCGCCAAAGCGGGCGAGCGCGGCGCGATGGCCAAGCAGAAGCGGGATGTCGCGGGCCAACTCCGCACGGCGTTGACCGAGGTGCAGGGCGAGGCGCGGCTTCCCATCGTTGAAGAGGCCGCCAAGCACCAGCGCGAGGCCGACCGGTTTGAAGTGGAACAGGCGGGCATCGAACTCGAAGCCCAGGCGATGGCGCACCAGGTCGAGGAATCCCGGCTGGATACGCAGAGGCTGAACCGCCAGCGCGACCTCGCGCTCGAGAGCGTGAAGCGCGTCGAGGACTCCGGGCGGCTGCTGAAGGAGCAGAGCGCCGCGGCCCGCGCCAAGGCTGGCGAGACCGCGGGAGAACTCTCCAAGGCGTTCGATGAACTGACGACGGCGGTGGAGCAGACGCTCAAGCCCGCATACACCGAGGCCACCGGGAAGTACAACGCCGCAGCCAGTGCGGCCGCAGGCGGGAGCGCGTCCGACGCCTCGCTCGCCAAGGCCATGAGCGGTGCCGCCCAGCAGTCGCTGGCGGCCCTGCACGCGGGCTACGCCGCGGCGCTCGAAGGCGCTGCGGACGTCGCGACGCGGATCGGGGCGCAGGAGAGCCTCGGCTTCGCGGCCAAAGGCCAGCAGACGGCGTCGGCCCTGATGGAAGAAGTGAAGGCCGCGCGAGAAAACGCCGCGAGCGCCATGGCGCAGGCGGGCGCGAGTTTCCAGGGGACGAACGCGAAGGGTGCGGCGGGGGACGTGTTCAGGAAGATCGGCGACCGACTTGCGCCGCCTGAGGCCGCGCCCGCTGGTGGCGAAAAAGTGCCGGATGCGGCGTCGCCTGATGCGGCACCGGGTGAGGCCAAGCCCGAGGGCGAGCCTGCGCCGGCGGAGGCTCCGGCATCTGATGCGCCCGCAGCACCGGCCGAGACGCCGAAGGCTGATGAGCCCGCGCCGGCTTCGGACCCTGCGGGGTCGCCAGAGCCGAAGTGATATCTATTGGCCTTGGCTGATTTTCTTGTCGGAATCACTCAGCGCGTTTTCATTGCCGACCGCATGGCGATCGCCGCGCCGATTTCAACAATTGGCCCACCCAAGCGATGTTGAGATGTCTCACGCCGCGGCGCTGGTCGGCAGTGGCATCCCCGAGTTCGCCGTCTCGTCCTCGGCCTCGCTGCGCGCCTTCGAAGGGCGCTGGCCCTCGTCCGCCGCAGGCAGGAGGCCGTACAGGATCGCCACGGCCCCGATGATCATCACCCACATTCTCGGGGCCTTTCGCGTCGCGAGGGCGTAGAGCAGGCTGTCGGGGCGCTCGGTGGGGACGGGGGGCTCGAACTTGGGTTCGAGGTCGGCGAAGACGCCGGCGCTGCGGGTGATGTACTCCGCAGAGGACACGAGGGCGGCCTTGTCGGCGGGGGCGAGGTTCAACTGCCCGGCGGCCAGGGCCATCATCAGCGTGCTGTCACGCTTGTTGAGCGCGTCGGTGTATGCCGAGTAGTTGCCGATGCGGTTGGAGCGGTGCTGTTCCAGCGCCAGGGCCCGGTCGCGTGCGGCGTGGGCGAGCCTCAGGTCTTCCTGCGCCGGGATCAGCACCAGGCACGAAAGCAGCGCGGCCCCGGCGATGACGAACAGCCAGCCGGGGTCGATCTTGAACAGCGGGGCGTTGGAGCGCGAACCGATCACCACGCGGCTATCGGCCAAACCCGCGCGTTGCGCCGAAAAAACCCCGTCGGGGCGAATCCCATAGCAACCGGGCCAGCGGGCACCTTCCGTACACGGGTATCCACAACCGATGAACCGGCGAAAGTGGAAAAGAAAATCTCGCGGGGCCGAAGCGCAGGGAATCTCCGCATTTTTGCCATTGTCAAGGGCGTGTAAAGGCGTTTCGGGCGTTGCGGCATGGCTCAGGGTGGGTACATTCCGCCTGCGGCTCATGGACGGCCGCCCATCACGCGGGCCACCCCGGAATCAACCCCCCGGGACGCCCCGTCAACGGCATCGATCGGACTCGTGCCAGACGGGAAACAGCCCTCGACGACAGCACGGTTTGGGCGGGAATCTCTCCCTCCCCGAGCAAGCGGTCCCCCAAGAAGGGGCCCGCGTGGGATGTCGCCGTCATCGTGATGGGTGTTGAACGGACTCGGCTCTGCCTGCCTGTTCCCGCGCCCGGCGCATGATTCCCGGACGCGTTCCCCGAAAGGGGCTTTGCCCTGTGACCGCCCTCCCCGCTGTTCCAACCTCCGCGATCCCAGTTGCCCGCGGTGCCAGAGCGGACACCGGCTGGAAGCCGGTGCCACCGGTTGCCGCTCCGCTTTCGCTGTGCGACCGCATCCTGTCTCGACTGGTCTCCAGCGTTGGTGACACCCGGTATCGGCGCTATTTCGAGCCTTCGGCGCGTTTGCGGATCGATGGCGGCGTGCTCGCCGTCGCGGTGCCGTCGCCCTTCCATGCCGATCTGCTGGAGCGTCAGTTCGGGGCGGTGCTGCGGACATGTGCCAAGCAGGAGTCGGGCGTCGAGGGGATGACGATGCGGTGGGAAGTGATGCCGTTGGAGTTCGCCGCGGCGTCGGCGAACGAGGCTGCCACCGCGCTTGCGGCGTCGGCGACGGACTCGGCCCGGGTGGTCGAAGCCCCCGGCGTGCCGGATGCGGGTGTCATCGCCACCATCGGCCCGCGCACCGCCCAAGCAGAAGAACCGCTCAAGTCTCGTCTCAACGGTGCCGCCGTGCCGCGGCTGCGGCTTGAGGACTTCGTTGTCGGCGAGAGCAACCGACTGGCCTTCAACGCCGCCACGCGCCTCGCCGAAGAAGAAGGCCAGCGCGGCCCCTTCGGTGTGTTGTTCATCCACGGCCCCACCGGCGTGGGCAAGACGCACCTGTTGCAGGGGATCGCGCGGCGCTTCGGCGAACGCCGCCCGCGGGCCAGGGTGCGGTACGTCACGGGCGAGCAGTTCGTCAACGAGTACATCGCCAGCGTGCACGCCGGGAACATCGAGGGATTCCGCGCCCGTTACCGCGGCCTTGACCTGCTGTGCCTCGACGACGTTCATTTCCTGGGCGGCAAAGAGAAGACCCAGAGCGAGTTCCAGCACACCTTTGATGTGCTCGACCTCGGCGGTGCCCGCGTGGCCCTCGTTTCCGATGAGCACCCCCGGCTGCTGCAACGCCTCACTCGCCAGATCACCTCGCGGTTTGTTTCCGGCATGGTGGTGAAGGTCGATGCCCCCGATGAGGCCACGCGCGTGGGGCTGGTCCGCATGATCGCCGCACGGCGCGGCATCGCGATGGACGACGGCAGCGTGCGGGCCATCGCCGGGGCGAGGCGGGCCTCGGTGCGCGAGGTCGAGGGGGCGGTGCTGCGGGTCGAGGCCATGACGCGCCTGATGGGGCACGAGCCTTCGGCGGGGATTCCCATCGCCGCCGTGGCGCGGGCACTGGCCGAGGACGGCCCCCCCGGTTCGGGCGGCGTCCGCAAGCCCCTGCGGATGACCCACATCCTCGCTGTGGTATGCGAGCGGCTAGGCGTCGATCAATCCGACGTGCTCGGACGCGGCCGGCACAAGCGTGTCGTGCTGGCCCGCTCGCTCGCGGCACTTCTCGCCCGCGAACTCACCACCCACAGTTACCCCGAGATCGCCCGCGCCCTGGGACGCGACAACCACTCCACCGTTGTCACCGCCTGCCAGCGGCTCAAGAAGGCCATCGAAGACAACGCCTCCTGTGATTGCGGCCCCGGCATGGACGGGCCGCTGGATGAACTGGTGCAGTCTGTCAAGGTTGAGACGGTGCAGCGGGCGTGATTGGTCGGGGAGCCCGCGGCGTGCCGATTGAAACGGTGATGTGGTCGGGGTTTGGCGTACCGCGTTGCCCACGAAGCTCGTGATTGACTTTCCGAAAGGGCATTCCTTCAATCCTCCGCGTATCGCTCCCCGGCGAAAGGAAACCCCATGCTCGTCTGCTCTTCGAACACGCTCGCCTTCATCAGCATGCCCGGCGGGTATGAGTGGATCATCATCCTAGTGATCGGCCTGCTGCTGTTTGGCAAGCGTCTCCCCGAGATCGGCCGCTCGGTCGGCAAGACCATCGTCGAGTTCAAGAAGGGCATGGCCGACATCGACAACGAGACCACCGCCGCCGCGATGCGTCCGGCACCGGGATCGATGGCTTCCCCCTCTGCGGGCGAACTGCCCGGCGGCACCGTTCAGGGGGCGTCCGCTGAGCGTCGTGTCTCCACGCACGACAGTGTTGAGCGTTGAGCGGGCCCTGCGGTGACAGTCCACCCCAACGCACCCCGCGCCGAATCTCTGGTAACTGATTCACTCTCCATCGACAGCGTCATCGGGCTGATGCTGATGGTGGGTGTGCGCGGCCGCGTCGGTGATGTTGTGTTCGAGCGTGATCTCGCGGCGTGCGCGGCCGCGAAGGTGGGTGGCGTGATCCTCTTCGATGTCCACCTCCCCGAGTTCGTGCGCCGTCTTGCCGCCGGCGACGACGATGCGGCGGCAAGGCTGAGCGCTGCAAGAAACGTCGCTTCGCCGGGGCAGACCGCCGCGCTCTCCGCCGCGATCCGCGCACGACTCGGCAATCACGCGATGGTCTCCGTCGATCAGGAGGGCGGCCGTGTCGCCCGCTTCGGGCCCGCCCGCGGCTTCCGGCCCACGCCGTCGCCCGCCGAGTTCGCGGCGATGGACGCGGCCCTTCGCGACGACGCCGCGGCATCGCTGGCCCGCGTGGTGCGCGACGCCGGTGCGGACGTGAACTTCACGCCGTGCATCGACGCGGCGGTGAACCCGGACAACCCCATCATCGCGGGCAAGCAACGATCATTCGGCATCAACATCGATGACGTGGCGGCGTGCGCGGAATCGGTGATCCGCGCCCACGCGGCGGCCGGTGTCGTTACGTGCCTGAAGCATTTCCCGGGCCATGGGTCGTCCGTGGGTGACACCCACGCTGGATTCGTCGATGTCACCTCCACATGGCGGGCCGACCCGGAACTCGCGGTGTACCAGCGGCTTGTCCCTCGAATCGACCCGCGGGACACGATGGTCATGACCGGCCACCTCTTCCACGCCGGCATCGACCGTGACCACCCCGCCAGCCTCAGCCACGCCCATACCACGGGACTGCTCCGAGGCGTGCTCGGGTTCAGCGGCGTGGTCGTCACCGATTCGCTCGACATGGGCGCGGTGACGCAGCGCTACGGCATGGCCGAGGCTCTGGTGCTCGCGGTCAACGCCGGGGCGGACATCCTGCTCGATGGTTTCAACGGTGTGCCCGCGGACGCTCCCCATGAGGGCGAGACCGACCACCCTGCCCCGCGCATGCACGAGGCCATCTTGAAAGCCCTGCGCGACGGGGGGATTCACGGCGGCGAGGCGAGGCTGCGTGAGAGCGCCCGCCGAATCCTCGGCTTGCGGCGGTGGTCGCAGGCAGACATGATGAGCGCATGAGCAACGATGAATCTCGCCGTTTGTCTCCAACGCCCAGAGCATCGAAGGGTGCTGGCTTGTCTCCTCGCCCGGAGGGCGACCGAGAGTTGCCAGGGGCGCGGCGAGCAACGCGAGCAAGCCTCTGGTTGCCGGCCTTGAAAGCCTTTCGCCCGGCAGGGCGAACGAGTGAATGTGTCGATGCGTCCGGCGGGAGTGATCGTTCGCCCTCCGGGCGGGGACATCACCCCGGCCAACCAGGGGCTTGCTCGCGTTGCTCGCCGCGCCCCTGGCAAATCTCGATCGCCCTCCGGGCGGCGGGTTCGGCGGCCCGGCGCGTCAGGATGACCGTTTCAACAAGCCTGCTGGCGTGCCTGATCGGCTTCGCCTCTTGCTCGTCTCCCCAAGCGAGCGAATCCCGCACGCCGCAGTCTCCAATCACCTCGGTCCCCGTCGACCCCAATCCGAACTTTCTCCGCCAATACGCCGAAACCAACAGATTCCGCAGCGGCAGGCCGGGTTCATTCGCCATCTCGCCCGACGGCGGCACCGTCTGCTTCCTCCGCTCCGGCCCGCGCGACCGTGTGCAGTCGCTCTTCACGTTTGACACAAAGTCTGGCACCGAGCGAGAGTTCCTCTCTGCCCCCAAACTGCTCGGCGCAGGCGAAGAGAATCTCTCCCCCGAAGAAAAAGCCCGGCGCGAACGGGCCCGCCAGACCGCCCGCGGTATCGCGTCCTTCCAACTGTCCAAAGACGGCAAGAGCCTGCTGGTGCCGCTCTCGGGCCGACTGTTCATCGTCTCGGCGTCGGACGCGAGCGTGCGCGAACTCAAGCCCGGCGTCGAGAACGCCCCGCCGCCGCTCGACCCGCGTTTCAGCCCGGACGCAACCAAAGTCGCCTTCGTCCGCGCCGGCGACCTGTGGGTGGCGGATATCGCGTCGGGTACTGAAACAAGACTCACGACCGGGGCCACCGAAACCCTCACGCACGGCGACGCCGAGTTCATCGCGCAGGAAGAGATGGGGCGCAGCCGCGGCTATTGGTGGTCGCCGGACTCAAAGATGCTCGTCTACCAGACCACCGACACCTCGATGGTCGAGGAGGTGTTCATCGCCGACCCGCTGCGCCCGTTTGTGCCGCCGCAGTCTTGGCGGTACCCGCGGGCGGGAAAGAAGAACGCCGTGGTGACACTGTCGGCGGTGGGCCTCGACGGCAAGGACGCGAAGCCGCTCAACTGGGACCGTGAGAGTTTTCCGTATCTCGCCACCGTGAAGTGGGAAAAGCAGCGGGGGGTTTATGTCGTTGTGCAGAACCGTCTGCAAACCGAGTCTCGCATGCTGCGCTTCGACCCTCGCACCTGGGAATCCCAACTTCTGCTCACCGAGACCGATCCGGCGTGGGTGAATCTCGACCAGGAAATGCCGGCGTTCAGCGATGATCTGCCCGGCTTCTTCTGGACCACCGAGGGCGCCGGCTGGACCGATCTCGAATGGCGCATGGAAGGGCCTTCCTCCAGCGCCAAGCGACTTGTCGCCGGTGGGGAACTCAATGTACGGTCGCTTGTGAAGGTTGATGTGTCACGCCGCGAAACCCTGGTGACTGCGAGTGCCGTCCCCAATTCAACCACCGGCGCACCAGTGCCCGAACCGACGCAGACGCACCTTTACAGCATCGAATACCGCGACGGCGACCCCGCCCCCCGGTGTCTTACCTGCGAATGGCCCGGCGTTCATGGCGCCACCGTCAGCGAGGACGGCTCCACCATCGTCCTCTCGACCACGCCCGAGCGTGGAGCGCCCTCGGCGACGGTCTACCGCCGCGCCGAAGGCGAGCGCGGACTTGGCACACGGGTCGGCGAGGTGACCTCCAACGCCGAGGCACCGCTGAGTGCACCGAACGTCGAATGGACGACGGTGAAGGGCACAGCGATATGGCACGCCGCGATCCTCCGCCCCGCCAACTTCCGCAAGGGCCAGAAACTCCCCGTCATCTGCAGCGTCTACACCGGCCCCACGGCGCAGACCGTCACCCGCGCAGGATGGTCCTACGCCCTCCAGCAGTGGATCGCCGACCACGGCTTCATCGTCGTGAGCATCGATAACCGCGGCACCCCCGGGCGCGGCCGCGACTGGGAACGCCTCACCCACGGCAACCTCATCGACCTGCAACTGAACGACCAGGCCGCCGCGCTGGCGGCGCTGGGTGAGCAGTACCCCGAGATGGACATGAAGCGCGTCGGCGTCTACGGCTGGTCCTTCGGCGGCTACTACGCTGCCATGGCTGCGTGCCGTCGTCCCGATGTCTACAAGGCCGCGTGCGCCGGCGCGCCGGTCACCGACTGGGCCGACTACGACACCTGCTACACCGAGCGGTACCTCGGCCTGCCGGAAGTGAACGTCGAGGGATACCGGATCGGCAACGTCATGACGTGGGTCAAAGACCTCAGGACGCCGCTCCTGCTCATCCACGGCAGCGCCGACGACAATGTCTACTTCACCCACAGCCTCAAACTGATGGATGAAGCGGTTCGTCGCGGCACGTCGAACTGGATCGATTTCATGCCGCTGGCGGGCCAGACGCACGTCGTGGTCGAGCCGGAGGTGGTGGAGCGGATGTACGCGCGGATGGTTCAGTTCTTCGCTGAGAATCTGTAGCGGGGCCGAGGTCCGGGTGGTGGTTTGGGACACGTGAGCGATGAGCCGGCGTCTGTGAGGCTGCACGAAATCGTGCATTGGTGTGCCATTGGCACGGAATCGTGGATTGTTCGTGCGATGTAATCGTTATCAGTTCTTTAGTTGTGCTTCGTAAACCGTTTTACGTACAAATGAAAAGGTATCTGACTAGTAACGCATATACTTGTAAACACGTCACAACACACAAAAAATGATAGTAGATAACTTGTCGGCACGGGCGCGCGTCGGTCTCCGGAAGTCAATGTGTGCGCGTCGGGGTCGTGTGGCCCCGCGGACCGAGAGTTTCGGATTCCGGCGAACGCCGGAGGAGGACCTCATGGAGTTTCTGCGCAATCGTGTCGGTGGTGTGTTCAGTCTGATCCGTCGCGCGGCGGGCCTGACCGCCTTGGCGTGCGCCTGCGTGATCGGGACGGCGAGCAGCGTGATGGTGCCCACGGCCTCGGCGGGCGTCGCCGACGCCGCGCCCGAGTACGACTACTTCACCGTCCAGAAGGGCGTTTGGACCACCCTTTTCGCCACCGACTGGAAGGAGGACGCTGAGTACGCGCTCGACAAGAAGGTCGACGGTGCCGGCGAGTACCAGGGCCTCAACGAGAACGGCGAGGCGTTCATCTTTAAGGCCGTCGGCTCGCTGCCGGTCAAAGTCGAGAATCTCAACCTGACCCCCGCCGAGAAGGCCTGGGCCACCCAAAATCAGATCACCTTCTCCGCTGTCATGGGTGTGGTGTACACCGAGCAGGGCGCGGTGGCCATTAGCGGCCTGGCAGGCACCGCGAAGACCGCGGCGGACGGGTTCCAGTCCCGACTGCTGATCAACGACGTCATCGATCCCAACAGCGCCGTGTTCGGTGCCGGTTTCGGCGAACTCAACGCGGGGGCCAACGGCGAAACGCTGAACGCCGAGAAAGAGGCCGCGCAGCCCGAGATCGATCCGGCGTGCGCCTTGGCCTGCGTCAACGCTTACAACGCCGCCGTCGCCGCCGCCAATGCGGCCTGGCAGCAGGCCATCCGCAACGCAAACCAGCAGTTCCAGGACTCCGTTGACTTCGCCAAGACGGACTTCAATCTCTGCGTCGCTGAGGCCGCCGCAACCTACGCCGCTGCGGCTCTGAGGTGCATGATTCCCAGCATCCGCATCTGGCGTGTCGGCGGCTGCATCGCCGCAGCTGCCCGGACCTATTCGGCGAGTGTGAACGCCTGCCTCGCGACCTACAACGCCCGTCTCGCGGCGGCGCAAGCGGCCCTGAACGCCCAGACCACCGCCATCAATAACGCCCGCGCTCGCGCGCTGGAACGGGCCCGTGCGGATCTGACGGCCTGCCTGAACGGCTGCATCGTTGTGCCCGCAACACGATAAACCGCCTTCGATTTGAACAGCACCTGGAGAGGGCCACGCGGCCCTCTCCTTTTCATTGGGCGACGGGCGTCTCGAACCACGGCGGCGCGTGGGCCTTCGATATTCGTGTTTTGTATGGTCTGTCTCGAATTCCCATCCCTCTGACTTGCGAAACTGCGACTCAGTCTCAACAATACCCCGGTATGCTGACCCTCCCGGAATCTTGGTCTCTCCGAGGTTCCTCACGCTCACCGGCTCGTGCGGGCTGGGAGCCACCACCCTCGCACCGGACGCGACACCCATGAACCACGACGAGGAATGTTGTCAAGGCTCACCCCAGCCGGCGGACAAGCCCGAGGTCGTCGTGCGCCGCGTCACACTCACGCAGATGCGCAGCGGCGAAACCGGGCGCGTCCTAACCAACCAACTCGACCCCAAGGACGCGGCCCTGCTGCGTGCGATGGGCCTGCGGGCCAACGCCGAGGTTCGTTTGTGCCGCCCGGGTCAGCCGTGCATCGTGAGCGTGGTGGGGGTGCACGGGGCGTGCTGCCGCATCGGGCTTGCGGCCCCGCTGGCGTCGCGTGTCGTCGTGGGTGTGCACGAGTGAGCGGCCCGGTGGTCAAGTGCAGGACGGAGGTGGCTTCATGACCGCCGCCGCAATCGAACCCCCTTCGACAGGCGGCGAGAGCCCCGCCCCGGTTTGCCTGCGCATCGCGCTGCTGGGGAATCCCAACACCGGCAAGACGACCCTCTTCAACCGTCTCACCGGCCTGCGCCACAAGACCTCAAACTTCCCCGGCACCACGCAGGAAGCCCGCGTCGGCACCGTCGTGCTCGGCCCCGGCACCGCCCCCGCCGAGATCATCGACATGCCCGGGGTCTACTCGCTCGAACTCGACCTGCCCGAGAGCGAGGTCTGCCGGCGCGCTCTGGCGGGCGAAGTCGCGCTGCCGGGTTCGGAGGCGAGCGCTGCGCCCGACGCCGTGTGCATCGTGCTGGATTCAACGAACCTGTCGCGGAACCTGACGCTGGTGGGCGAGGCACTGCGGCGCCGCTTGCCCACGGTGTGCGCGCTGAACATGACCGACCTCGCCGATCGGCGCGGGCTGTTCGTCGACGCCGCCGCGATGAGCGGGGAACTCGGCTGCCCGGTGGTGTGCTGCAATGCGCGATCGGGGGAGGGCGTCGATGCGCTCCGCACCGCGCTCGCCCACGCCGCCATCCCGACGAACACCCCGCCGGGCGATGAGGCGGGACTGACCCGCTGGGCCGACGACCTGGCACTCCGCGTGGTCGGATCGCGTGAGAGCAGTGCTGGAGGGAGTGTGGCAACGGCCGCCGCACGCCGCCGTCGGGCCGATGAACGCACCGACCGTCTCGACCGCGTGCTGATCCACCCCGTGCTAGGCACGCTGTGCTTTGTCGCGATCATGGGCGTGCTGTTCTGGACGATCTTCGCCGCGGCCGAATGGCCCATGGGACTCATCGACAAAGTGTTTTCCAAGGCGGGCGATTGGACGCGCGCGGCACTCCCCACCGGCATCCTCGCGGACTTCCTCGTCGGTGGCGTCATCGGCGGCGTCTCGGGCACGCTGATTTTCCTGCCGCAGATCTGCCTGCTGTTCTTCCTCATTTCGATTCTTGAAGACACCGGCTACCTTGCCCGGGCCGCGCTGCTGATGGACCGCGTGCTGCGGCCGTTTGGCCTGCCCGGTCACGCCTTTGTGCCGCTGCTCTCCAGCCACGCCTGCGCCCTCCCCGGCATCATGTCCGCCCGTGGCGTGCCCGATCCCAAAGAACGCCTCGCCACCATCCTCGTCGCCCCGTTCATGACCTGCTCGGCACGGCTGCCGGTGTACGTCCTGGTCACCACGCTGCTGTTCCGAGATCGGCCGATGCTCGCCGCGCTCGCCTTCATCGGCTGCTATGCGCTGGGGATTCTCGCCGGCGTCTTCAGCGCCTTGATCGCGCGGCGCACCATCCTGCGCGGCGAGAGCCGCTCCATGGCGATCGAACTGCCCACATTTAAGCGCCCGAGTATCCGCACGGCCCTCGTGACTACCTACGACCGCGGCTGGATGTTCCTCAAGAAGGCGGGCACGAACATCCTGGCCATCTGCGTCGTCCTGTGGTGGCTGAGCAGTTTCCCCCACGTCCCGCCGCCGCCGGAAGCGGAAGCGCTGCGGGCGCAAGCCGCCGCACTGCAAACCTCGGCCGCCCCGAGTAGCGTTCCGTCGGCAACCGCCGACAGCCCAATCTCGGCGACTCGCCAGAACGGTCCCACGCTGACTCCCCGGCCCGAAGTGCCGAACGAAACAAGCCTGGGGCGAGCGAGTCCGCGAGCGCAGCCCCAGGAAACCACGACCCATTCCCAGAGCCCCGAAGGGGCGACACATCTTGTCACCACGCCCGCACCCACCGAAGCCGAAACCCTCCTCGCCCGCGCCGACCACCTCGAAGCCTCGAACGCCAAATCACAGAGTTACGCCGGCCAACTCGGCCGCTTCCTCCAACCCCTCTTCGCGCCCTTGGGCTACGACTGGCGTCTCACCATCGGCGTCGTCACCAGTTTCGCCGCGCGGGAGGTCTTCGCCTCGACCATGAGCGTGGTCATCGCTGGCGAAGAGGACGTCAAGGCCAAAGGCGTGATGGACCAGATGGCCGCCGCCACGCGCGACGACGGCGTCACCCCCGTCTTCACCATGGCCACGTGTTGGTCGCTGCTCGTCTACTACGTGCTGGCCATGCAGTGTCTGCCCACACTCGCTGTGACCGCACGAGAGGCGGGCCACTTCAAGTGGGCCTTGCTGCAACTGGCATGGATGAGCGCCGTGGCGTATGCCGCCGCATTCATCGCCTTCCGCATCGCGTTGTGGTGGGGTTCCGGGGGGGGGGCTTGATGAACACCTTCCCCACGCACGACTGGCAGTTCTGGGTCGTCACGGCCCTCGTCGCCATCGCAGTCCTGTACATCGTGTGGCAGATCGTCCCCCGCGCCATGGGGCGAAAGGGCAAGTCCCGAAAGGCCACCCTCACCATCGGCGGGAAACCCGTCGCCCCCGATTCCCGAACATCCAAGCGATGAAACGCCGACTCCGCCGCATCGCTGTCCGACTCCTCGCGCTCGTCACCGTCGTCTATATCGCCTTCGCCGCCATCCTCGCGTTCTCCCAAACCAGCCTCATCTACCCGCGCCACATGATCGAGGCCCCGATGCCCGACGCCGACATCCCGGCGTTCGTCGAGCGGTGGTGGATCGAATCCAGGGAAGGCGACAAGGTCGAGGCGTGGTTCATCCCCGGCGAAGGCCGCAGCGACGAATCCCCCGGACCCGCCGCCATCCTCCTCCACGGCAACGGCGAACTCATCGACCACAACCTCCGAACCGCCGCCCTGTATACCGGCATGGGCATCAGCGTCCTCATGCCCGAATACCGCGGCTACGGCCGCTGCACCGGCACCCCCGGGCAGGCCGCGATCACGCAGGACCTCCTTGCGTTCCACGCCAAACTCATCGCGCGGCCCGAGATCGACCCCACCCGACTGATTTATCACGGCGAATCCCTCGGCACCGGCTACGCCTGCGTCCTCGCCGACCTTCACCCGCCCCGCGCGATCATCCTCAACTCGCCTTTCCGCAGCATGACCTCGATGGCCGCCAAGTTCTTCCTGCCCGGATTCCTCGTCACCAGCCCGCTCCGCTCCGACCTCGCGCTGGCCAAAGACCCCGCGCCGGTCCTCATCTTCCACGGCAAGCACGACAACGTCGTCCCCTTCACGCAGGGCCTAGCCCTCTCAAAGATCGCCCCGCGCTGCGAGTTCGTCGAACTCGACTGCGGCCACAACGACCTCCCTCCACCCCCCGGCTGGACCGCCTACGAATCCCGCATCAAGTCGTTCCTGCAAACCAACGGCGTGCTGGACGTGCGCTAGGCTTGGTCATGCCCCGCCGCGCTTTCACCCTCGTCGAACTCCTCGTCGTCGTCGCCGTGATCGCGCTGCTCATCGGCCTCCTGCTCCCCGCGCTCTCGTCTGCAAGACAATCCGCCCAGGCCACCGCCTGCGGCTCCAACCTCCGCCAACTCGGCGCGGGCCTCGCCATGTACTGGGGCGAGCACCGCGACCAACTCCCCCAGTTCCGCGTCGACCAGTCCGGCACGCCCACCACCGGCAGCAACGGCGACAACATCGGCTCTCTCTTCGGCGGCAAGAAAGGGACTCTTCCCTTCTTCGGGATCAACGAAGTGGGTGGCGAACGCCGCCCGCTCAACCGTTACGTCAGCGACGCCGACATCCCCCGTGACAGCGCCACCGAATCCGACAAGTTCCAACTCGAACTCTTCCGCGACCCCAGCGACAAAGGCACCAACGACCCCTTCACCGCCTCGCTGGGCCTCGACACCAGCAGCATGTACAACCTCGTCGGTACCAGTTACAACCTCAACGACCACGCGCTCGACGACGACCCCTCTCAGGAAAAGTTCTCGACGCTCATCCCCAAGCAGGGCGGCAAAATGCCCAAGGTCGCCAACAACGCCCGCACATGGCTCCTGGGCGACCAGCCCATCTACAACCACGACGACAACGGCGACCGCGGCCAACGCTGGCACTACAACCGCGTCCAGGCCAACCTCCTCTTCGTCGACCTCCACGTCGGCGTCGGCTTCAAGGTGCCCGAGGGGATCGTGAACGAGACGCAGGATTACACGTTCCTGCCCACGCCGAACTGGTTGAACACAGCACCCTGACGCCGTGCCGAACGGCCACCGATGCCCGTCGATGGCATCGCTATCCTCACGTCCCATGACCCTCTGCGACCAAACCTTCGGCCACTTCCTCGACACCATCGCCGCCAAATCCCCTACTCCCGGCGGTGGCGCGGTCACGGCGGCGGTGGGGGCCCTGGCCGCCGCCCTCGCCGGCATGGTCGTCTCATACTCGCTGGGCAAGAAAAATCTCGCCGAGCATCAGCCCGAACTTGAACGCGCCGCCGCGCAACTCGCCCGCGCCCAGACCCTTATGCTCGCGCTGGTCGAAGAGGACGAACACGCCTACGCCGCCGTAAACGAACTCTCCAAACTCCCGCCCGAAGACCCGCGCCGGAAGGCAGAACTCCCGCACGCCGCCGCCGCCGCCACCCAGGCCCCCCTCGCCGTGATGGCCGCGGCGTGCGATCTCCTCCGCCACTTCGAACGCCTCGCTGGCATGACCAACAAGCACCTTCGAAGCGATTTGGCCATCGCGGCGGTCCTCGCCGACGCCGTGGTGCGAGCCGGACGCTGGAACGTCGCCATCAACCTCCCCACCCTCCGCGAACTCGGGATTGATGCAGGCATCGAGCGCACCAGCGCCGAACTCGTCACCGCCGCGGCAACCCTCTGTGCCGCAGTCGAACGCGCTTGTGCGTGATGGCACCGTGCCACTGATGGCCGTCCTCGAACATCAGCGCCCCTAAAACCGCTTGTGCGCCTCCCGCTCCGCCGGCGGGCGAAACTGCAGAATCAACCGCGCCATCACCAGGTCCACCGGCCGCGTGATCTTGATGTTCCGAGGGTCCCCCTCGACCACCGCCACCGGCTCACCCAACTTCTCAACCAGCGAAGCATCGTCGGTGCTCGTCAAATCTGCCTGCGCATACGCCCGCAGCAGCAACCCCTTCTCAAACACCTGCGGCGTCTGCACAAGCGCCAACCCCTCCCGGCTCACCGTCCCCTCCACCGTCCGCACCTTCCGCCCAATCGCGCCGGCCCCACCGAGGATCGCGTCCAGCGGATCGATATCCCGGTCCTCCTTGGGCACCGCGCTCAGCCGCTTCACCGTGTCGGGCACGTCAAACGCCGGGATCACCGCCGCGTGCTTCTCCGCCGCCGCGAGCACGCGGTCGATCAACTCCGGGGGCGTACACGGCCGCGCCGCGTCGTGCACCGCCACATGCGTGCAGTCCGAAGGCACCAGCGCCAGCGCGTTCCGCACTGTCTCGTACCGGTGCTTCTCGCCCCCCTTGCACACCTTGACGCCCAGCAGCCCCATCTTGTCGCCGTGACGCTCGATGAACCCCTCCCAGTCATCCGCCGGCCCGGCGACGATCACGCACTCGGTCTCCTCCCGTTTGTTGAACAGTTCAATCGTGCGGAGCAGCACCGCCCGCCCCCCAAGGTCCTCATCGATCTTCGAACGAACGCCCCCCGCGGCGGAGTACCGCGAAGAAGCACCGGCGGCGGGGATAATCACGGCGAGTTTCATGGCCGCAAGCCTAGCCGCAGAAACGCTTCGGGCAATCAACGCGTGAACCATCCGCGGCGACCCCTCGTCGTTTGAGCCGCGGTACACCAAGCACCTGCTTCATCGCCCATCCCCAGGCCCGAAGGGCCGCAAGAACATAGCCGGGGGTGGAGCGAGTCTTCGAGCGGAACCCCCGGAAAGACCAGAGTGAAGTCGAAGCCCTGAAAGGGCGACACGCAGATCGGCCACGCACCGAAGTGAATCGGCGACCACACGTCGTCACGACCACAAGCCCCGATCACGCCGAATCGAATGGACCCAACCGCTCCAGACAAGCCTTCACCACAACCTCCATCCCGATCGCATCCATCATCGCCCGCCCCGCCCCCGCATCCTTGTGCGAAACCCCGCGCTTCGGCGCCTCAGCCTGAATCACATCTTGCCCGCGGCGATACGGCCCCACAAGGTCCACCCGCGTCGGCCCGAACAACCCCACAAGCGGCCGGTCAAAGCCCACCGCCATGTGCAGCGCCGCCGAATCATTCGCCAACACCAGCGCCGACTGAGAAATGAGCGCCATCAGTTCGCCCACCGTCGTCCGCCCCACCTGGTTCATCAGCCGCGGCTGCGATTTCTGCAGCGCCAGCACGGGCGCACACTGCCCCAGTTCCGACCCGCTCGCCACAACCACCGCGTAGTCCACCCGCCCGCTCTCAAGCAGCCGCTTCGTCACTTCGGCAAACCGCTCACCCGCCCAGCGCTTCCCCTCCCACCGGCTCGTCGGCGCAATTACCGCGTACCGCGTGCCGCGCAGCGTCGGGTCGATGCTCGAAAGGTCCGAGGCACTCGCGTACAGCCGCATGTCGTGCACCGGCTCCAGCCCCTCCATCTCCAGCAGCGCCAGCATCCGATCCACGGCGTGCCGGTTCGCATCCACCCGGTGCCGTCGGTTCAACCCCAGCCACCCCACTTCCCGCGCGTTGGCATACCCCACCCGCCGAGAGGCCCCCGTCCACCACGCGAAAAATCCGCTCCTCCCCAAACCCTGCGCATCCACCACCATGTCATAACGCGGCGATCTCAACGAACCCAAAAACCCAACCAACGCCGCACGCCCCTCAGACCCAACCAACTTCCCAAGCCCCACCGCCCCGCGCGGGAACTTCACCACCCCGCTCAGCATCGGGTGCGAAGCCACCGCCTCGGCGAACGAATCCTGCACCAACCAATCAATCCGCGCCTTGGGAAACGCCGCCCGCAACGTCACCAGCACCGGCACACTCCGGCACACGTCCCCCAGCGCGCTGGGCCGGATGATCAAGATTCGTTCGGGAACTGGTTGGATCACCGGACTACTGTACCGCTGGCGCAGGCACTCGTACCGGTGGGGCAGGCTTCCAGCCTGCCGTCCTTAAGCAGGGCAGGCTACGGCCTGCCCCACCGTCCCCCTGAAATCCCCCCGCCCCGACCCCGAACAACCCAAAGGTACCCTCCCAAACCGCCGCGATCCCTCGTGGCCCGGAGATTCAACGCATGCGAACCCACATCAAATCCGCCCTCTCCCTCATCGTTCTCGCCGGCACGTCGTCCCTCGCAATCGCGCAAGACGCCGCGAAACCCGCCGAGCCCGTCCGCACCCTCATGGCCTTCGAGCACGGCCGCTGCGAGGACTTCCTGAAGTCCCCCAAGGACCAGGCCCTCGTCGCCGCCCTGAAACTGATCCCGGTGCGTCTCACCGAGATCATCAACACCCCCGGCATCGGCCCTGACAACAAGGACGACATCCCCGAGGGCATCGTCGAACTCGTCCACTCCGTGATGACCGAGCCGGCCCGCTTCGCCGTCATCCATCAGGGCTTCGACGACAAGACCCGCATGCCCAAACTCGGCTTCATCCTCAGCAGCAAGGCCGCCAATGAAGAGGCCGCCAAACTGATGATGACCCGTGTCGAGAACATCCGCAGAAAAGCCAACTCCGGCATGGACGAGCGCATCAAGCCCAGCAAGCGCTTCGCCGGCATGAACGCGATCGCCTTCCCGCCCGGCACCCTCCTCTACGGCCCGCGCAACGCCGCCGACGGCTGGCGCTTCGAGGTCATCTTCGGCAACATGCCCGACCCCGACGGCGCGATGTGGAACGCCCTCCCCGCCGCCCCGCAAGGCTCCACAGTCGCCGCCCGGGGCATCATCGATTTCGCCGCCGCTTCGCCCGTCGCCGAGATGTTCGGCGGCATGGCCTCCGCCTGGTTGCCCAACGGCGAGGACGTCATGCAGGGCCTCCGCGACTACGGCATCATCGGCGAGAACGCCATGGCCGCCGAGGCCGTCTGGGGCAACGACGCCAACGGCATGGCCTCGACCGTGACGGTCCGCCGCGCCGGCAAGTACGCCGACAAACTCGGCCTCATCAAGCAGACCATCACCGAGGCCGACCTCGCGGTGATCCCCGCCGACGCCCAGTTCGCCTCCATCTCGAAGATCGACCCCGCCGGCTCGTGGGCACGCCTCAAGGGCCAACTCAGCGTCAACCCCCAGTTCAACCAGGTCATCAACGAGATCAACACCCAACTCGGCATCAACTTCGAGAACGACATCGTCGCCTCGCTGGGCAACACCGCCGCCTGCGCGATCTCCGACACCACCGGCGGCAACTCCTTCTTCTCCGGCGTCGGCTTCGTCGAGATCAAGGACCCCGCCAAACTCTCCGCCGCCTTGGGCAAGATCGCCGATGCCGCCAACCGCAAGATCGCCGAGGAAATGGCCAAGGACGGCCCCAAGCCCGGCACCGTCCGCATCGAATCCTGGGCCGCCCCCGCCTCCAACGCGGCTCTGAAGGGAGTCCAGTTCACCTCCTTCCGCGCCCCCGGCCTGCCCCTGCCCATCGAGCCCACCATCGCCATGGCCGACAAGTGGCTCGTCGTCGGCCTCAGCCCGCAGTCGTGCATGAGCGCCGCTGCCCACGTCGTCTCGCGCTCGCGCGGGCTCAGCGCCAACGAGGCCTTCGCCTCGGCGTCGAAGGAAGTCGCCAGCGGCGTCACCAGTCTCACCTTCATCGATTCGTCCGCCACGATGCGCGACGCCTACCCCATCATCCAGATGTTCGGCACCGCTCTGACCAACTTCGCCCGCTCGCCCCAGGGCGGCTCGGGCTCCGGGGGGCGTCAGGTTGAACAGGTCATCCCCACCCTGAACGAACTCCGCGCCGGCGCCAAGCCCATCGTCCTCACCACCCGCTGGGTGGGTGACGACCTGGTCATGTCCAGCCACGCCGACGGCTCTCTCCTCGTCAACGCCGCCGGCGCCCTCGGCACCGGCGACCTCGGCTCGATCATCTTCGGCGCGGTCCTCGGCGGCGCGGCCGGCCATGAATCCGGCATCGAGGAAGGCCGCAACCAGGCCCACTGGGAACACCGCGAACACGGCGAAGACCACGACGACGCCGACGAAATGGACGAGCCCGAGATGCCCGAGCCCCCGGAAGCCCCCGAAGCACCGGAAGCCCCAGAGGCACCCCAGCCCGCCGCCGCCCCGCAGGCCGCGACGAACCCTGTCTGATGCCTCTCACACGCCGACGATGAGCAAAGCGAATCGTCGCGCTCCGCCCGTCCAACTTCAACACCGTTCACGAAACAACAAAGACCGCAAGACCCCAAGGTCTCGCGGTCTTTTCTTTGCACTCGACCCCTTGACCACTCCGCCACCCGACCACTTCCTACCGCCCCCCCATCTGCCACACCTTCACACTCTCCACCGGCGAAACCAGCATCAGCACATTCAGCGTCAGGTTGTCCCGCGTCGTGACCAGCAGCCCGATCTCAATCGCCAACAAAAGCCCGATCGACATCTTCACCCCGATCCGCCGCGAGACCCAGAACCCAACCCCGCAGCACACCACGTCGGCGACCGAGTTGGTCACACTGTCGCCCAGATAATCCAACGACATTGTTGCCGCCCGGTACCGGTTGATCACGAAGGGCGAGTTCTCCGCCACCTCCCAAGCCGAAGCCAGCAGCACCGCGACAAAGAACCGCCAGTGCACGGGGAAGACCAGCGTGCAAATCCCCGAACCCGTGCCACGGCTTGGCGTCTTCGACAAGCCGTGCTCCTGTCCCAAGTCACCGGCCACGGCTTCGCTCGGAAGCGAAGCCGTGGCACCTGACGCACCCCATTTGTCCAACAACTTCGCCACCCACCCCAGCACCACACAAAAGATCAACCCATGCGTGAAGTGCGTGAACGAGTATGGATCAAGCACGTGCTGCGAGCAGTGGCTCGTCCACACGTCCCCCTTCCAAACCGTCCACGGCGAATCACAATCACAGGCCCACACCCTCCCCTCAAGCCGCATCGCCACCACGACACCCACAACCACCAAAAAAGAACCGACCCAGGCCCCGATCAAGCCGCGATTCCACGGCGTTCTCAGAGAATCCTGGGTCATTTATCTCTTCCTAGTGCCTCGTGCCCGATGCCCAGTGCCTTCTTACTTAAACGGCATCTCTTCCTTCTTCGGCGCCGCGGGCTTCGGCGCAGGCACCGGCTTCGACACCGGCTGCATCTTCATCGTCGGCACCGCGTTCTCCGAAACCGCAGGCGAAGCCATACCCTTCGCGCCCACCGGCGGGACAAGGAAGATCTCCACGCGACGGTTCGCCCGCTCGTTCAACTGCGCGCTCTCGACCGCCGGCTGGAACTCGCCCCAGCCCGAGCACTCGATGCGGTTGGTCGCCACGCCGTACCCGGACAGCGCCTTCTCCACCGAGATCGCACGGAAGCACGAGAGCACGCGGTTGGTCCCGAACTTGGCACGAGTGGCCGGGTTCGAGATGGGCTGACGGTCGGTGTGACCGACGATCCGGATGTCGTATTTCCCGGCGTTGTTGTCGTTCAGCACGCCGGCCAGACGCCCCAGCGCCGTGCGCGCCGCTTCCTTGACGACATCGGACCCCGAATCGAACGTCAGGTCAGCCGCGAGCCGGATCATGCCGCGCGAGCCGTCGTAGGTCATCAGGTCGGGGTACTGCGAGGCCAGCGCCTCCAGTTCGGCGTTCGTCGTCGGGTCGAGCGCCGCGAGGTTCATCCCGTTGATCCGCTCGCTGAACTTGTCCAGATCGATCTTGTACTGATCGAGTTGCCGCTTCATCTCGTCGCTCAGGCTCATCAGATCGGCGTTGGCCTTCTCGACCGCCGCGAGACGCGCCTGCTTCGCCGCCAGTTCCGCCTCGCGCTGCTGCGCCTCCTGCACCAACTGGTCGTTCCGCATCTGCGCGGTGCGGTACGCCTCGGCGGTCTTGTCGTACTCATCCACCGACACGCACCCCGTCAGGGGCAGGCCGCAGAAGGAAACGAGGCTGGAGATCACGAGCATCCGCTTGATGGTCTGGGTCATGGCGTGTGGTCCTGCGAAGTCCGGGGGGGCGAGAGACGGCTGAGAGACGGTTGGTTGAAAGCCTGTTCTGGTGGAAACCCGACGGCGTGCCGGGCGTCTGTGTCAATCTGGTCCGAATGGGAGCAACGATAGTCCCGATAATCTGCCCAGTGAAGCCTCACCGGGGCCGATTCCGAAGCCCTCCGCGCAGGGCAAAAGCACACCATCGGCCCCACTAGGATCGACCGCCGGGCACGCCCACCATGAATGCCAAGATCTGGAGACTGGACGCCGCAGGCGCCGCCGACGGCGCGGGCCTTTCCATGGCCCCGGCAAGCGCCCTGATCTCCACCGAACCGAGTCAATCCAACCCCTGGTCCTGCACCCTCCTCGCCCTCGCCCACCCGATCGAAATCGACCGCCACCCAGCCAACGCCCAAGTCCCCCCCGAGCGGCGTCTCAAACTCCCCACCAGCATCCTCCTCCCCGCCCTCGTCAACGCCCACACCCACCTCGACCTCACCCGCATCGGCCCCCGCCCATACGACCCATCCGGTGGTTTCGTCGGCTGGGCCATGTCCACCGTCCGGGCCAACCGAGCCACCACGCCTGAAGCCGCACTCGACTCGCTCCGCCGCGGCATCGCCCTCTCCCTCGCCGGCGGCGTGGTCGCCGTGGCGGACATTGTGGGCGTTCCGCCCCCGATTCCCGGCCACCCGCCCCGCTCACCGTCCGAGGCCGATATCCGGGTCATCCTCGCCCAAGAACTTCAACGCGCCTTCGGTTCGGTGGGGCAGGCTTCCAGCCTGCCATCCCATGACGGCAGGCTGGAAGCCTGCCCCACAGCCGCGATCGGCTTCGCCGAAGTCTTTGGCATGGGCCCCACGCGACACCGCGCCATCGAACACCTCACCCAACTCGCCGCCGCGGGCTGTTCCTTGCAACCCCACGCCCCCTACACCGCCTCGCGCGAGGTCTACGCCCACGCGGCGTCCCTGTGCCGCGGCGCTCCGGGGGCTGACCCCAGCGCCACGAACCCCACCCCACGCCTCTGCACCCACCTCGCCGAAACCCTCGACGAACGCCGCTTCATCGAAAAAGGTGACGGCCCCTTCCGAGACCTCCTCGAACGCATCGGCGTATGGAACGACGACGCCGCCAATGAAGTCGGCCACGGCCAACACCCCATCGAACACGTCTTGAGCGCGATCGGGCCCCCTGGTGGCACCGGCTTCCAGCCGGTGTCCCCTCCGAGTTCGGAACACACGATTCTTACCTCGCCCTCCCCATCCCTCCTCGCGGCCCACGTCAACGACTGCCCCAGCCACCTCATCCCCCAACTCAAAGCCAACAACGTCTCCGTCGCCTACTGCCCCCGCGCCCACGCCTACTTCAACCACCCCCAAACAACCGGCCCGCACCGCTACCGCGAGATGCGCGAAGCCGGCGTCAACGTCTGCCTCGGCACCGATTCCATCATCAACCTCCCGATCCACGAGTCCGACCGAATCTCCCCCCTCGACGACGCCCGCCTCCTCTTCCACCGCGACAACGTGACCGCCACCCAGCTCCTCGCCCTCATCACCACCAACGCCGCCCGCGCCCTGGGCCTCGACGAATCCCACTTCACACTCCGCCAAGGTCGCCTCGCCGGCCTCATCGCCGTTGACATCACCGGCACGAGTGAGCACGCCACGCCCCAAGACCGCACCATGCAATCCCGCGCCGCCCCCAAACTTTTCCAATGGAACGCGGCCACCCCCACGGCGGGCAGGCCCGCATGACCACCCTCCGCCGAATCCTGCACCCCCTCGGCTCCCCGCGCCTGGGCATCGTTCTGCTCGTCGCTTTTGCGATCTACGCCGCTCTCGCCAGCCTGCCGCTGTTCCCCGCCCGGTGGCTCGACCCATCCGCCTCAACTGAAACCACAAGAGTCACTCTCCGCCACCTCCCCTTCATCGACAAGTCCGAAGGCGAGTACTTCGCCTGGTGGCCCGGCGTTTCGCTCCTCATTGCGATCGTCATCAACATGACTCTCTCCATGCTCACCCGCGTGACATGGAGTTGGCGCAAGACGCCGGTGCTGCTGACTCACGGCGGCGTGCTGCTGCTCGCCCTCGGCTCGGCGATCTATGCGGCGCAGAAGCAGGAAGGTGAGATCCTTCTCCTCGCGCCCGAACCGGGAGCAGAAAGCGGTACGGCTGTGTCGGAGATGCTCGATAAATCGCGTGTCGCCGTCGAGTACCGCTCCACCTCTCAAGGCGAATCAACCGTCGTCGAACTCAATAAGCTCCCGCGATTCCACTCGCGCGGCGGCACGCCAGAACCGGACTTCCGTCTCCCCGCAGGCCGTCGCGTCCCAACGATGCCCGAGGACGGATGGGCCGGATTCATCACAGCCTATTCAACATCGACGCAACGCCCACCCGCCGAAGACCGCACCGGCACTTCTATCGATGTCCTCATCTCGGGCGGAAGAAGACTTGTCACGTTCCCAAACGTCCCCTTCTCTCGCCACAGCGCTGTCGCGGTCGCGGGCAAGGAATGGCCCGACTCGACTGTCACATACGGCCCCCTCCGCATCCCCACCCCAGGCATCTCCCTCGCCCTCCAAAGCCTCACCATCGACCTCATCCCCGGCACCGACCTCGCCCGAAACGTCACGGCACAAGTCCGCACCAACGACCCCGATTCCCCCACCCAAGAAATCTCCCTCAACCACCCCCTCACCCTCCCAGCCCTCGCCCCCCCAACCTGCGACTGCCTCATCCGCGGCACCCTCGAACGCCTCTGGCACGAGTACATCAACCCCATCCACTGGAAGTTCTCCATCGCCGGCTGGGACCAGGAAGGCTGGCTCATGTCTCGCGAGGCGACAATCGCCGGCCTCACCGATAAGCCCCGCGCTAACTTCGTCCTCCTCGGCGTCGGCACCACCCCAGGCACCCGCATCATCGCCACCGGCGCGATCCTCCTCGCGTTCGGCGCGGCGTGGGCTCTGCTGGTTTCGACGTTCCGAGGGCAACCGGGCGCCGGGGTGCGCGTCCCCGGGTACGCCGATCCGTCACCGTCTCAACATCGGGGCACGGCGAAGACGCCGTACCCCGGCACCCAATCCACAGCAACGGCCGAATCTTTCCCCACTTCGTCCGCACCCCTCCGCTCTCCGCCCGCGCCCCTCTCCCGTACGCCCGCAAAGCGGGCGCACGATGGTTGCCAAACGCTTCAGCGTCTGGTGATCGCCTTCAACAGAAGCCTCTCGCCCATGAGATGGGCGAACGAACCGCGCCTTCATCAAACCCCACTCCACACCAAACCACTCCTCACCAGAGCCCTCCTCACACTCCTCCTCACCCTCACCCTCTCTCCCTCCACAAAGGCCGCCACAACCCTCGACCCCACATCCCCCCTCCGCACCCTCCCCGTCCAGTGGAACGGCCGCACTGCCCCCCTCGACACCGTTGCAAGAGACATCGTCCGCGCCGTCTCCAACCGCAGCACGATTCCCCTGCAAGACAACCCGGCACAACAAGAAGACCCGCTCACCACACTCCTGAGCCTCGTCCTCGACCCGGAGCACGCCGCGGCACGCCCGCTCATCTCCACCTCCGGCGTCCTCACCAGTGACCACAAACCACTCCCCAAACTCATCTCGATCAAAGAAGCCAAGTCGGTTCTCGAATCGGCGCACACCAACACCGAAGCGCAAGCCGAAACCCAGCGCAACCTCGCCCCACTCGCCGAGCGCCTCTCCCTCGCCACCATCACCGTCCGATCCCTCGCGATGGTCGCCCCGCCGCGAACCAGCAACAACGCAGCCACCGACCTGACCAAAGACGACTGGCTCGACCCTGAATCCCCCCTCGCCCCGCCCCCCATCACCGCGGCACTCGAAAATCTCCGCGCCGCCTGGCGCGAAGGCGACGCCCGCAACACCACCATCGCCGCCAACCGTTTCGCCGACCTCCTCCGCGCCCACAACGAAAATCGCTACGACCGCTGGCGCGTCTGGATGGAAGCCTTCGTCAACGCCCTCTCCCCCCTGAAGTGGTCCGCATGGCTCTATGCCTTCGCTGCGGCGCTCGGCGTGTGGGCCTTCATCCGCAGCGCCGCCGCGCAGATCTCCGACGACAATCCCAACGATCCCCCCGACCGCACCCTCGTAGAGCACGCCCACCGCGTCATCTTCGCCCTCGCCTGGCTCGTCCACGGCGCAGGCTTCGCCTGCCGATGGATCATCGCCGGCCGCATCCCGATCCAGAACCAGTACGAGTCCATGATCGGCCTCTCGCTCGCCGCCTGCACCGCCGCTGGCCTTTTCGCCGCGTTCGCCCCATGCCGCAACCGCTCCGCCCCGGCCGTCCTCCTCGCTGCCAACACCATCTCGCTCATCGTTCTCTGGGCCTCAAACGCCCTCTCGATCCCCGGCAACGCCGTCGAGCCCGAAGCCGCCATCCTCGGCACCGCCTCACTCCTGAAGTACCACGTCGTCACCGTCCTCGTGGCGTACTCGTTCATCGCAGTGGGGGGGATGATCGCCGCCGCATGGCTCATCACCCGCGCCGCCCGTCCGCGCCGCGCAGACCTCCACGCGCCTCTCGCCGCCGCGATACCCGTCCTCATCCGCCTTTCGTTCTGGACCCTCGCCGCCGGCATCCTCCTGGGTGCCCTCTGGGCCGACCGCTCCTGGGGCCGCTGGTGGGCCTTCGACCCCAAAGAAACCTGGGCCCTGATCACCTGGCTGGTCTACCTCATCGCCCTGCACATCGGCGCGGGTCGCAATCAAACAAAGGACGCGACCCCCACCCTCGCCCTCCTCAGCCTTCTCGGCACCCTCGTCATGCTCTGGTCATGGTTCGGCGTCAACCTCCTCCTCCCCGGCCTCCACGCTTACGCCGGCAACTGATCCCCATGCCCCGCGCCAGCAACCCCACTCCCCACGGCCTCCGCTGGCAGCGCGACGACTTCGCCCTCCCCGCCGACCAACTCGCCCCCGCCCTCCTCGGCCACATCCTCGTCCGCATCGACGAACACGGCACACGCCGCGCCGGCATCATCGTCGAAACCGAGGCCTACCTCGGCGTCCACGACCGCGCCTCCCACGCCTACAACGCCCGCCGCACGACGCGCACCGAACCCATGTACGCCCACCCCGGCACCGCTTACGTCTACTTCACCTACGGCATGCACCACTGCTTCAATATCGCCTGCGCGAAAATCGACGACCCCGCCGCCGTCCTCATCCGTGCCCTCGAACCCATCGAAGGCCTCGAACCGATGGAACCCGCGAATCAACCCAACGCCGCCGAGCGCACCCCACCCCACAAACTCTGCAACGGCCCCGCCAAACTCTGCCGCGCCTTCGGCATCGACCGCCGCCACACCGCCATCGACCTCACCACCTCCCCCGAACTCTTCATCGCCCGCGCCACCACCACACCCCAGGCCCGCATCGCCACCTCCCCCCGCATCGGCATCGGCGACAAAGGCGAGTGGTCCACCGCCCCGCTCCGCTACTTCATCGAAGGCCACCCCGCCGTCAGCAAAGGCCCGATGGCCCACCACGGACCTCCCCCGATGCTGTCACCGCCTGAAACGAACCCGAAGCGCAAGCGAGGGCCACCGTGATACCCGCGGTTTCGCCGGACTCGATACCAATCCACTCACGCACGGGCGGCATTCCGCAAGGATTACGACGGCGGAGCGGCCCGCCCGCCTCGGGTCGCCAAAAGGACCGCCAAAATCGAGAACTCCTGATCGGGCAGCCGATGCACCCCCACACACAAGCGGCCAGCCGCCTAGTGTTCTTGGTCGGCAGGCCGGATGCGTAACCGCCGCCGACGGGTGTGACCGGAGCGTTTCAACCGCCCGGACGTGAGCAAGTCTGTATGAGCCCAGAAGCGTCCGCCATATGGGAGCGAGTCCGGGAGCACGCCGGGGAGTTCCCCCCGGAAGCCTTCGCCTTCGTCCAAGCCGGACTCAGGCACACCGTTGAAACAATCAAACAAGCCGGCGAAGACGCCTCGGGCGAAGAAGGCCCCGACGGCGAACGCCACGTCTCAGGCCAGGAACTCTGCTTCGGCCTCCGCGACCTCGCCGTCAAACAGTTCGGCATGATGGCCCGCACCGTCATGAACGCCTGGGGCATCCGAAACACCCAGGATTTCGGGCGAATCGTCTTCATCCTCGTGCAGTCCAACGTCCTGCGCAAGAGCGAACGCGACGCCGCCGAAGACTTCAACGCCGTCTTCGATTTCGAGGACGCCTTCGAGGGCGGCCTCAAGCCCGCCCGCTGAGCGCAGCCCAAGGGTGGCCCGCCGGTCCCCGGCGGGCTTGGAACAACAGGCGATTCAGCGCGAACGGTCCGCGTGCGATCGGCATCTGCGCCGTCAACAAGCAGAACTCAAGGCGTCGCCCCGGTGAGCGGCCCCTCGCCCTGACACGCAGGCCATGCCCCCTCAATCCCACCACCACCACACCGACCCCGGCGACAACGCCGCAGGACGCCGCGCCGCGCTCGTCGGCGTCGTCGCCAACATCGCACTCGCCGCCGCCAAACTCCTCGGCGGACTCGTCGGCCAGTCCCACGCCCTCGTCGCCGACGCCATCGAATCCCTCGCCGACCTCATCGGCAGCGTCATCATCTGGGGCGGCCTCCGCCTCGGCGCCGTCCCGCCCGACGACGACCACCCCTACGGCCACGGCAAGGCCGAAGCCATCGCCGGCCTCGCCGTCGCCGGCATCATCATCGTCGCGGGCCTCACCGTCCTCTACGAATCCGTCTCGGGCCTCTTCACGCCCCGCACCGCCCCTCAGGCGTGGACGCTCATCGTCCTCGTCGTCGTTGTGCTCTCGAAAGAGACCCTCTTCCGCTACGTCCGCGCCGCGGCACGACGCACCGGCTCCACCGCCGTCGAGATCGACGCCTGGCACCACCGCGTCGACGCCATCACGTCCCTCACGGCGGGCGTGGGCGTCGCCGCCGCCGTCTACGCCGGACCCTCATGGGCCCACGCCGACAACTGGGCCGCCATCCTGGGCGCGGGCGTCATCCTCTTCAACGGCATCAAACTCGGCTCCGGCCCCTGGCACGAACTCATGGACCGCACCCCCGGCGGCCTCCCCGAACGCATCCGCGCCTCCGCCGCCGCCGTCGAACACGTGAGACTCATCGAAAAAGTCCACGCCCGCAAAAGCGGCTCGAGATACTTCGTCGACATGCACGTCCACGTCGACGCCGACATGTCCGTCGCTGAAGCCCACAAAGTCTCAGGCATGGTGAAAGCCAAAGTCCGAGCCGACGTCCCAAGCGTGGCCAATGTCCTCGTTCACATCGAACCCTTCGAGCCGTCGCGTCCAGTGACGTGAACCCGTGCCACTGCTGGATCGGTCCGCCGAGACAGCAGTGCCGAATGCCCGTGATCTGGTTCGCTCCCGCACCGTGCCACGACTTTGCTGTCCCCAGCAAAGTCGTGCATCCCCGCATCACCCCCTGCGGTCGCGTAGAGGATTCACAGAAAGTGCCCGGTCTCCTGCCTCCGAAGGCCCGTAGGGCCGACAGTTCGTTGCCATTCGGGGGGACGTCAGCCCACGGAATGCACCGAGGCAGCGTCACAGCCCCAACGGGGCGACACGTCCTCCCCCAATCCAAACACCGCGCCCATTCGCTACCCTCCCCCAATGCCCGCGCCCCAAACCTCCCTCGCGGCCGCACTCACCGCCGCGGCACTCACCCTCGCCGCCCCCCTCGGCTGCACCCGCCACACCATGCCCAACCCCAGCGCCTCCACCAACACCCAAGCCGACCCCGACCGCTTCACCCAGCGCGAGTCCGACTGGCGCGTCGGCCCCATCGTCTACCAGGTCTTCGTCGACCGCTTCGTCCCACCATCGAACCCGACCGAAACAGCCAAGTTCTTCCAGCCCCCGCGCGTCTTCAACCAGGATTGGACCGCCACCCCCGCCCCCGGCACCCGCGTCCCCGAACTCGGCTGCTACTCCCACGAACTCGAGTTCTGGGGCGGCGACCTCCCCTCCGTCCGCACCAAACTCGACTACCTCACCACCCTCGGTGTCGAAGTCCTCTACCTCAACCCCATCCACGCCGCCTACACCAACCACAAGTACGACGCACAGGACTACGCCGCCGTTTCACCCGAGTACGGCACCCGCGAAGACGTCAAAGCCCTCGCCAAAGACTGCCACCAGCGCGACATGAAACTCATGCTCGACGGTGTCTTCAACCACATGGGCAAAACCGCCCCAATCTTCCAACGCGCCCTCGCCGACCCCAAAGCCCCCGAGCGAAACTGGTTCGTCTTCGACGATCGCTGCAAACTCGGCTACCGCGCCTGGTACAACGTCCCCAATCTCCCCGAGATCAACCTCGAAAACCCCACCGTCCAGAGCCACATCTGGGCCGCCCCCGATTCCGTCGTCCGCGGCTACCTGCGCGACGGCGTCGACGGCTGGCGCCTCGACGTCGCCTACGACATCGGCCCCAAGTTCCTCAGCGACATCACCCAAGCCGCCCACAAGGAAAAGCCCGGCTCCGCCATCATCGGCGAGATCTGGAACGACCCTTCCAGCGCATGGATGCCAGCCATGGACGGCCTGATGAACTTCCACCAGCGCCAGGTCCTCCTCGACTGGTTCGACGCCAAAATCACCGGCGCACGAGCCGCCAATCTCCTCGACGAGATGGTCCAGCACACCGGCCTCGACCACCTCCTCAAATGCTGGACCGTCCTCGACAACCACGACACCGCCCGCCTCCACCACCGCATCCCCGACCCCAAGGTCCGCCGCCTCGCACGCGTCCTCCAGTTCACCCTCCCCGGAGCCCCCTGCGTCTATTACGGCAGCGAATGCGAGATGGAAGGCGCCGACGACCCAAGAAACCGCGCCCCGATGCGCTGGGACCTCGCCGTCGATTCCAACCCCGACTTCCACTTCTTCAAGCAACTCGTCAAACTCCGCCAAACCCACCGAGCCCTCCGCATCGGCGACTGGCAACGCCTCAGCACCGAAAGGCTCTTCGCCTTCAGCCGCACCACCGACCAATGGAAGGACACGGTGATCGTCCTTGCCAACGCCGAGTCCCTCCCGGTGAAAGAAGTCCTCCCCACCCGCGACGCCCGCCTGATGAACTTCGCCCCGATGCGCGACCTCCTCAGCGGCACCGATGTCAAAGTCCGCACCGGCCTCCTCGAAATCGAAGTCCCCGCCCGCACCGCGATGGTGCTCGTGCCGACCGAACCCGAGGCCCCGGAGTACACGCCGTACAAGCGGATTCCGTGAACGAACCCCGAGCGCGAGCGAGCGGGCCACGAGCCGCAAGACACCCGCAACGCCTACCATTCCCCCACCATGCACTGCATGCGTCATCTCCCCCCGTGGAACCGCCCGGTGCTGGTCGGCCTCATGGGCTTTCAGACGCTGTGCGTCCTCGCAGCGATGTGGTACGGCTGGGGCGTTCAACCTATCGCCCAGTGGATCACCCCCGCACTCGCGTGTCTCGCCGTGAACATGTCGCTCGTGGCAGGTCTGCGCCGCCAAGCCGACCGAAGCGGACTCTGACCTTCGTGTGGCATGGCCAAACTCGTTTGGCCATGCTCCGCGAACTCGCCGCAACGCATACAATTACCCCAACATGCACTTCATGCGTGGTCACACCCTGTCGAAACGCCCCGTACTAATTGTTCTATTTGGCACGCAAGCCTGGCTCATCTTTGATGCCATTTGGACCAGTTGGAGCCTCCCGTCCTTCGGGCAGACGGTCAATACCGCGCTCGCGTGCCTCATGGTGAACCTGGTCGTTGTGATCGGGCTTCGCAGCCGCGTCCAACCAAACTCGCAGTGACCACCGGGTGGCATGGCCTAACTCGTCAGGCCATGCTCCGCGAACGCGCCGCACCCAACCAACATGGCCAAACAAGTTTGGCCATGCCACCCGCCGACTATGGCGCGCGGAACCGCCAGCGACGCCGCGCACCTACCCTTCACCATGCCCTCCCGCCCCCCAGCCCGCCCCCGCCTCACCACCCTCACCCTCCTGACGCTCGCCGCAACAGCCCTCCCCGGCTGCTACCGCGAAGTCGTCAGCGCTAAGGGCCTCGGCGCCGCCGCCTACCAGAGCGAAGTCGGCAAAGGCGGCAACTACTCCGGCCTCTCCTTCGACGACGCCACCCGCGAAGAAGGCCCCCGGTACACCGCCCCCAGTTCCGGCATCGCCCCCAAGCCCCGCTAACCCGGCGGGGCAGGCTGGAAGCCTGCCATCATCCCCGTGCCACTGGTACGCCGTCCGCGGCGCACCAGTGTCTCGAACCTCCGCGACCACCAGACCCACCCCCGAATCCAAAGGCCCAAAGGGCCGAAAGCCCGTTGCCGTGGGTGAAGCGAAGCCCGCCAAGCGGGCGCAGCGGAACCCACGGTCCCCGCCGCCCCAAAACCAAAGCCCCAACGGGGCGACACACCCCCCGCCCCACCCACTATCATCCGCCGAACGCAAATCGTCCCCCTCCGATCCACTCGCCACTCGCCATTCGCCACTTCGCCACTTCGCCACTTCGCCACTCGCCACCCCGGACCCAACACCCCCATGGGCATCGAAGCCGCAATCTCCGCCGAAGGATTCATGACGACGCAGCTCAAGCGCGTCATCAACTGGTCACGCCGCAACAGCCTGTGGCCCATGCCCTTCGCCACCGCCTGCTGCGGCATCGAACTCATGGCCACCGCCTCCAGCCGCTACGACCTCGCCCGTTTCGGCGCCGAGGTCATGCGCTTCAGCCCGAGACAGTCCGACCTCCTCATCGTTGCTGGCCGCATCAGCATCAAGACCATGCCCGTCCTGCAGCGTATTTACCAGCAGATGACCGAGCCCAAGTGGGTCATCAGCATGGGCGCCTGCGCCTCCACCGGCGGCGTCTTCGACACCTACGCCGTCGTCCAGGGCTGCGACCAGTTCATCCCCGTGGACGTCTACGTCCCCGGCTGCCCCCCCCGCCCCGAACAGTTGATCGAGGGCGTGATGGCCATCCAACGCATCATCGACAAAGAAGGCATCCCGCCAAAGGGGCCGGACGGGAAGCGAATCCCGCTGGGGATTGCCCTGCAGCCGAACCATGTGCCCAGTGCGCAGCCGGTGCCGTTGGGGATGAATTAGTCTGGCATTCCGCTCCGAGGTGGCACCGGTTTCCAACCGGTGCTGGGAGCGATCGACGTACTGCAAAGAGTTCATAAAACCGGCGGCAGGATGTTCAAGAACATCAAGATGCCTCAGGCCAAACGCCGAATGGACTCGCCATGATGCAGCAATCCCTTGCAGCAGTTGTCGTAGTGGCGTCGGCCTTCGCCAGGCCCGCTGCGGCAGCGCCCCCTGTCTTTCAAATCGTTGCGTTCAGCGGAGCCCACTCTGTCGGCCGAGGCATCAGCGCCGACGGCAGCATCGTCGCAGGGTTCGATCTCCATCCGAACGGCGCCGACGGCTACCGGGCATTCCGTTGGTCCGCCGCCGCGGGCACGGAGTACCTCGGCATCCTCGGCGGACACAAATCCATCGGCACAGGCGTCAGTGGTGACGGCACGACCGTGATCGGCTACAGCGACGGCGGCCCCTTCCAATGGGACGACCGCGCCTTCCGTTGGGCCCGCGAATCGGGCATGCAGGAACTCGGAACACTCGCCGGCGGCCGGTCCCGAGCATACGGAATCAGCGCCGACGGAACACGGATCGTCGGCGACAGCGATGGGCACGCCTTTGTGTGGAACGATGAATCAGGGATGCGGAGCCTCGGCACGTTGCCGACCGCCTACAACTCGAAGGCCAACGCCATCAGTGCCAACGGGAACGTCATCATCGGTGTCTCAACCAGTTCCACCCTCGGCAGCCGAGCGTTCCGCTGGACCGAGGACACCGGGATGCAGGACCTCGGCTCGTTCGGCGGTCAAACCACCGAAGCCTCCGGCATCAGCGCCGACGGCTCAACCATCGTCGGTTTTTCCAGCACCGCGTCCGGAGCGAGGCGTGCATTTCGCTGGACAAGTCAGACCGGCATGGTGGACATCATCGGCCTCCCCGGGTTTGCAACATCGAGTGCCACTGTCGCAAGCCGTGACGGAACCGTCGTTTTGGGCACCAGTCGGAATCCCGGCGATGAATACGGAACGCCGTTCATCTGGACGCAAGAGCTTGGTGCCCTCAACTTCTACACGTATCTCCGTGATCTGGGCACCGATATGACGCGGGTGGGCGTGTCCGCCTTCGCCGCAGTCTCGCAGGACGGCACCGCCATCACGGGCGCAGGCGGTGACGCCGCATTCCGCATCTCCGGACTCTCACTCCCCGCGCCCGGTACCGCAGGGATTGGCATGCTCGTGCTTGCCGCGGGAGCACGCCGTCAACGCCGGTTTGGTGCCTGAATCTCATCGAGCCACTGAAGTCGCGGCGGTTGGCATGCTCGCGTCCGCGTGACCACCGGGGGCCGCACAAAGCAAATCGGACCTTGCGAGGACACAACGAATCAGAATAATTTTGGGCGAAAAAGGTAGCATGGATTTCGCAAGCGCCCCGGTATGATCGGGTCTCGGCGGCTCATTTCACACTCGTCACGCGAAGGGGAACGCTTCATGAAGTCAATATCGAACGCCTTGGCGCCGTGGCGCACCGGCATGACCGTTTCGGCCCTGCTTTTCGCCGCGACCCAAGCCCAAGGCTTCGCCATCAACATGGTTGACGCGGGCGGTATCCCCGGCGTATCGCAGGGCAACCCGATTACCTGGGCCGGCGGTGGTGCATATAACCACCCCATGGGCGGGAACCTGCCGCCCAGCCCGAGTGATATTTATGATTCTCCAGGCGGTAGGCTTGCCTACGACTCGTACGTGTCCATTGATGGGCGTAGCCCGTCCACGAGCAACACCTCGACGTCATCAGCCGATGGCTACCAATGCCAAGGTCCCTCGACCCTGCTGAACCCAACGGCGACCCCGTCCACGCCTTTCGCACCGGCACAGGGCGTGACGACCGGGCCCAGTTCACTCAGTGGTGTGTGGTTCAATACCGGCACCAACGGCGGCTTCGTTCGGAGTGGAAGATACTTCTACGATGTTTTTAACTTCGTGGAGGAGGGAGTTATGATCGCACAGATCACCCTCCGACCTGGGGTATCCGAACTGAGCACCGTAGGGCTGAACATCAACCTGCTCGACTACGGCACAGGCCCATTGGGGAGCACCGGCATGGTGAAGTTCGGGATCAACAACCCGAGCAACAACAACGGCCTTTGGGGGGGGGCCTACTACCTTCACGCGGTGCGGCGTCCAAATCCGGCAAATCTGTCGCCGGAGTTCGCCGGCGGCAATTCATATCTCGTGTTTGTCGTCAGCTGGCTTCCAGCGCCCGGAGGCGTCGGGTTGGCGGGAGTGGTCGGCTTCGCTTCGATGCGCCGCCAACGTCGCTAGGTTGGCGGGTCGCGTGCTTCCGCCGCGCCGTGCCACTGATGGCGAACCGTCCTCGGTTTGACATCAGTGCCGCACTCGTTGCGATCTCCAGAGCACGGCTGACTCGGCGGACCGATCCAGCAGTGGCCGGGTGCCGGGGTACGCCGCTTTGGGCGTGCCCCGTCCTTGGTGATTCCACGCCCGAGCGGGGCACGACGAGGACGTCGTACCCCGGCACCTAGACACGCCGTTCATGCCTCGCCCCTCAAAAATCTTCACCACAGTGACCGCAACTGCGCGCAATCTTCTGGAACTATCCCACGCCGCGTTTGCCCCGCGTCGCCGCCGTGTCATACTTGGGGGGAGACAACCAACCGGGGAACCAACGCACCGCAGCCCCGTCACGCCCTCGGCAGGCTGTCCCGGGGGGGCCGACGGCTGGCATGCTCCCGCCGGGCAGCATGCTTCTCCGGGCACGAGCGAGCCACCCGCCACAAAGGAGTCGATTGTGAAGACCGCGACGAAGTCCACCCAGATCACCGTGCGGCTCGCCGCGAGGATGCTCGCCTTCCTTGCCGTCGGCGGCGCGTACGGCGCGACCTTCACCGTCGTCAGCCTGGGCACCTCCGGAGCCGGGACGCTGAAGGGCTGTCTCGATGAGGCCAACGCGAACCCCGGCCCGGACATCATCCAGTTCCATCCCTCGCTCTCCGGAACGGTCCGACCATCCGCCACGCTGCTGATCACGCAGTCCGTCACGGTCATCGGCCCCCCCTCCCGCGCCGTCAGCATCGACGGCGGCGGCGCCGCGGCGGTGCTGCGCCTCAACATCAGTGCCAACCTCGAACTCGGCCTCATCGACCTCGAGTTCTTCAACGGCACCGTCGCGGTCGACCTGCCCCAAGGCGGAAAAGTCAACATCCACCGCTGCGTCTTCCGCGACTTCGGCACCGCGAGCCTTCCCGACGCCGGGGTGTTCAACCCCACGTTCAACAACTTCGTGCCCGTCGTCGGGACCGTGCGTTCCAGCAGTTTCATCAACAACCGCGGGGCCCGGGCCGGCGTGGTCATCACCACCGCTGCGTCCTCCGGCGAAACGCTCGAGTTCATCAACTGCACCTTTGCCGGCAACACCAGCACCTTCGGGGCCGCCGTCGCCCACGTCTGGAACTTCGACAGCGTCGGGCAGGGAACCGTGAACTTCCTGCATTGCACCATCGCCGGAAACAGCAGCGGCACCTTCATCGCGCCGGTCGGCGCGATCAACGCGACCGGGACGGCCCTTGCCTGCCGCGTGAAAAACTGCGCGATGGACCAGAACACCATCGGCGTCGGCGCAGACCCCAACTTCACCGGCGTGCCCGCGACACGGGTTCTCGAAGGCGTCAACGTCCTCTCGAACGCCGGCCTCGCCCCGCTCGCGTTCATCGACGGGCAATACGTCCGCACCCCGCTGGCCGGCAGCCCCTGCGTCAACGCCGCCGTGCTCGATACAAACGCAACCGCCGACCAGTTGGGTGTGCTGCGCCCCTTCCTCGTCCCCGGCGCGGTGCCTCAGCCCGGCTCGAACGGCTCCGACGTCGGCGCCATTGAACGCGGATCAGGCCGCTGCAACGGCGCGGACTTCAACGGCGACGGAGCCGTCTCCACCCCGGACCTCGTCACCTTCCTGGGCAGGTTCGGCTTGACCTGCCCGTGATCGGACTACAAAAACCGCCCCTCCATCACACACCGCGAAATCGCAGCAATATCAGGCGAAGGCGGCCGATCCCCCGTCAGCCTCGGCACCACCTCCCGCACCACCCCGTGCGCCCGCTCCACCCCAGCGCCGCTCTTCAGCGGCCGGTGATACTCCATCGCCTCGCTCGAACACAAGAGTTCAATCGACACTACCGCCGCCGCAAGTTCCACCGCACGTCGAGCCTTCGCGCACGCCCGCGGCCCGAACGAGTTGTAGTCCTCCATCCCCGCGCTGGTGGGGATGTTCACCACGCTCGCCGGCGAGCACAGCGTGACGATCTCATTGCAGCAAGCGGCCGCCGTGTATTGAGCGATCATCAACCCGGAGTTCAGCCCCGGCATCGGCGCGAGGTGCGGGCGCAGGTGCATCTCGGGATCCGAAGCACTCAAGAGGTGATACACCCGCCGCTCAGCAATCCCCGCCACATGACTCATGGCAAGCGCAAGATGGTCCATCGGCAGCGCAACAGGCATCCCATGGAAGTTGCCCGCCGAAACAACGTCAATCCCATCTGACTCGATGCCTCGATGCCTTGATGCCTCGATGCCTTCTGCAAAGACCAACGGATTATCCGTCACCGCCCCCAGTTCCGCCTCGACGATCCCCCGCACATGATCGAACGCTTCGAGCGCCGCCCCCAAAACCACCGGCGCACACCGCAAGGAATACGGGTCCTGCACCCGCGGATCATTCTCCGTGTGGCTCCGCACGATCTCGCTGCCGCTCAGCAAGTGCTTCAGCGTCACGGCCACCCGCCTCGGCCCCGCCTGATTCCGCGCCGCGTACACACGCTCATCCAAGAACGCATCGGTCCCACGGCACGCATCAATGGACATCGCACACGCGCACAACGCCGCATCGAACACCCGCTCGGCATCAACCACCGCGAGCGCCGCCTGTGCCGCCATCAGATGCGTCCCGTTGATGAGCGCCAGCCCCTCCTTCGGCCCCAGACTCAGCGGCGGAATCCCCGCCGCCCGCATCGCCTCGCCGCCCGGCATCTTTGCCCCGCGAAACTCCGCCTCGCCCTCGCCGATCATCACATGGGCGCAGTGCGCCAGCGGCGCGAGGTCGCCCGAAGCCCCGACCGATCCGATCGAAGGAACAACCGGCGTGACCCCCGCGTTCAGCATCCTGACGACCGTCTCGACCACCACGGGCCGAACCCCCGAGCACCCGCGCGACAGCGACCCCGCGAGCAGCAGCAACATCGCACGTACCACCTCCGTCGCCAGCGGCTCACCAACACCAGCGGCGTGCGACCGGATCAGGTTGTGCTGCACGTCCGTGAGTTTGTCGGCGTCGATGCGTGTTCGAGAAAAAGAACCGAAGCCGGTATTCACGCCATAAATCGCGCCGCGCGAGGCCATGAGCGAGAGCAGGGCGGCGTGCGAGGCGGCGATCCTTTCCGCCGCCGCCGGTCCGATTTCCACGGCCATCCCGCGCCTCGCCACCTGCTCGACCTCGAACAGCGTGAACGAGCGGGCATTAAGGATGAGCGCGGGGTGCTTGATCGGTGGATTCGGCATGGGAGGGGGAGTTTAGTGTCCCTCTCAGAATGGTGGCACAGGCGTCCCGCCTGAGTCGAATTTACGGAATCCGATTGAACTACGCGCTTCTGTCCTCTGTTCGCTGGCCCTCGCTTGCGCTTCGGGTTCGTTTCAGACGGCCTTTGACGAACCCGAAGCGCAAGCGAGGGCCACCAGACGAATCGTTGTACGCGCCTACCTCAATCGGAATCCGTATCATCTTGTAGTCCGCACAGGCGGGACGCCTGTGCCACCGATCCTGATTCATTCTGCAAGGGATTCTCTGTGTGGAGTCGGCACCCCCGATTGCCCCCGCACCGCCCGCCACGCCAGCACGCCGGCGACGCCCGCGAGGCCGATCACGGCGCACGCCAGCACTCTTTCGAACGTGACGAAGCCCGCCTCGCGCCCGTCCATGATGGACTTGGCCGCGATGGCGGCCAGGGGGCCGACGGTGTAGCCGCAGCCGATGAGGGCCTCGTGCTTGCCGCCGGCGTCGACGCCCGCCGAGCCGACTTCCATGGCGTAGTAGAACGCGGCGGAATAGATGGCCCCGTGACCAAGACCGAAGAGCGCGAGCGAGATGCCCATCAGCGCGGTGTTCGGCGAGAGCAGCATGCCCGTGACGCCCACCAGCAGCAGCGACCCAGACCAGATGAGCGTGCGGCGTTTGCCCTGCCAGCCGTGCCACCTCGCCATGAAGGCGAACATGAGCACGCGGGCGATCATCCATGTGGAGACGACCGCCGTCTGCCATTTGATGCTGACGCCCAGTTCGCTGAGTCGGTCGGGGAGGAGCGGGTTGGTGGTGGAGAACGAGACGTAGCCCATGATGATGAGCCAGCGTGAGGCGGTGAGGAGACGCTTGTACATTTCGCGTCGCTGCGGTGTGAGCGATCCGTCCGTGCTTTCGTGGTGCGTACCGGGTTCGCGGGGCAACTGCGCCAGGAACACCATCGCGACGGCGTGCGAGAGGGCCAGCAGCGGCATCGACCACAGCGCAAGGTTCAACTGTTCCGGCGAGACCTTCGTGCCTGCGGCGATCGAGGGCATGAACACCGGCAGCACCAGCAGGAATACGACCGACTGGCAACTTGACCACGAAAAGTTGAACGTCCCCGTGGCGTGGCGCAGTTCCTCGCCCGAGCGGCCCGAGGCCATGAAACTCTCGATCAGCGGCCACAGCCAGCCGCTCAGCGGCGAATACACCAGCACCATCACCCACAGCGACCACGGGTCGCGCCAGAACACGGGGAGCCAGCACGTCAGGCCCATCAGCAGCATGACCGCGGCGGTGAGGGCGCGGGTGCTGATGGCTTTGCCGGGTCCGGCGAGTTTGCGCCCCAGCGGGCCGGCGGTCATGGCACCCGCGATGTAGGTGACGCCCTGCACGAGGCCGAGCAGGACGCACTCGACTTTGGTGAACTCGTACGCCGCGCTGGCGATGAAGTAGACGCCCATCAGGGCGACCGAGGCCCCGATGTTGTTGACCCAGGTGAGCGCGAAGGTGGCCCAGAGGGGCGCGCGGGGGTCCGCCGTGGGCGGTGTGTGCCCCGGCGCGGCGTCGGTTTCGTTTGGAGAGAAGTGGGGGGGCATTGGCGGTTCGCGGGGGAGGAGCGGCGGGGAAGAGCACCGACGAACCGAAGAGGGTGAGTCGGCGGCACGGGTTCTGCGGCCGGTGGGCCGGATTCTTGCCCGCTTTGAAACCGCGTCGGGAGCATCGTACTATGTCGGCCCTGCGGCACTCCGACATGGCCCAATGAGTTGGGCCATGCCACCCGCCGCCGAGTTCGCGTAGCTCAACTGGATAGAGCGTCGGCCTCCGAAGCCGAAGGTTGAAGGTTCGACTCCTTCCGCGAACGCTTTTCGGATTTTCTGGGGATGGGCCATTTGGCCACGAGCACTGAAGTCGTTGGAACGACTTCAGCGGGACGGGTGGGGTTCCATGTCGCCAGTCTTGATTGGCTTCACGTTGTTCAGGGGGCTTTGGCCGGGGCGGGAAGCGGTGCGCCGCCGCGGCGCATGGTCCAGGCGATGACGCCGATCAGCACCACGGCAAGCACGAGAGATGATCCAATGGTCCCGAAGCCAACGCCGCCTTTTTCCGGTGATTTGGTCATCACGTCGCCGAGGGTGGCGCCGAAGGGGCGGGTGAGGACGAACGCGGCCCAGAAGAGCGCGGTGCGCGAGAGTTTCGTGAAGAAGTACAGCCCGACGATGAGGAGCAGGACGCCGCCGATGAGGGCCGCGCCGCCGGCGAAACCCAGCCCGGAATCGTCGGCGAGGTAATCGCCCAGGGCGGTGCCGAGGGTGTTCGAGAGCAGGATGGCGGTCCAGTAAAAGACCTCGGCGCGGAGCGAGCGGACGTTCGTCACAGAGAGTGACTTCTCGACCAGCCGCCACGCGAGCAGGACCAGGAGCAGGCCTGTGAGCAGCAGGGCGCTGCCTTTGGCGTAGCCGAGTTCCAGCGTGCGGTCCATGAAGTCGGACATCGTGGTGCCCGCCGTGCTGGTCGAGAGGATGACCGACCAGTAGAGGAAGGGGATGTAGCGCTTGGCCCGCAACTGGAAGCCGAGCGTGACGGCGAACACGCTGAAGAGGATCAGGGTGCTGACGGCGTAGCCGACGTTGAGGGTCATCGAGAGCAGGTCGCCCGCCGTCTCGCCCAGCGTGGTGGCGCAGATTTTCATGATCCAGAAGAGGAACGTGAGTTCCGGGAGTTTGCTCACGATGGCTGACGGGGATGGGATGCGTGTTCCCGTGGGCGCTTCGGAAGAGGGAAGGACAGCGAAGGCCGCGGCGGGTGAGGTGGTCACGGTTGGGCCTTTGGTGGGCTGTGAGCATCGCGCTGGGGAAACGCTCATGGAGTGGAGCGTTGCTCTCCCGCTGTTCGGTTGTGTGGGGGCAACATGGGCACGCGTCTGGGGTTTACGGCAACCCCTGCATGTTCTTCGAGATGTTCTTCAGGTCCGGGCCGCTCCCGGCGACTTTGTCGTAGCCGTTGCCGCTCTTGACATACTTGGTGAAGCCGAGGCGGTCGAGGTTCTTGTCGCTGAGTTTTCGCTTGTCGGCGGCGGTGGAGTGGTCGCCGCCGATCATGGGGGCCTGGGGGATGCGCTGAACGGGCTTGCCCGTTTGCGGGTGCTTGGTGAGGGCGGGGTCGGTCATCTTCTGGAAGACCTCGAAGACTTCGCCCCCCGGCTGTCCGTCGGGTTGGATGACTTGGTAGACGTAGGTGGGCATGGCGGGGGATCGTATGGGGGTGGGGGACGCACGGATGAAGTCGATTGGCCGTGACGAATGCCGGGAGCGAACGAGTACTCACGCGCTGCAGTGCTTCATTGAGATGCTCGCGTTCCGGAGTGACGCCCCTTCGGGGCTTGCTGTCTCAGGCTGTTTTTCCGGGGGTTCCGCTCGCCCCCTTCGGGGGTTCGCTCCACCCCCGGCTATGTTCTGTCGGCCCGCTGGGCCGAAGAAGGAGGGCTTGCGTCGGTCTGCGGGACCGAACAGAGCGGGAATCGCGTGAGCGAGCATGTTCGAATGCGGGGTGGCACGGCCGATTCACACGGAGCGCTTGAGGATCAGCGCGGTCTGGTCGTCTGCGGCGGGCTGGCCTTTGGTGAAGCGGAGCACTTCGGCTCGGACTTCATCGAGGATCTCGGCGCAGGAGCGGTGCATGTGCTGGCGGATGACCCGGACGACGCCGGCGGTGCCGAACATTTTGCCCTTCGGGTCGGCGGCCTCGTAGTAGCCGTCGCTGAGCAGGACGAACATGTCGCCGGGGTTGAAGCGGTATTCGGGGACGTGGTCGAAGCAGAAGTTGGGGTCGATGCCGAAGGGCATGGCGTTGGCGGCGGACTCGATGATGGCGTCTTGGGCGTTGGCGTCGGCGCGCAGAAAGAGGATCGGGGCCTGACCGGCTGACACGTACGTAAGTTCGTGGCGTGCGGCGTCGAGGTTGCCGATGAACGCCGTGACGAAGCGGCCGGCGGGTAGGTCGACGCACAGTTGGGCGTTGATCTCGAAGGCGGTGGTGGCGACCTCGGCGTCCATGCGGCAGGCGATGCGGAGCATGGCGAGCACCTGCGTGACGGAGAGGGCCGGGCCGATGCCGTGGCCGGTGGCGTCGGCCATGAACAGCACGGCACCGTGCGTCTGGATCGGCTGGTCGCCGATGACGCAGACGGTGGGCTTGCGGAGGATCATGTCGTAGGCGTCACCGCCTGTTTCGTCGGCGGGGAAGGAATGGCCCGCGACGTCGTAGCCCGGTAGGTTCGGCAGGCAGGCGGGGAGCGTGGCCTGCTGAATGGCTCGGGCACCCTGCAGGGCCGCGGCGTAACGCTCCTTCTGGCGGCGTTCCTCGATGAGGGCGGCCCGCTTGAGGGCGACGGCGGCTTGGTCGGCCAGGTGCATCGCGACGACTTCGTCGTTGACGTCGAAAGTGCCGCCGCGATCGAGGCTTTTGTTGAGGACCTGGGCGACGCCGGCGAGGTGGCCCTCGAAATCGATGAGCGGGATGGTGAGGAGGCAGCGGGTGCGGTAGCCGGTGCTGACGTCGACGGCGCGGTTGAAGCGGAGGTCCGCGTAGGCGTCGGGGATGTTGATGATCTGGCGGGTGCGTGCGGCCTCGCCGATGATGCCTTTGTCGGCGGGGAGTCGGAGATCGGCGGGCAGGCCGTGGGCCTTGGTGGCGAAGAGTTCGTGCGATTTAGGGTCGAACTGGAAGACGCTGGCGCGGTCGGCACCGAGGAGGTCTCGGAGCGCATCGATAATGACACCCAGTACGTCACCCAGGTCACTGGTCGACGCGAGACGGCGGCTGACACGGAGGATGTGCTCGTAGACCTCGCGCTCGATCTCAAGGCTCCCGTGGGCGTGGAGACCCGGTGAAAAGACAGCGTTGGGCAGTGTAGCCAATGGTCCGTTCATGTTCAGGGGCCTGTTCGGGAAGCCGCCCGGGGGGCGGGGGCGAAACGCTCACTGTGCGGGGGAGGCTTTCGTGTGAGGTGCCCGAGTGGATTTCGATGTCACCCGCCCACGCACCGAACGGATGGGTGTGTGGCGGAATGCATCAATGGCAGAGAGATATCCGAGGGCGCGGGGTGCGCGGGAATCTGCTTGGGGTCGTGCGGACTTGATGTCGAGTGCTGCGTGGTTCAGTGGCAGCCGCACGAGGGGCCGCAACGCCCCCCGGTGCCGCCGCTGGTCGATGGCTTGGATGAGCCTGCGGTTGCAGCGCCGCCGCCGAGGATCGAGATGGACTGGATGACCCTTCGGACGGGCTTGCCGGATTCGGGGTGCTTGGCGAGCGCGTCGGCCTTGATGCTCTGCTCGACCTCAAAGCGCGAACCGGCCTCGGCGGTGCCGTCGGGCTTCACGACTTCGTAGACGTAGGTGGGCATGGGGGATTGTACGTCCGAAGTCTCCCCGCTCGCCATTCCATGGCACGGTGGATGCGTCGGCGGCCCCCATGCAGCGATTGAGATCTTGCGGCATCATGCTTCCATGCCCCCGACCGACCGACGCCCGATCTTTGACCCCGCCGAGGCGGACGCGCTGGAGCGTGCCGACCCTGTGCCCTCGCGCCGTCACCTGTTTCACATCCCAAAAACGCGGGATGGGCGCGACCAGGTGTACTTGTGCGGGAACTCGCTTGGGCTTCAGCCGCGCACGGTTCGCGACATGCTGAACAAGCACTTGGACGACTGGTCCGGCTTGGCCGTGGAAGGCCACTTTGAGGGGCACGATCCTTGGAAGCCCTACCACGAGTGGTTCGCGGGGCCCCTGTCGCGGCTTGTCGGAGCGCACGAGGACGAAGTGGTGGCGATGAACAGCCTGACGGTGAACCTTCACCTGCTGATGGCATCGTTCTACCGGCCGACGAAGGGGCGCTTCAAGATTGTGATGGAGTTACCGGCGTTTCCGAGTGATGTGTACGCCGCGAAGAGCCAGTTGCGGTTTCATGGGGTGGACGAGGCGTCGGGGCTGGTTGCGGTCACGCCGCGGGCGGGGGAATCGACATGGCGGACTGAGGACATTCTGGAGACGATCGCGCGTGAGGGTGAGTCGCTGGCGCTGGTGATGCTGCCGGGGGTGAACTACGTGACGGGCCAGGTGTTCGATATCGAGGCCATCACACGGGCGGCGCACGGCGTGGGCGCAATCGCGGGGTGGGACCTGGCGCACGCGGCGGGGAACATCCCGCTGAAACTGCACGAGTGGGGGGCGGACTTCGCCACGTGGTGTTCGTACAAGTATCTCAACGCGGGGCCGGGGGCGATCGCAGGGGCGTTTGTGCACCGCCGGTGGTGGACGGGCGAGAGGGCCGCGGCTTTTGCGGCGATGCCGCGCTTCGAGGGGTGGTGGGGGAACAACAAAGAGACACGGTTCCGCATGTCGCCGGTGTTTGATCCCATCAGGGGCGTCGAGGCGTGGTCTCACAGCAACCCGCCGATTTTCTCGCTGGTGCCGGTGAAGGCGTCGCTACGGGTGTTTGACGAGGTGGGCATCGACAATCTTCGGGCGCGGAGCATCCGGCTGACGGGGTATCTCGAAAGAATGCTGAACGCGGTGCTCCAGGCCCGGCCTTCGGGGGCGGCACCCGCGTTTGAGATCGTGACGCCTTCGGACCCGGCGCGGCGGGGGGCGCAACTCTCGCTGAGGTTTGCCAAGGATGCTCGGGCCACGCTTGACCGGTTGGCGGGCGCGGGCATCATCTGTGACTTCCGCGACCCCGACATCATCCGTGCGGCGCCGACGCCGCTGTACAACACCTACGAGGATTGCCGGAGGCTCGCGGCGGCGCTCGCCGCCGACACGACATGAACCCAGTCGCGAACGCAACGCAGCGGCTCCGCCCAGGGGTCCGGGTGTCAGGGTTCAGGGTTCGGAATCGCGTTCAAAACAACCGCTTGTACGCCATTGGCGCGTCGCCAAATACTCCACCTCTCTCTCTCTCTCTCTCTCTCCCGCCTCCCTCCGCGCTCTCCGCGAACTCCGCGGTAAATCCCCTCCCCGCCCCCCTCCATGCCCCGCACCTTCACCATCTTCGGCGCCGGCCTCTCGGGCGCACTCATGGCCGTGTATCTCGCACGCCGGGGCCACCGGGTTGAACTGTTCGAGCGCCGGCCCGACCCGCGTCGCGCCGCCGCCGAGCGGGGCAGATCCATCAACCTCGCCCTGTCCACCCGCGGCATCGCGGCCTTGCAAGAGATCGGGCTGGCCGAGGAAGTCCTCGCCCGTGCCATCCCGATGCGCGGGCGCATGATCCACCCCCGCACCGGCCCCACGGCGTTTCAGCCGTACTCCAAAGGCTCGGCCCTGGCCATCAACTCGGTCTCGCGCCGCGGGCTGAACGAACTGTTGCTGACCGCCGCCGAACGGGAGAAGAGTGTCACCATCCACTTCGGGCGCCGCTGCACCGGGATGGACCTGGATTCCGGGCGTGCCGACATGATCGACATCGAAACCGGCCGGAGCACGACGATCGAGACCGATACGGTGATCGCCGCGGACGGGGCGTTTTCCAGCGTGCGCGGGGCGATGCAGAAGCGGGACCGGTTTGACTGTTCGCAGTCGTACCTTGAGCACGGGTACAAGGAACTGACGATCCCGGCGGGGGGCGTGAGCGGTGGGGCGGGCTTCCAGCCTGCCTCTTCCTCACCGTTCGATCCCAGCAACTTCCGCATCGACCCCAACGCGCTGCACATCTGGCCGCGGGGCACGTTCATGATGATCGCGCTGCCGAACCTCGACGGCTCGTTCACGTGCACGCTGTTCTGGCCGTATTCGGGGGCGAACTCGTTCTCAGCCATGCCCTCGGGTCGGGATGCGCTGGCGTTTTTTCAGCGGGAGTTCCCCGACGCGGTGCCGCTGATCCCGAATCTTGTTGATGACTGGGAGCACAACCCCACGGCGTCCCTCGTGACGATCCGCTGCGCCCCGTGGAACGCCGGCTCACGCGCTGTGCTTCTGGGCGACGCGGCGCACGCCGTGGTGCCGTTTTATGGTCAGGGGATGAACGCGAGTTTCGAGGATGTGAGCGTGCTGGCGCGGTGCATCGACGGATCGCCGAACGATCTGGCGGAGGCGTATGCGAACTATGCCAAGGAGCGCAAGCCCAACACCGATGCGCTGGCGGAACTCGCGGTCGAGAACTTCGTGGAAATGCGGGACAAGGCCGGTTCGGCGGCGTTCCGGCGGAAGAAGAAGATCGAGCACTTCCTTGAGGACACATTTCCCAAGTGGTACACCTCGCTGTACCACATGGTGACGTTCAGCACGATCCCCTACGCGGCGGCGCGGGCGAAGGCGGCACGGCAGGACCGCGTCGTGCGGAATCTGACGTGGGGCACCCTCGCGGTCATCGCGGCGATTCTGAAGTTCGGCGTGGTGATCTACATCACCCACGTGATCACGAAGCGGTGGTTCTGACGAAAGCGCCGCCTCACGCCGGCGAAGCGCTCAGCCCCGTCGCGTCCGGGCCCTGCTTGGTTTCCTCGGGCGATGACACCGCGGGCGGGAGGGCCTGCTTGCGCTTTGCTTCGGCCTCAAGCAGTTCACTGACGCTCGGCTTGCCCAGCGGCTTGCCTTCCATCAGCCGCTTCACCTCTTCAACCGTCAGCGTTTCGTGCTTCAGCAGGGCCATCGAGACGGCCTCGACCTTGTCCCAGTTGGCATCCAGCACGCGCTTGGCGTCGTTGTAGGCCTCGGTGGACATGCGCCGGATCTCTTCGTCGATGACGCGCCCGGTTTCCTCGGAGTACTCCTTGTCGGGCATGTACATCTCGCGGTTGTCCACGCCCGTGTAGCGGACGAAGCCCACGCGGTCGCTCATGCCCCACTGCAGGACCATGGCCTTGGCCATGCCCGTGAGCATCTGGATATCCATCGCCGCGCCGCTGGAGATGTCGCCGGTCTTGCGTTCTTCGGCGATGCGTCCGCCGCAGAGGACGCGCATGGTGGCCGAGAGCCACTTGCGCGAGTAGCCGTAGCGGTCCTTGTCGGGCATGCTGAGCGTCGAGCCGAGCGATTGCCCGCGGGGGATGATGGTGACTTTGTGGAGGGGGTCGGCGTCTGGCAGCAGAACCTGCAGGACGGCGTGGCCGGCCTCGTGGAAGGCGGTGGCGACGCGCTCTTTTTCCTCGATCTTGCGGCTCTTGGCGCTGCGCCCATACTTGACCTTGTCGCGGGCCTCTTCGAGGTCTTCGTGGTCGACGAATTCCTTCTCGCCCAGGGTGGCGATGATGGCCGCCTCGTTGATGAGGGCGGCGAGTTCGGCGCCGCTGAACATGGGCGTCACCTTGGCGATGCGCTCCATGTCCACGTCCGGGCTCATCTTGACCTTCTTCGAGTGGACGTTGAGGATTTCGAGGCGGCCCTTGAGATCGGGCAGCGGCACGATCACCTGACGGTCGAAGCGGCCGGGGCGCGTCAGCGCCGGGTCAAGAACGTCGTTGCGGTTGGTGGCCGCGATGACGATGACCTGGTCGGACGAATCGAAGCCGTCCATCTCGACGAGGATGGCGTTGAGGGTCTGCTCGCGCTCGTCGTGGCCACCCGTCGTGAACCCGCCGCCGCGCCGACGCCCGACGGCGTCGATCTCATCGAGGAATATGATGCAGGGCGAGGAGTCCTTGGCCTGCTTGAAGAGGTCGCGGACGCGCGATGCGCCGACGCCGACGAACATCTCGACGAAGTCCGAGCCGGAGATGGAGAAGAACGGGACATCGGCCTCGCCGGCGATGGCCTTGGCGAGGAGGGTTTTGCCGCACCCGGGATCGCCGACGAGCAGGACGCCGCGGGGGATGCGGCCGCCGAGGCGCATGAACTTTTTGGGGTGCTTGAGAAACTCGACGAGTTCGTGGACTTCCTCTTTGGCGTCGTCGATGCCGGCGACGTCCTTGAAGGTGATGCCGGTGGACTCGCGGGCGAGCATTTTGTGCCGGGATTTGCCGAAGTTCCCGAGCATGCCGCCGGGGCCGCCGGCGTTGCGGAGGCCGCGCGAGATGATGAACCAGATGACGCCGAAGATCAGGAGGGTCCAGAGCAGGGGGGAGATGAGGAGGGTGACGAGTGCGGAGGGGCCGGGGGTGTCCTTGAAGTTGCCCTTGGTGAGTTCGTCGACCTTTTTGGTGAAGAGTTCGCGCGCCTGGGGCGCGAAGTCCACGCGGATGCGCTCGGCCTGCCCGCCGGGGACCGAGGGTTCGCGGAGTTCCGCGGTGATGGCGGTGTCCTCGATGCGGACGGAGTCTTTCTTGACTTCGCCGCCGACGTACATGTTGGTGAACTCGGCGAAAGTCTTACTCGTGCGCTGCGGCCCGAGGCTGTAGAACAGCAGGGCCATCATGAGGGCCATCGAGACGAGCACGATCCAGCCGAAGCCGGTGCGGTTGAAGGGTGAGCCGGTGGTGGCCTGATCGCCCGCCCCCGGACCTCCCGGCCCGCCCGAGCCGGGCTTGCCGCCCTGCCCCGATGGACCTCCCGAGCCGTTGTTGCCGCGACGGCCGCCGCCGGCGTTCGGGGGGACAGGAGGCACAGGCGGGCGCGACTGGGCGAAGAGGCTGGAGAGATGGTCAAACGGATTGCGCATGGACAACGGAGTCGTCTTTCGTGATCCCACGGCGGGGCATTTCAAGGGATGGACCGGGCGTGGGGGGCTTGTGTACTGATGCGATGCCGGACACGAGTCACCGATTCATAATCGGCGCTTCGCGGCGGAGGCCGCAGAGGTTTCGTTCGGATCACTTTAGGCAGGGGATACCGCTTTGGTTGCACTGGGCGGCGGTCACTTTGGGGTGTTCGTAGGACGTACGGGATGGGATGCAGAGCCGTCCGGAGGTGGCATCGGGCATACTCCCGTGATGCCCGTCAGGCGTGTGATGTTGGTGCTTTCGCAGATGCCGCAGGACCCGGCGAGCGGTGCGGCGCGTTCGATGCGGACAATGTGCGAGATGCTGGCGTCGCTGGCGGAGCGGTTTGAGGTTCGTGCGGTGGTGTGCACGGGGACGGAGCACGCGACGCCGGAGCCGGCGGAGGCGGTGCTGCGTGCGGCGGGGGTTGCGCCGGTGGTCGAGCCTGCTCGCGCCGGGCGGCCGCGGGTGCTGCGGTTTGAGCGGCATGGTGTGGCGTACGCCATGCTCGATACCGGCGCGACGATGCTGCACAAGTGTGACGTTGCGACGAACGCGGCGTTTGATGATCTGCTGGACGCTGAGTTCGCGGCGTTCCGACCGGAGATGGTCCTGACGTTTGGTGGTCAGCCCACCGAGATGTCGCGGCGGAAGCGGCTGCGTGAGCGTGGGGCGGCGATCGTGTTCGGCTTGCGCAATCACGGGTATCTGCGTGCGGGCGCTTTTGAGGATGTGGACGCCGTCATTACGCCGAGCCGGTTCCTGAGCGGCGTGTACGAGAGGTTCTGCGGGCTGAAATCAATCCCGCTGCCGGTGCCGCTGAACGAGGCCGAGGTGCTGGCACCGGAGCGGGAGGCGGTGTTTTTTACGTTTGTGAATCCCTCGCCGCAGAAGGGCGTGATGTTCTTCGCGAGGCTCGTCGAGGAGATGGCGAAGAAGAGGCCGGACATCCCGTTCATGGTGGTCGAGAGCCGGGGGACGTCGGGGACGCTGGTTCGCGCGGGGCTTGCGGGCGGGTTCGATCTGCGCCGGCACGCGAGCATCGTCTGCTCGCCGGGCGTGAGCGAGCCGAAGCACATCTACGCGGCGACGCGTGCGATGCTGGTGCCAAGTGTGTGGCAGGAGCCCAGCGGGCGGGTCGCCGCAGAGGCGATACTGAACGGCGTGCCGCCGCTGGTATCGGATCGAGGTGGATTGCCCGAGACGGCGGAAGCGGGGGGGTTCGTGCTGCCGCTGCCGGAGAGTCTGACGCCGACGACTTCGGTGCCGGTGTCGGCGGCGGAGGTGGCGGCCTGGGAATCGCTGATTCAGCGGCTGGCCGACGACAATGCGTTTTACGCGCAGGCCTCGAACCGCGCTGCGGCGGCGGGGGCGGCGCTGCGGTTTGAGGTTCTTGCCCCGGTGTATGCGGGGGTGTTTGAGGGAGTGATTCGGGGTGCGTCTCAGACAATGGGGCCGGGTGTGCGGTGAGTTCGCAGCCTCGGTTCGGGCAATGTTCGCATCTCTCCGACTGCTCAGCAAACTTGAACGTTGTGCCCCATCGCCCTTACACTTCCTTCACGAGCCAAGGCTCATTTTCCCGGTTCGCCCGACTTTGCAGACACGGGGCAACCGTTTCACCCGCCCGGTTCCGGACCTCCACGGCACCGTTCGGGCGCGAGGGGATTTTTCCCCCCGTGATAGATTGACTTGATTCCAGCCCGGAGCGTTCTCGTTTCGTTTGGTTCACCTGTCCAGCATCGTGTTTCGTGGTTCTTGAACGCTCTTCATGATTGGTTCGCCCTGTTTGAGACGCCGCACGTTCGGTTTTGGCTCATGGCGTGGCTTGATTTGACGCATGAGATGAAATCGGGTGGACCGCGGCGGGGTTCCGCAGGGTTCGCACGCACCGTTTGGGGTGCGTGAGGTTGTGGCTGAGGTCCGTCGATCCATCACCGTGGGTTGCCCCTTCCCCGTGTCGCGCACGCTCGCCGAGCCGTTCGCTTGGTTTCCCCGTGCGCCGCCGAATGCCGGCCAGCACGCACCCACGGAAGGACGGGCCGATGACGACCCTCGCAATCAGCACCATGCTCGCGGAACTGGATATGACGGCGTGGCTGGGCATCGGCCTGGCGCTCGTTGTTGGCATCGTGGTCGGCCCGCTCTTGCTCCGGCTTGTCACCGGGCAATCGATGAAGAAGGCCAAGGCCCAGGCGGACGAACTGGTCCGAACGGCCCGCGAACAGGCCGCCACGGCGGTTGAGAAGGCGCAGGTCGAGGCGCAGAAGTCGGCGATGGCCGAGCGGCAGAAGTTCGAGAAGGAAGCCCAGACCGCGAGGGACGAGATCCGCGAGACCGAGCGGCGGATCGCCAAGAAGGAGGACCAGATCGACCGCAAGGAGCAGTCGCTGGCCGCCAAAGAGCAGAACGTCGAGCGCGAACTGGAGAGTTTGAAACAGCGGCAATCCAAGATGGACGCCCGCGAGAACGAACTCGACCAGAGCATCGCCAAGCAGAAGGAAGAACTCCTTCGCGTGGCGGGAATGAGCATGGAGGAGGCACGCCGCGTGCTGCTCGACAAGATCGAGGATGACACGCGCCACGAGGCGGCGGTCATCGTCCGCGAGATCAGCGAAAAGGCGACCGCGGAGGCGAAGGACAAGGCCCGCGAGATCACGCTCATGGCGGTGCAGCGCTTCGCCGCGGAGCACGCGACGGAGAGCACGGTGCGGTCGATCCCGATCCCATCCGACGACATCAAGGGGCGCATCATCGGGCGCGAGGGGCGGAACATCCGGGCCATCGAGAAGGCCACCGGCGTGGACCTGATCGTGGACGACACGCCGGGGGTGATCGTGGTTTCGTGCTTCGACAAGGTTCGCCAGCAGGTCGCGGCGGAATCGATCATGAAACTGATCGAGGACGGGCGGATCCACCCTTCGCGCATCGAAGAGGTCGTCGCGCAGGTGCAGAAGGACATGGAGGAGCGGATCGGCAAGTACGGGCGGGACGCCGTGATGGAGGTGAAACTGAAGAACGTTCACCCCAAGATCGTCGAGGCGATGGGGCGTCTGCAGTTCCGCACCTCGTTCGGCCAGAACATCCTCAAGCACTCGATCGAGGTGGCGTTCCTGTGCCAGATCATCGCGGACCAGTTGGGTCTGAAGGGCGACATCGCGCGCCGGTGCGGCTTCCTGCACGACATCGGCAAGGCGATGGACCACGAGATGGAGGGCGGGCACCCGAAGATCGGCATGGACTTCGCCGCCCAGTTCGGCGAAAGAGACCCCGTCTTGAACGCCATCGGCGGCCACCACGCGGACATCCCCTCGACCAGTTTCTACACGCCGATCGTCATGGCGGCAGACGCGATCAGCGGTGCCCGACCCGGTGCGCGGCGTGAGAGCCTTGAGCGGTACATCCAGCGCTTGGAGCAGTTGCAGGACATCGCGCTGAGTTTCCAGGGCGTGAACGAGGCGTATGCCATCCAGGCGGGGCGCGAGGTGCGCGTGATGGTCGACGCCAAGCGGGTGGGCGATGATGAGGCGTACTTCATCGCCAAGAAGATCGCCGACCGCGTGAGCGCGGAGATGACGTTCCCGGGTGAGATCAAGGTGACGGTGCTGCGCGAGACGCGGGCGATTGAAGTCGCCCGCTGATCCGCTGTTTTGAGGATTTCCATGCTCCGCATCATCTCCGGCGAGTTCCGATCCCGACACATCATGACCCCTGAGGGGACGGACACGACGCGCCCGTTGCCGGACCGGGTGCGGGTGGCGGTGTTCAACATGCTGCACGGGCACCTTGAAGGCCAGTCCGTGCTTGATGTCTTTGCGGGCACAGGGTCGTTCGGGCTGGAGGCGATCTCGCGCGGCGCGAAGGAGGCCGTGTTTATCGAGAAGGAACGGCAGGTGGCCCGACTGATCGAACGGAACGCCGAGACGCTGGGGTGCGTGGAGCGTGCGGACGTGTTCAACGGCGATGCGCTGGGCGCGGCGGCGCTCTCGAAGTGCCCGAGGCCGGTACACGTGGTCTTCTTTGATCCGCCTTACCCCATGATGGTGGAGCCGGGGACGCGGGAGCGCATCTGGGAGCAGTTCGGCAGGTGCGTTCAGTTGTTGGATGATGATGGCTACGCGATCATCAGGACGCCGTGGCCTTATGTGGACACGCTTGAGGAGGAGACGGGTGAGTTGGACGAGGACGGGAATGAGTTGGTGAATCGCACTCGGGTGGATCTGCCGCTGACGGTTGCCGGGGCGAAGGGGCCGGAGACGCACGCGTACGGCTCGACGGCGGTGCATTGGTATATGAAGGCCGTGTAAGCGCTGGCCTCGATTCGGGGCGAGAGCGACCGCGACGCGCGGGTTTTGCGCGCTGGCACGCGGATTGCACACAATCCACACGAAACCCTGAAGGGTTTCTCTCGGGATCCGAACCGAATCCACATATGTTGCTTGTAATCTGTGAGTACGCAACAGGGCGAAAGCCCTGTCTTTGTTTCTTCCTCACCCTCACGGAGTATCGCAATATGAACAACGGCATCACCGCGCGCTTCCTCGTCCTCGCGTCCGCTCTCGCTCTCGCGGCCTCCGCGAACGGCGCGATCATCGTCTCGGAAGTCCACCCCAGCGGCAGCGGCAACGCCCCCTACGCCGCCGACTTCTTCGAGATCACCAACACCGGCGCCGCCGCCGTCGGCATCTCCGGCTGGAAGATGGACGACAACTCGAACTCCTTCGGTGTCTCGGTCGCCCTCACCGGCGTGACCACCATCGGCCCCGGCGAGTCGGTGATCTTCATCGAGACCGCCACCCCCGCCGCCACCATCGCCTCGTTCCTCACCGCCTGGTTCGGCGTTTCGGCCCCGGCCGGCCTGCAGATCGGAACCTACAGCGGCTCGGGCGTCGGCCTGAGCACCAGCGGCGACGCCGTCAACATCTTTGATGGCGCTGGCACCCGCATCACCGGCATCAACGTTCCCGCCTCCACCACCGGCGTGACCTTTGACAACGCCGCCGGCGCCGGCTCGGCCACGCTCCCCCTGCCCACGGTCTCGACGCTCAGCGTCGCCGGCACCAACGGCGCGTTCCTCGCCCCCTCGGGCGAAGTCGGCTCCCCCGGCACCATCCCCGCTCCCTTCTCCGGCGGTCTGCTGGCCCTGGCCGGCCTCGGCGCCGCGAAGCGCTCGCGCCGCGCCTGATCCGGTCTTTCCATGGGTCGGGGGTTTGTGTCCCATACAACTTTCAACAACAACATCACAGGATTGAAGATCATGAAGTCCACCGTTCTCGTCTCGGTCGCCGCGCTGTTCGCCGTGTGCGGCGCACCCTCGGCCCTTGCGGCCGTCACCTCGATCAACCTCTCGCAGTACACCCGGGTCGGGCGCTACGACCTGCCCGAGCCCACCCGCACCACCGCTCCGGCGAACAGCCTGCTGGCCCAGGAAGTCTCCGCCGTCACGTACAACCGCGACACCGACACTCTTTTCGTCGTGGGCGACGGCGGGACGTCCATCGTCCAGGTCTCCAAGACCGGCCAACTGATTGACTCGATGACCCTCGCGCTGGGCTCCAGCCCTCAGGGCACCGATTTCTACGACCCCGAGGGGCTCACCTACGTCGGTAACGGCCAGTTCGTCATGGTCGAAGAGCGCGACCGCGTCGCCAACAAGTTCACCTACACCGCCAACACGACCCTCACCACCTCGCAGGCCCAGCGCGTGAAACTCGGCACCACCATCGGCAACGTCGGTATCGAGGGGATCGCCTACGACCCGCAGACTTCCGGCTTCATCGCGGTGAAGGAGAAGACGCCGCAGGGCCTCTTCCAGACCACGATCGATTTCGCCGCCGGCACCGCGAGCAACGGCTCGCCGACCACCGTCAACTCGGTGAATCTCTTCAACCCCGCGCTGCTCGGGCTGGCCGACTTCGCCGACGTGTACGCCCTTTCGGCCCTGCCCTCGCTCACCGGCGAGCCCGCCCGCGGCAACCTTCTTGTCCTGAGCCAGGAGTCCGGGCGAATCGTCGAGACCGACCGCGCCGGCAACATCCTCAGTTCGTTCACGCTGGTCTCGGACCCCGGCAACCCCCTCAGCATCGTGGACCAGCAGCACGAGGGGATCACCATGGACGACAACGGCTACATCTACGTCGTCAGCGAGAACGGCGGCGGTGACGTCGACCACCCGCAGTTGTGGGTGTTCGCCCCCGTCCCCACCCCCGGCACCGCCGGACTGCTGGGTCTGGGCGCGATCGTCGCGATGAAGCGTCGCCGCGTGGCGTGATCGCTCGGTCTGCGGATCGAGAGATGAGTAAGTGAAATCGTTCCGCCGCCGCCGGTCCGCCCGTGCGGCGGCGGTTTGCCTTTGCTCGCATTTGGGAAAGAACCGTGGATCGCGACGGGCGGCATGCCGTCGCGTCCGAGAGCATGCAGTAGGCTCGTCCACACTCGGACACGCCCTCAGAAACGGGAGCATGAGCCCCTCTACCATGTGCAGCGGTTCGCGGCATCGGGCATTTCCAACTCCATGAGAGGTGCGACATGACGACGACACGGAATCGGTTCGCGGCGGCGGCTTCGCTTCTGGTTCTTTGCGGGGCGGTGATCTGCCCCGCGGCCGGGGAAGGGGACGCGGCCCAGCGTCCCGTCGAAGAGGTTTCGTCTTACGAGACATTTGCGGCCCAGAAGGGCCAGCTGCTCCGCATCGAGACCTTCGAGATCGGCACGGTGGACCTGTCCGGCTCCGGTGGACGGCTCGAAGTGGCGGTGCTGAGGGCAACGGGGTTGCCGAGGGACGCGAGCGGGATGGGTGTGCGGGTCAGGTGGAGCCGGGTGCTGGTGCGTCCCGCGCTGGGCGACCTGAAGTTGCCGGCGCAAACGGAAATCGTTGGCGAGGAAACGGTTGACGCCGACGAGTTGGATAGGCTCGTAGCGGCGATGAAGACGATGGAGACCGAGAAGGCGGGGCTTCTGGAGAAGGGTGCCGATCGCGCATCAATGCAGTTTCAATCGCGCGGCGGGCTGGCCGTGTCGGTGTCGAGCGCGGAACAACAGCCCGGGCGGTGGATCACGATCGGCGGGAAGGCCGCTTGGATCGACGACTTCACGCCGCTGGCTGCGCTGCTCGAAAAATCTCGGGAGAAGATCGGCTCGCTGCGCGGAAAGTGAGCCGCGCGGGGTGTTTGTGGTGACAGAGATAACGCACGGCTTTGCGGCGACGCAGAGCCGTGCTGACGTGCGTTGTCTTTGCATCGGGCCGTAGATTAGCGCCGGCGGCGCGACACCATCAGGCCGGTCATGGCGAGCATCGACGCCGCGCCGGGGGTGGGGACGACGTTGATGGCGTAGGCGGCGACGGCCGAGCGGGTGATGCCGTTGGCGTCGGCATAGTTGAGGGTGATGGCGGATTGGCCGCCGGGGCCGATCACGTTCGAGTTGTACAGACCCACGGGCATGCCCCCGGTGTAGCCGAAGTTGTTGGTGCTGACCTGGTTGTTGTAGATGGCGCCGGTGTAGGTGCCGATCCCGTTCCAGGCGAGGAATGCGGCGTCAAAGGTCTGGCCGTTGCCGTTGAAGCCGGCGGTGAAGCCCAGGAAGGGCAGGGCGACGCTGGACATGACGGTGGGCGTGTAGAAGGTCTCGCTCGGGGCGACGGTGACGGTGCCGTTGATGAAGATGGGGCCCGCGAAGTTCGGCGTGGTGTTCGTGACCGGGTTCAGCGTGAAGATGAACGCGTGGGCGGGCTGGACGGCGGCGGCGAGCACAAGCGCGGTCGCCGCGAGGGCCTGGGTCTTCATCTCTTCCTCCTGAGGGGTTCGGGCTTTCGCCCGGGGGGTGATGCGTCGTTCGCACGACATGATGCGGCGACGCGTGGTGAGTGTATCGCATCGCGTCAAGCGCATAGAAAACGCCGCGTTCGTGCCGCCGGGGGGAATCCGGTTGCGGCTCGAATGCGGCGCTGCGTGTGCGTGTGAAGTTGGTTCAGTTCAGATTAGTTCCGGCGGCGGCGGGCGCCGAGGAGGAGGCCCATGCTCGCCAGGGCCGTGGCGCCGGGGGTGGGGACGGCGTTGAGGGCGATGTCGTCGATGGCGTAGTCGTTGCCGCCGGCGATCTGGTTGGTGTCCCACACTTCGATGCGGATGGCGCTGAAGTTGCCCGAGTTGAACGACATCGTGCGCTGCTCCCAGGTGGCGAGATCCGTGGGGGCGGTGACGTCGGACTGCGCGATCACGCCGCCGGTTTCATCGCCCAGGCCGATGACGCGGAGCGAGACGGTGGCGATGGCGGTGGGGTAGAGCGAAGCGAGCCAGGCGGAGAGTTCGAACTCGGTCCCGGGGTTGACCTGGACGGTGTCGGTCCACGAGGGACCGTTGCCCTCGGTGGTGCCGTTGACGATCATGAAGCCGCTCTCGCCGTTGCCGGAGGTGTGGTCGTAGAAGTCGACCCACAGGGGGTGGAGGGTGTCGAAGTTTGTGACGTTGTAACGGCCTTCGGGCCACATCGTGGGATCGGTGGGGTAGGCGCTGGTGGCGGGGGCGATGGTGCCGTTCTCGAAAGTGCCGTTGGCGATGAGGGCGGCGTGGGCCGAGCCGGTGCAGGCGGCGATGACCAGCGTGGTCAGAGCGAGGGTCTTCATGATGGCTGAACTCCATTGTCTGTGCGGTGTGTGGTGCCCGTCCGGGAACTCCCTGTGCGATGGGTTCCACGTTCCCCGGAAGAACGGGCGAGACACTCCGACTATGCGCTGAGATTGGGCGGAGGGAAGTTCAGCGGCCTCTGAACGGCGAAGATCGGTGTGGTTTGGTGGGGCGCTGGTTGTGGCGCGGAATGCGTGCGGGGTTTTTCGGGCGTGGCTGGTCTGATATCACGCGGGGGAAGTTCGTGCGTGATGCGCAATGAAGTCGGGGGACCGACTTCGGTGGCACAGTTTGCGGACTTTGATGCGAACCCGTCGATCTATTCGTGATTCTCTTCGTAGAACACGGACGGATCGCCGACGAAGCGGGGCGGGGGCGTGCGGCGCTGCCATTTCAGCGCGATGTGCGGGCGCTGGGCGTAGGTGCCGTCCCATGTGGTCTTGAGGCCTTGGGCGTTCAGGGCTTCGATCGCGGTGCGGGCGATCTCGAGGCATTGCTCGATGTACTTGGCTTCGCTGTCGGCGTGCTGAGTGGAGCCGAAACTGAGGTAGAGGCCCGAGCCCTGCACGGCGGCTTCGGTGCCTTGGTTGTGATAGAAGACGTAGCCGATGATGGGATTGCCTTCCCACTCGCCGTGGAGTCGCATGAACTCTTCGGGCATCTCGGCTCGGCCGCAGTTGTTGCAGCAGGTCCAGTTGTGCCGGGCCATGATGCCGCGGGCGTTGAGGGCCTCGAAGGCGGCGTCGAGGCGGTCGCAATCGGTGACGGCGGGCCACGTGCGCATAGCGGCTTCTCGGTCGGCGAGTACCGACCGCATCGCCGCACGGACGACGGCGGTGGAGACCTCGGTCTCTTCGACTTCCTCCATGTACTGCTTGGCGGCTTCGATGATGTCGTCGGGGTCGTCGAAGCCTTCGGCGAGGCGGCCTTTTATCAAGTCGATCAAGGAGGAGGGGGGCATGTCGGGATTTTAGGAGGTGGTGGCGGTGATCAAGGTTGCCGAGCGCGGGCATCCCGATGACGGGAAGCCCGTGGCACGGGATCGGGCCACCTGTCGTTCAGACGAGTTCGCAGCGGACTTCGGTTTTGACTGAGCGGGCGATGAAGCACTGTTCGTGGGCTTCGTGGTGCATCGCTGACAGTTCGTCCGGTGTGGGGCGCTTTGGGCCGGTGAAGTCGGTGGCGGGGCGGAGGGTGACGTAGGTCATTGATGTCTTGCCGGTGGGGTCTTTGCCCATCACGCCGATGGCCTCGTCCTTGTAGGAGTCGACCACGAACCCGCGTTTGGCGGCGATCGACAGGAACCACAGCATGTGGCAACTTGAGAGGCTGGCGACGAAGGCCTCTTCGGGGTCGACCGCCGCCTCGATGGAGAGGGGGAGCGGGACGACGCTTGGGGAAGACGAGGCGGGGACTTCGACGCCGCCGTCGAAGAGCCAGCGGTGGGCGCGGCTGTAGCGGTTGTCGGTGAAGGTTGCGCCGGCGCGGGTCCAGACGACCACGGAGGTGTGTTTCGACATGCGTTCGATCCTACTCCCCCCCAACGGGGGGAGACACAGGAAGCGGAGGATGCCCAAACAGACTTGACCATTCCATCCCCCAACCGCTGGCGGAATGGCCAGGGGGTGTTCTTTCTCTTGCAATCTTGGCAAAAGGCGGTAGATTCTTGGCTCTCGGCTCCTTTGCACAGGGAGGCTGAGCGCGTCGGCGCGTTGTCCCCGCTGACGTGATCGTGGAGTTGGCCTTCATACGAAGAGGAATCTGTATGGCCCTGCGTCACGCTGTTTGTTTGTCCGGCGTCATTTTGGCGGCTGGAACGTCTTCGGCGGCTGAGATCGCCGCGAACTTTGATGCTCCGATCGGCGGCGGCACGACCATCGGGTTCACGTTCCCGGGGGTGCCCGGCTCGAACACCGCGAAGGGGATGTCGTTCATCTCGCACGCCGATGGGTCGATCGACAGCCTAAGCATCACGCTCGGGTGGACGGCGGGCAGCCCGGCGCGGTTGACGGTCTCGTTCTTCACGCTCAACGCTCAGGGGTTCCCGGATGAGCTCGTCGCCGCCCGCACGGTGGGCACCGACGATCTGGCGGCGAGCGTCGGGGGAAGCACGTTCGGGCTTGCCACCATCGACTTCTCGACCGGGCCGGCGGCGTATCTGATCAATGGCCAGCGGTACGGCTGGACGGTGGTCTCCGACACGGTGGGGAATTACGACGGCGGCGGCGTGCCCGAGCCCGTGTTCGGCATGGGCTTCACCGTCGGTTCCACTTTCGCGGAGGGGCTGCCCCTCGATTCAAGCGACGCGGGAGCGACGTGGCGTGAAGGGTCATACGCCTTCCCGTTCACGGTGAGAACGACGGTGCCCGCGCCGGGCGCTGGCGCGGCCGCGGCGGCGGTGCTGGCGGGCGTCGCCGTTCGCCGGCGTCGTCGCTGAGCGCGGTGATTCGGAAGATGCTTTGAATGTGCAACGGCGTCGGCGCCTGCTTCTCGTTTGGGGGGGTGGTGCCGACGCCGTTGTGATTTCTCTGGCGACGCGGCGGGTGATTCGTGGTTCGGACACGGTGGGCGAAAGCCCATGCATGGGCGGTGGTGAAACTGCCCGCCTTTCGGCGGCCCCCCGCCCCCCGCCCCCCCTGCCCTCATTTGAGTGGGGGCGTCCGGGGGGTGGGAAACGGCGAGACATCCTCTTGACTTGGCCGGCCGGCGACGGTTTCGAGGTGGAGGCTTGGCGAAAATCGCGTGGGCCTCCACCTATAGGGTGATCTCGAAACGGAGTGCGTGGGTTTGCGCGCGCCGGGGTTGGGAGTGCGCGTGAGAGTTCATGCGGCGGGGTGAGGGTAAATCGTTGCCGGGGGCGGGTTTGTAGATTTTTTTCGTGGAGTTGGGATTATTCAGAGGGCTGTCCAACGCTGGACGGACGGGGGCAACGGAGCATGGCCAAGAGGACTTGACCATGCCACCCGCCGGAGCGTGGCACTCGGGGCAGAGTCAGAAAAACACACAGATCCCTGCGGGCCACCCCTTGTTTTTTGACATCCCGGGTGGTAGTTGTATCCAATGACGGCGTTGTTCATCCCGCTCCCAGAGGTTCCATCATGAATGTGCGCACGGTTTCCCGCGTTCTTCTTTGTGCCCTCGCGACGATCGTCTCGGCTGCCCTTGAGAGCGTTGCGATCGCTCAGGCCTCCAGTGCCAACACCATCAGCCTGCAAGCAAAGTTGTCGGGCGTACCGGATGGAACCGTGAACCTGAGTGTGCAGTTCTACGACGCCCCAACCGGCGGAAACGCGGTGGGCGGCGCGATCACTGTCAACGGCGCCGCGGTGGTCGGAGGCGTGGTTTCAGTGCCGCTCGTCATTGATCCCGTGGTACTCAACGGCGGCAGCCGATGGGCTGGCTTGAAAGTCAATGCTGGCGCTGAGCTTTCGCCTCGGGTGTTCCTCACCGCTGTGCCCTACGCGATGCAAACTCGCGGATTGTTCGTCGATGCGTCGCTGCGAGTCGGCATCGGCACCAACAACCCCCAGCAGCGATGTGTTGTCGGCACAACAACTTCGGAAGCCAACCGACTGACTTTCGGCATCGATGAAGCGCTGACCATCGGGACATCGAACCGCAATCCGAGTGCTCGTTCTGCTCTTCTTTTTGAAACTGGCAACCGCACGGCCGCCGCGATCATTGCGGAGAAGCAGAACGGCGGCAGCAACGAGGACAACTGGCTGCGTTTTTTCACAGTGAGAGACGGCGAGTTCGCGCTGGAAAGAATGACGATCAACACATTCGGATTCCTTGGAATTGGAAACACGAATCCCAAGAGCCGACTTGTGGTTGGAACCACACAGCAGTCGATCAACAGGCTGCCAGCCATGGATGAGGCGATCGTCGTCGGCACCAGAAACAGCGCAGCAGACACGAGGGTTGGATTAGTATTTGAAACCGTAGATCGCACGGGGGGCGCGATCATTGTCGAGAAACGTGCCGGAGGCGGAGTTGAAGACCACCGGATGCGTTTTTACCTCAATCAAGATGGCGAAGTCAACGCCCGCCTCTGCATGTCGATCTACGAGAACGGACGCGTTCAAGTCCCTGTCCTTCAGATCACAGGCGGCTCCGACATCGCCGAGCCCGCCAGCGTCACGCCAACCCCCGACATCCCCGTCCCTCAGCCCGGAATGGTCATGGCCATCGACCGCGACCGCGACGGCAAACTCACCCCCTGTTCGCAGCCGTATGACAAGGCCGTCGCCGGCGTCATTTCCGGTGCCAACGGCCTGCAGCCCGGCTTGGTTCTCAAGGCCGAAGGACAGCCCCATGCAGACGGTGAGTACCCGCTCGCCATGACCGGCAGGGTCTGGGTGCTGTGCGACGCGAACCAAAGCCCGATCCGGCGCGGCGATCGGATCACAACGAGTTCAACCCCCGGCCACGGCATGGCCGCCTCCGACGACGTCCAAAGCCCCGGTGCCGTGATCGGCAAGGCGATGACGGAACTCCAGAACGGCAAAGGGCTGGTGCTTGTGCTGGTGAATCTGCAGTAACTCAAATGGTGTGTACCCAAGCACATTGCAGGGAGAGCGCTATGAACACTTTTTTGGTCCGCAACGTTTGCAGAATGTTTGTGGTTTTCACAGTGATTCTCACGGCGAGTCGCGGCTCCCAGGCACAGGTCGACCCGGCGTTGAGAGCGCAGTTGCTCTCCACGCTCTCGCCGGTGGTTTACCCGGCTTACGGCGACGACCACCCGCCGCTACCCATCGACTGGTACGTTCGCCACTGCCGGCTCCTGTGGTTCACGCCCGATTACTTCGGCACTGAGCTCGGGAACACCGGCAACACACCGATGACGATTCGGTTGACACTCGCCTTGGTTGATGCTTTCAACTCGAAGAATCTCAACTACTTCTTCACCCTCCAGTTTCGCGACGGCAACTGGCGTGTTGGCGAAGACCCTGCTGACCCGATGACTTGGGCGATCGCGCAGGCACGTGGCGTGGGCATCTACGGCAGCGTTCGCTCTGCAGGGACCAACCGCTACAACGTTCAGTACTACATGGTCTTCGGGTACAACAATCCCAGCGCTCCGGATATCTGCGGCGACGTGGAGCCGGGGAGCCACGAGGGCGACTGGATTGCGATCAGTCTCTGGGTCGAAGCGACGGATCCCGCCCGCCCGCGAATCTATGACGCCGTGTATCACAATCACGGGCGTGCCATCTTCGTCGAATCGCCGGCGGCGATCCGCTTCGAGGGAACTCACCCCACGATTTTTCTGGAGAGGGGCGTGCAGGAGACTTGGCCGTATGCGGGCGACATTGGCTTTACGCCCGGCAACGTGCCGCCTTGTGTTTCCACAAACAGCTTATGGAATGGTATCTATGTGCCTGAGGTCGGCACCTTTGCGGGCGAGTCAGGGTATTACCCCGTCGTTCGTGAGCATGTGGGCCAAGGTCCACGTTATCTCGTAACCTCTGTGGTTGACGTCACCACATATGTGCCTGGCTCGGGGAGCGAAGCGGAGTTTTTTCACCGGTTCTCCGGGTGGTGGGGTTCCGAAATTGAGAGGGACTGCCTGAGCTTTGCAATCGTCGATACGACGTGCCCTCCAAGTCCGAGGCATCAAGACAAGATCTGGGACAACAACTTTGTTCGGACCCGAGCTTGGGCGACCTATGACAATCAGCCGCTCGTCATCGTCGATCCAGGCCGGCCTGGCGGGCCCGAGGATGGTTCGGCAACCAATCCCTTCAACCGTCTCGATGAGGCACTGGCTGTGGTCGCACCCGGCGGAACGATCCTGCTCCGCCCCGGTTCTTCCAACGAGAAGTTGACGATCTTCGAGAACTGCACGCTCAACGCCGCTGGGGGTCCTGTGACCATCGGTGCCCCCTGAAAAATGGATTCGCTCAGATTCTCTGTGGATACTGAACCCCAATTGGAGGCTGTGGCTCATGCGTTTGCAGTACGTCACAATCGTCTTGTCACTCGTCGGGTTGGTTGAGCGTTCTGAAGCGCAGGTCGCGATCTCCAGCGTCTGCTTCTCTTCAGGTGGCAGTTTCTCAGGGACTACCTCACTGGTCATTGGTCAGCCTTTGACCGGAACCGCCGCCGCGCCGGGCGGCACCCCATCTGCGAGGCTCGGCTTTCTTTATGTGACGCCAGCAATCGCTTGTCGGGCCGATCTGAACAACGACGGCGCTGTCGATACCCTTGATCTCACCAGATTCCTTGGCCGGTTCGGATCAAGCCAGCCGCCGGGCACCGGCGGGGACTTCAACGGCGATGGCATCGTGACCACGCCGGACCTTGTGTTTTTCCTTGGAAGGTTTGGGAGTACCTGCTAGATCGGCGCCGGGTGTTTCGACGGCTGGTGGCATGTGGCATGCTTGTGCTCTGACAAACATGCTTCCCAAAGCGGAAGCATGCCACCCTGTATCCACCTTCAAGCGGGTCGGCTCACTCCCCCTGATCCAGCACGGCCATGAAGGCTTCTTGTGGGATTTCCACGGAGCCGATGGCCTTCATGCGCTTTTTGCCTTCCTTCTGCTTTTCCAGGAGTTTGCGTTTGCGGCTGACGTCGCCGCCGTAGCACTTGGCGGTGACGTTTTTGCCCATTGATTTGATGGTTTCGCGGGCGATGACTTTGCCGCCGATGGCTGCCTGGAGGGGGATCTCGAACTGGTGGCGGGGGATTTCCTCTTTGAGGCGGGTGAGGAGTTGGCGGCCTCGGTATTCGGCGTTGTCGCGGTGGCAGATGAGGCTGAGGGCTTCGACGGGGTCGCCGTTGATGAGGATGTCGACTTTGGCGAGACGGTCGGTGCGGAACTCGGTGAGGTGGTAGTCCATGGTGCCGTAGCCGCGGGTCATGGACTTCAGTTTGTCGAAGAAGTCGTAGATGATCTCGGCGAGGGGGACTTCATAGACAAGGATTTGTCGTGATTCGGAGACGACGGTCTGGGCTTTGTAGACGCCGCGGCGGTTGCCGCAGAGGGCCATGACGTCGCCGATGAACTCTTTGGGGACGATGACTTCGAGGCGGACGATGGGCTCGCGGAGTTCTTTCCAGACCGAGGGGTCGGGGAGTTCGGCGGGGTTGTTGATGAGGAGGACTTCGCCGGCGGTGGTCTCGAGTTCGTACGAGACGGTGGGGGCGGTCTGGATGATCTCGACGCCGCCTTCGCGTTCGAGGCGCTCCTGGATGATGTCCATGTGCAGGAGGCCGAGGAAGCCGCAGCGGAAGCCGAAGCCCAGGGCCTCGGAGTGGACGGGCTGGAAGGTGAAACTGGCGTCGTTGAGGGAGAGTTTGTTGATGGCCTCGCGGAGTTCTTCGAAGTCGGAGCCTTTGGACTCGCTGCCGCTGGTGGGGTAGAAGTCGCAGAAGACCATCTGGCGGGGTTCTTTGTACCCGGGCAGTGGGGCGGGGGCGGGGTCGTTGTCGAGGGTGATGGTGTCGCCGACGCGGACGTCTTTGAGGGTTTTGATGTTGGCGATGATGTAGCCGGTTTCGCCGGGGCCGATGCCCTCTTTGCCGATCTTGGTGGGCTTTGGGGTGTACTTTCCGATCTCGGTGATCTGGAAGTTTCGGCCGGTGCCCATCATGCGGATCTTGTCGCCGACGGCGAGTCGGCCGTCGAAGAGACGGACGTAGACGACGACGCCGCGGTAGTCGTCGTAGTGGGAATCGAAGATGAGGGCGCGGGTCTGGGGGATGGTGCTGGGGCGCGGGCCGGGGAGGCGCTCGCAGATGGCGGCGAGGAGTTCGGGCAGGCCCTGGCCGGTTTTGGCGCTGACGTAGATGGCGTCTTCGGCGGGCAGGCCGAGGACTTGTTCGATCTCCATGGCGACGCCGTCGGGGTTGGCGCTGGGGAGGTCGATCTTGTTGACGACGGGGATGAGGGTGAGGTCGTTCTCGACGGCCATGTAGGCGTTGGCGACGGTCTGGGCTTCGACGCCCTGCGTGGAATCGACGACGAGCACGGCGCCCTCGCAGGCGGTCAGGGCGCGGGAGACTTCGTAGGAGAAATCGACGTGCCCGGGGGTGTCGATGAAGTTGATCATGTAGTCCTCGCCGTTGTGCCGGTGTTTCACGGTGACGGCGGAGGCCTTGATGGTGATGCCACGCTCGCGCTCGAGGTCCATGGAATCGAGGATCTGCTCCTTGGCTTCGCGTTCCGAGACGGCGAAGGTGGATTGCAGGAGGCGGTCGGCGAGGGTGGACTTGCCGTGGTCGATGTGGGCGATGATGGAGAAGTTGCGGATGGGCATGGTCGGGAATCAGCAGAGCAGCAAAGCGGCAAAGACAGCAAAGCAGCAAATCGGAGGGGGGCAAAGCGGCAGGGCGACCAACGGCGATGCTGGCGAGCATGGCCGTGGGGCCTTTGCCGAGTGCGGATGGTAGGGGGATGGTGGGGGTTTGGCGCGGGCCAGAATGGCGACGAAGCCGCTAGCACGCCGTCCCGAACCGCCCGAGGAACCGCACCAGATCGGCTGTGTTGACCGACCCATCGCTGTTCAGGTCGGCGGGTTCGTCCGCTGACGGTATCTGCCCGAACCGACCGAGGAGGTAGACGAGGTCGGCGGTGTCGATGGTGCCGGTGTTGTTCAGATCGCCGAGGCAGGGCGGTGCGAAGCGAACAACCCACGCTTGGACCTTGCCCTGCGGGTTGGTTCCTCTGCCGCAAATTGCGGAGCCGCTAGGGGTGATGGCGGAGGCGGCGGTGAGGGTCCAGCCGGTGAGGTCGAGGTGGAACTCCGATTCGAGGACTTCTTTGAGGGGTGCGATGCCACGGCCTTCGCGCCAGAGAAAGGCGACAGGTATCGCTGAACTCCTAGCGCCGATTCCGACGATGGCGCGCCCGTTGTCCGTGAGATCTCCGGCCAAGTTGTCGAAGAAAGAGTCGTTCGAGTACGAACCGAGCAGTTCCGGCACTCCACCGTTGACCCAACGCACGGCGTAGATGCCGGCGGTGCCTACCACGATGGTCGCTTCGCGGTTGATGTCGTAGGCGCCTGACCCGGCGGGTATGCCCGGAACGTCGGGCAACTGAATGGGCACGCCCAAGTCAGTCCACAGGCACGCGCTTTGTGCGCCAGACGCGCGGACACTCGTTCCGACGATGAATCGGCCGTCCGGGCTGATCGCTTCTCCGGTGCCGAAGCTGTTCAATGGATACTGCAGTGATGGGAGGTATCCCGAGGCGGTGAGCGAGAACCAAGCAGGCCGACTGCTGTTTGTTGGCTCTGCAGTACCAGCGATAAAAGTGCCGTCCGCTGAGATGCCGGCGGCCATTGAACGAACGTTTGTTGAAGGACCCGGGATGAGTACCGGTACGTTGTCGATCCACTTGACCGCTCTTGGGTTGAATGACGAACCGGCGTTCCCAACGATGATCGAACCATCAGCGGTGATCGAACGTGCGATGCCTTGGGTGTTGCCGGGTGGCAGAGGGAGCAGCGCAAAGTTGTCGTTTACCCACTTGACGGGAACGGTCAAGTTGGCACTCGTGCTGAAACCGACGATGATCGAACTGTCGTCGCTCATCGTGTACGGGGTGTCGGCGGAAGTGGCGGAGGGGCCGGGCAGCGGTGTGAAGGTTGCGACGCCGAAGGGCACTGGGGTGCCCGCGCTCGCGGTGAGGGCGACGGTGAGCAACAGGGCGCTTGTGGATTTGTGATGCTGCATGAGTGCTCGCAGACTGGGCACGCTGTTCGGTGCGTTGGTTTGGATCAGACTAGTGATTGCACGCGATGAGTCAAGTCTTTTGTTGTATCGAATGTCGACTCCAACCACCAGAAAATGGCCGTTCTTATCGCGTTGCATCGCGACATTTCACGTTACTCATCGTCGGCGTGGCGGCTTCGCGATTGACTTTGCGAAGGCGTATCGCAATGGCTGGGAACGCAGCCTGAGCGGACTGGGGATGCCACCCGATGAGCCAGAACAAGACGGCCGGGGTCACTCAGGGGGCGACATCGATGGTCTTTTCGAGGTCGAGCCGCTTGAACCACACGGCGTTCGATGGGGGGATCGCGGTGCCGTCGGGGTTGAGTTTGAGGTAGGGGTAACCCAGCGAGTCCGGGCAGGGGCAGTCGGTGTCCCACTCTTTGGGGTCCAAGTACGGGACATAGGCGAGCCATGCAGTGGCCGTGAGTTGGGTGGGGCCGGTGGCTTGGGGTGTGAACTCTGCGATGGTTCGCTTGTTGCGGACTTCCTGAAGCGCGTTTGTCCGAATGAAGCACTCGGCGACGTTGGTCTTGATGTGGTTGCCGAAGCGGACCGTCGGCACGGCGACCAATGTGAAGTGGCCGCTGGCTGGAAGGGTGGCGTTGCCGCTTTGCCTCAGGATGAAGCGGATCGGCTGGCCGACCTTGGCGTTGCTGTCGCCCAGGACTTCGAGTTGGAACATCCTGGCGAACCACTCGTCGCGGACTTCCGGGTCGGCGGCGCCGGGGGTGGCACACATGGTCATGGCCATGTCTCTGAGGACGTAGAAATGATTGCGGTGATGGACGGCGGCGCGGATGAAGATGCGGCGGAAGGCGAGGGTGCCGAGGTTCGGGTCGTATGCCGTGGCTTGCAGCCATGCGATCATGGCGGGGGTTGGGAGCTCGAGTTGTGTGATGGATTGGGCGATCTGTTCGGCCTCGTGCGGCGTCAGTCTGCGCGTGGAAAGTTCGGTCCACGCGGAGGCGTCGGCGTATCCGGCGTGGAGTGCTTCGTTGATGACCATCGGCGTCGGGAGCGCGGTGAGGATGCGGGTGTTGAGCCATGCCCCTGCGGGTCTGGTCCAGAAGGCGGCGGAGAACCCGACAAGGAGCATGGCGCCGGCGAAGGCCATGAGCCCGATGTTCTTCTGTTTCTCGCCGAAAACGACGGCGGCGGGCATCCCCAATGAGCGTCCGCATTCTGAGCAGACCGTCAAGGTGGTGAGGGTGCCCTTTGGGGTTGGGTAGTCGCAGTTGGCACAGCGGCGCTCTTCGCCGCGGCGTTCGGCGGCGCCGATGCAGAAGAGGCAGATCGCGGTGGTCGAGAAGAGGGCGACGGGTGCGGCGACGGCGGCTTCGCCCCATGTTTGGTTGAGCGTGAATCCAGCGTTCATCCAGCCCATGATGGACGCGGGGCCCCAGATGCTCCAGACCGCGTTGAGTTTGCCGAACCGTTGCGGCCAGTCGGGGTCGATGCGGCATTCGCGGCGGGCCAGGATGAAGAGGATGATCGAGCCGGTGAGCGAGAACAACCCGAAAAAACCGGTGCAGAGCAGCCGTTGAAGGCTGGTCATCTGACCGACCAGAGCGATCAGGGCGAAGATGAACAGTACCACCACGAGGTGCGCGATCAGCATCGGCACCGGGCGGCGGAGAGGGTGGCGCGGCTGGATCATTGATCTTCCCCCGAATCATCGATGCTGCGGACGCGGATGTTGATCGAAGTGTCCGATCTCGAGATCACGATCAGAAACGGCGGGGTGATCTCGGGGTTCTGTGCGAACAGTGAATCAAGTGAACCCGTCGTGAAACCCGGCGCCGCGTGCCCTCGGCGGATGACGATGACGCCCGGTGGTCGCTTTGGCCCTGCGACGGCTCTGCGGCCGAAGTCCGCGTCTTGGGTCAACAGCACGCGTCGCGACTTCGCGGCCGCTTCCAGCACCACGTCATCGGGGCGTCCGTTTACGGCGAGGTCATTGGTTGTGACCACATCGAGAGTTCGTGCCCGCATCCACGCCACCACGCCCGGATGGATGTTTTCGTCGGCGAGGAATGTCAGCCCCCCGAGATTCACCCGGCGATTCTCCGTTCAATCACGGTGTCCGTGCGGAGAACGCGGGAGGCATACAGCACCGCCTGCTGCACGTCCGCGTGCGTGAGTTTCGGGTAGGCCCGGACGATGTCGTCGTGGGTGGCGTTGCCCGCGATGAGTTCGAGGATGAACTCGACGCTGAGGCGGGTGCCCTTGATGCAGGGTTTGCCGCCGAGGATCGCGGGGTCTGTGGCGATGCGGGGGAACACAGGGAAATGTTAGGCGGTGGGGCAGGCTTCCAGCCTGCCTTTTCTATGGAAGGCAGGCTGGAAGCCTGCCCCACCGGATCAGACCTTTGCGCCAACCACAGACCGCACCTCCACCACCGGCCCACGATCGGTCCCGGCGGTGTTGCGCCCAGCCGCCGCCTCGCGGATTCGGCGGGCGATGCTTGCCGGGTCGAGGCCTGCCTCGGCCAACTGGTCCTTGCGGCTGTCCTGGTAGATCCACGCGTCGGGCAGGGCCATCTTGGTGATGAGGCCGGCGTCGAGGCCCATTTCTGCGGCGGCTTCGATGATGGAGGAGCCGAAGCCGCCGTGGGGGCCGTGGTCTTCGACGGTGATGATGGGGATGCGGCGTTCGAGGAGGCTCTTGATGAGTTGCTTGTCGACGGGCTTGGCGAAGCGTGCGTCGTAGAGGTTGGTTCGGACTTCGGGGGCGACGGCTTCCACGGCTTCGAGGGCGCTGATGACCATCGTGCCGTAGGCGAGGACGGCGGCGTCGGGTTGCTTGTGTTCGATGAGGGGGCGGGCCTTGCCGAGTTCGAAGGGGGGGCAGTTGCCGAAGCGGGCCAGCGCGGGGGAGCAGTTGTCTCTCGGCCAGCGGCAGGCGCTGAGGCCGGTGTCGTAGGTGCGCATGAACTCCATCGCGGCGAGCATCGAGGGTTCGTCTGCGGCGGCGGTGATGGCGGCCTGGGGGAGGACGCGGAGGATGGAGATGTCGCAGAAGCCGTGGTGGACGGCGCCGTCGCCGCCGACGAGGCCGGCGCGGTCGAGGCACAGACGCACGGGGAGGCCTTGCAGCGAGACTTCCTGGAAAGCCTGGTCGAAGGCGCGCTGGAGGAAGGTGGAGTAGACGGCGAAGAAGGGCTTCCAGCCGGTCTTGGCCATGCCGGCCATCATGTCGAGGGCGTGGGATTCGCAGATGCCGCTGTCGAAGGTGCGCTCGGGATGTGCGGCGAAAACCTTGTCGATGCCGGTGCCGCCGGGCATGGCGGCGGTGCAGGCGACGATCTTGGGGTCGCGCTTCATCATTTCGGCGAGGGCTTCGCCGAAGGCGGAGGTGAACGAGCGGCCCTCGGACTTGATTTCGACGCGGCAGGAATCGGGGTCGTAGTTGAAGGCGGCGGGAGAGTGGAACTTGGTGGCGTCGCCCTCGGCGAACTGGTAGCCCTTGCCCTTGACGGTCTTGACGTGCAGGACCATGGGGCGCTCGAAGTGCTTGGCCTCCGTGAGGACTTCGATGAGCGAGCGCAGGTCGTGGCCGTCGACGGGGCCGACGGTGACGAGGCCGAAGTGCTCGAACCAGGAATCGGTGACGGCGGCCTTGGCCATCTCGCTCATGCGGTGGTAGGCGTCCTTGACCATGTCGCCGCCGGGGAGGCCGTGGAGGACGTCCTTGGCTTTCTTCTTGATCTCGCTGTAGGTGTTGCTGAGGCGGACGCGGTCGAAGTAGCCGGCGACGGCGCCCTGGGGCTTGGCGATGCTCATGCCGTTGTCGTTGAGGACGACGAGGAACTGGCGTTTGAGGGTGCCGGCGCCGTTGAGGCCTTCCATGGCGAGGCCGTTGACGATCGAGGCATCGCCGATGAGGGAGACGACGCGGCGGCCGTTGGGGCGGGCGTCGGGGACGAAGGATTCGTTGTTGAGAAGGTCGCCTCGGGCCATGCCGACGGCGGTGGAGATGGCGGTGCCGGCGTGGCCGACGGAGAAGAGGTCGTACGCGCTCTCACGCGGTTCGGGGAAGCCGGCCATGCCGCTGCGGGTGCGGAGGTTGGGGAGCAGGCCCATGCGCCCGGTGAGCAGTTTGTGGGGGTAGCACTGGTGGCCGACGTCGAAGAGGAGTCGGTCGTGGGCGAAATCGAAGACGTAGTGGAGGGCGATGGAGAGTTCGACGACGCCGAGGTTTGGGGCGAGGTGGCCGCCGACCTTGGAGACCTGGGCGAAGATGGCCTCGCGGACTTCCTGGGCGAGGACGGGGAGTTCTTCGATGGAGAGTTTCTTGAGGTCGGCGGGGGAGTTGATGGTGGGGAGAAGCGGCATCCGTGGCTTTCTTCTGGGGACTGGTCTCAGGGCGATGCGGGGTGGTTGGTGAGGTGGGGGGCGTAGGTTTCAGTGAATACTGAAAACTGTAGGGGGTTGTGCGGTTCGGGGATGGGGGAAGGGTTGGGGGATGATGCGGGAAAGCGGGTTTTCTTGCAAGGAAAGCGTTTTACCGGACGGGAAGAGTCTATGGCGTGGAGTGGGAACGGTCTGGGTGCCGGGGTACGGCGTCCTCGCCGTGCCCCGCCTGGGCGCGGAGGCCGGCAGGTACGCTTTCGATGTGAGCGGGTTTGTCCAGCACATGAAGCGGGTCGGCGGGCCGAACGAGGTTCGGTTTCTGACATTCTCCTGCTACGAGCGAATCCCGCTGTTTGAGAATGATCGCATCAAGGACTTGTTCGTCGAGCATTTGGCAAGGGGCCGCGCCGAGGCTCGGATTCGGATGATCGCTTGGGTCGTGATGCCGGAGCATGTGCATCTGCTTGTGTTGCCGTTGGCGGATAGCCAGTCCATTCCCGCATTCTTGAACGGGTTGAAGCGTCCTTTCGCTCAGAAAGTGATCGGGCGATGGAGAGAACTCGGGGCGGGCGTGCTGGACCGGCTGGTCGATTCTGGAGGGCACACACGGTTCTGGCAGCAGGGCGGTGGATATGACCGGGTCATGCGTTCAACGGAAGACGTTCAGGAGAAGACGAAGTACATCCACGAGAATCCGGTTCGGCGCGGGCTGGTTGATCGGGCGGAGGATTGGCGGTGGTCGAGCGCCCATTGGCATGCTGGGCGTCGGGATGCATCGATTCCGATTGACTCGTATTGATGGGCTGGGGACGGGGCACGGCGGGGACGCCGTACCCCGGCACCCGGGTTGGGTTTGTGTGTGTGAGCGGGGCACGGCGAAGACGCCGTACCCCGGCACCCATGGTCCGGGGCCGTCTATTTCGTGCGGACGGCGAGGTATTCGCAGAGTTCGATGAGGGGGGCGGCGGACTCGCCGAAGGGGCGGAGGGCTTCGAGGGCGACGGTGCGGAGGCGCTGGATTTCTTTGCGGGAGGCTTCGATGCCCATGACGCCGGGGTAGGTGAGTTTGCCCAGTGCGGCGTCTTTACCTGTTGCTTTGCCGGTGTGTTCGGCGGTTTGTTCGACGTCGAGGAGGTCGTCGACGATCTGGAACATGAGGCCGATGGACTCGCCGTAGGTGGTCATGGGGGCGAGGGCTTTGGCGGCGTGCGCTGGGCCGGCGCTGATGGCACCCATCCGGCAGGCGGCGCGGATGAGGGCTCCGGTTTTGTTGCGGTGGACGAGTTCGATTTTCTGCGCCGGGCTGAGGTTTGGGGCGTAGCCACCGAGGGTGTCGTAGATCTGGCCGACGATCATCGCGGTGGTGCCGGTGGTGATCTCGGCGAGAAGGGCGCTCGCGGTGGCGGGGTCTTTCACGCGCTGGGCGATGACCTGCAAGGCGAGGGTGTTGAGGAGGTCGCCGACGAGGAGGGCCATGGCTTCGCCGTGGGCGATGTGGGTGGTGGGTCGGCCGCGGCGAGTGTCGTCGTTGTCGAGGGCGGGGAGGTCGTCGTGGACGAGGGAGAAGGCGTGGACCATCTCCACGCTGGCGGCGGCGGGGAGGGCGGCTTCGAGGGCGGCGGCGGTGGGGGAGTTGAGGTTGAGGGCGGCGCGGCAGCAGTGCATGACCAGGACGGGGCGGGCGCGCTTGCCGGGGCCGAAGAGGGCGTAGCGGGTGGCCTGGTCGAGGTTTGTGGGGAGGGCGAGTGAGTCGAGATAAGCCCCCATGAAGCGTTCGACCTGGGGGATGGGGTCGGACATGGAGGCCGGGGGGGCGGGGGCGGGGGATTTGAGGGTGGCGGGGGTCATGCTGGAAAAGGTGCGGGACCGGTGGGGCAGGCTTCCAGCCTGCCGTTCACATGTGCTTTCGGATGGCAGGCTGGAAGCCTGCCCCACCGAGTCGGGATTGTAGGTGGCAAGCCCGAAGCAATTCGAGCGTGGTCCGTATGATGCCGGTCCCCATGAGTGAGATCCTTAAGAATGTCGGGACCATTTTCCAGCAGGGCGGGCCGGTTTTGTATGTGCTGCTAGGGGTCAGTGTGGTTTCGGTGGCACTGGCGTTTGAGCGGGCGGTGTTCTGGTGGGGGTTGCACAAGCCCGGGCGGACGGCGTGGGTGGCCCGGGCCCTTGAGATGTTGAAGAAGGGGGATCGGGCGGGGGCGAAGACGCTGGCCGCGGCGGATACCACGATGTACGGGGGGATGCTGGATGAACTGCTGTCGTCGCGATTGACGGATTCCACCGCGGTGGGTCTTGTGGAGGAGCGGCGTCATTTGGTGGAGCGGTTCAACGGGGCGCTTTCGACGATCATCACCGCCGCGCCGTTGATCGGGCTCTTGGGGACGGTGACGGGGATCATCCGGAGTTTCGATGTGATCGGGAACGCCTCGGCGGTAAGGGATATCCCGGGCGTGGCGCAGGGGGTGAGCGAGGCGCTGCTCAACACGGCGGCGGGTTTGGGTGTTGCGCTGTTCACGCTGGTGCCTTATGTGATTTTCAAGTCGCAGACGGAGCGGTTTATGAGCCGGGTGGAGTCTTTGACGGCGGCGGCGGGGCGCGGTGCGGGTAGCCCCCAAGACATCAAAACACCCTGAGGTTCCACTTGGTGACGGGCGTGCGCTCTTCGCCTGCTTTGGTTTCGGTGCCCTTGAGGTAATCCTTCTGCCACTCGGTGGGGCTTCGGTCTTTGCGATCGATGAACTGGCGGCGTGCGAGGGACCAGGCGGAGTACGCCTTGAGGAGTTCGGGGTTGGTCTCCATGCGGGCCTGGCGCGGCGTGAAGTGTTCGATGAGGTCGCGGGGGTAGGGGATGATCTGGCAGACGGGGTCGCCTTTTTCGAATCGGACTTCGCGGTTTAGATCGAAGAGGCGCCAGTTCATGGTGAAGGTGCTGAAGGCCCAGTCGGTTTCGACGAAGGCGTCGAGGGCCTGGGCGCCGGGCTTGAAGAAGTTCGTCATGCCGCGGACCATGAGGGCGTAGCCGGGGGCGGTGCGGAAGAGCCAGGGGAGCGAGAAGGTGAGGACGCCGCGGCCGAAGTGGCCCATGATGCGGGACTTCCAGCGTTCGGGTTCGCTGTCGAAGGCGAGGTCGATGCCGGTGGCGTGGTTGTCGTTGCGGTAGATGGCGGTGAATCCGACGGGGCAGCGGAGAACCCAGCCGAGTTGGTTGCCGCTCATGAGGGGGATGCAGCGGTAGGCGAAGCCGTGGGGGTAGGCATCCATCCAGTCGCGCGTGACGGGTGCGGGTTCGATGGCCCAGCCGAGGGGGGAATCGACGATGTAGGCGGTGAGTTCGAGGTCTGGCATGGGTTGACTCTGAGGATGGCAGGCTGGAAGCCTGCCCCACCGTGTTGTGGAAGTGCGAAGCCGGCGTGCCTAGAGTACCGCTCACAGCCAGTGGCCTCAGTCTCGCCCGTCCGCGATTTTTCGCGGCGATTGGAGAGAACGAACTGGGAATCGCTGGCAGCGTCCGCCTCATTTTTCCCCGCGTGGGGAGACCTAGGACGCGCCACCCCAGGTTCGGCCGCACCGCTCACACAATTGGTCTGAGTCAGGTCCGCCCCGATCCGCACCGCTCTCGTCGATCCCCCCTTGTGGAGGTCCTGATGCGTTCGCGCACACTTTCCATTCACAGAGGCGGACGCCGGCGATGGCCAGGAGTCGTTGTTTCATTATGGCATTTTCCCTTCTTCAACTGTCCGAACCCATCCTCCGCTCCTTGAAGGAAGAGGGTTACACGACGCCCACGCCGATCCAGGCGAAGGCGATCCCGCCGATTCTCGAAGGCCGCGATGTCTTGGGCTGCGCCCAGACCGGGACCGGCAAGACGGCGGCGTTTGCGCTGCCGATCCTGCACAAACTCATGACCATGCCCGTCGACAAGACGCGGCGCGGGCCGGCGTTCCCGCGGGCTCTTGTTCTTTCGCCGACGCGCGAACTGGCCGAGCAGATCGGCGACTCGTTCGCCACGTACGGGCGGCACACCGGGCTGGTCCACACCTGCGTCTACGGCGGCGTGTCGCAGTACCACCAGGTCCGCGCGCTTCACCGTGGGGTTGACATCCTTGTCGCGACGCCCGGGCGGCTGGAAGACTTGATGGAGCAGCGCGTTGTGAATCTTTCGGAGGTGTGCGTGCTGGTGCTCGATGAGGCCGACCGCATGCTGGACATGGGGTTCATCCAGCCGATCCGACGGATCGCTTCGGCGCTGCCGAACACGAAGGAGCGGCCGCGGCACACGCTGCTCTTCTCGGCGACGATGCCCAAGGAGATCATGCACCTGGCGGACTCCTTGCTGAAGGACCCGGTGAAGGTGGCGGTGACGCCGGTGGCCTCCGCGGTGCCGCTGATCACGCAGTCGCTGTACCTGGTTTCGTCGAAGAACGAGAAGCAGACGCTGCTGCACCACCTGCTGAACGACAAAGCGGTTCAGCGTGCGGTGGTGTTCACCAAGACGAAGTTCGGGGCCGACCGCGTGAGCCGCAAACTCAAGCAGGCGGGGATCAAGGCCGACGAGATCCACGGCAACAAGGCGCAGAACCAGCGTCAGCGGGCCCTCGACGCCTTCCGCGACGGGCGGACGCGGGTGCTGGTGGCGACGGACGTCGCCGCTCGCGGTTTGGACGTCGATGCGATCACGCACGTGTTCAACTTTGATATGCCGATGGAGCCGGAGTCGTACGTCCACCGCATCGGGCGCACCGGCCGGGCCGGGGCGACGGGACTGGCGGTTTCGTTCTGCGACAAGACCGAGCGTGGTTTGCTGCGTTCGGTGGAGCGGTTGATCGGCAAGCAGATCCCGACGGTGCCGGTGCCGCAGGGGATGGTGCATGTCGATGGGTCTCCTGAGCCGATTGAGTCGTTCACGACGGCTCGGGGTGCGTCGGGGGCGCGCGGGCACAGTGATCGTTCGCCCGCTCCGCGATCCTCTTCGAAGGGACGCGGGAACGACGGCGGGCGGGACTTCACCCGGCCTGAGCCGCAGCGTTCGGCTTCGCATTCGACGGGTCATTCGCACTCGGCGTCACCCGCCGCTTCTCATGTGAAGCGGGACCACCATCCCGCGAAGCCCGGCGAGAAGGCGACGGGCGGTTCGCACACGACCAGCACGAAGCCTGCGGCTTCGGCTCCCGCCGTGGCACCGTCCCCCAAGCCCGTACACGTGCCGCGAGCGCACGCGGAACCGGCGCACGCACCTGCGTCCCGGTCCGCGCACACGCCGCGGATGCCGATGACGGACCCGATCATCGAGCGCCCTGAGAAGAACTACGACTACAGCGAGATTCTGGCGAAGGCCCCCTCCCGCGGAGAGGAGCGGGTTGAGAAGGAACGGCCGGCGGCTCCCAAGCCGACGCACGCTGCGCATGCCACTGCTCCCGCACCGAAGCGCGCGGCTCACGACGGCCCCCTTCATCGTCCCGCGGCCGCGGCGCCGGTCGCTCCGAAGTTCTCGGCGGGGAAACCCCACACGCCCCGTGCCGGTGACCGCGACATCGATCAGGCTCGGTTCTCCCGCGATGAACCCGCCCCGAGACAGGGCCGCGACGACCGAGGCGGCGCACGGTTCGATCCGCGCGGCAGGTCTTCGCAGAATTACAGCACCGGCGGGCCCAAGCGCGACGGCTATTCACCCCGCGATGACCGCGGCGGTTTCGGCGGACGCGATCGGCGCGATACGGCGTCTGATTACGCTCCGCGTTCGTCCTCCCGCCCCACCTCCCGGCCCGCCTCAGGCCCCGCCCCGCGTGTTGGGACCGGCGCTGGCCCGCGGACCGGCCCCGGTGCACGGCCTGCCGGCAAGCCCGACTTCGGATTTGACCGCGATGCTCCCTCTTCGCGGTTCTCGCGCGACGACCGCGGCGCACCCTCGTCGCGGTTCGCTCGCGATGATCGTGGCGAATCGAAGAAGGCGGCGTGGGGCGACAAGCGCGAGGGCGCGGCGCGTCCCGCCCCGTTCGAGCGTTCGGGCCCCGCTGGGCCGCGCCCGCTGCCGGGGGCGAAGCCCTCGAAGACCGGGCTGCACCCGCACGCCTCGAAGGTGAAGCCCAAGTTCGCCAAGTCGGCTCCGGTCGCTGGTGCCGGGGCCGGTGCGAAGAAAACCGCGAAGAAGTCCAACAAGAAGCCGCACCGCAAGGGCGCGCCGCCGTCGCGTCCGTTCGCCGGTGGGGGTTCGAGCAAGTCGGGCGGCTGAGTTTCGCGCGTTCAGCCCGGTTTGTCGTCGGTCACGGCCCCGCACCCGCGGGGCTTTTTTCGTGCGGCGTCAATCGTGTGTCGGCCCGCTCGCGGCGTGCTCGAGCCGGCGGTCCGGGACGAACCAGATCGCCGCGACGATGACATAGGCGACGCACCCGGCCCATGCGAGCGGGGTCCACGCGGGGCCGAGGGCGCTGGCGACGAGGGCCAGCGTGATCCCGAGCGCGTACAACGACAGCGATATGTTCGCCTTGCGGCCCCAGCCCACGATGGAAAGCAGGTCCGCCGCGGCGTGCCCGGAGTGGCACTGCACCAGTCTGCGGCAGAGCATGCGCCACGCCAACGCGGTCATGAGGAGGATGACGCCGTAGGCCGCGATGGGCCAGGGTGCGAAACCGCTCTGGCCGAGCCACCCTGCGAGGAAGGGGATGAGCGAGAGCCAGAAGAGCAGGTGGAGGTTGGCCCAGAGGCCCGCGCCGCTGACGCGTCTGGCGGTGTGCATGAGGTGATGGTGGTTGTTCCAGTAGATGCCGACGAAGATGAAACTCAGCACGTAGCCGAGCATGGAGGGCAGGAGTGGGCGGAGGGCGTCGAGGGATTGCTCGTGCGGGGGCTTCAGTTCGAGCACCATGATGGTGATGATGATGGCGATCACGCCGTCGCTGAAGGCTTCGAGTCGGCCCTTTCCCATGTGCGGCTCCGGGTGGGTCTGGTTGGTGCTGGCGCGTCGTGGTCAGGGGTTGAAGACGCTGGGGCAGGCGGTGAGGGCGGTGGTGCCGCCGCGCTGCGTGACGTAGGTGTAACCCGGGAGAATGGACGCGGCGCCGAGTTCGCCGTCTTTGCGGAGGGCGTAGAGGGTGACGTTGAACGAGGGGCGGCCGGGGGCGGTGAGGAGGCGGCGTTCGTGGGTCCGGGCGGCGATGCGCTTGAGTGATTCGAGGGCGGCCTCGGTGGGCGTGCGGCCCTGCTCCATGAGCATGACGGCGTGGAAGGCGGCACAGTTGTGGAGCGTGGCCTCGCCGCGGCCCGTGCATCCGGCGGAGCCGGCGTTGTTGTCGGTGTAGAGGCCGGCGCCGATGATGGGGGTGTCCCCGGCGCGGCCGGGGATCTTGTACGAGAGGCCGGAGGTGGAGGTGCAGGAGGCGAGGTCGCCGCCGGGGGCGGTGAGGGCGGAGAGGTGGACGGTGCCGAAGGTGAAGGGGGCGGTGGGCGTGCCGGCGGATTGGCCGGGTTTGGGCTGAGTTGTTGACTGCGGCCCCCCGTGTGCGCCCGGCCCACCCGGGGTGGGGTTGGCGTGGTGGCCGGCCCACTTGGCATCGCCGAAGTCCGTGGCGTGGTCGTCATGGCCGATCCAGCCGTCGCGGGTGCTGAGGTTGGCCTTCCACAGGAGCCAGGCGTCGCGTGCTTTGGGGGTGAGGAGGTCTTCCTCCTTGAAGCCGCACTGCTTGGCGAACTTGAGTGCGCCTTCGCCGACGAGGAGGGCGTGGTCGGTCCGCCGAAGGACGTTGAGCGCGACGGCGGCGGCGTGGCGGACACCCTTGAGCCCGGCCACCGCGCCGCCCCTGTGCAGCGGCCCGTCCATCACCGCGGCGTCGAGTTCGACGACGCCCTCTTCGTTGGGGATGCCGCCAAGACCGACGGACATTTCTTCGGGGTCGTCCTCGATCAGTTGGATGCCAGCGACGACGGCGTCGAGCAGCGGGGTGCCTTGCGCGAACAGCGAGGCGGCACGGGACGCGGCGGGCGCGGCGTTCCATGAGCCGACGAGGATTGGCGTGGATTCCGGCATTCGGACACGAGTCTAACGCGGAGACCGCGGAGGGCGCAGAGAGAGGCAGAAGTGCTTCTCACACGCCCATGCACGTTTGCGCTGTATGCGAGGCTTTGCGTCTCTCTCTGGCATTCCTCGGTGCACTCCGTGTTCTCCGCGGTGAATCCCTTCGAGCCAACCCACAAAGACCGTCAGAACGGGATATCGATCGCGAACGAGAAGTACTGCTTGCGGTCGCCGTCGAAGTCAACGATCGGCAGGGCGAGGTCGAACGCCAGCGGGGCCTGTCCGAAAGCGGGGACGTAGAGGCGCAGGCCGACGCCGACGGCGACGCGGTAGTCGTCGAAGGAGAACTCCTTGTTCACGGTGCCGGTGTCGGCGAAGACGACGACCGAGACGAGGTCCTGGAAGATTGGCTTTTCGAGTTCGGGGCCGAAGAAGAAGTTGAAATCGCCGCCGACGTGCTCGTCGCCGAGGGTTTTGGTGTCGTTGCGGATGCCCAGCGGGCCGATGCCGCGGTAGCGGAAGCCGCGGAAGTTGCGGCCGCCGGCGAAGAAACGTTCGAAGACCGGGGCGTCGCCCTCGGGGGTGAGGTAGCCGATGCGGGTGTTCACGCTCAGAACGGTTTTGCGCCCGAGGTAGTCCTCATCGACGGGGAGGAACAGGACGTGCTCGGCGGTGAAGCGGGTGAAGTCGAAGTCGCCGGCGATGGCGCCGACCTGCTCGACGCCGAACTCGGTGCGGGTGCCCTCGGTGGGGCGGGCGCGGTTGTCGACGCTGGTGCGGGTGAGGTCGAATCCGATGCCGGTGAGGAAGTTGTCGCCCTCGACGGCGAAGACATCGACGGGGGAGTCGCGGTCGATGTTGGAGATGTTGATCGACTGGACGCGCACAGCGACGGCGCCGGTCCAGCGCTCGCCGAAGCGGCGTCCGATGCGGAGCCTTTCGCTGATGCGCTCTTCGTCGTACTCGCGGTACTTGCGCTGGCTGAAGGCGACGGTGTTCGAGACGGCGTAGGGGGATTCGAGGAAGGCGGGCTCGCCGATGGTGAGCAGGTAGTTGGACTGCTCGACGCCGGGCTGGAGCGAGAGGTTGAAGTTCTGGCCTGCGCCGCGGAAGGCCTTGCCGGAGATGAACTCGCCGAAACTGTCGGGGGTGTCGGCGAGGTCGAAGTTCCGCTGGTTGAGGCTGATGAGGCCGAAGACGCTGGCGTCGGAGTTGACGGCGGCGCCGAAGTTGAGGCTGCCGGTGTCGGTCTCGCTCACCTCGACCAGCACGTCGCGGTACTCGGGGTTCTCGGGGTCCGCCGGCTGGATGGTCACCTTGGGCGGCGGGTTGTTGGCGGGGTTGGTCTCGAACAGGCCGCTGCCGCGGAGGCGGCGCTCGGTGGACTGCGCCTCGGTGCCGTCGAGCCAGCGGTCGGGCTTCACGGTGACCTCTCGGCGGACGACCTTGCTCTGCGTCAGCGTGTTGCCCTGGATGACGACCAGGCCCGCCTTGAAGCGCTCGCCCTCGCGGACGTACATCCGCAGGTCCATCTCGGGAGAGTCCGGCGAGCGGAGTTCCTCGCTGATCACCTGCGCATCGACGTAGCCGAGTTTGAGGTAGGCGTTCTTCACGGCCTCGACAGCGGCGTCCACGGCCTTGCGTCCGAAGACCGCGCCGGGCTTGAGGTCGATGACGCCGGCCAACTGCTCGGGCGTGAAGACGGTGAGTTTGGCCGACTCGCCCTCGGCGCGCTGGCGGGCCTCGATGGTGAGCGAGCGGAGGGTGTAGGGCTTGCCCTCTTCGATAATGAAGGTGACGATGGCCTCTTTGGAATCCGGCGAGGGCTGGACGCGCCGGCTCACGCGGACATCGAGGTAGCCCCGGTCCTGGTAGAACTTCACGATTGCGGCGACGTCGCGGTCGAGCACCTCGTCATCGAGTGGGGCGGTGACGAACCAGTTGGCCTCTTCGGTCTTGATTTCGGGCCTGATTTTGCGGGATTCGAAGGCCTTGTTGCCCTCGAAGCGGATGACCGTGACGCGGGTGCGCGAGCCCTCTCGGATGATGTACTGGATGGTGCCGTCGCCGGCGAGTTCGGATTCGTCGACGGTGACGGAGATCTGGTAAAAGCCCTTTTCGCGGTAGAGGTTTTCGATGGCGCGCTGGCCCTGGCCGACGCGGTAGTCGTCGATGGGGACGCCGCGGATGAGCGCGACGATCTCGCTGGTGACCTTGATGAGGTCCTCATCGGGGATCTCGCGGTTGCCGACGACCTGGACGTCTTTGACGACGGGGGCTTCGGTGACGCGGTAGACGACGACGACGGAGAGATCGGCCTGCACGGCGACGTCCGCCGCGACGGCGCGGAACTCGCCGAGGCGCTGCAGGCGGCGGCAGTCTTCGCGGACGACGGCCCATTCGAGGGGTCGGCCCTCGGCGGCGCGCAACTGGTTGCGGACGAACTGCTCCTTGACGCGGTTCAGCCCCTCGAAACGGATCGCGGCGACGGGGCGGCCTTCGTAGGGATTCGAGACTTCGACGCCGGGGTCGAGTGCGTCGGGGTCGCGCGAGGGGGTTCGATCTGAAGGGGGCTTGGCGGGCGCGGTGGCGGGGGGCTTCGCCGGGGCGGTTGTCGGGGGCGCAGACTGTGCCAGCGCCGCCGAAGAGCAGGCCAGCCCCGCGATCAGTCGCAGGGCGGTCGCGACGGAAAGGGCGGTGCGGCGTGAGACGGCGTCGGTGTTCGCTTCGGGCGTGGGGGTCACAGGACGGGGACGATACTGAAAATCGTGGTGGGCGGTCGGGCTTGGGGGTCTGATCCGTTGATTCGGATTCGGGGTCGAGTGGTTCGAACTGTCCACAATGGCGATGCCGTTTGTCGGCCCACCCTTTCGGGGGTATGTTTGTTGCACCGGCCAAGGCCGCCGGGCCGACAAAGAATGCCGCGAACTGGTTTCGCTGAGTTGTTCGGACTGATCCGCAAGGACTTGATCGCCCGCGGCGGGCGTTTTTTTTCGCCGCAGTTTTTCGAGGGATACGGATGAGCAGCACGGTTTCCTGGTCGGTCCACACCCGCAGGGTCATGCTCGCGGTGATCGGGCTGGCCTCGGTGGGGGCGGCGGTGGGGGCGCAGTTTGCGCCGGTGGAAGTGCTTGATGTGCGGTCTGCCTCGACGGCTCAACTGGCCGGGGTGCTGGGGCTTTTGGTTCTGCCGCTGGTCACTGTTGGGGCGGTGCTGGCGGACCGGAGATTCCTGGGGCGTCACCGGTCGCAGCGGGGGGGGCGCGTTGAATCTGAGACCGCTATCGGGCGGATCGAACAGCCTTCGGGCCGGGCTGTCGAGTCGGCGCAGGAAGTCACTCTCTTCCGTCCGGTATTGACCGCGTCGCCGACCATGCCTGCGCTGTCGGTGGTTCCGGTGATTCCCGGGGTCGCGGGCGCTTCGAACGAAAAGCCGTCGTCGGTGGTCCATCCCGGCGGGCCGCGGACTTCGGTTGTCGGGGGGGTTGCTCGGGCCGCAACGGCGGGTGGGCCGCGGATCGAAGTGGTGATCGAGAACAAGCCGCCGCGGCCGCAGATTGTCACGGTGTACGCGCCGGTGCGGGGTGGGGCGGTTCGCAGCAAGACTGCGGCTTGACGCGTCTGCGAGGCGAGTTCAAAGGATTCACTTGGGAGCGGGTGCAATCGCCGGGGGTTGTGCCGTTCCGCCGAAGACGACGGGGACCTTCAGCACCGGGCGGGTCTGCCACTGGTCGCTGGGGCGGGTCCACCACAGGAGGTCGGCGGCTTCGAGGCCGGCCATGGGGTCTTCGCTCGGGACGGCCTCGTCAAAGCGTGCCTGGGCACCGGCGGCACTGGAAACTTCGCGGAGCAGATGCTCCAACCGGGACGCGACTTCCGCGCGGTCTTTCGAGGGTTCGATGGCCACGACGAGGGTGTTACGGGCGTTGAGCAGTGCCTGTCCCTTCGCCGCGGCCTCGTTCCGCGGCGCGACTTCAGGGTAGTCGGGGGTGTTGTCCAAACCGGGCGGGAGTTCGCTGCGGACTTCGCTCGCGGACGCGAGCAGGCCGCCTTGCCCCTTGGCGGCGGCGAAGACTCGGTCGCGGGTTTCTGCGCTCGGCACGGCTTCGACCACGATGCGGAGTTTGCCCGCGCTCAGGAGTTCCGCAGCCCGGGTGGGTGAGAGCGTGCTCGCCGTGTCGGCCGTGCCGAGGTTCGCCGTCCACTCGTCGAGGAGGGAGGAGGAGGAGCCGGACGGCGTGGTGGCATTGGCCAGTGCGGGGTCTGCGTGCATGCCGAGGCGTTCAGGGGGGCCGACGAAGTCGGGGTCGACACCGAGTCTGAGGGCCAGTTCGGACCTGGCCGCCAGCGCGGGGTCGGGCTCGATCAACTTGCCCTCGGCGCGGAGGCGTTTTTCCTCGGTGCGGTCGATCTCGATGTGGGGCATGCCTGCGAACGTGGGCTCGTTCACGGTGCCGTTGGGCCCGACACTCCCGATCAGGAACCACACCCAGCCCGCAACCACAAGCAACGCGAACGTGGCGGCGATGGCCATGGCGCGGCGGCGTGTTGCGCGGCCTTCATCTTGTGCGAACCTGAGACGCCCTGCCGCCGCGGAATCCTGGTTCATGCGTTCCATGTCCTGTGTTCGTGCCACGAGCACCGCCTGTTCGGCCAGATCGGCCGGGGCGGCGTGGTCGAAGGATTCCCCCAGTTGTTTCAGCATCGAGCGCTGCTGCATCATCCGGCGAAGTTCGTCCGAAAGGGCCTTGTCGGTGGCGACGGCGGCGCGGACCTCACGTTCCCGCGCGGGGGACAGCGATCCCTCGATGAGGTCGAGCAGATCGGTTTCGCTGGGGCGGGGTGGCACGGGGATCGAGGAGGTCGGTTTGCGGTGCTTGCGTCCGGCTTGTGGTTTGGGGGAATAGGCGACCTTCGGACGCGCGGGGGCGTGAAATGTTCCCGACCCAGCATGATAGGAACCCTATCATAATCCGAATACGATTGGGTTTGATTCGGATGGTGACTGGGGCGCTTTGAATGGCCCGTGACCCCGAGCCCACCGGGGACCGGTGGGCGACCCCGGGACCCCAAACCGGCCTACGAACCGGATTGCGCGACGATTTCCTCGTACTTCTGGCGAAGGGCGGTGCGGGCGCGGAAAAGCCGACTTTTCACGGTTCCCGAGGGCACGTCGAGGATGTCGGCGATGTGGTGGTAGTCCATGCCGTGCATGTCGCGGAGGACCAGCAGGGCCCGCTGCTCGGGGTCGATCTCGGCGAGGGCGGCGTAGAGGTGTTGCATGGACTCGCTGAGTTCAGCGCGTTCCTCGGCGGGGCGCTCGCGCACCGAGCCGGGGGTGTATCGGCGTGAGCCGGTGGTCCCCATGCCCCCCCCGGAAGCGTGGTTGGACTTGCCGTTGAGGGTGGTGCCGGCGCTGGTGCCGTCATTCGCGGAGTTCCCGCCGAAGAGGCGGCCGAGGATGCCGCCCAGGAAGGTGTCGCCGCCGAAGGCGCGGAAGACGCCCGACTGGCCGGCCCAGGTGCCGGTGGAGCCGGGGTCGCCGATCGCGTCGAGGGAGACGGTTTTCCGCAGTTTTCCGCGGCGGAAACTGGTGAGACAGACGTTCATCGCCACGCGGGTGAGCCAGGTGGTGAACTTGGCTTTGTGGTTGAACTGGTCGAGGCTCTTGATGACGCGGAGGAGGGTTTCCTGCGCGAGGTCCTCGGCGAGGTCTCGGTCCGCGGTCATGCGCAGGCACACGGCGAAGACGCGGTCCTGATGGATGGTCAGGAGTTCGGTGAGCGCGTGCTGGTCGCCGCGCGACGCGAGCATGACGAGGGCCTGGTCGCGGGCGTCCTCTGGGCTGATGGTCAGCGCGCGGATGTGGTCGGAATCTGCCGCGGCGGAGTGCGGCGAGGTGGGCGCAGGGAGAATCTGCACCTCGACGGGCTTGCGTGGGAGCGGGGCCGTGGCGACGTGTCCGGGGTTCGTGCCCGGGGGGGTGGAGGATGGGTGGCTGGAGGTGGGCATCCAAACCTGGCTGAAACGGATCAATCATCGGAAGGGCGGCGTCGAACGCTCCCAGATACGATGCGGACTCCCAACCAGTTTCGGGAAACCCATGAACTCATCAACCTATTCTGAACTGGGGAATTCCCCCCCCGGAGGCTCCCCCGGTCCCTCCTCGCCCGCCGATGCCTGGTCCGGGTACACCTCCGCACTGGCGGGGCGGTACTCCTCGGCCAGGATGCAGTGGGTGTGGTCGCCCCGGCGGAAGTTCGAGGCGTGGAGGCGGGTGTGGGTGGCGCTCGCCGAGGCGCAGCATGAACTGGGGTTGGGGGTTTCGCGGGAACAGATCGACGCGATGAAGGGGGCGATGCGGCTGAGCGACTTGGACTTTTCGCGGGCGGCGGAGCACGAGAAGCGGCTGCGCCACGATGTCATGGCGCACGTGCATGCGTTCGGCGACGCGGCCCCGGCGGCACGCGGGGTGATCCACCTGGGGATGACCAGTCAGGACGTGAACTGCAATGCCGAGACGCCGATTGTGCGTGAGGCGTTGGACCTCGTGATCGCCAAGACGGCGCGGGTGGTGGGTGAACTCGGCTCGTTTGCCGCGAAATGGAAGGGCGAGGCGTGCCTGGGATTCACGCACTATCAGGCGGCCCAGCCGACGACGGTGGGCAAGCGGGCGGCGATGTGGGGGCATGACCTGATGCTGTGCCTCGAACGCGTCCAGACCACGCGCGATGCGATGCGTTTGCGGGGGTTGAAGGGAGCGACCGGCACGCAGGCTTCTTTTCTGGCGCTCTTCAACGGCGACGGAGCAAAGGTGGCGGAACTGGAACGCCGCTTCGTGGCCCGGCTGGGGTGGGAGTCGGACCGGGTCCACGCGTTCACGGGGCAGACGTACCCGCGTGTGGCCGATGCGTTCGTTTTGGGTGATCTGGCGAGTCTCGCAGCGGCGTGCCACAAACTGTGCAACGATGTGAGGCTTTTGAGCAACCGCAAGGAACTGGACGAGCCGTTCGAGAAAGAGCAGATCGGCTCGTCGGCGATGCCGTACAAGCGGAACCCGATGCGGTGCGAGCGGGCCACGGGGCTGTGCCGGTTTGTGATGTCGCTCGCGAGCAGCGGGTATGACACCGCGGCGACGCAGTGGCTGGAGCGGACGCTGGATGATTCGTCGAACCGGCGGATGACGCTGCCGGAGGCGTTCCTGGCGATCGACGGCGTGCTGGACACGCTGCACAACGTGTGCGCCGGGCTGGTCGTTCATCCGGCCAGCGTGCGGAAGAACCTGATGGAGGAACTGCCCTTCATGGCCACCGAGGTGATGCTGATGGAGGCGGTGAAACTCGGACGGGATCGGCAGGTCGTCCATGAGGCGATCCGCACGCACTCGCAGGCGGCGGGGATGCGGGTGAAGCAGGAGGGGCTCTCGAATGATCTGTTGGAGCGGTTGCGCGGGGAGCCGCTGATGAAGGGCGTTGACTTGGACGCGGCGATGGACCCGCGCCGCCATGTGGGGCTGGCGGAGCAGCAGGCCGCGGCGTTCGCGGAGGCGGCGGCGTGGATTGTCGGGAAATACGCCGCGGCGATCAGCGGGCTTGGGAAAGTGGAGTTGATGGTGTGAGAGCGGTCGAGTCAGAAGTGATTTCTCTCTCGCGATGCCTTTGGCCCGTGAAACGGGCCGGCCATGGTTGCCAGCGGCGAAGCCGCTGGTGATCGGTTCTCGGTGTGGCACCGCCCGTGGAACGGGCGGACGAAGTGGAAACAGCGCACGATTCGCCCGACCGTTTCACGGTCGGTGGGCATTCCCGACCCGTGATCCAGCGGCTACGCCGCTGGCAACCATCGATCCGCCCACTTTGCGGGCGAAGAGGCGAGGCATGCAAATTTGTCGGACCAAGAGGCTGGCTTGGTGGGATGGGGCCCATCATCCCCTCACCGCATCCCTGAAATGGCGCACGGTCGGGCGGCCTTGCGCAGGCCAATCCACGGCGGCCACGTCGATGCGGATCGGCTGACCGGCGTAGCGACGATCGCGGCGGAGCAGCCCGGCCAGTTGCAGCAGTTTGGCCCGCTTGTGCGCATGCACGCTCGCTTCGGGCGGCGGGTGCGGCTTGCCGGGGGTGATCTTCCGGGTTTTCACTTCGACGATGACCAGCGTGACCTTGTCGGGGTCACGCATCAGCAGGTCGGCCTCGCCGGCGCTGAGGTGGACGTTGCGGGCGAGGAGTTTGAAGCCGTGCTTGCGGAGGTGGCGTGCGGCGGTGCGCTCGCCGCGGCGGCCGAGGGTGGCCTCGGCGGGGTCGCCCCACCAGAGTTTGGCAAGCCAGGTTCTCCACGGAAGAGGGGGCATGGTCGGAGAACGCGGTCCGGGCGACCAGAGGAAACCGTGCGTGAGCGCGAGGATTCGCTTCGAAGACTTCGCTCATCCTCGGCGTGGGTGGCCTGAGTGGGGATGACGGTCGGTTTGGATGGTCGAGTGCCGACCGGGGACCGGTCGGCCTGCCCGATTACTTGCCTTGCAACGCGCCCGCCGAAGGGGTGCTGACGCGGCCCTCGCCCCAGTAGCGCTGGTCGGCGAACTCGGTGATCTTCAGGGCCATCTCTTCGAGGTTGGTGGCGCTGGAACGCTTCATCAGGCCGTTGAAGTACCGCGTTTCCTCTTCGCGGTAGCGCTCGCTCTTGATCTTCTTCTCGATGGCCAACTGGGCCTCGAAGAAAGGGATCACGCGGGGCGGCGTCGAGGATTCGAGTTTCAGCCACCATGCCGCGCTGCCGGCGTCGATGCGGGCCGTTTGGCCGCCGGGGGAGAGCGAGCGGGCGGCCTGGTTCAGGGCCGGGGGGCCGAAGAAGTCGGCGCTGGCGTAATCCTTTTCGATTTTCACCTCGAAGGTGAAGCGGCCTTCCTTCTGGTCGCGGCGCCACGAACTCTCGCGTTCGGCGATCGCCGCGAAGTCCTCGTTCGCCGCGAGGGCGGCCTCGATGCTGGCGATCTTGGCGGCGTCGTCCTTGGGGCACTGGATCACGCGGAAGACGGCCTTGCCCGGTTCGCGGAACTCGGCGGGGTTGTTCTCGTAGTAGCGCTTCACTTCGCGGATGTTCACCTGCACGCGGTTGTAGACGGTGCGGCGGAGCCAGTCCTGGATGAAGGCCTTGTCGCTGATGTCGCGGGCCTTTTCCTGGATGGTCTTGCCCTCTTCTTCGAGCAGCCGTTTGTTGGCGAGGCTCTCGCTGCCCAGGTTGCCGGAGCGGAGGTCCTCCTGCACCTTCGTGACGAAAGCGGCGATGCCGGGCTTCTGTTCCGGCTTGAGATTGGTGTTGAACTCGCTGAGCAGCAGTTCGTCGCGGACCTCGTCGCGGAGTTTTTGGCCGATGAGGCTGAACGACTCCTTCACCCACTCGGGCCGCTTCATCTTTTCGGCGTTGCGGCGGAGGCGGTCGTCCATGTCTTCCAGGAACTGGGCGGCGTAGATGGGGCGTCCGTTGATCTGGCCGACGGAGCGGTCGACGCCGAGGGTGCGTGCGGCTGGGGCGGCTGCGGTGGTTGTTGAGGTTGACGGTTTGGTTGTGCCTTCGGCGTTCGGTGACGCGGTAAGGGGGCCGGGGGCGGCGGCCGGGGTGTGGACGTGGAGGGATTCGGGCACGCCCTCGACGACGATGACATCGGAGATGCCCTCGCGGGCGTCGCTGGCGGAGATGGTTGGGATGGCGGAGCCGCGGCCGCCGCCGTTGGAGTTGGTCCCATCGGCCGGGGAGTTGGACGACGCGACATCCGGCGTGCGGGCGAAGTCGGACGCCGAAAGGACTCGGACGGGGCCTTCGTCTTTGGCGGTGATTTGGCCGCCGCCGCCGCAGGCGGTGAGGGTGCCGGCGGCGAGGAGCAGGGCGAGGGTGCTGAGCGGGTGGCGCCGCGAGACCGAGCGGGGCGGTTGGGATGTGGTCATCGGGTCGGCTGCTCCCTAGGAGGACTGCGAGCATTCGACACCGGCTCGAAGCCGGTGCCACCTGGAGGTGCTCAGGAGATCGTATCGACGGGTCGGCTCGCCCGAGTCGAATCCGGCGCTTACACTTGGCAAACAACCACCCATCCACCCGCAAAGGCCGGGTCAGGAGACAGCATGGCGACCATCATTACCCCCGGCGGAGATTCGTCGTCGGGCAAGCCCGCAGGCCCCCAACTCCACGTCGATTCAGACTGGAAGGCCCAGGCCCAGGCTGAAAAAGAGCGTTTGGCGGCGTCCGACGCGGCCCGGGTGGCCAAGCAGGCCGCGGCATCCGCTCCCCGGGGCGGTGTTGTAGACGGGGCTGGTGAGGCGGGGGCGGGGGGCGCTGGTGAGCCGACCGCCCCGGATTTCCGCTCGCTGGTGGACATGCTGGCGATGCAGGCCGTGATGTACATGGGCGGCATGGCGGACAAGGCCTCGGGGCGGGCGGTGTTTGACCCTGATTACAGCCGGCACATGATTGATCTGCTGGCGGTCGTGGAGGAAAAGACCCGCGGCAACCTCGCGCCCGATGAAGAGCAGGACCTGAAGATGGTGCTGAACGAACTGCGGATGCGCTACGTTGAACTGCTCAAACTGGTGGCCCAGCAGGCGATGACCGGGGGCGGGGGGGCCGGGGGACCGGGCGCGGCGGGCGCGAAGGGCGCGAAGGGCATCGCGGCGGGCGGTATCGGGCCGGGTATCGCCGGCGTCGGCGCGATGGTGTGATGAATTGACCAGATGGAAGGAGTTCCCGGCCAGCCAGTCGGCCGGGTGAAGGAGACGAATCGACGTGTCAGCACATCAGGCCACGACCGCACCCGAGCCGTTCTTCTCCAAGCACCATTTTCTGCTGCGCCGGCTGCACAGCCTGACGGGGATCATGCCCATCGGGATGTTCCTGCTTTCGCACCTGACGACGAACTCGTCGATCATGTGGGGGCTGCTGGACTCAAAGAAGCACGAACTGGGGCACGCCGGGGTGGCGACGTTCCAGCACGAGGTGAACTTCATCCACTCGCTGCCGTTCCTGCTGCTGATCGAGGTGTTCGGGCTGTGGCTGCCGATCGCGTTCCACTCGGTTCTGGGCGTCTACTACGCCACGACCGGGAAAGGCAACACCGGGGCGTACCGCTACGGCGGGAACCGTCGCTACGCCCTGCAACGCATCAGCGGCTATGTCGGTGTGCTGTTCATCTTCTACCACGTCGCCACGCTGCGGTGGGGCTGGACGTTCCTGGTGCCGGGCGGGACCAAGTGGAGCACGGAGTATGCGGCCAGCACCATGGCCGCGGCGCTGCAAGGTTCGACCGACGGGTTTACGACGGCGGGGCTGGTCGTTGCGGCTTTCTACATGCTGGGTGTCTCGCTGCTGGTGTTCCACCTGGCCAACGGGCTGTGGACGGCGGCGATCACCTGGGGTTTGACCATCTCGGCGCGGGCCCAGCGGCGCTGGGGCTTCGTGTGCGCCGGGCTGGGCGCGGCGCTGATGCTCGCGGCGTGGTCCGCTGTGATCGGCTTCGCCACGCTGAACCACGACAAGGCCCGCGCCACCGAAGAGCGCATGCTGGCCGAGAAGGCCGGGGTACGTGGGGCGGTGGATGAGAAGTCAAGTGCGATGGTCGAAGCATCCGGCGGGGTCCGCCCGTCGAAGGAATCAACACAGAACCCCGTGGGGATGAGGTGATCGGCATGGCCAGTGCATCGCAGCAGCAGCGGGTGATCGTGGTGGGAGGCGGGCTTGCGGGCCTCGCGGCCAGCGTGCGCGTGGCGGAGGCGGGCATCCCCGTCGATCTGTTCAGCGTCGTTCCCGTCAAACGCTCGCACAGCGTGTGCGCCCAGGGCGGGATCAACGCCTGCAACGACGTGGCGCGCCAGCAGGGCTATTCCGAATACGAACACTTCGACGAAACCATCTACGGCGGCGACTTCCTCGCCCACCAGCCGCCGGTGTACGAGATGACCCACATGGCGCCCCAGATCATCGATCTGCTGGACCGCATGGGCGTCCCGTTCAACCGCACCAGCGAAGGCCAGCGCGACCTGCGGCTGTTCGGCGGTTCGCTCTACAAACGCACGCACTTCAGCGGCGCGACCACCGGCCAGCAATTGATGTACGCCCTCGACGAGCAGACGCGACGGTTCGAGTCTGAGGGGCGAATCACCAAGTACGAGTTCTGGGAGTTCCTGCGCCCTGTTTTGGATGAAGACGGTCGGTGCGTTGGCATCGTGGCCCAGGACATGCGGACGATGCAGGTGCGGTCGTTCCGGGGCGACGCGGTCGTCATGGCCACCGGCGGCAACGGGCTCGTCTTCGGCAAGAGCACGAACAGCATGATGTGCACGGGTGCCGCCGCGAGCCGGTGCTACCAGCACGGGGCCTGGTACGCCAACGGCGAGTTCATCCAGGTGCATCCGACGTCGATCCCCGGCGCGGACAAACTGAGGTTGATGTCGGAATCCGCACGCGGCGAGGGCGGGCGGGTGTGGGTCCCGGGGATCAAGGGGCCCGATGGCAAGTGGGGCAGGCACCCGCAGTCGGGCACCGATCCTCGCCGCATCCCCGAGAATGAGCGGTACTACTTCCTTGAGGAGCGTTACCCGGCGTACGGCAACATCGTGCCACGCGACATCGCCACCCGCGAGATCTTCCAAGTGTGCATGGACGGCATGGGCGTCGGAGGGGGGAACATGGTCTATCTGGACCTGTCGTTCAAGCCGCGCGAGGAACTCGAACGGAAACTGGGCGGGATCATTGAGATCTACCGCAAGTTCGTCGGTGAGGACCCCTGCGAACTGCCCATGAAAATCTTCCCCGGTGTCCACTACACCATGGGCGGCCTGTGGACGACGTACACGCCCAAGCCGGACCTGCGCGGGCTGGTCAAGGGCGCGACGAACAACATGATGACCAACCTGCCGGGCTTGTACGCCTTCGGCGAGGTGAACTACCAGTATCACGGGGCGAACCGTCTCGGTGCCAACGCGCTGCTGTCCTGCATCTTCGACGGCCTGTTCAACGGCGTGAGCGTCATCAACCACGTGCGCGACAACGGGGCTCGCCCCGCGTCGGGAGTTCACCAGTCGGTGTTCGATGCCGGCGTCAAGGGCGAAGAGGCCGCCATGGCCCGCATCTTGGCCAGCAAGGGTGCGGAAAACCCTTACCAGATCGGCAAGGAACTGGGCGAAGAAATGACGGCGGCCAGCACGGTGGTCAAGAGCGAGCACCGCCTCGAACAGGCGCTGGCGAGACTCGATGAACTACGGGACCGGTACACGCGGATCGGGATGGCGGATTCGTCGGGCTGGAACAACACGAACCTGATGTACGCCCGTGCCGTGGGCGACATGCTGGCGATGGCCGACCCGATGCTCCGCGGCGGCCTGGCCCGGCGTGAGAGCCGCGGCAGCCACTACCGCTCCGACCACACCAGCCGCAACGACGAGCAGTTCAAGAAGACGACGGTGGCGAAATACGACCCCGCGTCGGGTCGTTCCATGATTTCGTTCGAGGACGTGCCGGAGGGTCTGGTGACGCCTCGGATCCGCAGTTACGGCAAGAAGGAATCCGGATCGGAGAAGAAGGCCCCGGCGATGGCGACGGTGTAGGCATGCACGCTTGACGAGTTCGATCCCAGCATTGTCTCCGCGCTCTCCGCGGACTCCGCGTTGAAAACAACGAAATACTCACAATGACCACCCCCGCTCCAAAGTCCCGCACCGTCCGCTTCCGCATCACCCGCCAGGACGGCCCCGGCAAGCCCCCGCGCGTCGAAGAGTTCGATGTGCCCATCCACGCCTCTTCCGAGGGTTCTGGGAGCGCCAACGTCATCTCGTGCCTGCAGTGGATCGCCGCGAACCCGGTGACGGTGGCGGGGCAGAAGACGACGCCGGTGTCGTACGACGTCGGATGCCTCGAAGAGGTGTGCGGCTCGTGCACGATGGTCATCAACGGGAAGGTCCGCCAGTCGTGCTCGGCGCTCATCGACGCGATCGCGCCCAACGACGGCGATGTCGTCACGCTGGAGCCCATGAGCAAGTTCCCCGTGGTCCGCGACCTCGCGCCGGATCGCTCGCGCTTCTTCGACGCCCTCAAGCGGGCCAAGGCGTGGGTGCCCATCGACGGCACATACCACCTCGGCAGCGGCCCGCGTGAGCAGCCCGAACAGCAGGAGACGCGGTACGTGCTGAGCACGTGCATGTCGTGCGGCTGCTGCCTCGAGGCCTGCCCGCAGTACACGCTTGAGGAGGACGAGACCAAGTGGGGCGAGAGTTTCCGAGGTGCCGCCGTCATCTCGCAGGCTCGGTACTTCAACATGCACCCCACCGGGAAATCGCTCGAGAAACTCCGGCTCGACGAGATGTCCAAGCCGGGCGGCGTCAGCGACTGCGGCAACGCGCAGAACTGCGTGAAGGTCTGCCCGAAGGAAATCCCGCTCACCGAGAGCATCGCCGACATCGGCCGCCAGGTGACGCTGCACAACATCAAGAACTTCTTCGCGGGGAAGAAGTAGGCCGGTGCCCCCGTCCCCCGGTGCCGCCCCCAACGCGATGCTGGACCGCGCCAAACAGGCGTGGCTGCGCGGCGACCTGCTCGGCGCGAAGATGGCCGCGGAGGAAGTTCTGCGGAAGGCTCCGCGCACGTACGAGGCGCTGTCGATCGTCGGCGGGGCGTGCATCAACCTGAACCAGCCCGAGCAGGCGGTGGCGGCGCTCAAGAAGGCCGTCGAACTTCGGCCCACGGCCCACGATCCGCCGTACAACATCGGGCTGGCGATGCTGACGCTGGGCGATCTCAAGGGTGCCGAGATGTGGCTGCGCAGGGCCGATGCACTGAAACCCGGCCAGGCGCGGGTGCTGAACAATCTCGCGCTGGCCTTGCGCTCGCAGAACCGTCTTGATGAAGCCACGGCGTGCTACGAACGTGCCGTCGCGATCGACCCGATGATGGTCTCGTCGGTCTTCGGGATGGCCAGCGGGATGCTCGACCAGGGGCGCGTCGATGAAGCGGTGGCGGCGTATCGGCGCGTGTTCGAGGCCGTTCCGCAGGAGAGGGCGGCGCGGGCGAACCTGCTGCTGGCGCTCAACTATGTCGACGCCGACCCGATGATGGTGAAACGTGAGCACGAAGCCTTCGGCGCGTGGATCGAAGGCGAGCACCCGGCGATGGAGCCGCCTTCGGCGGATTTGCAGCCGCGCGACCCTGAGCGCAGGCTGCGAGTCGGCTTCGTTTCGCCGGATTTTCGCGAGCACTCGTGTTCGTACTTCATGCTGCCGCTGCTGGAGAACCTGGACCGCGAGCGGTTCGACATTCTGTGCTACTCGGCCGCTCCGAAAGAGGACTGCGTCACGGCGAAGTTCAAAGCGCTCGCCGGCGTGTTCCGCTCGGTGTTCGAGGTCGATGCGCCCGCCGCGGCGAAGATGATCCGGGATGACCGCGTAGATGTGCTGTTCGACATGACGGGGCACACCGGCGGGGCGCGTTTGGATATCTTTGCCCGAAAGCCCGCGCCGATCCAGATTACCTATCTCGGTTATCCAAACACGACGGGGCTGTCACGGATGGACTACCGGCTGATCGACGCGGTATCTGATCCTGCGGGCGCCGAGGCACACTGCACCGAGCGGCTGCTCCGGATGCCCGAGGGGCGGTGCGTGTGGTGCTATCGCCCAGCCCCTGATGAGGTCGCCGGGCCGGTTTCGCCGCCGCCCTGCGGCGATTCGGGCGTGTTCACCTTCGCCTCGTTCAACAACAACTCGAAGATCACGCCGGACGTGATGAGAGCGTGGTCGGGCATCTTGAGACAAGTGCCCGGCTCGCGGCTGCTGCTGAAAAACAAGTGGCTGCACGACCCCGGCACCGCCGAGCGGCGTTTGCGCGAGTTCGAGTCGCTCGGTGTGACGCGCGAACGCATCGAGATTGCGCCCTACACGCCGAGCACTGCGGATCATCTTGGCGTGTACGAACGCGCCGACCTTCAACTCGACACGTTCCCCTACAACGGCACCACCACCACGTGCGAGAGTTTGTGGCAGGGGGTTCCCGTCGTCACGTTCGAAGGGCGGGTTCACGCGGCGCGGGTGGGGTCGAGTCTGATGCGGGCGGCGGGCATGCCGGGCTTTGTTGCCAAAGACGCAGAGGATTACGTGCGTCTCGCGGTCGAATGGGCGGGCAGGCGGCGTGAACTCGCGGACCTTCGTGCCTCAATACGGGAGCGCCTCCGTGCATCGGTGCTGATGGATGAACACGGGTTTGCGCGGGCGGTGGGGGACCTGATCCGTGCCGCGTGGCGCGAGCACTGCCAACCATTTGCCGGCGCCCCGGGCACGAAAGGGGGTGTCCTCTGAGCGCGCTCGATCAGGCCATCGCCGCCGCGAGGTCCGCGCTCGCCCGCGGCGATGCGATGACCGCCGGGCTCGCCGCGGGGGATTTGGCTCGGCTCGGCGCGAGATCTTTCGACGCCCAGATGGTGCTCGGTGACCTGCTCGCCGCGACACGTAAACCCGTAAAGGCCCACGCGGCGTACGCGCTCGCCGCCTCGCTCCGACCGATGTCGGCCGACGCCCGGCTCAAACTCGGCGCGGCGCTGCTGACCCTGAACAAGCCTGAAGAGGCCGAGGTCGAACTGCGGCGTGCCGCCGCGATCAAGCCCGAATCCGCTGAGGGGAGGCTCGCGCTGTCGGGGTGCCTCCACCGGCTCAGACGGATCGACGAGGCCGTGGAGTGCGCTCGGGCGGCCCACCGTCTTGCTCCGAAAGACCAGCGGATCACCCTGTTTCTCTCGGGCATGCTGGCCGACGGAGGATGGATCGAGGAATCGGCTGAGGTTTTCAAGGCGGCCGAACAGGGACCCCAGCTCGACCCGGGCGATCATTCCACCGCGCTCATGGCGCTGAACTACCGCGACCATGACCCGGTGGATGTGTGCCTGGAGCACGCCCGGCGCATGGACCTCGTGGCGGCGATGCTCGGTGAAAGTGCTTCCCGTCCGCCGTTGTTTGCGAACCGGCCCGATCCAGATCGCCGCCTCACCATCGGCATTCTCTCTTCGGACCTGCATAACCACGTCTGCATGCGGTTCATGCGTCCGCTCTTCGAACATCTCGATCCGTTGCGGTTTCGCCTCGTCGCTTATGCGAACGTTCGTCGGCCCGACAGCGTGACCGAGGCGATCCGGCCGCGCTTCGAACTGTGGCGGAACATCGTCGCTGTCAACGGACCAGCGGTCGCTCAGACCTGTCGAGACGACGGCGTCGACATCCTCATCGAAACCTCCGGACATACGGCGGGCACCCGCATCGACGTGTGCGCCTGGCACGCCGCGCCGGTGCAGTGCACGTGGATGGGCTACCCCAACACGACGGGCCTGCGGTCCATCGGATGGCGGATCGTCGATGCCGTCTCGGATCCTCGCGGTGAGAGCGAAGGCCACTGCACCGAGCGTCTGCTGCGCATAGAGCAGTGTAACTGGTGCTACCGACCGCCGGGCGCAGACGAGTTCATGCCCGGTGTTTCACCTTCTCCCGTCGCTGCGACCGGCCGCTTCACGTTCGGGTCGTTCAACAACCTATGCAAGGTCACGCCGAGGGTGGTCGAAGCCTGGGGCCGGATTCTTGCGCGGGTGCCCGATGCGAGACTGATTCTGAAGGATCGCTGGAAGGACTCGCCCAACGTGCTGCGCTGGGTGCTCGACGGCATCGAGGCCGCCGGGGCGTCGCGGTCGCAGGTCGAGGTGATCGGCTTTGCGCCGGTGGCGGAGTTCTTCGCGACGTACGCACGCGTTGATCTTCAACTGGACCCGTTCCCCTACAACGGCACGACGACGACGTGCGAGAGCCTTTGGCTGGGGGTGCCGGTGCTGACGCTCGAAGGGAAGTGGCACGCGGCCCGGGTGGGCACGAGCCTGATGACGGCGGCGGGGCTTCCGGAGTTCATCGCTCCCAGCATCGAGGCCTACATCGAGAAGGCGGTGGCGCTGGCGACCGACCCTTCACCGCTGATCGCGTTGCGTCCCGCGCTGCGGGGGCGGATCGAGGCCGGCCCGCTGCGCGATGAAAAGGGGTACGCCGAACGGTTCGGCGCCGCCCTGCGTTCCGCGTGGCGGGAGTGGTGCGAAAAGCGCCCGACCGCGGGTTGAAGCCTGAACCAGTTTGCTCCCCGTTCAGTGCACGCATTGCTGGCCGGGCCGGTTCCGCAAAGGCCGTTGAAGATATGATGCACGTTTTCTGAAGATGGTCATTGCCCAACCGATGCCAGCAGACCCAGCCAATCCGTTGCTTGACCAGGCCCGGGGGGCGATCGCCCGTTCCGACATCGTCTCCGCGCACTTCGCGGCGAGCGAGGCGGTGCGAAAGGCCCCGAAGTCATACGAGGCCAGGGTGCTGCTTGGCGACATCCTTGCACACCTGCGCCGTCCCCAGGACGCAAGCGAGGCTTTCACCGCCGCGTTGAAACTCAGACCGACATCCGCCGAGGCCCGCTTGAAACTCGGCAAAGCGCTTCATGCGTTGCGTCGACTGCCTGAGGCCGAGGCCGAGTTCCGCCGCGCCGTGGCTCTCCGCCCGGGGTGGGCCGAGGCGAGTCTGGCCCTCGCAAAGACGCTCCACGCGCGGAAGAACCTGTCGGGCGCGATCGAGGAAACACGGAAGGGCCTTGCCTGTGCGCCCGACGACCCGCAACTCCTGCTGTTCCTCGCCACCACGCTGGGCGACGCGGGACGCATCGAAGAATCGCTCGCACTTGTCCGTCGACTGGCTGATGAATCCCCTCAGAATCTCGCGGCGGTGTCGCGCCTGCTGATGACGCTCAACTATCGCGACGCCGACCCCGTCCGCGTCCGTGACGAGCACTTGGAACGCATGGACGGCGTGTTCGCCGGGGTCGAGCGGCGAGCCGGCTGCGACTTCGCGAATACTCGGCAGCCGGACCGCAGGCTCACCGTCGGGATCGTCTCCCCCGACCTTTTCCGCCACGTCTGCATGCGGTTTATGCTGCCGCTGATCGACAACATCAACCGCGCCGGCTTCCGGCTCGTGGCCTACGCGTCCGTGTCCCGGCCCGACGCGCTCACCGAGTACATCCGCTCCCGCTGCGACCTGTGGCGGGATGTCTATGGCGTTGACGGGTGCGCCGTGGCGGAGACCGTACGTTCCGACGGGGTCGACATCCTCATCGACGCCGCAGGGCACACGGTGGAGTCCCGGCTTGACGTCTTCGCCCGGCGCGCAGCGCCGGTGCAATGCACGTGGCTCGGTTACCCGAACACGACGGGCCTGCGGGAGATGGACTGGCGGATCGTTGACGCCGTCTCGGACCCGGCCGGCGCCGAGGCCCACAGCGTCGAGCGGTTGCTGCGCGTGGAACCCTGCACGTGGTGTTACAGACCCCCCGAGCACATGCCGGAGGTCGCCCCGTCCCCGGCGGCGGCGACGGGCCGATTCACGTTCGGCTCGTTCAACAACCTGAAGAAGATCAGCCCGGCCGTCGTCTCTGCGTGGGGCACGATCCTCGCGCGGTCGCCGCGGGCCACGCTGTTGCTTAAGGACCGTTGGATCGAGTCCCCGGGCGCGCTCGACTGGGTGCTGGCTCTGATCGAGGCCGCAGGGGCGAGGCGAGACCAGGTGGAGCCCCTGGGCTTCGCGCCCGCCGCGGACTTCCTGGCGACGTACGCACGCGTTGATCTTCAACTGGACCCGTTCCCCTACAACGGCACGACGACGACGTGCGAGAGCCTTTGGCTGGGGGTGCCGGTGCTGACGCTCGAAGGGAAGTGGCACGCGGCCCGGGTGGGCACGAGCCTGATGACGGCGGCGGGGCTTCCGGAGTTCATCGCTCCCAGCATCGAGGCCTACATCGAGAAGGCGGTGGCGCTGGCGACCGACCCTTCACCGCTGATCGCGTTGCGTCCCACGCTGCGGGGGCGGATCGAGGCCGGCCCGCTGCGCGATGAAAAGGGGTACGCGGAGCGGTTCGGGGCCGCCCTGCGTTCCGCGTGGCGGGAGTGGTGCGAGCGCCAGCAGGAGGACTGAGACCTCTACCGCCTGGCTTTGCTGACCACGGTTCCCGCGATGAAGTCGTGGGGACCGCGGCGGCCGCCAGTGAATGCCGCGAAGAGATAGCCGACGTAGAGCAGCAGCGCGAACGGGAACCGGCTCCAATATCGTGCGCTGGCCCGTGCGAAGGTGATGCGCCGTCCCCGAACATCAGTGACTCGCAGGCCGCAGGCCCGCTTCCCGAAAGTCGCCATGACGGGCGAACTCTCCAGCATCGCCGAATAGGCCCAGTGCGGCACCCACACGCACAGTTGCAGGAGCCAGAACTTCGGGTCGGTCATGCTGAGTTGCAGCAGTTGAGCCGGTGTCACACCCGATCCGAACAACGCTGAAATGCCGGGTACGACGAGGAGACCGGTCGGGATGAAGATGATCGCCTGATCGATGATCGCCGCGGCGAGCCGGAGCAACATCAACTCCGCCGTGGATTGAAGCGTGGCCTTTGGCTCGGGGGTCGCTGTTGCTGCCGCCGTGGCTCGCTCGTGCGAAGCCTCTTCTAAGACTGAGCCACCAAGAGTTGGAAGAAGGTGTTCTAGTTCGTCAACCCCGCCAATCGCTCGCCACGCAGTCCATTCTTCGCGCCAGACCAGACTCGTTCGATCAATCAGCCCCCGGGAAGACATCTCGAGCAAGTCCGACGCCGTCGTGGGCCCGTACGCGGAATCGTCGAGCACATAGTGCCACACCCTTGGCTCGGGCGTTTTCGCCGACGAGCCGGAGACATCCGCCGGATTGCCGGTCGAATCAGGCGACACCCACGCGCCCCCTCTCACGCACGCGGCCGACGATCCGTGAGGCCGCCTCCTTGGCCGCCGCTTCATCGAGCGTCAGCGGGACGATGAGGCTGAACATGCTTCCACGTCCCGGCTCGCTCACCAGTTGGATCTCGCCCTGCAGCAGTTCAGCAAACTCCTTTGCGATCGCCAGACCCAGGCCGGTCCCTTGATGCTCGCGCGTGCGGCTGCCGTCGATCTGCGTGAACCGCTCAAACACGAAGGCGTGCTGGTCGGCGGGGATGCCCGGGCCGGTATCGAGCACGCTGACGCGGACGCGGCCAACGCCGTCGGCCCCGCGGAGGCGCTCGCAGCGCAGCGCGACCTCGCCGTGCTCGGGGGTGAACTTCACGGCGTTGGAAAGGAAGTTAAAAACAATCTGCTCGAACTTCTTCGGGTCGGTGCGCACCGGCGGCAGCGGCGTCTCCGCTTCGGCGGCGTCGGTCCCGCGGCCCATGCCGGGGGGACCGCCCGGCACATCGAGCGTCAGCCGCACCAGTTTCTTGTCCGCCAGCGGCTTGATGAGCGCCAGCAGCCCCTCGCACGATTCGCCGACGTTGACCTCCTGGACGGAAACTTCGATGTTCCCCGCCTCGATGCGGGCCATGGCGAGGAGATCGTTGATCATCTCCAGCAGCGTGCGCCCTGAAGAGAGGATGTTGGTGAGGTATTTTTGACGGCGTGCGATGCGGTCGGAGTCGGCGCTGCGGGCAGGGTCGGCCCGATCGCTTTGCGCAGCCTCCTGCAGCAGTTCCGCAAAGCCGATGATCGCGTTCATCGGTGTCCGCAGTTCGTGGCTCACACGGGCGAGGAACTCGCCCTTCAGACGTGCCGAGTCGTACAGCGCCAGGTTCCGCTCGGCCAGTTTGGTGATCTCAAGATCAAGGCTCTTGTTCTGCCCGCGCATCTGCTGCTGCTGCGTCTGCAGGTCGGTCAGCATGAGGTTGAAGGCGTCGGCCAGTTCCTCGAACTCGTCGCCGGTGTGGATGTCGGATCGTGTACTGACGTTCCCCGCCCGGACGAGGTCCGCCGTCTCGCGCAGGCTCCGCACCGGCGCGAGGATCATCCGCGTGAGGATCACGTAGAACGCCCCGAACGTCAGCAGCCCCGCGAAGAGCGCCCCGGCGCTCATAAACAGACGATCAAACCACAAACCTCCCGACCCGCTCCGACGCTCGATCAGCACCACGCCGGAACGCTGGCCTTCCTCGTTGAAACTCACCAGTGCCTGGCGGTACACACGCCCCTTCGACTCATTCGAGACCGACGCGTACTCGGCGGGTGTGCGGGCGTTGGGGGTGACGCTGTCGAACTTCTTGCGTGCCGCGGCTCGGAACGCGGCCCCCGCATCCGCCACCCCCCCGGACGCCCCTCCCCCGGAAGCACCCCCCCCGGAACCACCCGCGGCGGCCGCCGCCCCGTCCGAATCCCACTGAAACCACGGGACGTACCGAACCCGCACGGCGGAGCCGTCGGCGTCCTCAAACGACGAATCGTGTGCCTGCCCGAGTGCCGCAGGGGTCCGCAAGTTCTCGGCGGACCAGTAGCGTGCGAAATCGCGTGTCGCCGAGGCGTGGGCCTCGTCGGTGATCGCCCCGACGCGCCACCACAGCCCGCCGCACGCCAGCGTGACCACCGCCACCACCGCGGCGGCGAACAGCAGCAGCGATTTGTCGGCGAGCGAGATGCCACGGGCCAGCATGAATGCAGTGTACGCCTCTACACTCGAAGCACCTTTCCAAGTGAGGCAGGCATCCAGCCCCCCTCCTCCTCACCACAGCGCCGCGGCAGGCTGGAAGCCCGCCCCACCGAACTCGATGCACACCCTTTCCGGACAACGCGTCACCGTCATGGGCCTAGGCCACTTCGGCGGCGGCCTGGGCGTCACCCGCTGGCTCGTCGAGCAGGGGGCCGACGTCCTGGTCACCGACATGGCGGCGCCCGAGAAACTCACCGAGGCGCTCGAAGCCCTGAAGCCGCTCACCGATTCGGGCAAGGTCACCACACGGCTCGGCGGACACAACGTCAGTGATTTCACGGACACCGACTTGGTGATCGCGAACCCTGCCGTGCCGACGCCGTGGGACAACCGGTTTCTTCGGGCATCACAGGCGGCGGGCGTTCCGGTGACGACTGAGATACGAATGCTCGTCGAGCGGCTGCCAGCCGGGGGGCGAGAGAGAGTCATCGGCATCACCGGCAGCGCAGGCAAGAGCACCACCACCGCAATGATCTTCCACGCCCTGAAAGCGATGGGCGAAAAGGTCGTGATGGGTGGCAACATCGGCGGCTCGCTGCTGGGCGAACTCCTATCGATCTCGGAGGAGCACCGCGTCGTGCTGGAACTCTCCAGCGCGATGCTGCACTGGCTCGGCGCGGGCGTCGGATTCGACGGCGCTCCCGGCTGGTCGCCCGGCGTCGCGGTGGTCACGAACATCTCGCCAAACCATATTGATTGGCACGGGGAGTTCGGGCACTACGAACGCAGCAAACGCAGTATCACGGCGTTCCAGCGGCCCGGCGACACGCTCGTGCTCGCGTCACACGACCCGAGCATCCCGCCGGGCTCGTGGAGTTTGAACGCGGGCGTTCGACGCATGCCCGTAGCGAGCGCCGAGTGGTACGACGCGAACGGCCTTTCGCCCGACCTGAAACTCCCCGGCCAGCACAACCGCCTCAACGCGTGGACCGCCGCGGAGGCTGTGGCCGCGGCCCTCGCGCCGAGCGATCCGGACGCCCGCCCGCGTCTTTTGGCGGCGGCGCTGCGTTCACTCGAGGATTTCCCCGGTCTGGCCCACCGTCTCCAGCACGCGGGGATGGTGTCGCTGGCGGGCGGAGGACAGGGGCACGCGTTCAACGATTCCAAGAGCACCACGCCGGAGTCGGCGGCGATGGCGCTGGCGGCGCTCGACGAAGACCCGCGGTTCGGTGCGGCCCGAGTGCATCTCATCGCCGGCGGGTACGACAAGAAAGTGGACATGGGGCCGATGGTGATCCCCGCCGCGAGGTGCGCTGGGGTGTACTGCATCGGTGCCACGGGCGGGGCCATCGCGAGCGCGATCATCGCGGCGGGCGGGCGGGCCTCCGAGTGCGGCACGCTGGAGGCCGCGGTGTCTGCGGCGAAGCGGGGCATGAAGGCCGGGGATGCGCTGCTGCTAAGCCCTGGGTGCGCGAGTTGGGACCAGTTTGCGCACTTCGAGAAGCGGGGGGAGTTGTTTGTGAAGTTGGCGACGGGCGGTTTGGTGGGGCCATGAGTATCTTCAACCCGAAGCGCGGCCCGTCCAGACTTTGTCGCCAAACCATCGCAGCCAGACTCGCCGTACTTTTCGCGTGTTGTAGCCGGTGCCGCACTCGGGGCACTGTCCGAAGGGTTCAAGACCTTTCAGCGGGTAATGGCAGCTCATACAGAGCATGAACCCGCATGATTCAAGTTTCTGGCGAAACCGCTCCGTGCTCCACACTGCAAAGACCATGGACACGATCTGAATCACGAGCATCCCAAAGGTGAATGCGGAATCAGCCCAAGCCGGGATCGCCTGTATCCATGCCTGGCTGCGGAATAGCCACGCGGCGATCTTGACAGCGTAAAACAATGCAAAGGAAGTGAGCGCAACGGCTTGAGCGGTACGGACCACCAGTGGTGCGCGTGGGAACGCAGAACGCGGCTTGGCCTTTGTTGATATGCGATCGGGCTGATGCACGAATGAGTGCTCCAATGCAACTTGCTAAAGCCATTTGTCGAGCCTCACCCCACCGGCGGAGCCCCCGCCCCCGGCGACACCCCGCTCTGACCAATCTCCATCTCCCCCGCCAACAGATCACAGTACGAGGTCGCGATCAGTTCCCCCAGCGCCGGCCCGAAGTGCTTCCGCACCTCCGCGATCGCCTCGTGGCATTTCCCCACGTGCTGCGCCGGCGTCACCAGCGCCTCGGCCTCGAAGAAGTTCCCCAGACCCTCCACCTGATCCAAATGCAGCCGCACCCCGGCATACATCCACAGGTCGCGGGACTTGTTCACCACCACCCACACCGGCAGGTCGCGCGTTCCGAAGCGGGCCCGGGCTTCTTCCTCCGAATAGATCGTGAAGTGGCTGAGTTTCGGGCGTGAGCGGTTCAGCCGGTGGTAGAAGATGTACTCCGTCGGCTCCCCCTCACACTCGCGTCGCTTCAGACGGCCGTCGGGCACCTTGAAATAGGTGTCGATCTGCTTCAGCACGCCTACCCGCCTCGCCCCGATCTGCGCGGCGATCAACCGGGCCAACGCCGGGTCACGCAACTCGCACTTGAACTCGACGTTTTGCATGGGAAGAAGGCAAGAGGCATGAGGCACGAGGCAAAAGGGGGAAGGGGTCGCCTCCGGTCATTCGGTTGGGTGCCGGGGTACGGCGTCTTCGCCGTGCCCCGATTGAGCGGCAACAGACTCGGGGCACGGCGAAGACGCCGTACCCCGGCACCCAGCGGTATCACGCCCCAGTCTTTCGACCGATCAGCACCCGGTCCCACAGCACCGCCGCGATCACCGCTCCGGCGATCGGCGCGGCCCAGTAGACCCAGTGCACGTCCCAATAGCCGCCGACGAGGGCGGGGCCGAAACTGCGGGCGGGGTTCATCGAGGCCCCTGTCAGCGGCCCGAAGCACAGGATGCACGCGGCGACGCAAAGTCCGATGGCGAAGCCGCCGACCGCACGGTTGCCGCCGGTGCCGCGGGAATCCACCGCGCTGCCCATGATGGTGAACATGAGGAAGAAGGTGGCGAGGGTTTCGAGCCCGAATAACAGCCCGGCGTCCCCGTGGTTCGAGAGCGAACCGAGCGTGGCCCCGAGTTTCCCGGCCTCGACGCTCGACACCACGAACATCAGCGTCAGGACTTTCGCCGCCAGCGCCGAACCCAGCACCTGGGCCACGATCCATCCCCCCGCCTGTCCCCACGATTGCCGCCGGATCACCGCCAGCCCGATCGAGACGGCGGGGTTGAACTGCCCGCCCGAGATGTGCATCGTCGCCGAGACCATCACGCTCAGGATCAACCCGTGCGCCAGCGCCACGGCGATGATGTTCCCCTTGTCATAGTTGTGCAGGATCGCCGCCCCGCCGACGAACATCAGCGCAAATGTCCCCACAAACTCGCACACCCATCCGGCGATGAACTTGTTCATGCGGGCATGCTACCGTGGGATGCAAGGGGCATCGACCCCGAGTTCATCTGAACCCCGCCCCCGGAATCGCAACCTCGGGGACACCTCCCGATCACGCCGCCGCTCGACCTACCAGCCCCATCCCTGATTCTGTCCCTGTGCTCGCGCACAGGGTTCGGATGGACACCTCCCGACACCGCCACGCCGTGCAAACCTCAACCCCGCACACACTCTCCCCCGCACCAACGAACCCGCGCCCGATCCTCGATGCGCAAGGCAACCCGCGCGCCGAATGGACCACCGTCAACATCCTGACGGACCCCCTCCCCAAAGCCACCACCAAAACACTCATCGCTTGGTCCGGCTGGCTCGGCGAATCCTCCCCAAGCGGGGGGACGGAAAGGCGCTGGGAACGCGACCACCGCACCTGGTCCCCCTCGGCGTACGACCAACTCGCCGCCCGCCTCCGGTCCATTCGCGAGCACGCGGAACACACCGGCACGAAACTCCTCCTCCGCCCCCACGCCCGGCACATCCTCAACGACCCCCAGCGCTGCGCCCGCTACCTCACCGACTTCGCCGGCCCGACCTTCGGCCTCGCGCTCGACCCGGTCTCAATGCTCGAACCCTCCATGCTCCCGTCCGCCGAGGAACATCTGGTTCGGATCATGGAACGCCTCGGCTCCCACACCCATTGGCTGGTGCTCCCCGAAGGCGGTATCAGAGTGGTGGGGCAGGGCGAGGACGCCCGGCTCGCGTTCCTGCCCGGGACAACCCCGCCGGGCGAGGCCGATCTGTCCCATGCCGACATCCACCGCATCCTGACGCCTTCCATGTCCCAAGCCAACATCTGGCTCGATCCCGGCACGCCGTAACCCTCGGACAAACCCGAACCAAACCCTACACCCTATCCCTTATACCCTCCTCCCGGATTGCCCCAACCCCGGCAAGCCGCTATCATCTTCTCCCCCTCCCCACGGGGCCGACCGTGACGAGCCGACCGCCCTTGACCAGCGGGACGCGAGGCACGGACAGGGGCCTGTCAGCCGCGGCTGATCGACAGGTCCAAGCCTAGGGAAAGGGTTTCGCCGCGGCTTCGCCCTCCGCCTTCGTCGGTGTCACCACCGACCGGCACGGGACGCGAACCGCAAAGGTCTGCGCTCGTGTCACCCCTGGCCCCTCGGCCCCGTCGGAGGATGTCTGAAGCCCGCGTTTCGATTCCCACCACATCGAGTTTCTCTTAGGCCCGTGGTGTAACGGTAGCACAAGTGATTTTGGTTCATTCAGTCATGGTTCGAATCCATGCGGGCCTGTTTGTCTCGTCTCTTTCCCCTCACTCGACCACTCCGCCACTTGACCACTCCGCCACTTGACCACTCCCCCCGTGCAACCCCTCTCCGCCATCATCCTCGCCGCCGGTAAAGGCACCCGGATGCGCTCCGACCTCCCCAAGGTCGCCCATCAGGTCTGTGGCGAAGCCATGGTCAACTGGGTCGCCAAAGCCTGCGCCCAAGCCGGCTGCACCCGCATCGTGGTCGTCGTCGGCTACCAGCGTGACGTGGTCAAGTCCTGTCTCGCCTCCTTCATGCACCCCGGCGTCACCGTCGAGTACGCCATCCAGGACGAGCAACTCGGCACAGGGCACGCTGTGCGCTGTGCCGAATCGCTCTTCACCGGGGCCAACCGAGCGGGAGACAGCTTTGTGCTGGCCGGCGACGGGCCGCTCATCCGCGCCGAAACGCTCAAGGCCCTGCTCGACCGGCACCGCTCCACCGGCGCCCTCGCCACCATGGCCACCAGCGTCATCAACGACCCCTCCGGCTACGGCCGCATCACCCGCGATTCGGCGGGGCGTTTCGCGGGCATCGTCGAAGAGAAGCACTGCACGCCGGCTCAGAAGGCCGTGCGCGAGGTCAACCCGAGTTACTACTGCTTCCGCACCGCCGACCTCTTCAGCGCCCTCGAGCACGTGAAACGCAACGAAGGCTCGGGCGAGTACTACATCACCGATGTGCCCACACTCCTGATGGAGAAATCCGGGGGGGGCAAGGTCGAAGTCATCGACGCCGTCCCGCCGCAGGACGTCCTGAGCATCAACACGCCGGAACAACTCGCCGAGGTCGACGCGATCCTCCGCACCCGTCAGGGCAAGCACTCGCCGCAAGCCGCGGCAGGGGGGATTCGATGACCGAGAACAACGGCGAACTCAAGGTCTTCGCGGGCCGCAACCAGATCGACCTCACCAGCCGCATCTGCGAGCACCTGGGTCTGCCCATGGGCACCGCCCGCACCGAGGTCTTCCCCGACGGCGAACTCATCTCGCACATCGAAGAAGACGTCCGCGGGCGCGATTGCTTCGTCGTCCTGAGCACCTGCGAGCCCGTCAACGACAACCTGATGGAACTGCTGATCTTCGCGGACTCGCTCCGCCGCAGCAGCGCCAAGCGGATCACCGCCGTCATCCCGTACTTCGGCTACGGGCGCCAGGACCGCAAGGAACGCGGGCGCACGCCGATCACCGCCAAACTCGTCGCCAACCTCATCACCGAGGCCGGCTTCGACCGCGTGGTCGCCCTCGACCTGCACGCGGCCCAGATCCAGGGGTTCTTCGATCTCCCGGTGGACCACCTCGCCGCCGCCCCGGTGTTCGCCGATTACCTGCTGGGCATCCGCGAAGAACTCGGCGACGTCGTCGTCGTCTCGCCCGATGTCGGCAACGTCAAGGTCGCCACCGGCTACGCCGATTTCCTCGGCGGCGACCTCGCCATCACCTTCAAGAAGCGCATCAGCGGCAGCGAGGTCCAGGCCTCGCAGATCGTCGGTAACGTCAAGGGACGCACAGTCCTGATGGTGGATGACATGGTTTCGACCGCCGGAACGATTTGCGAAGCCGCCCGCGTGCTGCGCGACGCCGGGGCCAGCCGCATCATCGTCGCCGCGACCCACGGCGTGTTCTGCGGCCCCGCCGTGGAACGCATCAAGAAATCCCAGATCGACCGCATCATCGTCACCAACACGATCCCCCACGATCGCCGCATCGCCCCGATCAAGGACCGCGTCGTCACGCTGTGCGTGAGCAAACTCTTCGCCGACGCCATCCGGCACATCCACGAGAACAAATCCATCTCCGCCCTGTTCAAGCGTTTCGCGGAGAGCAAGAGATGAGAAGGCACTGGGCACTAGGCACCGGGCATCAGCCCGACGGCCCACTGCCCAAGCCCCACTGCCCCATCAACACAGACCAAATCAAGCAAATCACACTCACCGGAGAATCCCATGAAAGTCGCCCACGTCCTCGAAGTTCAATCCCGCAGCAAGATCGGTTCCCGTTACGCCAAGCGTGAGCGCGCCGCCGGGCGTCTCCCCGCCGTCATGTACGGGCACGGGCAGGACCCCAGCCACGTCACCGTCGATTCGCGCAGCGCCATCCGCTACATCAACGGCGGCGAGCGCGTCTTCACCATCAAGCAGCCGGGCCAGAAGGACGAGACCGTCATTCTGAAGGACCTCCAGTTCGACTACCTGGGCACCAACATCGTCCACATCGACCTCGCCCGCGTGAGCCTCGATGAGAAGATCGAGTCCCGCGTGCCCGTCCGCCTCATCGGCGAGTCCATCGGCCTCAAGAAGGCCGGCGCGATCCTCCTGCACCCCACCGGCCTGGTCACCGTGCGATGCACCGTGCTCGCCCTGCCCGACCACGTCGATGTCGATATCAGCACGCTGGATGTCGGCCACGCCATCCACGCCTCGGACATCACCCTGCCCAACGGCATCGAACTGGCGTCCGACCCCCACGACATCGTGGCGGCCATCCAGATCACCAAGGAAGAGGTTGTCGCTACGGCCGAGGCCGGTGCCGTCGAGGGTGCCGCCGCCGGCCCCGAGGTCATCACCGCCAAGAAGCCCGCCGAGGGCGAAGCCGCCGCAGGGGCGAAGGGTGCCGCACCCGCCAAGGGCGCTGCCCCGGCCAAGGACGCCAAGGGCGGCGGCGACAAGAAGAAGTAATCCCCGGTGGCACCGGCTCCCAGCCGGTGTCCCCATGGAGAAACCGCAACAGACATGAAACTCATCGTCGGACTAGGCAACCCCGGCTCGCAGTACGAGCGCACCCGGCACAACGCCGGCTTCATGGTGGTCGACAGGCTCATCGCCCGTCACGCCCCTGCGGAGATGGCGCGCTCAAAGTTCGGCGCCGCCGTGGTCGAGGCCCGTCTCCCCTTCGTCTGCCATAAGGGCGACGCGGGGGAGACGGGAGCAGCCAACGCCGACGACCGCTGTCTCCTGATGAAGCCGCTTTCCTACATGAACCGCTCGGGGCAGGCCGTCGCCGAGGCTGTTCGCTTCTACAAACTCAACCCCCGCGCCGACGTGATGGTCCTGGTGGACGACATCGCCCTGCCCTGCGGCTCGATCCGGCTCCGCCCCGAGGGCGGCGCCGGCGGGCACAACGGGCTGACCGATGTCGAGAGATGCCTCGGAACACCGGATTACCCCCGGCTCCGCATCGGCGTCGATCCGCCCGGCATCATCCCCCAGGCCGACTACGTGCTGGGCCGCTTCACCGAGGAACAGTGGAAGGCCGTCGAACCGGCGCTCGTGAAGGCCGCCGACGCCTGTGAGACATGGCTGAAACGCGGCATGGACGCCGCCATGAACGTCCACAACGCCCCGCCCCCGAGGCCCAAGCCGCCAAGGCAAGTGCCCGAGGCCGCGGCTTCGTCAGAACAACGAACGACGGGCACCCCGCCCGTCTCTGCTTGAAGTGAATCGCTGAAACAACAACCCCCGGCGAGAAAAGTTCCCGCCGAACCATCCCGAGTCCACGCGGAGCATGAAGGATGGCAGGCTGGAAGCCTGCCCCACCGGACACTCCGCCCGCCCCCTCAAAAACGAACCGGGGGGCGGCTCAGAAAGGCAACGACACCATGAGCACCACCAGCAAGGGCCGCAAGTACAACTACGAGGTCATGTTCCTCCTGGGCCAGGCCCAGTCGGCCCAGATGGGCGACACCCTGGCCCACATCAACGACCTGTTCAAGCGCGCCAACGTCGAACTCATCGCCATGAAGAAGTGGGACGAGCGTCGCCTCGCCTACGAGATCGAGAAGAACAAGCGCGGCACCTACATCCTGGCATACTTCTCCGCCGACCCGGTCAACATCATCGGCTTCGAGCGCGACTGCAACCTGTCGGAAAAGATCATGCGCGTGCTCATCACCCGCTGCGACCACCTCTCGATGGACGAGATGAAGGCCGCCGACGCCCGCCAGGACCTCGCCACCGAGGCCCAACTCCGCACCGGCGCCCCCGAAACCGCGACCGCCTGAGGACTGGCGGGGCATGTTTCCAGCCTGCCACCCGCCACCCCCAAAGGCCTTGATTGATAGGATTCCGTTCGGTATACTTCTGGCAACAGTTCTCTACCACTCGTTCTACCCAACTGCCGATCCCCGCCCCCGACTCCCCATTCCCGGACACCCCTTCCCATGCCCAACCTCAACAAAGTCATGCTGATGGGCAACCTCACGCGGGACATCGAACTGCGCCACACGGCCAGCCAGATGGCCATCGCGAAGTTCGGCCTCGCCATCAACCGCAAGTACAAAACGGCGTCGGGCGAGCAGAAGGAAGAGGTCACCTTCGTCGATTGCGACGCCTTCGGTCGCACCGCCGAGGTGATGCACCAGTACCTCAAGAAGGGCCGCCCCGTCTTCGTTGAGGGCTCGCTGCGTCTGGACCAGTGGGAAGGCAAGGACGGCTCCAAGCAGTCCAAACTCAAGGTCGTCGTCGATTCGTTCCAGTTCATCGATTCCGGCGGCGGCACCGGTGGTGGTGGTGGGGGGGGAGGCGGTTCCGGGGGTGCCGAAGGCGGTACCGTCCAGACCCGCTCCTACAACAGCAGCCGAGCACCCGCCGCGTCGTCGTCTCAGCCCGGCCCTTCGCACGAACCCATGAACGAGGAAGACATCCCGTTCTGAAGTGACTCGCCCGTTTTTCCCGCTGGGGCCGCCCCGGACCTTGAGCGTTCAAGGACCACCGGCTCCTCAACTTTCACCTGAAAGGACAGCGTTTCATGCCAAAGTCCATGACCCTCCTGCTCACCGAGAACGTCGACACCCTCGGCATCGTCGGCGATGTCGTCACCGTCCGTTCCGGCTACGCCCGTAACTTCCTCCTGCCCCGCGGCTTCGTCACCGAGCCGTCGGAAGAAAAGATCAAGGCCCTCTCCGTCCGCCGAGCCGAGGCCGAGGCCGCCGTCGCCCAGCAGCGGGCCGAGCGTGAGAAACTCGTCGAGCGCCTCGAAGGCGCCGAGATCGAAGTCGTCCGTTCCTGCAACGACCTGGGCATGCTCTACGGCTCGGTCACGCAGCAGGACGTCGCCGACGCGCTCATCAAGGCCGGCTACGGCGTCAAGGCCCGCGATGTCCGCCTGCCCGCCGCCATCAAGCGCGTTGATCACTACGAACTGACGGTCAAACTCGCGACCGACCTCGAGGCGTCGATCAAACTGAACGTGAAGGCCGACCGCGTGCTCGACCGCGAGATCCGCGCCCAGGAAGACGCCGCCCGTCAGGCAGCGTACGAGGCGAAGAAGGCCGCTCAGTCGGGCGAGGCTCCCGCCGCGGCCCCTGCCGAAGCGTCGGCCGCCGCCGCCGAGGCCGGCGACGACAAGCCCAAGAAGTCCAAGAAGGCCAAGGCCGACGCCTGAGCAGCAGGCCGAGTTCTCGGTCCCTGAAGTGCCTCTGATCCGGTTCCCAAGCACCGACCGCCACCATTGGCGGTCGGTTTTCGTTCCGTCCGGCCCTGCCCCCGAGGAACATGCGTGACCCGCTTCTTGGCTGCTCCGTTCTTTTTTGCACGGCTCACACACTTTTGTGTTCCCCCGAACCCTCAACCGTGCCATACTGAGGCACCTCGTGGGGGCCCGGCGGTCATTCTCGGCACGACGTGCCGTCGGACCGGGCCTCACGCGGCGGAGAAAGAGTCATGCACATCCTTCGATCCATGCTCGCGCTGTGCCTCTTCGGCACCGCCATTGCGAACGCCGCCGTCTCGGACGACCTTCCGAAAGTCGCCACGCGCGAGCCGGACCCCGTGCCGGTCGAACGAGGTTTCGATCCGCTGGGCGATGAGCGCTGCAGCGCCATCTTCCTGAACTGCAACGGCACCGTGCAGGCCAACCTCTCCCAGTTCACCAGCAACCCCTCGGACCCCGCGTTCACCTGCCGAATCCCCAGCTCGGCGCGCGGATTCAACACCGCGTGGTACTTCTTCATCGCCGAGAACCCGACCGCCACGCTCTCCACCGGCCTGGTCAGCGGCGGTGCCGCCAACGACACCCTCTTGGCCGTCTACTCGGGTGCCGACTGCGGCGTCGTCACCCAGATCGGCTGCGACGACGACTCCGGAAACGGCAACCTGTCCGTCGTCAATCTCAGCGGCCTTACCATCGGCAACACGTACTACGTCCAACTCGCGGCGTACAGCGCGGGCACTGTCGGCACCTATTCCCTCAACCTCGACTGCCGCCCCGTTTACGACGAGTGCGCCGGCGCCCTCACCCTTGCCTGCAACTCGTCCGTCGAGGTCAACCTCGGCATCTGCACCACCGTCCCGGCCGACCCGATCTTCCCGTGCGCGACAGGCGGCGGCCCGGTAACGCGGGGCTTCAACTCGGCTTGGCTGAAGTTCACCGCCGGGCACCCCAACATGCGTCTCACCGCCCTCGCCACAAACGGCGCGGGTTCAGACAACACGCTCATGCAGGCGTTTATCGGCACCGGCTGCGGCGATCTCAGCCTGTTCGCATGCAACGACGACGGGGGCCCCGGCGGGTTGTCCCGGCTGGACTTCAGCGGCATCACTGTCGGGCGCGAGTTCTGGGTCATGATCGCCGCAAAGAATCCCGCCGACATTGACAAGTACCGCGTCCTGCTCGAGTGCAACCCCGACTGCGCCACGTGCCCGCCCGGGGCGGTCCAGGAGAACGAGGCCTGCGGCTTCAGCACCAACGGCGCCTGCACCAGCGGCACGCCCATCTCGTGTGGCTCGGCCAACATCTGCGGCACCCTGAGCGCCGCCTTCGGCAGCACCCCCGCCGACATTGACCTGTATTCCTTCACCCTCGACGTCGCCTCGTCCGTCAACTGGTGCGTGGTTTCGCCGCAGAACATCCAGATCGCCATCACCTCGTTCCCCTTCTGCCCCAGCAGCACGACGCCCATCATCTACGCCTCAGCGTTCGCGGCCTCCTGCCAGCCCGTCTGCGTCTCGTACATCGTGCCGAAGGGCACGTACATGGTCGGTATCGCTCCCACCGGCGGAGCCCTGACCTGCGGCGGCGGCAACAACTACACCGCCACCTTCTCCACCTCCATCTACTGCCCGGGCAACCTCAACGAAGAACTCGACAACACCATCGACACCGCCGACCTCGTGAAGTTCCTCGGGCGCTTTGGCCAGCCCGTTACTTCGGATTGCTCCGGCGCGGACCTCGTGCGCAACGGCGCGGTCGATACCGCCGACCTCGTGCGGTTCCTCGGCCGCTTCGGCGGCCTGTGCCTGCCCCCGCCGCCCCCGCCCGGCCCGTAAGGCAAGTGGCCTTGGACAGCGCCCGCGGCGTTTGCGCCGCGTGACACCGTGAGGCCGTCGAAAGACTCAAAAGCCGCGTTCTCGCTCCGGGAACGCGGTTTTTTCTTCGAATCAACGCTCTTTCCCCGAACCTGCTACACTCCGGGCGAATTCTCCACAGTCATCCGCCCATTGCGGGCGGGATTTCGCCGAGTTCCCGACGCTTTCTCTCGCCCGAGTCAGGCACGGTCCATTTCACCTTCGGGCATTGCAGAGAATCAGATGAAGCTCTACGTCGGAAACCTCTCGTATCAGACCACCGAATCCCAACTCCAGGAGATCTTCTCCGCCCACGGCGAAGTGACCTCGGTCGCCCTCGTCATGGACCGCGAAACCGGCCGCCCCCGCGGCTTCGGCTTCGTTGAGTTCGCCAGCGATGAATCCGCCCGCGCCGCGATCGCCGCCCTCAGCGGCAAGAACGTCGACGGCCGTGACCTTACCGTCAACGAAGCCCGCCCGCGTGAGGGTGGCGGCGGCGGCGGTGGCGGCGGCAGCCGTGGCGGCGGCGGTGGCGGTCGTGGCGGCAGCCGCGGCGGCTACGGCGGCGGCGGCGGTGGCGGCGGCGGTCGCTGGTAAACCCAGCCCCCGTCCCAATCAACATCAACACAAGGGCCGACGCATCACGCGTCGGCCCTTTTTTCATTTTGGCGATTTCGTCTCAATCTATCCCGGGGCCCGCGAAGCGGGCCACTATTGGTTGCCGGCGACAAAGCCGCCGGACCGAGTTCCTCCAGACACTACCGCCCGCGAAGCGGGCGAGCGAACAGGGTTCTACGGCATGCCCCGCTCGCACCGCTTCGCGGGCGAGCAGGATTCAATCACCCGCTTTCCAGCGGTTGCACCGCTGGCAACCATCGATCCGCCCGCTTTGCGGGTGTAGGGATCGGACTTGCAATTGACTGCTCCGCAGCAGGAAGATCAGCGGCCCGTGAACTGAAAAGCCCCGTCGCGTCGCAACGGGGCTTCGATGGTCCCTCTGAACTCGTGATCTCTCACGCGACCGACGCCGCCGCCGACGCCACGGGCGTCCGTAGCGAGGCCGACCCGCGGCGCGGCTTGGCGGCTTCGTTCACCGCCGGGGCCTGCCCCGCCTGCTCCGCCGCGGCGAAGTCCTCGCCGAAGCGAATCAGCCGGAACGAGTTGCCGATCACGAACAGGTCGCCCAGGAAGTGGTAAAAGGCGGCCAGGCCGATGGCGATGTTACCGGTGGCGGCGATAGTCAAACCGACCAGGGCGATCACAATTGACGCCGCGATGTTCTGGGCCACGATCGTGCGGGACTTGCGGGCCAGTTCGACCAGGAAGGGGATGCGCCCGATGTCGTCGTTCATCAGGGCCACACCGGCCGAGTTGGTGGCGATGTCGCTCCCGCCCAGGCCCATCGCGACGCCCACGTCCGCCGCGGCAAGCGAGGGACCGTCGTTGATGCCGTCGCCGACCATCAGGACGCGCTGGCCGTTGGCGACCATGCGGCGCACCAGTTCGTGCTTCTCTTCGGGGAGGCACTCGGCCTCGATCTGGTCGACGCCGACGGTCGCGCCCACCCGCTTAGCAACCGCGAAGCGGTCGCCGGTGAACAGCGAGACGGAGCGTGCGCCGAGTTCGCGGCACTTCTCGATCACGCTCTTGGCGTTGTAACGCAGTTTGTCCTCAAGCCCCACGGCCCCGAGGTACTTGCCGTTGACCATGACGTGAACGCCCGTCATCCCCTCGATGCGGGCCTCCACGGCCTTCACCGAGTTCTCGATGCCGGGGTGTTCCTCGACCAGCCACGTCGAGCGACCGGCGAGGATCTGCCCCGCCGCGATCGTGGCCTTCACGCCCTTGCCGTGGATTTCCTGGTAGTTCTCGCTGGTTCCGGCGTCGACGCGGGCCTGCTGGGCCGTCTGCATGATCGAGCGGGCCAGCGGGTGGTTGGAGTGCTGTTCCGCCGCCGCTGCGGCGCGGAGCAAATCAGCCCCGTCCACGCCCTCGGCGGGCGCGAGTCGGCTGACGGCGAAGCGGCCGGTGGTCAGGGTGCCGGTCTTGTCGAAGACGAACGTGTCGACATCGGCGGCGGATTCGAGGTAACTGGTCTGCTTGATCAGGATGCCCAGGCGCGCCGCCGAGGCGAACGAGGCCATCATCGCGGTGGGGCTGGAAATCAGCAGCGCCGAGGGGCAGGTGACGATCAGCACGGCGATGGCGGTATCGACATCGCGCGTCAGATACCACACCAGCGCAGCGACGACGAGAGCCACGGGCACGAAGTACGCCGCGACCTGCTCGATCATCAACTGCCGGGGCGTACGGGTGCTTTCCGCTTCGCTGATCAACTGGGCGACCTTGCCGATGGTCGTGTCTTCGCCGACCATCGTGGCCTGAAGATCGATGATGCCCGTGAGGTTGGTCGTGCCAGCGAAGACCGCCGAGCCGCTCTGGACTTCGACGGGCAGCGCTTCGCCGGTGAGCGAGGCCTGATTCACCGAAGACATGCCGCTCACGACACGCCCGTCGACGGGCAGGTTCTCTCCGGGGCGGACGCGGACGGTCATGCCGACCTTCACCTCTTCCAGAGTGACGTCGCGTTCCTGACCATCAACAACGATGCGGGCGGTGTCGGGCGTGAGGCCGACGAGTTCCTCGATGGCCCGGCGCGCTCCCCACGCGGTGCGGCTCAGAGCGTGGTCGAACACCAGCAGGATGAACGCGAGATACCCTGCGGCCTCGTACTTGCCCGAGGCGATGGCGGCGAGGATGGCGATGGCCGCCAGTGTCGAAGACGTCGGCTTGCCGCGCTTCAGTTCCTTGTACGCGGAATAGAACAGCCCCAGCCCCAGCAACACCGACCCGATGGCCGCTGGCACCTCGGCGATGTCGGGCGAGGCCCAGCCGAACCACTTGGTCAGCGTGGTGATAAAGACCAGCGTGCCGCCGACGAAGTACGCGGCGATCCACTTCTCGATCTTCAGTTCGTGGTGCGAACAGCACGCGACGCCGGACTCGCCGTCGTGAACGTGCGACGCGTCGTGGTGGTGGTGCTTGTGGTCGTGGGCGATGCCGGCGTGGTGGGTGGCCATAGGGTTGAGGGCAGTGGGGCTGGGGGGGCGGTGGGCAGTGGGGGCGAGAGCAAGCCTACGGGTGTCGCGTTCGGGGTCCAGTCGGGCCTGCGCCGGTTTATAGTAGTCTCTCGGCGGTTCGGCCCCGTGCGGTCCAACTCATACGCAGCCATCTCCCGGAAGGTTCATGTTCGGGGCAGCGCCCTGCGTGATACCCGCCTTCGTTTCAGTCCGATCGCGGTCACCTTCGGGTGCCGCAGACGCGGGGTTCGAGCCACATCCGCCAGCCCCGTTCCAGTTTGCTGATTTGCTGCTTTGGATACTCCCCTTGCCCACCCCAATCACCATCCTCGGCGACGGACAGATGGGCCTCTTCTGCGCCGCCCTCCTGGCCAACCAGCCTGATTCCCTCGACATCGGCCCCGTCACCCTGTGGGGCTACGAATCCAAGCCGATCCTCGCGCTGGCCCAGACCCGTGTCTCGCCTCGCTTGGACATGGTCCGCATCCCCGAATACGTCCGCGTCACCCCCGACGAGGCGGCCGCCCTGCGTGGCACCGGCCTCATCATCGCCGCCGTGCCGACGCAGTACATCCGCTCGGTTCTCCACCGCGTGCAGCGCAGCGTGCCATCGGGCGTGCCGATTGTGAGCGTGTCGAAGGGCTTTGAGAATCAGACCCTGCTGCGACCCACGCAGGTCATTCTCAGCGCCTTGGGTGAGCTCGGGCATGCGCCGGGCGCGCCTGGGGCAAGGTCCGTCGGCGTCCTCAGCGGCCCGACCATCGCCCCTGAACTCGGACGCTGCCTTCCCGCGACGATGCTCTCGGCGAGCACCGACGAAGCGCTCGCCGAACGTATTCAGTCCCTTTTCACGACGAGTTGGCTGCGCATCTACACCAGCCCCGACCCCATCGGCGTCGAAGTGGCCGGTGCCGTCAAGAACGTCATCGCCATCGCGGCGGGCATCCTCGACGGGCTGCAGGCGGGTTACAACGCCAAGAGCGCACTCCTGGCCCGCGGCCTCGCCGAGATCGCCCGCCTCGGCACCGCCCTGGGCGCAAGGCCCGAGACCTTCTTCGGCATCGCCGGCGTCGGCGACCTCGCCACCACCTGCTTCAGCCCCGAAGGCCGCAACCGCTCCTGCGGCGAAGCCCTGGGCCGCGGCGAGAAACTCGACGACTACCTCAATCGCACCCATTCCGTGGTCGAAGGTGTCGCCACCACGCTGAGCGTTGTCGAACTCGCGAAGAAACTCGGCGTCGAGATGCCCATCACCGACGCCGTCCACGCCGTGCTGTACGAGGGGCTCGATCCCATCGACGCCATCGCCCGCCTGATGCGCCGAAGAGTGACAACCGAGCGCGTCGGATAAGGCCGGGCCCTGTTCCACTGGAGGCAGTCCTCTGACTCCAGTGGGAACGCCGCTGACTATCCACAATGCAACTCACTCCCGCCGCCGCGGCTCCTCATCAAAGACAATCCGGATCGCCGGCGTCTCCAAGTCGTCCATCTCCCCGCGCCGCACGGCCCACGCGAACGCCCAGACGGCCGCGCCCACCAGCAGCAGGGCCAGCACGACCAGCACGTAGATCACCGACATCACCAGCCCCCTTTCCGCATCGCTGTGGTTCGATCAAACGTCCGTCCCCGCGCCGACAGCAGCACCACCGTGAGCGAACTGAACGGCATGACAATCGCTGCAATCAGCGGCGTGAGAAGGCCCGACATCGCCAGGGCGATGAACGCCGCGTTGTAGATCAGCGACGCCGCCATGTTCCGCTTGATCACGCCCACCGTCCGGCGCGAACCCTCCATCAGTTCCACCAGCCCGGCCAAGCCGGGGCGAGAGAGGAACACGTCCGCCGCCGCGAGGCTCGCCTCTGCCGATCCGTGGACGGCGACGCCGACCGTCGCCCCCGAGAGCGCCGCCGCATCGTTCACGCCGTCGCCCACCATCACCACGGGCACATTCGGCAGCCTTTCACGCCACCGCTGGACCTCTTCGAGTTTCCCTTCGGGCGAAACACCCCCGAGGCAGTCCTCGGGCGCGATGCCCACTTCCGCCGCGACCTGCGCAACGATCCGTGCGTCATCGCCCGAAACGATGCGGACATCCCACCCGGCCTCACGCAGCCGGCGCACACTCTCGCGTGATTCGTCCCGCACGGCGTCACCCAGCGAAAGCACGCCGAACTCCCCGCCCTCGAACGCCGCGACCACCGGTGAGAACCCCGCGCTCGCGGCGGTATCGACGTCCTGCTCGACTGCATTGGGCAGTGAACCGAGCGTCTCCCGCACCAGCCGCGCCGATCCGACGACGATCCGCCGACCACCGACCAGGCCGACCACGCCGCGCCCCACCGTGTTCCGCACTTCGGTGATTTCGATCCCACGCGGTGCCGCTTCCGAGCCGAGTGTACCGTCCGCTTCACTCGCGGCCGAGACAATCGCCCGTGCCACCGGGTGCATGATCCCTGCTTCCAGCGCCGCCGCCGCACGCAGCAATTCAACCGAGCACGTTGAGCGCACCACGCGCACCCCGCCGCGCGTCAGCGTGCCGGTCTTATCGATGAGCATGACCCCGCGCTTCGCCGCCAGCGCCTCCAGCGTGTCACCACCCTTGATCAGAATCCCCCGCCCCGCCGCGCGCCCGATCGAAACAATCACCGCCAGCGGCGTGGCCAGCCCCAGCGCACACGGGCACGTGGTGATCAGAAGCGCCGCGGCGTGGTCCACCGCCGTCTCGGGCCGGATGAACGCCCACACCGCCCCCGTGATCGCAGCCAGCGCCAGCACAATCGGGACGAAGACAGCCGAGAGCCGGTCGGCCAGCCGCACGATCGGCGCCCGTCGCTGAGCCGCGTCCTCGACGAGCCGCATGAGTTGTCCCACCCGCGTGGCCTCGCCCGCCGCCTCCACCTCGACGCGGATCGGTGCGCTGAGATTCAACGACCCCGCCGCGACTCGGTCCCCAACTCCCACCCGCACGGCACGCGATTCGCCGCTGAGCAGCGACACGTCGACATCGGAATCGCCGACAATCACGCGCCCATCCACCGGCACCGTCCCGCCCGCCTCGACCTCCACCACGCAGCCCTTCGACTCGCTCGAAAGGCTCTCCACCGGCACCTCGCGCACCGTGTCCCCTTCGACCAACCGCGCTGTCGAAGGCGTGAGCGCGAAGAGCATTTCGACCGCGTCCGCCGCACGGCGTTGCTGCGTGAACTGGATCCATCGGCCAACCAGCAGCAGGAAGACCAGCGTGCAGATGGTGTCGAAGTACACCTGACCCGTGCCCCGAAGCGCGTTCACCGTGCCCCACGCGGCGCCCAGCGAAAGGCCGATGGCGATCGGCACGTCCATGCTCGGCGTCTTGATCCGCCACGCCGCCCACGCCCCGCGGAAGAACACCGCCCCCGGCCACGCCAACGACACGAGGCTGAGCCCCATGCTGACGCGCCGGAAGAACGAGTGCATCGCCGAATCCATCGCCAGCGGCACGTCCGCCTCGCCGGCGAAGAGCGCCAGCGTGACCAGCATCACGTTCCCCAGGATCGCCCCGGCGATCCCGATCCGGATGAGTTGCGACCGCGACTCCTTCCGCCGCGCTGCGTCTACCGATAGCCCCCGCGGCGGGTGCAGCGGATAGCCAAGATTCGCGCACAGCCTCGCGATCGCCGAGAGTTTTGTAACCCGCGGGTCCCACGTCACCGTGAGCAGCCGCTGGCGTAGGTTCACCCGGCTCGAAGCGGGTCCGACGCCCGGCGAGGCGACCGCCAGCCGCTCCAGCAGCCACACGCACGCGGCGCAGTGGATCCCCTCGACACGCAACGTTGCGGTGGTCACGCCCTCGCTCACGCTACGGCAGTACAACTGGGCAAACGCCGCATCATCGAAGTGCTCGAAGCCCTTGGCGGCGTCCCCTTCGCCGCGGTTGGCTTTCGAGCCTTCGCGCCCCGCCATCTCGTAGAAGCGGCCCAGGCCGCCCGCGTGGATCACCGCGTACGCCGTGCGGCAGCCGTTGCAGCAGAACTGCTCGCTCGCACCGCGCACGACAAGCCCGGCGGGCACGTCAAGCGTGCAGTGCGTACACGCCACGGCCGCCCGCGCGGTGGGGATATCTCGCGTCATCGTCGTGATGGAGGCGTCAAGGGCGCTCATGGCAGCAGGGGAGATCACTCGAACTCGGCGCGGCGGTATTCGCCACGTTCACCACAGTCGCGTCGTTCAACATCCGCGGCGTCAACTGAACAAGCCCCGCCCGGTCAACTACCGTGACCAAGCCCACGACGATCACCGCAACCGCCGTGATTGTCGGCAACTTCGATCCCAATGCCCCCGTGGCCCGCCGGGCCAGCGTTCCAACGGCGATCAGCATCGGCAGCGTTCCCACCCAGAACACCGCCATCGTCACCCCGCCCTTCACCGGGTCCGCGGTGCCCGCCGCGGTGACGACAAACGCGTAGAGCCAGCCGCACGGGAGCAGCGTCGTCAGCAGCCCGATGGACGCCGCACGCAGCATGGGCGTCTGCTTCGCGGCCAGGCGGTGCCCCGCCGTTAGCCACCGCTCAAACCCCTTCGGCACCCCTAGCCCGGCGAGCCGCACGCCGCGCAGCCGCAAGATCGTGAGGATGCCCGCCGCGACCATGATCGCCCCCGCCGATACCGCGGCGGCACGCTGCAAGCCGACCAGTGCCCCGGCAAGATCGAGCGCCGCCCCAAGCGCCCCCGCGCTAACCCCTAGCAGCACATACACCACCAGCCGCCCGAGGTTGTACGCCGCGTGCAACCGCGCCTGCGTCGCGGCGTCCGCCGCCCCGCCGGTGACAGCGAAGGTCACGAACGCACCGCACATGCCTGCGCAGTGCAAACTGCCCAGGAGCGACGCGGTCAGCACGGTAAGAATCAGCGGCGTCACGGCGTGTGAACCTCCACATCGCGCTCCAGCACAAAGCGGTCATCCCCTCGCTCCGCTGTGATGGAAACACGCCACTTTCCTTTCAGCAACGACTCCGTCTGAGGAATCCCCGCGACATATGTCCCGGACTTCCCCGCGGCCGCCGTAAACGTGAGCGCCGCCCGCTTGGAAGACTCACGGTGCGCGAACGCTTCACCAGACACCGCAGCGTCATCAACCGGCAGGCCCGACGCGTCCGACAGCCGCACCAGCACCGCGCGTTCGCCCGCGATGACCTCGACCGACGCCGTCCAGCCCAGGGCATCGCTCCTGGCCTTCTCGGCCCGCAGGCGGTCCCACTCCAAACCCTTACGGTAGTAATCGGGCTCGATCCCGATCGCCGCCGTCCCGCCCGACTTGAACACCAGCAGACCGACGCTCGTCAGGCTCGCGGCACAGATCGCGCCCACAAGCACCGGCATCCGCGCCACCCACCACGCCGACATCGCACGCTCAGTCATGGTGCCCCTCCTTCTCACGCTCATGGTGCTCCGACCGGTTGGCCGGCCCGAGCATGTGAAACCCCAGCGTCTGCGACGCCTTGCCGTCCGCCCCCGCCTCGTTTGCGAGGGACACGACAAGCCGAACATCCAAAGCCCCGCGCGACCCCATCGCCCCCTTCGGCACCGCCGCCACCAGCGAGACAATCGTCGCCTCCTGTGCGGCCAGTTCAATGGCGGGGTTTCCACCGACGATCCGAGGCACAGCCCCGCTGTGCTCGCCGGGTTCGTCGCCCTCATCTCCTCCGCCCGCCAGCGTCACGCGGTACACCGCCGGATGGTCTGTCCGGTTCGCCAGTGAGAACCTGATCTGGTTGGCGATCTCGCCGCCTTCCAGTTCATAGAACGGCGTGCCCTGGCGCGGCAACAGGTCCACATCAAAGTCCTTCCGGATCGCCAGCAGCACCACAAACGCCCCGACCGCCACCGTCAGCAGGACGGGGTAGATGAGCGTCCGCGCCCGCCACAGCGTCCGCGTCTGCCCTTCGACCATCGCCTGGCTGCTGTAGCGGATCAGCCCGCGCGGCTTGCCGATCTTCTCCATCACGGCGTCGCACGCATCGATGCACTGCGCACACCCGATGCACTCCATCTGCAGCCCCTCGCGGATGTCGATCCCCGTCGGGCACGTCGTCACGCACTTGGTGCAGTTGATGCAATCCCCCAGTGGCAACTGCTTCAAGGCTACGTCCCCGGCGTTGGTCCGCATCGGACGGCGCGGCTCGCCCCGCTTTGCGTCGTACGTCACGATCAGCGAGTGCCGGTCCAGCAGCGCCGATTGCAGACGCCCATACGGGCACGCCACGATGCACGTCTGCTCCCGGAAGAAGCAGAAATCGAACATCATCATCGCCGCGACCGCCACCACCAGCAGGAACGCCCAGGGGTGATCCATCGGCGAGCCGAGCGTCCAGTGGTACACGTTCTCCGCCCCAACAAAGTAGGCCAAGAACACGTTCGAGAGATGCCCGGAGACTAGCGCATACACGCCGTACTTCGCCCAGCGCCGCCACCCGTCGCACTTGCCCTGCCTGTCCGAAAACAACCGTTCCACGGGCCGGTACACAAACTCCATGTACACCGTCTGTGGGCACGCCCACCCGCACCACACACGCCCCAAGAGCGCCGTCATCAGGAAGACCGCCAGCCCGATCGAGATTGCCAGCACCGCCATCAGCACCGTGTCCGTGGCGAGAAACGTCGCCCCCAGCACGTGGAACTTGCGGCCGGCCACATCGAGCAACACCGCCGGGTGCCCGTTGATCGGGACAAACGGCAGCGCCGCATAAAGCACGATCAACGCGTACGCGACCCACCGCCGCGCCGACAGGAACCGCCCCGCCGACGGCCTTGGGCACAGCCACCGGCGCGACCCGTCGGCGTTCAGCGTCGAGAGGATGCGTTCTTCCCCGACGCCCGACGCCGGCACAGCCGCACCACCACCCGGGGCCGGGCCCCGGGTGGCTTGCGGGCCAACGTCTTGGTTGGTCTGTTGCAAGTGGTTCATGCGTGCCGCTCAGGTGCCTTTCTTGACGGGTGCCGCGGTCGCCGCGCTCGCGGCGGGCCACGGCGCGATCACGTCGCCCTCGGCGGCCTTCCCGCCCGACACGCGCGTCCCGCGCAGCGAAGCGATGTACGCCGCCGCCACGACGCGCTGGTTCTGCTGCAGGCGGTTCCGCCACGCGGGCATGCCCTTGTCCACCACGCCCTCGGTGATGACGCGGTACACGTCGGCCAGGTGCTTCACGTTCTTGTACGAGTCGTCGGTCATGTTCGGCCCGTTCACGCCGCCGCCCTCGGCGCCGTGGCACGCGGTGCAGTTCCCTTGGAAGACCGACTTGCCGACCTTCAGCCACTTCGGGTCGTTCATCATCCGCAGGATGGTGGCCTCGTCGCCCTGCAGAGTGCCGATCTCGCCGAACAACTTCTCGAAGTAGGCCGTCTCCTCTTTCGTCAGCGTGTCCTGCTCGGTCCACGCCAGTTCCGAAGAGTGGAAGAACACGCCGTAGACCATCGAGAAGAACACCGTCCCCAGGAAGATCAGGTGCCACCACCCCGGCGTCGGGTTGTCGTACTCCCGGATGCCGTCGTACACATGGTCCATCAACTGCCCGCGATCAGTCCCGCTCACGGCGTCACCTTTCCTTTCTCTTCCGCAGAGCCGGAGACTTTGGGGCTGGCAGCAGGCTCTTCCATCAGCGGCAGCATCGACGCCGCCGTCTGCTCCGCCTTCTTCATCGTCCACAGCGCCCGCACCATCACCAGCGCGAACACCGACACAAACAGCACCAGGCCCACGATCGGCAGCCACGTCATGCCGCCACGGCTCACCACATCAGACAGACTCACGGCGTCACCCCTTTCTTCTCCGTCCCCGCGTCCGCGGTGGGCGTCGCCGGAGCAGTACCACCCGCGGGCACCACCACGGGTTTGGAAATGTCGGTGCCAAGACGCTGCAGATACGCCGCCAGCGCCACCACCTTCGTGTCACCAACCCAGTCGTACCCCTGCTGGGCCACAAGGTCCTTCAGAGCCAGCGCGGCCTGAGCCTTCGCCGATGCCGCGGCTCCGTTCACCTCCGCATCGCTATACGGCACCCCCGCCAGCCGCAACGCACCAAGGTGCGCAGGCAGCCCGTCGTAATCGATCTTCTGCTTCAGCAGGTGCGCGTACGTCGGCATGATCGACCCGGCGACCATCTGCCTCGGGTCCTCGAAGTGACGCACGTGCCAGTCGTACGAGTACTTCCCGCCCACGCGGTGCAGGTCCGGCCCGATGCGCCGGCTGCCCCATTGGAACGGGTGGTCGTAGACGAACTCGCCAGCCTTGCTGTACTCGCCGTACCGCACCGTTTCCGCCCAAATCGGTCGGATCATCTGCGAATGGCAGTTGTAGCAGCCCTCGGCGATGTAGATGTCCCGCCCCGCGACTTCCAGCGCCGTATACGGCGTCACCGTCACGATGCTCGGGACGTTCGACCGGATCAGGAACAGCGGCAGCCACTCGAACAGCGACGCCACGATCACCGCGCCCGTCGTCCACACCGTGAACCGCAGCGGCAGCCGCTCCCAGCGCCGGTGCCACGAGAGTTCCACAAACTCGTCCGCCGTCTTGCCCGCATCGACAACGCTCGTGAGGTCCGAGCGGTAGGGGGGCGGGTCGTTGTACGTCGCAGACAGCGCGGGCGACTCGTATTCCGGCACGTTGTACACCGCGGGCCGTGCCTTCCACGTCATCAGCACGTTGAAGGCGCCGATCAGCACGCCGACCAGGTACAGCCCGCCGCCGGCGGCGCGGATCATGTACATCGGGAACAGTTTCGTGACCGTCTGCACAAAGTCCGGGTAGGCCAACGCCCCCTCGCCATTGAACGCACGCCACATCAGCCCCTGCGTGATCCCGGCCCATTGCATGCTGAGCCAGTACATCAGGATGCCCAGCGTGCCCAGCCAGAAGTGCCATTCGCAGGCCTTCCTGCTCCAGATCTCGTCCGTCTGGAACAGCCGCGGCGCCAGCCAGTAGATCATCCCGAAGGCGATGAACCCGTTCCAGCCGAGCGCCCCGCCGTGGACGTGCCCGATGGTCCAGTCGGTGTAGTGCGAGAGCGCGTTGATGCTCTTGATCGAGAGCATCGGGCCCTCGAAGGTCGACATGCCGTAGAACGTGATCCCCACCACGAAGAACTTCAGCACAGGGTCCGCGGCCACACGTCCCCACGCCCCGCGCAGCGTCATCAGCCCGTTGATCATCCCGCCCCAACTGGGCATCCACAGCATCAGGCTGAACAGCATGCCCAGGCTGCTCGCCCACGCGGGCAACGCCGTGTAGTGCAGGTGGTGCGGCCCGGCCCAGATGTACATGAACACCAGCGACCAGAAGTGAACGATGCTCAGTTTGTACGAGAAAACAGGCTTCTCCGCCGCCTTGGGCAGGAAGTAGTACATCAGCCCCAGGAACGGCGTGGTCAGAAAGAACGCCACGGCGTTGTGCCCGTACCACCACTGCACCAGCGCGTCCTGCACCCCGGCGTAGATCGAGTAACTCTTCAACGGCCCCGCCACCACCGCCAGACTGTTGAAGATGTGCAGCACCGACACCGTCACGATCGACGCGATGTAGAACCACAGCGCCACGTACATGTGCCGCTCACGCCTCCGGGCGAGCGTCCCGAAGAAGTTGATCCCGAAGAACCCCGCCCACACCACCGCGATGGCCAGGTCGATCGGCCACTCCAGTTCAGCGTACTCCTTCCCCTGCGTAATCCCCAGCGGCAGCGTCAGCGCCGCAGACACGATGATCGCCTGCCACCCCCAGAAGTGCAGGTTGCTCAGCAAGGTGCTGAACATCCGCGTCTTGCACAGCCGCTGCGTGCTGTAATAGATGCCCGCGAAGATCGCGTTGCCCGCGAAGGCGAAGATCACCGCGTTGGTGTGCAGGGGGCGCAGCCGCCCGAAGCCCAGCCACTCCACGCCGAAGTTCAGTTTCGGGAACGTCAGTTGCAGGGCGATGAACAGCCCCGCCGCCATCCCCACCACCGCCCACAGCAGCGTGGCGAAGACGAACTTCCGCACGACACTGTCGTCGTACGAGTACCGCTCCATCGCCCCTTCGCCGCCGACCTGACCACTTTGATGCATCGACATGGCCTTGTTCCCATGGATTCGACCGGTTGTGCCGTCGGGCCGCCCGAGGGGCCCGTCCGGCGGTTCAATACGGAAATCTAGACGGAGATATCGGTAATGGCAAGCCAATCAACGACAAATCAGTCGGGATTCCACAGATTGTGGATATCTTTCTCTTGATTTCGCCCTTGACAGCCGATATCTTCCCAAAGGACCAACCCCCCGGCGGTGCCCTGCGCACGGATTCGCCGAGAAAACAGCCCCGCACCGTCAAGCCTCCCGATCTCCCGCGACCGAAACCTCAAGCCAGGCCAACACCATGTACGGCAGACAAACCGAAACCGCCATCGCCGCCATGAGCCGCCTCGCCGAGGTCTACGACGGCGGCACCACGAGACTCTCCGCCGCCGACATCGCGCGATCCCGCCAACTCCAAGGGCCGTTTGTCGCCAAAATCCTCACCTCACTGTCGCAAGCAGGCCTGATCACCGGCTCCCCCGGCCCCGGCGGCGGCTACGCCCTCGCCAAACACCCCAAGCAGATCACCCTTCAGCACGTCTTCCAACTCTTCGAGCGCGAGAACGAAGCACTCGCCTGCCCCTTCGGCGGCGGCGTCTGCGGCTCGGGCGACCCCTGCCCCCTCCACCACAAACTCGTTGCCGTGAAACTCTCAATGGACGAACTGCTCCGCAACACCTTCTTTGAAGTCTTTCGTGAGGCCTACCAGGAAAAGGGCCTCCGCCCCACCGACCCGTCCAAGGCCAGCAACCTGAAGAGCCGCGAGTCCTACCGTGCGCCAAAGTCCAAACGCAAGGCCTAGGCGGAGCGGACGCTCCGGGCACTCGCCCAGAGACACCATCCGAACCCCGAGCGCAAGCTCGGGGACACCGCAGGAACCCCGAGCATAGCCTCGACGAGTTCCAGCGAAGTCGCCCTCCCCAAACCTCAAACAGAAAATCCGTCACCCCCGCTGGCACCGCACCCGAGATGAAGATACAATGGTCTAGATATCTGTAATCAGGCTCCCCGCATCCAACCATCCCGAAAGGAGATCCCATGAAAAGCACCCTCAAAACCATCTTCGCGGCCGCCGCCCTCTCCCTCCTCGCCGGCACCGCCTCCGCCCAGCACGCCAAGTTCGTGCTCTTCACCGACCCCGACCCCGCCTTCGCCGAGGCCCCCAAGGACAACACCGTTGTCCACCCCTGCACCTCGCCCTATTTCAACGAGAACTCCTTCATCACCACCGACCTCCGCCTCTGGTACGCCTACCAGAAGTTCGACGACAACACCCCGCTGGGCAAGGGCCACGGCCAGGTCGCCGCCGCAGAGATCCGCCTCGCCCTCACCGACCGCATCCAGTTCCTCGCATACAAGGACGGCTACTTCTGGATCGATTCCGACAACCTCGATGAGTCCGGCTGGAACGACGTCGCTGCGGGTCTGAAGTGGAACTTCTACCGCGACGTGCCCGAGCAGTTCTACATGGCCGTCGGCGGCGGCTACCAGTTCCCCTGGGGCGACGCAAACGTCCTCCAGAACGATTCCGAAGCCCGCGTCTGGTTCAGCATCGACAAGGGCTGGGAGAAGTTCCACGTCGGTGCCACCCTCAACGGCCTCATCCCCACCGACAGCGACCAGCGCTGGGGCCAGTCCGACCGCCTCCACTGGGACGTCCATCTCGATTACCGCCTCACCGACTGGTTCAGCCCCGTCGTCGAGTTCAACGGCAACCACTCTCTGAACGATGAAGATGCCACTCTCCCCTTCCAGGGCGGAGACCTCGGCAACTTCGGTAAGGGCGAAGACGACACCATCATCACCGCCGCCGTCGGCGGCGAACTCCGCCCCTTTGAGGGCGTCGCCTTCCGCGCCATGTACGAGGACCAACTCAACCACGAGGACGACCTCTTCGATTGGCGCGTCACCCTCTCGTTCGTCATCTCTTTCTGAGCCCGAATCCAAACACCCCAGCGCCCCCCGCCTGCGAACCAAGACTCCCCGCGAGGCGACCAGGCACTGAACCCGCACCGCCCGCCGACACCCACCACAACGTCGGCGGGCGGTGCCTTTTCACGCTCCCCACGTCAACCCTTTCCTGCATATCGGCTCACGGCCCGGAAAAGAACTGGTGATCCGGCCAAAGTCCCTGACAGCCGACGCCCGCAAACGACGCATGTCCAGTGAACCACCCCCGGGCCCGCGCCGCCGCCCCCGGTAGCATGGCTGCGTCACATGCCCGACCAAATCCCCGATTCCGACAAGGCCCCCTCTCAGCCCACTCAGGCTCCAGCCCCGACGCGCTCGGCCGTGACCATGCTCCTCTCGCGCGCCGGCGAGGGCGACGCCAAGGCCACCGACGAACTCTTCCCCATCGTCTACGAGGAACTCCGCACCATCGCCGCCAAGTTCCTCCACGCCGAGCACCGCGCCCAGACCATGCAGGCCACCGCGCTGGTCCATGAGGCCTATCTCCGCCTCATCGGCGACGAGCAGACCCCCTGGGACAGCCGCGCCCACTTCTTCGGCGCCGCCGCCCGCGCCATCCGGCGCATCCTTATCGATCACGCCCGGCACCGCACCCGCATCAAGCGCGGCGGCGGCTTGGCCCGTGCGCCACTCTCGGAAGCCCTCTCGGTCTGCGCCGAGCCCGAGGTCGACATGCTCGGACTCGACGACGCCCTCACACGCCTCGCCGCCATCGACCCGCAGAAGGCCCGCGTGGTCGAACTGCGATTCTTCGCGGGCCTCACCGCCGACCAGACCGCCCTCACCATGGGCATCTCCCCCAGCACCGTGGCCCGAGACTGGCAGTTCGCCCGCGTGTGGCTGGCTCGCGAGATCGAACGCGCCGATGCCGGACCATCCGACTGAACCGCCCGTGTGACCGCCCCAACGTGACCGATCAACCCCGCCAGCCTGAACAACCGCCCGGCCCCGGCACCACCAAGCGCCGCGACCTCTTCCGCCGCGCCGAAGACACGTTCTTCGAAGTCGCGATGCTCTCGCCCGCCGACCGCGAGAGCGCCATCGCACGCCTCTGCGAAGGCCAGCCGGAACTCGAGGCCGAGGTCCGCTCGCTCCTCGCCTCGGCCGACAACGTCGGCGCTTTCCTCGGCAAACCCGCCCTAGGCCGCGACGCCGAACAGATCGCCCGCGACGCCGCGCTCGAATCCAACGACGAACTTATCGGGGCCACCCTGGGCGCGTACCGAATCCTGCACCGCCACGCCGCCGGCGGGATGGGCACGGTCTACCTCGCCGAGCGTGCCGACGGCCAGTTCGAGCAGAAGGTCGCCGTCAAAGTCGTGAAGCGCGGGATGGATTCCGAGGAGATCCTCCGCCGCTTCAGCGCCGAGCGCCAGACCCTCGCCGCGCTCGACCACCCCAACATCGCCCGCCTGATCGACGCCGGCGCAACCCCCGACGGCCGCCCCTTCCTCGTCATGGAGATGGTCGAGGGCCTGCCCATCGACCGCTACTGCGACCACAACCGCCTCGGCGTGCGCGAACGCCTCGCCCTCTTCCGCCTGGTGTGCGACGCCGTTCAACACGCCCACCAACACCTGGTCATCCACCGCGACATCAAGCCCGGCAACATCCTCGTCACGGCGCAGGGCGTGCCAAAACTACTTGATTTCGGCATCTCCAAACTCCTCGACCCCGCGACAAAGGACCAATCCCTCACCGCCGAGACCGACCGCCGACTCACGCCCGAATACGCCAGCCCCGAGCAGGTCGAAGGCCGCTCGGTTACCACCGCCACCGATGTCTACTCCCTCGGCGTGGTCCTGTACGAACTCCTCACCGGCGCCCGACCCTACCACCTCGCCGTCCGCACCACCGAAGAACTGAAGCGCGTCGTGTGCCTCACCCTTCCGCCGGTGCCCAGCAGCGCGGTGGCGCTCAGCGCTTCCCGCGCCGGGATGCCGGCATCCACCAAGCCCCGCGCCGCTCCGCCGGCGCCGGCATCGAGCCACTCGCCTTCCCGCGCCGCGCGAACTGCTGTCGCTCCAACCACCGCCGCCGCCGCCCCCGCCTCTCCGCCCACCGATATCCCCAAGACCCGCGGCGTCACCTCAACCAAACTCCGCGCCGTTCTCCGCGGTGACATCGACAACATCGTCATGCTCGCCCTCCGCAAGGAGCCGGCGCGGCGCTACGTCTCTGTCGAGCAGTTCGCCGCCGACATCACCCGGTACCTCGAAGGCATGCCCGTCCGCGCGCGCCGTGACACACTGGGCTACCGCGCCTCGAAGTTCGTCCGCCGCCACCGCTTCGCCGTGATCGCCTCCGCCGCCGCCGTTGCGATGCTCGCCGGGGCCACGGTCGCATTGTCGATCCAGAGCCAACGCCTTGCCGCCCAGCGCGACGACCTCATCGCCACCAACCACGCGTTGGAAGAAACCCGCAACTACCTCGTCGCCGTCCTCGGAGGTGCCGAAACCGGCAACCTCGGCCCCGACGCCAAACTCGCCGACGTCCTGCACGAAGCCACCCGCGCCCTCGAGCAATCGCCCCCGGACGATCCGGCAACCCGCGCCGCCTCGCAACTCGCGCTCGGCCGCGCCCTCATGTCTCTAGGCGTCCTGCCCCGCGCCCGTGAACTGCTGGAAGCCGCCGACGCCTCGCTCGCGGCCCTGCCGACCGGCACTTCCGCCCGCAACGACGCCCGGACAGCGCTCGCCGAACTGCTCTTCTTCGAGGGCAAGCACGCCGAAGCCGAGAAGGCCTTCCGCACCTTGCTCGCGGAAGAGCGTGCCAACCCCACCGCCGCCCCGCGAGGCGCCGCCGCCGCATCAAGCCGCGAGGGCCTGCTGCTCAACAACCTCGGCGCAGCCCTCCGCCTCCAGGGCAAGGCCGACGACGCCATCGCCACGCAGCGAGAGGCCCTCGCCGTGCGGCAGCGCGACCTCCCCGCCGACGCTCTCCCGATCGCCGAGTCGTACAACAACATCGGCAGCGCGCTCTTCCAAAAGGGCGACGTCCAGGCCGCCGCGGAAAACCTGTCGAAAGCCCTGGAAATCCGCCGCAAACGCCTCCGCCCCGACCACCCGCTAATCGTTCGTTGTCTCTCGAATCTCGGATTGGCCGAACTGCGTCTCGACCGCCCGCAAGAGGCCGTCGAGCACCTCCGCACCGCCGCCGACGCCTGGGACAAGGCCTTCGGCTCCGATCACCCCGGGCGCGTCGCGACAACAACATCTCTCGCCCAGGCCCTCCGCAAAGTGGGCAGGCACGAAGAAGCGATCCACCGTCTCGAAACCACGCTCCAATGGCAACGTGCGCACCTGCCCGCCGATGAGAACCCTGATCGCGCCCCATCCCTCGCCGCCACCCGCGCCAACATTGCGCTGGCGCGTGCCGATGCCGGCCAGACCGCGCAGGCCCGCGCTGAGCTCGAGGCCGTGACCCCGATTCTCAACGCCGCCGGCGACGCTTACGCCGCCATCGCCGAAGCCGCGAGCGAACGCCTTGACCAACTCCGTGCGGCGTCATCGACCCCGTAAAACGTATTCCCGCAACGATCAGCGCCCCCGGAAAACGGCGCTGGCCCTCGCTTGCGCTTCGGGTTCGTTGGCCCCCCCCCCCCAGAACGAACCCGAAGCGCAAGCGAGGGCCAGCGTTTAAACACCCACACGCACGGAATACACAACCGTCGACGGGACGGTCACGAAACGCTTCGCCGACGCGTTTCTCCCAACAGCAATCCCCCTCACCCCCCGCGAACCTCCCCAAACCGCCCCAAAAACACGACCAAATCCGCCGTGTCGACATCCCCATCCCCATCAAGGTCGGCCTCGGTCCCTTCGCTCCAACTGTTCAGCCCGGAGTTCCCGAACTTCCCGAGGAACCGGACGAGGTCGATCGTGTCCACCCGGCCGTCGCCGTTCAAGTCCGCCGAGCGCGACATAAGCAGAAACCCGACATCGCTCGACGCCTCGCCATCCGCCACCGTCACTTCAGCCTGGTACTCCACGCTGTAATCGCCCGCGGGCAGGTGGACCAGCGTGTCAAGAGCGGTGGGGGCGTCGCGCTGGTCCACCAGCAGCACCACGCCGCCGCCGTTGCCAGTGCGCCGGACCTTCACCTTGAACAAGTCATCCGGGTTCACGTTCGGCCTGGGTCGTGACGCCACCGAAACCAACTCCGAACCGCCCAGCGTGACGTTCACGCTCAGCACCACCGAAGCCCGCCCGGACACCACGCCCGTCGCCCCCACACCGCCGGCACCGAAGATGGACCCCAGGAGTTTGATCCGGTTCGGATCGAGTTGGCAATCAATCCCCGCCTCCGCCGCGTTCACACCCACCCCGCCCCCCGGCAGCGCGAAGTTCGTCTGGAGCGACACGAGATCACTGAACACCCCGAAGTCCGCCGCCGCCGCGGTCTGTACCGCCCCGTCGGCGCTCGTCGCCACTGTGATCGTCCGTTCCTGCGCCGTGTAAACGATCCCGCCCCACGCGCGCGACGACACCAACGCCCCGAACGCCGCCGCACGCACAAAGCCAGTCCTGACCATCGCAGTCCGATCTGTTTGCCGAATCCAACGGGCCGGGGCGCGCACGCGTGCACCCTCACAAATCAAAGCCGGCCCATTCAGTATGACATGCGTCACACGCCGCGCCGACCTGTCAGAACGAAGAAAAAAGCCCGATTCCGGCGGCCATCCCGCCCCTCGCCCCCCTCCACCCAATAGGCCCGGCGGAGATCAGCCACCAAACCCCACCCCGCGCCGTTTTCTCGGTCCCTCCGAAAACTCTTCGCCAATCCGTGACAGCCCGCGGACCCCGCCGACGCATGCACTCTCGTCGGTGCCCATCGGACGGCACCCCACCCACCATCCGGGCCGCCCCACCCGCGGCCCACGCCTCACAGGAGTTCCCATGAGCATCCAGACCCGATCGATCGCCGCCGCCTCGCTCGCCCTCGTCGTCGCCCTCGCCGGCGCCTCGGCCGCCTCCGCCGCCAAGGCCACCACCAAGTCCGGCGGCACCGACTCCAAGACCAAGGCCGTCAACCCGCCCAACACCTCCAACGGCAGCACCGAGATCCGCCTCACCGCCTCCGCCGGCACCGTCGCGTACTACAGCAGCGGCAAGTTCAAATCCTCTTACCGCGAGCGCATCACCACCGCGCAGGTCACCCAGAAGTTCAAGTTCGAGGTCGAGGCCTTTACCCCCAACGCCGAGGTCCCCGTCCTCCTCAACGGCGTCCAGGTCGCCACCGCCGTCGTCAACGCCCTCGGCGGCGGCGAGTTCGAATACACCTCCTTCGACAACAACCCCGGCAACGACCTCCCCCTCCCCAGCGGCTTCCCCCGCCTCCGCGCCGGCGACACCATCACCATCGGCAACCTCACCACCACCTTCCACTGATCCCACCTTCCCCCACGAGGATCGGCCACACGGTGACGCGCTGGCGTGACACCAGCCCGTCACACCAGCCCGATCCCCACGCCGCGCCCCGCCACACGCGGAGCGCGCCGTTTCGCAAAGACTGTCGAGTGTGGCAACGCGCCGCCGTGCTCGAGAGCGCAACCCGAAGAAAGATGAGACAAATCATGAACCATCGCACCAGCATCACCGCCGCCGCACTCACCCTCCTCGCCCTCGCCCCGATCTCCCACGCCGCCGCCATCCCCGCCGACGCCGAAACCCCAGCCACCTCACTCGACCGTCTCTACTCCTACTTCGGCGTCTCCTCCTTCGCCCTCACGTCCACCAACCAGCCCGTCTTCAGCGGCGCTTCGATGGCCCTCACCATCAACTTCACCACGTCAATCTTCCCCTCCGCGGGCGTCGGCATCGGCACCCTCGGCGTCTCCGCCCCGGCCCTCGCCGTCACGCCCGGCGCCGACACCTTCAGCATCACCATCACCGGCCCCGCCACCGGATCGCTCCGCTTCTACGTCACCGTCCGCGAAGACGACAACAACGACGGCGTCATCGATCTCACCCTCGGTGATGACGAGTGGATCAGCCCCGAACTGGTCATCCCCGCCGCCACGACCACCACCTTCAACATCCCCGCCGCCCAGTTCACCAACACCGGCGTCGGCACCGGCGACGGCGTGCGTGAGTTTGATTCCACCAACCGCATGGCCATGCTCATCGACATCCACTCCAAGACTTCCTACCCCGGCGGCCTTATCACCACCCCCCGCACCATCTACCTCGACCACGCCGGCTTCTTCATCGGCGCCCAGACCCCGCCCCCGCCCTGCACCGGCGACCTCAACATCGACGGCATCGTCAACACCGTCGACCTCACCATGTTCCTCTCTCACTTCGGCCAGACGATCTCGCCGGGAACCCAGGGCGACCTCAACAACGACGGCGCGGTCAACACCCAAGACCTCACCCGCTTCCTGAGCGCGTTCGGCCAGCCCTGCTGACCAACGAGGCGAGAGCCGATCCATTACCGCCAACTGTGTTCCCGTGCCACGACTCTGCGGTCCGCCGCAGAGTCGTGCCTTTGCGACCGAGGACGCAGGGCCATTCAACCGAAGGCGTGTTCACACATTTCAAAGGCTCGGCGCGCCACGCCCCGGGCAACACCCCGGAGGGGCGCAGGGCTGTAGCCACGGGTGAAGCGCAGCGCAACCCGTGGGTCGTGGCAACGGGTGATCAAGCCACGCATGGTTTCGTATCGCCCCGAGAGGGGCGAAGGAGTCTGTGGTTCGTGGCCGAGAAATGCAGCATGAAAAACAAGACCCACCCCATGCGCCCCCGCAGCACAGCCCAGACTCACCCAACCTCCCCCTCAAACAGCACCGTACTCAGATACCGCTCGGCGAACGAGCAGCAGATCGTCACGATCCGCTTGCCCTTCCATTCCGGTCGCGCCGCCAACCGCAGCGACGCCCAAACGTTCGCGCCCGTCGAGATGCCCCCCATGATCCCCGTCGTCCGCGCCAGCAGCCGCGCCGTCGCCACGGCGTCCTCGTCCCGCACCTTGATCACCTCGTCCACCAGCGAAACGTCCAGATTCTTGGGCACAAACCCCGCACCGATCCCCTGGATCTTGTGACGCCCCGGCGCGCCGCCCGAGATCACCGGGCTCAGTTCCGGCTCCACCGCAATCGCCTTGAACGCCGGATTGCGACCCACGCCGCGCACGTACCGCGTCACCCCCGTGATCGTCCCGCCGGTGCCCACGCCCGACACGATCGCGTCGACGCGCCCGCCAAGGTCGTTCCAGATCTCCGGCCCCGTCGTCCGCTCGTGCGCCAGCGGGTTCGCCGGGTTCTCAAACTGCTGCGGCATGAACACCTTGCCCACCCCGGCCACATCCCCCGCCCCGGACCTCGCTTCCTCAACCAGGGCAGCCGCACGCTCGACCGCCCCACGCATCCCCTTCTCCGCCGGCGTCAGCACCAGTTCCGCCCCGAGGTGCCGCAGCATCGCACGCCGCTCCAGGCTCATGGATTCCGGCATGACAAGCGTCAGCCGGTACCCCCGCGACGCCGCGATGAACGCCAGAGCGATCCCCGTGTTCCCGCTCGTCGGCTCGATGATCCAACCGGGAGAACCCCTCACGAGCAGCCCCCGAGTCTCCGCATCATCGATCATCGCCCGCCCGATGCGGTCCTTCACCGACGACATGGGGTTGTCGCACTCCATCTTCAAATAAATCTCAGTCCCCCCCGGCTCCGCAGATCCCCCAAGCCGCGCCAAATCAAGCCGGATCAGCGCGGTGTTCCCCACCACATCGCCGATCGACGGATACACACGTTGCCTCATCGTCGCGACCGAACCCACGGGATCAAGAGCGGACATTCGTTACTCCTTGCAAATCGCGCTCTCTCAGGGCCCACAGTCTATCCCGCGCCGTGCCGGTCGGATCGATCAGGGGCAGGAACTCCCGAACGCTCCCAGCAGCGCCGTCAGGTCCGCCGTGTTCACCGCCCCGTCCCCGTTCAGGTCGCCCCGGTGCCCGGCCGGCACCGCGGCACCGAACGAGCCGAGGAACCGCACAAGGTCCGCCGTGTTCACCCCGTCCACGCCGTCCAGATCGCCCCGGCAACGCGGGAAGGGCGCGGCCACGCGGAACGTCCGCATCTCCTGCGCCCCGAACGCCGTGCTGAAACCCGAAGCCGAGACGTTGAGCACCGCGCCCATCGAATCATCCAGCGTCTCGATGTGCGTCGAGCGCGACGCCGCCTCCACTCCGATCGGCCCCGTCTGCACCACGCCGACGGCGCTCGAATCCGCCACGTTCCACAGCCGCACCGTCCACGCCCCGCCCGGCGCAGCGGCACCGTCCTCCGCCGGCTTGAACGCCCAGGCCATCACGCCGGGGTCCGACACTGTCAGGAGCGAGAGCCCGAACTCCGGCAACTTCGGCGTCGTCCCCGTCACAACGCCGCACACCAGGGGGTTCGAGAGTTCCAGCCCCAGCCGCATCGCCGCGATGCGATCCGCGCCCGTCGAACCGCCGCCCCGCGTCCGCAGCGCAAACCGCTGCGTCACCGCCAGCCCCTGGCTCGGTAAGCCCAATGATCCGTTGACCACCTGCCCGCCCGCGATCACATTCACCTGTGCCGTGGCGGTGTCCAGCGACGAAACGGTCGAGTTCCCCCGGCGCATGAACATCGCCCCCTCGTTCGCCAGCGTCACGCCGAAGCCGTTCCCGGCCGGCTCGGCGAGTTCGGCAATGTGGTTGAGCGTCAGCAGGTCGTACCTGGCGCTGCGAGCGGAATAGTCCCCGCCCTGGGTCTCGAGTTTCGCCTTGATGATCGCCCCGAGTTCTTCGTGCTCCAACTCGGGCGAAGCAAGGTTGAAAGAGAACGCCCACTCCCGCCCCGCGTTGAACGCCGCCGTGATGCGGTTGCGGATGTCGATCCGGTCCGACCCTCGGTGGAGCGTGATGAACGTCTCGTGCGCCACGGGCGAAGTCGACACCGCCTTCACCGTCACGCTCACCGGCCCGACATTCTCGACCGTCAGCGTCCCGGTGCCCGCGCCAAGATCGTTCGCCGCCCGCCCACCGATGACCGACACAAACTCACGGTTCGAGCGCGACTTGTCAACGATCGAGGTAATCGCGCCGCGTGGAGCCACGGTCACGCGGTAAGCCGAGTTCTCGATCCGATCTCCCGCGACCCCGCCCAGGGCCGTCACTGTCGCCGCATCGCCGAACGCCTGCCCTGCGCTGGGCCTCACCTCGAACACGCGGTACCCCACGCTGGGCACGTTTGAGGCCAGGATGCGCACCACCGCCGCGCCGGTATCGCTCGTCGTCCGCTGCGATGGAACCTCGGCACCCGTCGCCGCGTCGTACACGCTGAACACCCCCGCGGGATTCACCGGCAGTTCCGCTGCCCCCGACCTCACCCACGAAAGCGGGTTGAACACGAAGAATCGCTGCGTTCCAGGCCCGCCCCCCGCAGGGATCAGCCGACCCAGCGCCGCCGCCCCGTCCGTCACCAGCCCCTCGGCGTACGAGGCCGCCTCGTCCACCAGCCGCGCCTGCCACGCCAGCCGTTCGGTCACCCCCGCCGACCCGGTCTGCGGGAACACCATCCCCATGTTGTGCTCGAAGAACTTGCCCAGCGCCATAAACGCGGTATCCCGCGCCGCCGTGCGCGAAGTCATGAACGCAGGGTCATACGCCGACGCGACGACCGCTAGCGCCTCACCGGCGCGCAGCCTCTCGGTGGCCCGCTTGAGGTCAGCCGACAGCGCCGGCATCGAGGCCGCGTACGCGTCCCACTCGTTCCCGAACGCCAGCGACTTGGTCGGAAGCCCCGCGCCGTACGCCGCGTCGAAATCCTGAAAGAAATCCAGCGCATTGGAAACGATCACCCGGCGCGATGCGTTCGAGGTGTTCTGCGCTGTGGTGATGAACTCCGACGTGAACGTCTGGAAATCATCCCAACCCTTGCCGAACGCACCGACCACGCCGTAGGGCCACCGCGCCGCGAACCCGTTGAACGGCGCGTTCACCGTCACATAGTCCACCACCTCGGCGGGGAACCGCGCCTCGGCGTACCCGCCCATCGACTGGTTCGTCACGATCGAGTTCCACTTCATCAGCACCCCGCGCCCGTCCTTGCCCACCGCGCGGTACACCTCCACATCGCGGTCGTTCAACTGCGAAACCTGCGTGTCGCAGTCGCACACGCCCTTCCACGAGTACAGCGCCCCCGACCCCGCCCACAGGCTGGGCAGCCCCAGCGGGAAGGTCTGGTTCTCCATGTAGATCGCCATGCGGAACCGCGTGTCGAAGCGCCGCTCCAACCGACCCGCGTAATACATCCCCCGCACCACCGCCTCCGCCGGCGAACCCCCGTTGTTCACCACCAAGGGGTTCATCACGCACGAGATCGTTCCCGCGCCCACCGCGTCCATCAACCTCTGAAACTGCGCCGGCGTGCGGTTCCGCTCGTACTCCCACAGCCACTGCGTCCCGTCGCAGTGCCACTTCGAGCGGTAGTCCGGCGGGTTCGCCGCCGTCGCGTCGCCGAGGTCGAGGTAGTAGTCCAGCATGTCGAGGAACGCCTGGCGGTACGCGCTCTCGGACGCCGTCCAGATGTAATCGGTGTGATCGTCCGGGCAGATATAGACGCGCGAGGGCTGCGCCGCGCAAAGGCACGGGGCAAGCAGCCCGACACCCGCCGCCAACACGCCCCCCACCAGACGCCTCGTTCCGCCGTGTGTCATGTGACCCTCTTCCTCAAAGCCGAAGTTCTCGGCCCTTTCACGCTCGCCGAACCGCCATGCCAACACTACCCGCGCACCGCGCCGCCCTCGCTCGGATGCCGCAAGCCCCAGCACAATTTCGCGGGACACCCAAGCCCAAGTGGCTGAAAGCGTCCGATCACGCGCCCCCCAGCCGCCTGTGCGGCCACGCCGAACGCACCTTTTCCCGCTTCCAGCACGCCCGCCGCATCCCGGCGCGAACCACGCCGATCCACGTGTATCGCCCCCCCGGGAACCCGAGCGCATGTGGAACGCGATCATCCGTTACGCCTCCCTCGCATCAGTGCTCGCCTTCGCGGCCCTCGCGATGGGCGTCCGCGCCGCCCCCGGTGAAGGTCTGCCCGGTTCTCGCGTCAACACCACCGAAGCCCCGATCCAGGAAGACGCCCGCGGCCTGGTCCGCCTCGTCGGCCCCGCCGACGCCCAGAGCGCCGCCGCCCTCGCGGTCGAACAACTCGCCGCCCTCGGCTCCCGCGCCACGATCACTACCACCGACGGCTTCCTCATCGTCTCCGACGCGGACCAGCAGTGGACGCAGGCCCGCGCCGCGCTTCTGCAGCGGGCCGCCCACCAGTTCAACCGCTTCGCCACGCGGCTGGGCTTCCAACTGACGCCCAGCGAAGAGCCGCTGGTGGCGGTGCTGATTCATGACCACGACCGCTACACCCGCTTCGCCAAGCGCCACGACGACGTGGAAGCGGGCTGGATCGCAGGCTACTACGCCTCGCTCTCGAACCGAATCGTCTTCTACAACGACGAGACCGGCCCGATGGCCGAGGCCGCGCAGGACCGCCTGAAGGAATACGACACGCTTCTCATCCAGGCGAAGTCGCTGGCCGCCGACGCACGCCGCGACCACCGCGTCGAAGTCGCAGCCACCCTCGAAACCCGCGCCGGCGAACTCGCCACCCGCCTCAGCACCGAGCGACAGCGCATCGCCACCGTCACCAAGGTCAACGGCCAGGCCAAGGCCGTCCACGAGGCCGTCCACCTGCTCGCGTTCAACCTCGGCCTCCAGGCCCGCGACCGCCAATACCCCTTCTGGCTCACCGAGGGCCTCGCCACCAACTTCGAGACCGAGCACCCCAACAACGCCTTCGGCCCCGACCACGAGTTCGACCCGCGCCGCCGCGACTTCGACGCCATCAAGGACGCCGGCCGACTGCTCCCCCTCGAAGTCCTCGTCCAGATGCTCAACGTCCCCGGCGACGACGAAGCCACCGCCGACGTGATGTACGCCCAGTCCTGGTCGCTCTTCCGCTACCTGTTCCGCTATCGCAAGGCCGACCTCGCCGAGTTCTTCCGAGACTTCCTCCGCGAGCCGCCGGGCCGCCTGGGCCAGAAGCGCCAACTCGAACTCTTCCAAGCCCGCTTCGGCGACGTCGACGCCCTCGAACGAACCTGGCTGAAGCGCGGCTGATCGCCTCTCGCGTCCCACCGACTTGCCGTCTTCGGCCAGTCGGTGCTGCCACCCCGCCGAGCGTCGTTGCCGCGTGCAGGCTTCCACATCCTCGTGCGTACTCCTGCTCGCGATTCCTTTCCAGCCCAGTGCGGCCGACCTCACCGCCGACGGACCGAGGCCCGTGAAACGGGCCAATCGATGGTTGCCAGCGGCGCAGCCGCTGGTGTCGTGATTGACGAGAAGTGGAAGCCCGTGAAACGGGCGGACGAAGGATCTCGTAGGTCTTACGCCTGCTACCGACCGCCCGTTTCACGGGCGGTCCCGCTTCCAGCGCGGAATCCAGTGGCTGCGCCGCTGGCAACCATCACTCCGCCCGCTCTGCGGGCGAAGAACTCGCCAAACCGCGCAATCTCGGGGTATCGTCCCCCCGGTGATCGCCCCCATCCTCATCCTCCTGGCCGCGGCGACCATCCTCTCCGCCGCCCTCACGCTCATCTGCCGAACCATCGGCCGTCGTGCCCTCCTGCACGATTCCCAAGGCTCCAAAGGCCACGTCAAGCAGAACATCCGCCGCGTCCCCAACATCGGCGGCATCGCGATCTTCGCCACCATCGCCGCCATTATGCTTGCCGGCCTCGCCGCCGCTGCATGGGGTTCAATCCCCGAGAACCCCGGCCTGATACGCGATTCCTTCGCACCGATCGCCGAACACATGCAGGGCATGCGCGATCAGTCCCCCATGGCCCTCACGCTCCTCGCGTGTCTGCTCGCCCTCCACATCACCGGCCTCATCGACGACCGCCGCGCCCTGCCCCCGATCCCCAAACTCCTCCTCATCGCCGCGGCGTCCGCCGTGATGGTCATCGGCTTCGATTGCCGCCTCTTCACCTTCCTCGACGCCTACGCCGCCGGGCCGTGGCTGTCGTGGGCGCTCACGATCCTCTGGTTCATCGCCGTCACCAACGCGATGAACTTCATGGACAACATGGACGGCCTCACCGCCGGCGTCGCCGCCACCGCCTCGGCGTTCTTCCTCGCCGCCGCCCTCACGCACGGCCAGTGGTTCATCGCCCTGACGCTCGCCGTCCTCATCGGGGCACTGCTGGGTTTCCTCGTCTTCAACTTCCCCTGGCCGCGGCGCGGGTCTTCCGGCGGCGCCACCATCTTCATGGGTGACGCCGGCTCGCTCGTCATCGGCTTCCTCCTCGCCTTCCTCACTGTCCGAACCACCTATATCGACCAGCCGCAAAGCAACGGAACTTCTGGGGGGTGGTACGCCGTCTTCATGCCCCTGTGCGTCCTCGCCGTCCCGCTCTACGACCTCGTCAGCGTGTGCATCATCCGAATTTCGCAGGGCAAAAGCCCTCTCGTCGGCGACCAGCAGCACTTCAGCCACCGGCTGCGCGCGCGCGGACTGTCAGTCCGCCAAACCCTCGCGGTCATCTACGGCTGCACCGCCATCACCGGCATCGCCGGCACCCTCCTTGCCACGGCGAACGCCTGGCAGGCGATCCTCTTGGGCGTCCAAACACTCACCGTCCTGGCCCTCTTGGGCATCTACGAACACGCCAGCACCAAGGCCCGCGGCAGCGGTGGGGGCCCAGCGTGAGCGACGCCGCCACGCCAATCATCCCCACGTCCGAGCGAGCCCACCGCGTGCTCCACGGGGTGCGGACCCTCAGCGCCGCCGCCATCGCCTTCGCCATCCTCGTCCGCCTCATCAGCACCCACGCCCGATTCCCCTGGTGGGAACTCGACCCCTCGCGCCAGCCCATCCCCGAGTCCGCACTCCTCCCCTCACAGGGCTTCACCCTCGACCTCATCGTCTGGATCGCCACACTCCTCGGCGTCGGCGCGTGCATCCTCCTCCGCGAACCGCTCCGCTGGATCACCGGCCTCCTCGCGGCGTTCGGCAGCGCGGGCGCCCTCTTCGTCTTCATGCTCATGCCCGCCCGCGCCGGCAGCGGCCCCGACGACGCCTCGCTCGGCTCCGCATGGGCCGCCGCGATCATCGGCGCCTGGGCCGTCACGCACCTCGCCCGCGACCGCGCGATCCGTAGCGGCCTCATCGCCCTCCTCGCCGGTGCGGCGTGCGCCCTCGCCGCCAAAGGGGCCTATCAGGTTTTCATCGAACACCCCGCAACGGTCGCCCACTACAAGGCAAACGCCGACGCCATGCTCGCCGCCCAAGCCCTCGAACCCGGCTCGTCCGGCGCGAGAGAGTTCGAACGAAGGCTCATGCAACCCGAGGCCACGGCATGGGTCGGCATGTCCAACGCCAACGCCTCCATCCTCGCCGCCACCCTCGCGCTGCTGCTGGGCTTCGCCGTCGCCGCGTGGCGCAGCGTGAAAGAGACAAACCTCCCGACAGGCATCGCCGGGCTCCTCTCCCTCGCCGCCATCGCGACAGCCGCGGGCCTTGCAATGACCTTCTCAAAGGGCGGCATCGTCACGGGAGCACTCGCAATCACCCTCACATTCGCCGCCGCGATTCTCCTGCGATTCAAGCCTCTGAGCGGCCCAACGGGCCGCAGGAATGTAGCCACGGGTGGAGCAAGTCATCGAGCGCAACCCGTGGTTTCCGGCCTGGAGAACCCATCGCCCCGAAGGGGCGAAGGAGTGTCAGTCACCAACTCCACCGACAAATCTCTTTCCAACGTCGATTCAATTCCACCACAACCCAACCCCTTCCCCCTTCTCCCCCTCCTCTCCCTCTCCCTCCCCCTCCTCGCCCTCCTCGCCGTCCTCATCCGAGGCCTCCTCGGCGAGCACCTCCACGAACTCAGCCTCCTCTTCCGCTCTCAATACCTCCTGGGCGCCTCCCGCGTCATCGCCCACTCGTTCCCCTGGGGCGTCGGCCCCGGCGGATTCAAACCCGCGTACGCCCTGTACAAACCACCGCTCAGCCCCGAGTCCATCGAGTCCCCGCACTCGATCCTCTTCGACTGGACCGCCACCCTTGGCATCTTCGGCGTCGCCTGGTGCGCCCTCCTCTTCATATGGCTCTATCAAGCCAGCCGTACGGCAAGCCAAGCCGTTCCCACCACCATCTCCACACCCAACCCAACGGCCCCCGCGCCACATCGCAACAGCACACATAACGCCGGGAAATCCT